>Ga0335083_10009377_pt1 | contig 11879 bp, 10 predicted proteins | sample Lox_Sample_42_FD_206716 | JGI IMG/M metagenome (GOLD analysis project Ga0335083, IMG submission 206716) | Soil microbial communities from Loxahatchee National Wildlife Refuge, Florida, United States - Lox_Sample_4.2 | ecosystem: Environmental > Terrestrial > Soil > Wetlands | place: USA... | reverse complement strand
CGCGCGATCTGCGTCGCCACGCGGCACGGCAAACGCGGGAATCCGGTGCTGTGGGCGCGGCGGTTCTTCCCCGAAATCATGGCAATCGAGGGCGATGTAGGCGCGCGCAACCTGATCGGCACTTATGGCGAGTTGGTGTGCGAGGTGGAGGCGGCGGACGATTCGCCACTGACCGATATCGATACGCCGGAGGCGCTCGCCTCCTACCGGAGCCGGTTATGAGCGATCCGCTTTACCGCAAGGAGATTCTCAGGCTCGCCGCCGACGCCCATGGCGCGGGGCATTTGCGTGGGGTCCACGCCATCGGCACGGCGCACAATCCGGCCTGCGGTGACAAGGTGACGTTCGAGGTGGCGGTCGATAACGGGCGCATTGCGGCGCTGGCGCACGAGACCAAAGCCTGTGTTCTTTCACAGGCTTCCGCGGCGATCCTGGGACGCGACGCGAAGGGGCTTTCGCGCGCGGATGTGGAAGCCTTGCGCAAGGATGTGGTTGCTCTGCTGACAGGAAGTGCCGCGCCTTCTCCGCCCTTCGACTCCTACGCCGCGTTCGAAGGCGTGGCCGGACACCGCAACCGTCATGCCTGCGTGCTCTTGCCGATCGATGCGCTGCTGGCGGCGCTGAACGATTAACTCAACCGCCCAAACCGCGCCGCATAAGGACCCAGTTTCAGGTTCACCCCGTCGCGCGTGCCGGAACCGAAACCGAGGCCGAGCGGCTGGGCGCGCTGCACTTCGGCGGCGCTGAATTCGGCCTCCTGATTGCTCATGTTGAAGGCCGCGATGATGCGCTCCTCGCCCAGCGTGCGGATGAAGCAGAGGATCGGCGACGGCGCATCGAGGAACTCGATCTCGCCGCTGCGCAGCGAGGGGAATTTCTTGCGCGCGATCAGGAAGCCGCGCGTGAAATTCAGCACCGAGGCGGAATCCTTCATCTGCAGCGAGGCCGACAAGTCCTTGTGCGCGTCGGGGATCGGCAGCCACGGCTTGGCCGTGCTGAATCCGAGATTGTCCATCGCCGCATCCCACGGCATCGGCGTGCGGCAGCCGTCGCGCCCGCCGGTATAGGGATAATAGAGGTCGCCGACGGGATCCTTGATGTCCTTGCGCGCGATATCGGCCTGCGGCAGCCCGAGTTCCTCGCCCTGATAGATAAGCGGATTGCCCTTCAGCGTGAGAAGGATCGCCATCAGCATCTTGGCGACGATCAGCGAGGCATTCGGCCCGCCGAACCGCGTGCGCGCGCGCATCACGTCATGGTTGGAGAACGCAATCGACGGCCAATGCCCGGGATGGCGCGCCAGCGTGGCGTAATGCTCGCGGATGAATTCGGGGCCGAGCTTCCTGGCTTCCAGCAGCGGGAACGAATAGCCCGAATGAAGACCCTTGTCCGGCGCGGCGAAACAGCCGGAGCGTTCCGGCTCTTCGGAGAATTCGCCCATCACGAAGCGATCGGGATGGCGCTCGACCAGTCTTCGGATTTCGTCCAGCACGGTAATGTTGTCAGGCAAATTGCTGTCATGGAGATGCGATTGCAGGTTCGGCGCATGCGACCAATTGCGCGCGGTGCGCAGCGCCTCGGCTGCGGGCGGATTGTCCGTCAGCGCTTCGTCATGCAGATAGGCATTGGCAACATCGAGGCGGAATCCATCCACGCCCTTGAGCAGCCAGGTTTCCAGCACATTGAGCGCGGCCTTGCGCGCGTCCTCGTTGCGCCAGTTGAGCTTGGGCTGCTGGCGCAGGAATTTGTGGTGATAATAGCGCCGCCGCGTGGGCGCATAAGCCCATGCCGGCCCGCCGAAGGCCGAGAGCCAGTTGTTGGGCGCGGTGCCGTCTTCCTTCGGCGGCGCCCAGACATACCAATCCTGCTTGGCGTGACCCTTCACGCTTTCCACGAACCAGGGATGTTCGTCGGAAGTATGTGCCAGAACCTCATCGGTTATGACCTTGAGGCCGAGGTTATGCGCAGTCTCGATAAGCTTGTCGAAATCGTCCAGGGTGCCGTAATCGGGATGCACGCCGTCATAGTCGGAAACGTCGTAGCCCCAGTCGCGATTGGGCGAAGGATGGACCGGCGACAGCCACACCGCATCCACGCCCAGCTTCGATAAGTAATCGAGTTTGGACGTCAGCCCCGGCAGATCGCCCTGCCCGTCGCCGTTGCTGTCGCAAAAACTTCGAACATAAACTTGGTAAATAGTGGCGCCCCGCCACCAGGCTTGCCCGTTCCCGGTCATTGGCTTATCCGTTTTTTGGTGTTGTGCATTTCGCTTTCTTAATGATTATTCGCAGCGGGGATTTCTATCATTTGGAATCGACCGGAAGCAGAATTGGTCATGCCTGTATTCTACTGTCAGCCCGCGATCCATGTCCTCAACCCCTTGAGCGGATATGACGCCGTCCGGCCCTCCAAAACCGGGCGTACGCTTTAGAGGGAATTTTTCGATGTCGCAAATGTCGGTGAAGCGTTTCAATTCCCGCTATATGCGCTGGGCGGCGGCCCGGGCTGCGACCACCGTCTTTCCCGTTCTTCACCGGCAGGTGCCGATGTACCGCGATACTGTGCGCCTGCCCGATGCCGGGCGCACGGAATTTCTGGAAGAGACGCAGACGCTCTCGCTTTCGCCGGCTGAAGCGCAGGCCGCGGAGCGCACGCCCTATGGCGTGCCATCGGCCGTCACGCGCTCTATCGCACTCGTGTCGCTGGAGGGCGCAACCGTGCTCGGCAACACAGGCGCGGTGATCGACGAGGCCAGGCGCAACCTGATCGTGCGGCGCGACGGACGCGCCTATGGCAGCTACCACGAACTGCGCGGCGAAACGACCGCGCGGATCGTCAAAAAGGAGGGTGTCTATTTCAACATGCTGGGGCCGCATGTCGGCCACCGGCACTATTTCCACTTCCTGATCGATTATCTGCCGCGGCTCTATTATTTTCTCGAATGTTTTCCCGAAGGGCGCGGGCCCGTGACCGTGCTGCTGAACGAGGATATTTCGGCTACGCAAAGCGCCATGTATGGCGCGTTGGCCGCGCAATACCGCAATGTCCGCTTCGAGGCTGTGCCGCGGCGCGAACGCTGGACGCTGCCGGTGCTCTATCACATCGACGATGTGCAAACCTCGCCCGAGTGCCGCGTCGCCGTGCAGCGCACATTGATGAGCCCCGCGGTGCTCCAGTTCCTGCGCGATACTGCGTTTGCCGCCTGTAATTTCACGCCGGACCAGCGCGGCGGGCGGCGGCTTTATCTTTCCCGCAACGACGCCAAGAGCCGGCGCATTCTCAACGAAGCCGCATTCGAGGACGCCCTGACGCGCAACGGATTTCAAACCGTGCTGCCGGGCACCATGACATTCGAGGAACAGGTCTCGCTGTTCAACCAGGCGAACGTGATCTGCGGTGCGCATGGCGCTGCGCTCACCAACATGCTGTTCGCGCCGCCCGGCGCGCACATCATCGAAATCCTGCCCGACGACCGGCGGAAGGCGACCTATCTGATGCTCGCCAAATCGGCCGGGCATTCCTATGAGGGCATTACCGGCGGTCCCGGCGGCTACCGCCAGCATTTCACGGCCGACGCAGCGCAGGTTTCCGCCGCGCTCGACATGGCGGACGATATCGTGCGGACTCGCGCGGCCTAGACTTCCTCCGCGCGGCTGACGACCTTGCCGACGAGGCCGTAAGCCTTCGCCTCTTCCGCGCTCATCCAGAAATTGCGCTCGGTATCGGCGACGACTTTCTCGAAAGGCTGGCCGGTCTCGGCAGCGATCTCGCGATTGATGCGTTCGCGCATCTTGAGGATTTCTTCGGCCTCGATCGAAATGTCCGACGCCTGCCCGCGCACGCCGCCGAGCGGCTGATGCAGCAGGAACCGCGTGAACGGCAGGCAGTAGCGGTTTTCCTTCTTCGCGCCGAGAAAGATATGCGCGCCCGCGCTCGCCACCCAGCCCGTGCCGATCATCTTGATCTTCGGGCCGACGAAGCGGATCACGTCATGGATCGTGTCGCCGGATTCCACATGGCCGCCCGGCGAATTGAGGATGACGCGGATGTCGCCGTCGCCTTCCGCCGCCAGGGCCAGGAGTTGCGCGGTGACGCGCTCGGCCAGCTTCATCTCGATCTCGCCGAAGATCAGCACGGTGCGCGATTTGAACAGCGCCTTCTGCACCGGCAGGGATTGTGGCTCTGGCGTTTCGGGGGTCTCTTTTTCTTCTTCGTCGAGGCGGCGCACGGGCGGGCTCCTGATAGGGCGAATCGGGGACATACTAGCCATCGGGACCTTGGCGTCCACCCGTTCTACAACGCGTTAACGGCGGCCCGCAGCGTGGCGCCGATGCCGGTATGCAGCACCAGATCGGCAATACCATCCTGATCCGTAGGGTCTCTGTTGACGATGGCGAGCCGCGCCCCGTTGCGCTTGGCGAGCAGCGGGAATCCGGCCGCCGGATAGACCACCAGCGACGAGCCCAATACCACGAAGAGATCGCATCCGAGCGTGGCCTCCTCGGCACGGGCCATCTCGGCTTCGGGCATGGCCTGGCCGAAGGAGATGGTGGCCGTCTTCACGATGCCGCCGCACATCACGCAATCGGGCGGGTCGCCATGCGCCTCGAAATGGGCGCGGATGGGGGCGAGTTCGGCGCGCGCGCCGCATTTGAGGCATTTGGCGTAGCGCGTATTGCCGTGAATCTCGATCACGAGATCGTCGGGCACGCCGGAATCCTGATGCAGATTGTCGATGTTCTGGGTGATGACGCGAGAGACTTTCCCGCGTTTCACCAGTTCGGCAATCGCGGCATGGCCTTCATTCGGCTTGGCGTTGCCGAACATATCCTCCATCGCGAAACGCCGCCGCCACGCCTCGCGGCGCATGCCGGGCGACGCCACGAAATCCTGAAAATCGATGGGCGCCATTTGCGACCAGATGCCGCCCGGCGAACGGAAATCGGGAATACCGGATTCGGTGGAAATGCCGGCGCCCGTGAAAATCACAATGCGCTCAGCCGCGCGCAGCATGGGCGCCAAGGCCGATGCTCCCGCTGCCGCGCCGAAATCCATCGTCAGGGATGGACCGGCTTGACCGATCCGCAATTGGGCGACAGCCATTTGCCGTCGAACGTGTCGGTGACGTTGCGCGTCTGGCCACCGGCCGAGCCCGTGAACGCCATCTTGCCGGAATAATGTTCGGGGCCGTCATAGGTGACGGTCATGTGGCCGCGGCCCTGCATTTCGCCGGTGCAGACCATATCGGCGTTCATGGTGTTGCCGGTGACGTGCATGTTCTCCATCTTGCACTGCTTCTGCAGCGACGGCGGCGGGCCATCGGAATTCACCTCGGCTTCGGTCATGCAATATTGCGTGGTCATGCCGTGCGGACCCGATTGTGGCATGTGCACGCCCATCGCCTGCATCTGCTGCATCTGTTCGGGCGTCATCTGCGGCATCTGCATTTGCGGCATGCCGCCCATATTGGTGGTGACGCTCCACAGCCCCGCCTTGCCGTGACCGGCGATGGCCGTCACAGGCACCGTGGCGATGGCGATGACCGCAAGCCCGCTCAACACGAAATAACGCTTGGACATGACGCACTCCCGGATGTCTGGGCGCAGTTTGGCATGGCGGCGGGGCGGCGGGGAAGGTGGCTTGCCAAGCGGGGCCGAGGCCGTTATAGGCCGCGCTCCAAACGCGCCCTTCGTCTATCGGTTAGGACTCAGGATTTTCATTCCTGCAAGAGGGGTTCGACTCCCCTAGGGCGCGCCAAATATTAAATTAGCTAAATTCCTCAATCGGTTGTAGGCCCGACATCGCCCGGCGAAGTCCGGCGGTTCCTTACTTCGGCCCACGCACGCGAAACGAGTCCATCAGAGCACGTAACCTTTTGTCGAGCGCCAGCGCATCGGGCGCATACGTCCTGTCGTAAGCATAGAAAACGATGAGGCCGTTGTCCCATTGCTCCAGCACATGGCATTTCGGCTGCACAACGCCCGGCGAGTTCGGCTGAGTGCACATGAACTCGAAAACACGTCCGTTCACGTTCTTGAAATAGAATTCGTCCTCAAACTTGTTGGCCGGGACATATTTGCTGAATCCGTCGAATACCTTCTCCAGATGAGGATGTGGTGGCGGCGGCGTGGGCAGGCCACGAAAGATATTCTGCTCTCCGTCTTTGAGCTTCACGCCTGGGCGATATTGAATCGTGCCGAAAATGATATTGTGACCAGTGACGCTCAGAAATTTTTCTGCGTTGCTGGCGTTAGGCGGTTCAAAACCGGGCAGCAGAAATTTGAAACGATAGTACTCATATCCCGCGGGCTGTGCCGGATCGGTTCCGACGATACCCATATTGTCCGGCACCGCATAGACCGCGTTTCCGAAATGAACGACATGCACCGACGCCAGATGCGATGCGGCGCCGGGCACCTGTGCATGCATTGAGTCGATAATGGCGATTAGAAGGGTGACAAATAAAAACAAGATTGCCTCCAACTGCCTTGTTAATCGGCGCATGGACCGGCCACGGACTCGCAGACAAGATTGCATCGGAACGTTGCGCCGGCATGACGAGAAAGCCGACCTCTAAACCGCACGAAGTATTCAGACCCCTGCTGCGGCGGCATCTTCCAGCTGGAGTTGAACGCGCACGCGGCCCTGCCATTCGTCGGCGCGCAGGCGGCCTGCGGCGTGGATGATTTTTCCCCGCGAGCCCAGCAGCCCCTCGCCCAGCGGTGTTGTGGCGGCGCGGAAGGCGATGGCGTCGAGCCTGCCGCCGTCGCCGCCTACAAGCCGCAGGCGAATGTGATCCTTGCCCACCACATCGGCGAACGCCACGCGCACATCGGGCGCTGCCACCAGCGGCTCGGCATTGCCCGAACCGAACGGTCCTGCGCGCGCGATATCCGACACCAGCGATGGCGTGGCGCCCGAAGGCGAGATCGCCGCATCAAGTTTCAGATCGAACGAGGCGGAGATCGCGTCGCCGGTCATTCGCGCTTCAAGAAATTCGCGGAAGGATTCGAGCTTGTCTTTGGTCACGGAAAATCCGGCCGCCATGGCGTGACCGCCGCCCGCTTCGAGATGGCCCGCCTCGCGCGCCGCGCGGATGATGGCGCCGAGATCGACGCCCGCAACCGAACGCGCCGAGCCGCGGCCTGTTTCGTTTTCAAAACCGACGACGAAAGCGGGCTTGTTGAAGCGATCCTTCAACCGCCCCGCCACGATACCGACAACGCCTGCGTGCCAATCCGCATTCGCGGCGAGTACGAAAGGCTGGTTGTCCTGCGTGGCGGCCATCGCCATGGCTTCTTCGAGAATGACGGCCTCGATCGCCTGCCGCTCGCGATTGTGGCGGTCGAGCATTTCGCCGAGCGGCAACGCATCGGTGTCGGCGGTTGCGGTGAGGAGGTCGACACCGAGGCTGCATCGCCCCACGCGGCCACCTGCATTGATGCGCGGCCCGAACACGAAACCCAGATGATAGGGCGTGAAGGGTGCATTCGCTTCGGCGATGGTGGCAAGTGCGGCGATGCCGGGGCGTTCGAGCTGGGCGAGACGCGCAAGTCCCGCGCGCACAAACGCACGATTGACGCCGATGAGCGGCACGACATCGCAAACGGTAGCCAGTCCGACGAGATCGAGTTGCGCGCGCAAGTCAGGTTCCGCGATATTGCTCGCCGCATACCATCCGCTTTCGCGCAAATCGCGATTGAGCGCGACGAGGAACAGGAACGTCACGCCCGCGGCGCAAAGATAAGTGAGCCCGGAAGTATCTCCCGGCTGGTTGGGATTGACATGCGCGAATGCGTGCGGCGGGGTTTCGACCGCGTGATGATCGAGCACGACCACATCCAGCCCCGCATCGCGCGCGGCCGTGAGTGCTGCCACCGCGCCCGCGCCACAATCGACGGTGACGACGAGGCTCGCGCCTTCCTGTTGCAGCGCCAGCAGCGCAGGCGCGTTCGGGCCGTAGCCTTCGCTCATGCGGTCGGGGATGTAGATGCGCGGCGGTTTGCCGAGTGCCGACAGAAATCCGTGCATCAGGGCTGCGGACGACGAGCCATCGACATCGTAATCGCCGAACACCGCGATCTTCTCGCCGCGCTCGATGGCCGAACGCACGCGCGCAACGGCTTTGTCCATGTCTTTCAATTTGAGCGGTTCGGGCAGAAGGCGCTTCAGCGTGGGATTGAGAACATCTTCGAGATCGTTTGGTGAAATTCCCCGCGCGGCCAGAATGCGTGCCAGCACCGGCGAAACATCTCCGGCTTGCATCAATATGCGCGCGGCATCGTCGGTGGGCTCACGCAGTATCCAGCGCCGTCCCGAAAAGGAACGTGTGACGCCGAAGGCGGGTTGAGTCGTCATTCTTTGATATTAAAGCCGTTTCGATTTGGAATTATTTATTTATGTCACGGCCCGCCAAGTGCGGGCCGCCCAGTTGGGTTCTGCACGATATGAGACGCTAGAACTGGGTGGCCCGCATTCGCGGGCCATGACATATAAAGTTTATTTTCCAGATCACACCGTATTCACCACCTAGGTCCCCTTCCCTCGCGCTGCGCGCTCGCCGGGGATGACAGGCGGATTTCACCGCCCATCTTTCCGCCGGTGGCGGCCTTTGATCCAGCGCACCGTGCCGGTGGCCGAGCGCATCACCACGCTTTCGGTCATCACATAACCGTCGCGCAGATGCACGCCCGACAGCATCGAGCCATCCGTCACGCCCGTGGCCGAAAAGATCACGTCGCCCGACGCCAGATCCATCAGCGAATATTTCTTGTTGAGGTCCTTGATGCCGAGTTTTTCCGCGCGCCTGCGTTCGTCGTCTTTCTTGAAAACCAGACGCGTCTGGATTTGTCCGCCGACGCAGCGCAGCGCCGCCGCGGCCAACACGCCTTCGGGCGCGCCGCCTTGCCCCAGATAAATATCGATTCCGGTTTCGGGATCGGTGGTGGCGATGACGCCCGCCACATCGCCATCGGTAATCAATTGCACCGATGCGCCCGCCTTGCGCACGCGCTCGATGATCGTGGCGTGACGCGGGCGATCCAGCACCAGCGCCGTGATCTCATGCGGCGGCACGCCCTTGGCTTTGGCGAGACTGAGAATGTTCTCCGCCGGATCGGCATCGAGATCGATCGTGCCTTCGGCATAGCCGGGCCCGATGGCGATCTTGTCCATGTAGGTGTCGGGCGCGTTGAGCAGCGTGCCCGGCTCGGCCATCGCCATCACGGCCAGCGCATTGGGCAGCGCCTTGGCCGTGAGCGTCGTGCCTTCCAGCGGATCGAGCGCGATGTCCACCATCACCCCGCCATAGCCCACCTTCTCGCCGATATAGAGCATGGGCGCTTCGTCGCGCTCGCCCTCGCCGATCACCACGGTGCCGTCGATAGGCAGAATATTGAACGCCTTGCGCATGGCTTCGACGGCGGCGTGATCTGCGGCGCGCTCGTCGCCGCGTCCGATCTCGCGGGCGGCGGCCATGGCGGCGGCTTCGGTCACGCGCACCGCTTCCAATGCGAAAGCGCGATCCAGCGGCTGGGACATTTTCCCTCCTGACGTGCGAACGGGTTCAGCCCGCTTCCATGGGAATCATGCTCGGGGCGCCCAGAACCTTGTCCGAGGCGGCGATGACCTTCAAGGCGCGAGAAACCGCGCTTTCCGAACATTCGTGGGTAATCATGACAATGGCTACCGGCTCGCCGGGGGCGCGGCCGCGCTGGATCATGCTTTCGATGGAAACATCGGATTTGGCGAGATGGCCCGCGATCTCGGCCAGCACGCCGGGAACGTCCAGCACGCGGAAGCGCAGGTAGAAGGCCGATCTGCGGCTGTCGGGCGGCGGCGGCGCTTTTGTGAGCATGTTCGCGGCGCGTCCGAAAGCGGGCGCGAAGGCGCCGCGCGCGATATCGACCAGATCGGCCACGACGGCGGATGCCGTGGGCGCTTCGCCGGCGCCGCGGCCTTCGAAGAAGAACGGACCGGCGGGACCGGCATCGGCCACCACCGCATTGAACGGGCCTTCGACATCGGCGAGCGGGGTTCCCCTGCGCACCATGGCGGCGGTGACGCGCTGATCGATGCCGCCGGGCACGCGCCGCGCGATTCCCAAGAGCTTGATGCGATAGCCGAACTCATGCGCGAAGCCGATGTCTTCCGGCGTGATATGGCCTATGCCGCCAGTGTTGATATTGGAAAGATTGGGCGCGATGCCGAAAGCGAGTGCGGAAAGCAGCGCGAGTTTGTGCGCCGTGTCGCCGCCGCCGATATCGAGCGTGGGATCGGCTTCGGCGAAACCGAGTTTCTGTGCTTCCTTCAACACATCTTCGAATGTGCGCCCCGTCGCTTCCATTTGCGTGAGGATGTAATTGCAGGTGCCGTTCAGGATGCCGCGCACCGCATCGATGCCATAGGCGATCAGGCTTTCGCGCAACGCCTTGACGATGGGAATGCCGCCCGCAGCCGCGGCTTCGAATTTCAGCGAGACGTTGTTCTGTTCCGCGAGCGCGGCAAGTTGCGCGCCATGCACCGCGAGTAAGGCCTTGTTCGCCGTGACGACGTGCTTCTTCGCGGCAAGCGATGTCTCGACCAGCGTGCGCGCAACGCCTTCCTCGCCGCCGATCAATTCGACAATCACGTCTGCATCGCTTTTCGCGAGGCTCGCAGGATCGGTGGCCCATTCGAGATGGGAAATATCGGTTGCACGTTTCTTCTTGCGGTCACGCGCCGACACGCCGACGAGTTCCAGCGGACGGCCAGCGCGTTCCGCCAGCTCGCGCCCGCGCGTCAGCAGCACGTCGGCGACGCCGCCGCCGACCGTGCCCAGGCCCGCAACCGCAATCCGCAAGGGTTTCATTTCGCAATTTCCAGCGCGGACGGTTCGTTGACGCGCATCGAGAGAAACTTCTTCACATTGCGCGCGGCCTGGCGGATGCGATGCTCGTTTTCCACCAGCGCGATGCGCACATAGCCTTCGCCATATTCGCCAAAGCCGAGGCCCGGCGCGACGGCAACCTTCGCGTGCTCCAGCAGCTTTTTCGAGAATTCTAGCGAGCCCGCGGCGCGGAATTCCTCCGGCACCGGCGCCCATGCGAACATGGAGGCGGTGGGCGCTGGAATCTTCCAGCCCGCGCGGCCCATGCTCTCGACCAACACGTCGCGGCGCGCTTTATAGATCGCGCGCATTTCATCGACGCAATCCTGCGGGCCATTCAGCGCGGCAGCCGCCGCAACTTGAATCGGTGTATACGCGCCGTAATCGAGATAGGATTTGATGCGCGCGAGTGCCCCGATGAGCTTGCGGTTTCCCGCAGCAAATCCCATGCGCCAGCCGGGCATCGCGTAAGTTTTACTCAACGATTGAAATTCAACGGCAATGTCCTTCGCACCATCGACTTGGAATATCGAAGGCGGCGGGTCGTTGTCGTCGAAATAGATATCGGCATAGGCGAGATCGGACAGAACCCATATCTCATGCTTCTTCGCGAAGGCGACGATCTCCTTGTAGAAATCCAGGCCGACAACCTGCGCGGTCGGGTTCGAGGGATAATTCACCACCAGCGCGCTCGGTGACGGAACCGAATGGCGCACCGCGCGATCGAGGCTGCGCAGATATTCTTCCGGCGAGGTCGCGGGCACATGGCGGATGGCAGCACCCGCCAGAATGAATCCGAACGCATGGATCGGATAGGCCGGGTTCGGCACCAGCACGATATCGCCCGGCGCGGTGATGGCCTGCGCCAGATTGGCGAAGCCCTCCTTCGAGCCGAGCGTTGCGATGACTTCGCCGTCGGGATCGAGCGTCACGCCGAAGCGGCGCTTGTAATAGGCCGCCATGGCGCGCCTGAGACCCTTGATGCCGCGCGAAGCCGAATAGCGGTTGGACT
>Ga0335083_10009374_pt1 | contig 11880 bp, 13 predicted proteins | sample Lox_Sample_42_FD_206716 | JGI IMG/M metagenome (GOLD analysis project Ga0335083, IMG submission 206716) | Soil microbial communities from Loxahatchee National Wildlife Refuge, Florida, United States - Lox_Sample_4.2 | ecosystem: Environmental > Terrestrial > Soil > Wetlands | place: USA... | reverse complement strand
GACCCTGGTTAGGGTGTCCTGGTGAAGGTCGTGATTCCAGGCGGGACAGGGCAGGTGGGCAGCGCGCTGGGGCGGGCGCTGCGGAGTGCCGGGCACGAGGTCGTGGTGCTCACCCGGCAGGCCGCCGGGGAGGGCCAGGTCTCATGGGACGGGGAGCGGCTGGGGTCGTGGGCGCGCGAGCTGGACGGCAGCGACGTCGTCATCAACCTCGCCGGGCGCAGCGTCAGCTGTCGCTACACCAAGCAGAACCTGACCGAGATGATGCGCTCGCGGGTGCGGTCAGCGCGAGTGGTGGGCCAGGCCATCGCCGCCGCGAGCCGCCCGCCTCGCGCCTGGCTGCAGATGAGCACCGCGACGATTTACGAACACACTCACGGGACGCCCAACGACGATGTCACGGGCGTCATTGGCGGCTGGGAGGAAGACGTCCCCGGTTACTGGGCATTCAGCGTTGACATAGCCCAGGCGTGGGAGCGGGAGCTGGATGAGGCGAAAGTGCCGCTGACCCGCAAGGTCGCGCTGCGCGCCGCCATGGTGATGACCCCGGACAGGGGCGGGGTGTTCGACGTGCTGTCGCGCATGGCACGGCTGGGACTGGGCGGCCCCGTCGCCGGGGGCGCGCAGTACGTGTCCTGGATCCACGAGGACGACTTCACCGCCGCGGTCCGCTTCATCATTGACCACGACATCCTGACCGGGCCGGTGAACCTCGCCTCCCCCGGGCCATTGCGGCAGCGTGAACTCATGCGGGAGCTGCGGGCCCCGCCCTGCTGACCACGGCGGGATTCGAGTTCCGGCACGGCACGTGGCCGGAGGCCGCCCGTGAGCTGGTCCTGCGCGCGAGAGGCCGAGACGAGGCCAGATCACGCAGCAGCCGGTAGCCCGAGCTGGCCGGAGGCTTCGCCCTGACCCGCACGCGCGAGCGCCGGTGGATCTTGGTCAAGACCAGGGACGCAACCGCGCGGCCTGGCTCGGACATCGTTGCGGAACGTCCACCAGTGGGGAGGCAGGAAGAGGTGGCAGAACAGCGGCAACGGGGAAGGAGAAGGCCATGCCAGGAGCCATCATCATCGGCGTGGGTCCGGGGATCGGGCTGTCAGTCGCCCGGCGTTTCGCGCGCGGCGGGATGCCGGTTTCGGTGATAGCCCGCACGCGCGGCGCCATCGACGCGGCGGCCGAAACACTGCGGCGGGACGGGGCGCAGGTCACCGGCCTGCTCGCCGATAGCACTGACGAGGACGCACTGCGCTCGGCGCTCGAGACGGCCGAAGGCCAGTACGGCGTACCGGACGTGCTGGTCTACAACGCGGCGCTGGTCCGTCGTGACCGGCTGGGCGAGCTGTCCAGCCTGCAGCTGCTTGGCACCTGGGCGGTGAACGTCGGCGGGGCCGTCACGGCAGCAGCGCACACGGGGAGGAAGATGGCGGCGGCCGGGCACGGCACCTTCATCATCACGGGCGGCCTGCCTGAGCCATTGACGGAATCCTTCAGCCTCTCCCTCGGCAAGGCCGGGGTACGGACGCTCGCCAGGCTGCTCGACCAGGAACTCGGGCCATCCGGCGTCCACGTCACCACCGTCACCGTGTACGGCGGCGTCGCGCCCGGCAGCGACTTCGACCCGGACGAGATAGCCGAAACGTACTGGCAGCTGTACCGCCAGCCCCGCCAGGACTGGACATGCGAGGTGGCCTATACCGCCAGCCTAGGCGCGGCCGCTCATTCGCAGGACGGCCTCGCGCCGGGTGAGCGTGCCGAAGGGCGGCGGGCCTAGCGGGTTCCCGGATCCGCACATCCAGGTCGGGCCGTCGCCGAGATGATCCAAGGCGGAGCTGGCGACGTCGTCGGGGGCGGCCAGCGCGCCGGAATATCCGCCCGTGGCATCAAGCGCGCGGTGCAGCGATGGAGTGTCCGTCGCGGTGATCACGAGGGCGAGGACATCGACGCCGAGGTCATGCCACTCGGCCCAGAGGGCTTCGGCCAGGATGAGGTCGAAGGCCTTCGTCGCGCCGTAGGCGGCCAGGTGGACGCCGCCGGCCCAGGCCGCACCCGAGGTGGCGAGGATGACACCGCCTCGGCCCCGGCTGACCATCGGCCCGCCGAAGCGGTAGGCCGCCTCGATCACGCTCAGGCAGTTGCGCCTGACCAGCGCGAGATGCCTGTCCAGGTCCTTGTCGAGGAACAGCGCGCTGCTGTCGTCGCCGCCGGCGTTGGCGATGAACAAGCCGATCTCGAGGTCGGCGGCCGCGGCCGCGAGCTCGGCGATCGCCTGCGGTGCGGAGAGATCGGCGACGACGGTCCGCACCTCGACGCCGTGCGCGGCCCGGACCTCGGCGGCGAACGCGTCGAGCACCTCGGCCCGCCGGGCGAGGAGAACGAGGTTGAGTCCGCGCTTGGCCAGAGCGTGGGCGAAGGACGCGCCGATCCCGTCGGACCCGCCGGCCACGACCGCCCACGGCCCGTAGCGCTCGCTGAATTCGGTCATCCCTGGTTCTCCCGTCCATTTCGCGCCGTTCAACGGCTCGTCGGCCCTTCGTCCAGCGTCGCCAGCAGTGCTCGGGCACCCTGGACACATCGCCGCGCGCTGTCTTCCGTGGACTCCCCCGCCAGCGCGCGCGAGAGCATCGGCACCTCGAGACCTACCGGGATGTCATCGGGTACAGCGGCCAGGATTTCGCCCAGTGGGAGTTCGCCCTCGCCGGGCACCATCCGGTCGATCGTGTCGTCCCGGTAGACAGCCCCACGCTGGTGGATCGTGTTGTCGCTGAGTTGCACGTGCCGGATCAGGCCCGGGTCGACCGCTGCCAGGTCGGCCGCCGTGTTCCCGGCCCGGATGAGGTGCATGGTGTCGATGAGCAGGCCGAAGTCGGGCCGGCCGACCTGGCGGACGGCGTCGAGCGCCGCGTCAAGGGTCTTGAGGGTGAGCGACGGCGCGAACTCGACCGTCGTGCTCATGCCGCGCGCGGCGGCCATGTCCGCGACCCGGGCGAAGCCGTCGACGCTGCGGGCGAGGTCGGGATCGAAGCTCACCGTGTTGACCTGTGAGGTCCCCAGCTCGGCCAGGACATCCAGATGTCGCTCGTACTCGCGCACGTCCAGGTCGGGATAGACCACGAGCCCGTCGCCAAGGAAGACCGAGACCCCGCTGTCGGCCATCGCCGCGATCATCCGCCGCCGCAGGGCCGCGTCCTCGAGCAGCGAGTACGGCGGGTACTCGTGCGGGTTGTAGGGACGGGTGCTCAGCACGATGCCGAGGTACGGGCACTCGAGCTTCGCCGCGAGGGCGACCAGCTCGACCGGCGGCAGGCCAAGCGCGGTCTGGTGCTCGATGCCCAGTGGCCCGGTCATAGGGAGTCCGGGCTTTCCGGCGGGCCGGGTGCTGCGAACATCTCGCGGTGCTCTTGTGTCCCGTCCAGCGCGGCGTTGACGCGGTCGGCGATGCGCCAGCCATTCTCGGTGCGGACCCAGCGCCACGTGTTGGCCGAGACCCGGGCCACCCAGAACCGGTCCGCCTCGGGGTCCCAGCGGATGTTGAGCGCGTAGCTGCGTCCGGTCGCCTCGTCACCGTTGACCACAATGTGCGGGACGGTCAGGACATGGCCGCAGCCGTTCTGGATCAGCCGCTGATGGCCGGGGCCGTGCACCATGTTCACGATGTCCCGCCGCCCGCGCATTTCGTAGAAGGGCACGGCGTCGAAGGAACCGTCCTCGGTCCACAAGGCCGCGGTGACCTCGCCGCGGCCGCTGTCGACCGACGGCCCGTACTGCGCCACCAGTTGCATGATCTCGACCTGGTCCTCAAGCGCCCGTACCCGCTCGAGCAGCTGGTCGACGGTGGCGCGCAGTCCCTCCGCGTCCTTATCCGTGGCGTCCGCGGTGCCGGTCACGGTACGACCACGATGCGCGCGGGGCTGTTGGCGTCCCTGGCAGCGTTGAGCGCCTCGGGCACCTGGTCAAGACCGACCGTCTGGCCGAGCATGGGCGTGACGTCCAGCGCTCCGCTGCACACCGCCTCGAACGCCTCGTCCCAGTGCTGGGGAAGCGGACCGCCGCCGAACTGGATGTTGAGACCTTTGCGCTTCGCGGTGAGCGTGCTGATGTGGTCGCCCTCCGGCGCCCCGCCCAGCGACATGATCCGGGTGCCGCGGTCGCAGCCCTGGATGATGGACTCGAGCACGCCGGGCACGCCGACGCACTCGAAGACGACGCAGGCGGACGAGCCCGCCGCGGCCATCATGTTCTTCGTCGCCTCGTGGGTATCGCGGGTGACGTCGCTCCACGCCTGGTAGGGCGAGGTCTCCCGCGGGTCGATCACCACGTCGGCGCCCATGGCCAGCGCCGTTGCCCGCCGCGACGCCACGAAGTCGGCCGCCACGATCGGGCCTACGCCCAGGCTCTTCAGGGTGGCGATGGCCGAGAGCGCGATGGCGCCGCAGCCGATGACAAGCGGGACATCCTTGCTTCTGACCTGCGCCCGTTTCGCGACGGACCAGCCGACCGCGACCGCGTCGGAGACGCACACGACCTCACTCGGGAGGTCCGACGGCACGATCTTGAGCAGGGTCTCGTCGAGCAGCATGAGTTCACCGAAGCCGCCCGGCGTCTCCGGGTTCTGCCCGATGATCTTCATACCGCCGAGTGCGAACATCACCGGCCGGGAACTCACCCGCGTCCCGATCGGCACGGGACGCTCGCTCCCCGGGCCGTAGTCGACGATCTCGGCGCAGTACTCGTGACCCATGACGATGCCGACGTCCTGGTCATAGGTGGACCAGCCGCTGTCGTCGTCGGCACCCGCCTCCGGGTGGTCCATGTAGTGCAGGTCCGACGCACAGACCGCGCAGGCCAGCGACCGCACGAGCACCTGACCGGGACCGGGCACCGGGTCGGCGATCGTGGCGACCGCAACCTTGCCATGCCGCAACACAGCTGCACGCATACCTCAGCCCTCCGACGTTCGGCGTGGCGGATCTTAGGAGAGCCGCCGGTGACAGCCGCCACCATTGAGTCGAATCATATACCTGATCTGCCTAGTCAGTCATCATTAGTTAGGTATCGGTCAACTGGCTTAGGCCCGGATCAAACCAGGGTTACCATGGGCGTATGGCACCATCGGACATCACCACGAAAGCCGATCATGGTCAGCGTATGGCGACCTTCCAACGGAACGGGTCTCGCGAGACCAAGCGCTCGCTCGTGCGTGCTGCCGTCGCACTGTGGCGCGTTCAGGGCTACGACGACACGACGATCGCCGACATCTGCCGCGCCGCCGGCGTCTCGAAGGGCTTGTTCTACTTCTACTTCGCACGCAAGGAGGATCTGCTGTTCGAGGTCGGCGCGCTGTCGTCGGCGTCGCTGATACGGGAGGCCGACGCCCGTCTCGCTGCCGGTGCTCAGCTCCGTGAGGTCATCAGGAGCGTGGTCGGCGCCCTCGAGCGGGCGATGCGGCGAAACCCGCCCATGCTCATCATGGAATCGGTCATCGAGGGATACCGACGCGAGCGGGCGGTGCGCGAGGCCGTGGAGAACTCGCCGGACGAGTCGTTGCGGGTGTTCTCGAAGGTGTTCGCACACGCCGTCTCCGACGGCCAGCTGCCGCCCGGCTTCGAGATCGACCGAGTCGCCCTGCTGGCCCAGACGGTCCTCAGCGCGGCCGCCCGCCACTGGGCGTCGGGTCTGTACGATGATCGGTCCTTCGTGGATGAGGTGGTCGCCGATCTCGAACTGCTGGTCGCCGGCGGGGTGGTTAAGGCCGGGGGTCGCCAGTGAGCATGCAGAACATCGCGGTCATCGGAGCCGGCCGGATGGGCCGTCCGATGGTCGACCGGCTGGTGGCGGCCGGCTACGTGGTGACCGTCCACGCGCGACGTCCGCAGACCCGGGCGGCGGCCGAGGCGGCTGGTCTGCGGTGCGCGGGAAGCATCGCCGAGACAGTGCGCGACGCCGACCTCGTGCTGACGGTCGTCTTCGATGAGACCCAGCTGCGCTCGGTCACCAGCGGCGACGACGGCGCGCTGGCCGCGATGAAGCCAGGAAGCATCCTGATCCAGCACACGACCTGCGATCCCGCCGTGGTGACTGACATCGCGCACGCTGCGAAGAACTACGGCGTCGACGTCCTCGACGCGGCCGTGTCCGGCACCCCGCGTGACATCGCAGCCGGGCAGCTCACGGTCTGGGCCGGCGGCCCGGAGGCGGTCCTCGACGTCGCTCGCGCCGCGCTTGGCAGCTACGCCTCCCCTGTCCTGTCAGTCGGTCCCGTGGGCCACGGGCAGCGCGTCAAGCTGGTGAACAACGCACTGTTCGTCGCGCAGGTCGGGCTCGCCGTTGAGGCGGTCAGGATCGCAGCCGGCGTCGGCCTCCGCGAGGCGGACGTGCTCGCCGCACTTCAGCACGGCAGCGGGGCCAGTCGGGCCCTTGCCGCCGTGGCCTGGATCGGAGCGGGCAACGTGGGACCTCGGCTGTCCGAGTTCATGATCAAAGACGTGGACGCCGTGCGCGCGATCGCCGAACGCGCGCAGGTCGATCTCGGGCTGCTTGGCGACGTGCTCGACTCGGCCGGCGTCCGGGAGGGAGTGCTCAACGGGGGCATCGCGGCGGACCGCGACCTCGCTAGCCGCAGCCGAGCCGAACCCGGCGCGATCAAATCCGAGCCGTGACAACGCGAAGCGCCTTGCCGTTCAGCCAGCCTGCAGGCTGCGGACCTCGATGCCGGCGGCGTCAATGGCGAGCGTCACCGCGACGCCGTCCGCTTCCAGGGTGAGGCTGTAGGACCCGGGGGCAAGGGCGGCGACACGCGCGCTGCGAAATTGCCGCCCGGTAAGAGCTTCAAGCGCCTGGTTGACTTCGCGTGCCCGGCCGGTCAGCGCCTGGCCAGCCGGGGTGCGCCGGTACACCGCGGCCAGGAGGCTCTCGTCGCCGGCTTGCCCTTCGCGCCGGGCTCGCCCGGTCTGCAGGCTTACGGCGGCGACCCTCTCCGCCGCGTCAACGAGATCATCCGGGATCACGCCGTCCGCCGCGGCCTGGGCCAGAGCGTGGTACGCCTCGGCACGGCCGGGAGGCAGCACGGCGGCGTAACCGCTGGCCGCGGCAGCGACAGCGTCGGCCTCCTCCCGGTTGAGAGTGAGGCCGGCGCCGTCTGCGGTACGGCTGTTCATCACCGATGACCGTAGGCGTGCGCTTCGGAAAGGATCGCCTCCGCCTCGTGCTCGAAGCTGCCGGTCTCGATCGTGCAGTGAATGCCGCACTCCTTTGGCGCTCCGGTCTCCCACCACCAGCGTCCGGCGCGGCTGTTCTCGCCTGGCTGGATGGCACGGGTGCACGGCGCGCAGCCGATGCTGGTGTAACCCTGCGCGTACAGCGGGTGGAGCGGGACGTCGTTGTCCTTGATATAGGCGTCGACCTCGTCGCCTTCCCAGTCGGCGAGCGCGTTGACCTTCACGATGCCGTCGTGGTCGTGGTCGAGTTCCACCTTCTTGATCGCGGCGCGGGAGGCCCACTGGTCACGGCGCAGCCCGGTGAACCAGGCATCAAGACCCTCCAGTGCCTTCACCAGCGGCCGGACCTTGCGGACCTGGCAGCAGAACATCCGTTCCTCGACCGAATTGCGGAACAGGTTCGGCCCGCGGCGGCGCATCATCGCCTCCACTTCGGATGTGTCAGGGAACGGTATGTCCCATCGCGTCTCCGGGTAGCGCCGGCGCACCTCATCGATGAACGCGTAGGTCTCTTGCGGCAGCCGGCCGGTGTCCACCGTGATGACCCGCACGTCCGGCCTGATCCTGGCGGCCATGTCCAGAATCGCCATTCCGTCGGCCTGCATGGCGGTGACGATCGCGATGCGGTCACCGAAGGTGCTCAGCGCCCACTCGATGACCTCTTCCGGCTCCTGGTCGTCATACTCCAGGGCAATCTCGCCGATCTCGAGGTCGTCGAAGGTCACCCGCTCGGCGGTCTCCGCCCGGTCCAGCATTTCTGTCATGTCGCCAATCTCCTCGTGAGCCTTACCAGTGCAGCGGAACCGCGCTCAGCCACCGGACATCGCCATCGCGATGATGATGTCCTGGCCCGGCTGAACGAGCGTCGCCAGCCCGTCGAGCCCGCGGATGTCGTCATCGCCGATCGCGACAAGGAACGCCTTGGCCACCTTCCCGCCGGGCAGCACCGTCTCGCCGAACTCCGGGAACCGCGCGGCGACCGCGGCGAGGGCCTCGCCCACGGTGGCCGCCTGCACCTCCACCCGGTCCTCGCCGTTCACCAGCGGCAATACCGGGCCTGGCACCCGTACCGCGACGCTGGTGTCCGCCGCCACCTGGCCGACATCGGCACCGTTGGCTATCGCGATCAGTTCCGCGTCCCCGTGCGCGTTGCAGAAATCGCCGAGCGTGTAAGCGGAGCCGCCGTTGGCGTCGCGTTCGTCCAGCCAGGCTCCGACCAGCCGGTCCATCACGCCGTTGATCTCCATGGTCGGCACGTGGCGCATGAGCCGCCGGCCGATCGCGGTACGGGTGCCGAGCCCGCCGCCGACCGTCAGGTCGTAGGCCTCCACCCGCTCACCGGAATCCAGCCGGGTAGTGGTGCCCTGCAGCCCGATCTCACCGATCCAGTGCTGGGCGCAGGCGTGCGGGCAGCCGTCCATGTGGATGCCGAGGTCCCCGATTCGCTCGGAGCCGTAGTGGTCGGTCAGCTCGACGAGTAGTTCGTCAAGCTTGCCCTTGGTCTCGGCGATCGAGTAGTTGCAGAACTGGTGCGAGGTGCACGCGATCGACCGCCCGAACGCGCGGCCACGGTCAAGGGGGTAGCCGATGTCGCGCAACGTCGTCTTGACGTCGTCGAGCCGGCCCTCCGGCACGTTGGCCAGGATGAAGTTCTGCTGCCTGGTCAACCGCAGGTCGCCGCCGTAGCTGGAGACAAGGTCCGCCAGCGTGTCCAGCTTGTCCGCGGTGATACGCCCGGAGGGCACCGAGACGCCGACGTAGAACAGCCCATCCAGCCGCTGCGGGTGGACGCCGAGGTGGTCGGCGTCGAACTCCTGGTTCGGGGCCTCGCCGTCCTCGAGGCGCCGGCCGAGCACGTCCTCGATCTTGGTGCGCATGCCCTCGGGGCCGTAGTCGTCCATCATGAACTTGATCCGCGCCTTGGCCCGCGAGATGCGGTAACGCAGGTCGCGCTGCCACGCGTTGGTGACCGCCTCGAGCACCTCGATGGTCTGCTCGCGCGGGATGAACACCCCGATGTCACGCGAGATACGCGGGGTGTTGGTCATGCCGCCGCCGATGCGCAGCGCGAAGCCATCGCGCCCGTCTTGCTTGACCGCGAGCAGGGCCACGTCCGAGATCTCGGGCGCGTTGCACTGGGCCGCGCACCCCGCGATCGTGTACTTGTGCTTGCGCGGCAGGTTCGAGTACTCCAGGTTGCCGTAGAAGTGATCGGCTACCTCGCGGATCACCGGGGTTACGTCGAATGGCTCGTCAGCGGTCAGCCCGGTAACCGGGCAGCCCGTGATGTTCCTGACGGTGTCTCCCTCGCCCCCGACGGTGGTCAGCCCGGCGGCCTCGATGTCGTTCATCACACCGGGAAGGTCCGCCAGCGGTACCCAGTGAATCTGGATGCCCTGCCGCGTGGTCAGCTCCGCGTCGCCGCGTCCGTACTGGCGGGTGATGCGGGCCAGGGCGCGCACCTGGTCGCCGCTGAGCAGCCCGCCTGCCACCTTTATCCGCACCATGAAGGTGCCGATCTTCGGCTTGTCGTGGGCCAGCGCGTACCAGTAGAGGCGGACGATGTCCTCTTCTGGCACGTCCTCATAGCCGCGCGCGATGAGTTCGGGCAGTTCGTCGCGGACGTTCATCGGCGGACGGTCGCGCTTGAGCCGCTCGATGTAGTTGCGCTTGTAAACCAGGTCCCAGTCGGGCGGAGGCCGATCAGCGGTACCGCGCCTGGTCGGCCGGGTCGAGGGCAGGGTAGACGAAGAATCGGCAGGCGTAACAGCCACGGCGGGGAGCCTTCCAGGAAAGGAAAAATTACAGCGGGGAGTACCGAAGACGGGAAATCTCACGCCCCGATGGCCATAGACGGCGTCGGGACCCTAACCGGCGCCTCAACAGGCCGCGCTGTGCACCCGCAGCAAATCAACATGACGCCGCCGCACCAGCAGGTGGCCTATACCCATGCTGGTGTCCTCCCTGGTCGGCTGGCGGCGTTACAAAAGTTACATTGAGGATAAACCACGGATAAATTCCGCGCTAGCCGGGCCACCCCATTGCTTCCCGCGTTAACCCGTCAGTGCTTCCCGCGTTAACCCGTCAGCGGTCACGGGACCCGGCGGGGCGACCGTTGGCCACGATCGCCGCGAACCGCCGCTCGACCTCGGGGATCCGGTCGGCGTGGGTGAACGCGAGCGGCCGGCGGTGCGCGACCGCGTCGAACGCGATCCTGGCCGCCTCGTCCGCAGTGATCGCGTCGGGATAGTCCTCGCGGCTCATGCCGGTGGCGACCTTGCCTGGCAGCAGCAGGGTCACCCCGACGTCGGCGCCCGCGTCGGCCAGTTCGTGGTTGAGCGACTCGCATAGCCCGAGCAGCGCGTGCTTGGCCGCGACGTACGGGCTGATACCGGGCCGGGCGGTGACCGAGGCCATCGACCCGGTGACGAGCAGCCGCGCGGGCAGGCCGGCCTCGATCAGCCGCGGCAAGAACGCGCGGATCAGGTGCACCGTGGCCATGAAGTTCACGTCCATCACCCGTGCCCAGTCGGCCGCGGTCAGCTCCCAGGCCCGGCCGGTCATCACAATGCCCGCGTTGGAGCAGACCAGCTGGACCGGGCCGAGCGCGAAGGCGGTCCCGGCGAGGCGGTCGATGTCGGCCGGCTGGGACACGTCGGCCAGGACCGCCGTTACCGCGGCGCCCGACTCGCGCAGCCGGCCGACGGCGGCATGCAGCGCATCGGCGCGGACGTCAGACAGCACCACGTGCAGCCCGCGCCCGGCCGCAGCGGCGGCAAGCGCGTAGCCGATCCCGCTGGCACCACCGGTTACCACCGCGACCCGTCCCGGCTCGATGCGCATCTGCGGCTCCTTCCTTGCTACGTCGTCGGAGCGGCCATTACCGCAGAGACGCGGCCAGCGGGAACAGCTTCTCCTTGGCGATGAGCGGGTTGAAGTGCTCCGCGATCCAGGCGATGCGGCCGTCCCTGAGCCGCAGACTGAACACGTACGTGTTGGCGTACTGCTGGCCGTCAACCAACGTCGCTTCAGAACGCGCCTCAATGACGACTCGGTCGTCCTGCGCGGTGATCGCGTCAACCCTGAAAAGAATCGGTGACTGGCATAGCTTCGCGAGGAAGCGGATCGCGCCCTGATACTCGGACTTCGAGACGGCCCCTTGCGTGGTCAGCCAGGCAGTCATGTCGTCGGTGAGCAGGCTGTCAGGCAGATCGCCCGCCGTGACGGCTGCCAGATAGGCTTCCGCTATCGCGTGGTTTGGCTGCGACATGTCAGCGCGGCGGCATCCGGATGGCGCCGTCGAGACGGATCGTCTCGCCGTTGACGTACCGGTTCTCCAGCAGGCTGAGCGCCAGGTGAGCGTAGTCGTCCGGGTCGCCGAGCCGCCTTGGGTGCGGCACCGCGGCCGCCAGGCTGTCCCTGATGTCCTGCCTGAGGCGGGCGAGCATGGGCGTGTCGAAGGTACCGGGCGCGATCGTGTTCACCCGGATCTGCTTGCTGGCGAGGTCGCGCGCGGCGACCAGGGTGATGCCGTGCACGGCCGCCTTGCTTGCGGTATATGAGGTCTGGCCGATCTGGCCGTCGAAGGCCGCCACCGACGCGGTGAGCACGATGGCGCCGCGCTCTCCGTCCACCGGTTCCGTGCGGGCGATGCGCGCGGCGCCCA
>Ga0335083_10009373_pt1 | contig 11881 bp, 11 predicted proteins | sample Lox_Sample_42_FD_206716 | JGI IMG/M metagenome (GOLD analysis project Ga0335083, IMG submission 206716) | Soil microbial communities from Loxahatchee National Wildlife Refuge, Florida, United States - Lox_Sample_4.2 | ecosystem: Environmental > Terrestrial > Soil > Wetlands | place: USA... | reverse complement strand
CCTGCCCCTGATCGAGTTCCCGGCCGACGATCCCGAGCGCGCCAGGCGATTCTGGGCCGAGCTTCTCGGGACCGACCTGGAGGCTCGTGATGCCTCCGAGGGCGAGGGCTGGGAGACGCGCTCGGGAGACCTCCGGCTTGGCATCCACAAGCGTGGTCCCGGCCCGGGTGACACGTTCTCATTGCCGTATTTCGTGGTCAGCGATATCACGCGGGCGCTGGAACGCGTGCAGGTGTTCGGCGGGACCGTTGTGCACCCGGAGCCCGGTGGGCGATCTGCAGGGATTCCGAGGGGAGCCCGTTCGGGCTCAGCCAAGACGTGGCGGTGGACTAGCGCCCCGGCGGCACGCCGACAGGTCCCCCGGGGATACTGGTGCGGTGGCCGATCGTAATGTGCTCGGTGGTGAGCTTGAGCCGTGCGGCACCGATCCGATCACCGGCTTCTTCCGCGACGGGTGCTGTCGCACCGGTCCTGAGGATCAGGGGAGCCACACGATCTGTGTGGTGGCCACATCCGATTTCCTGGAGCACCAGCGCCGGATTGGAAACGACCTCACGAGTCCGCTGCCCCTATACCGCTTCCCCGGACTCCAGCCCGGCGACCGCTGGTGCGTGACCGCGCTGAACTGGCTACGGGCCCACGAAGACGGCGCGGCCGCCTACGTCGTGCTGGCGTCCACTCATGAGCGGGCGCTCGAGGTCGTTCCCCTCGCGGCGCTCCGGGAGCACGCCGTGGACGTCCCGCCGGACGCCGCGGCCTTCGGGGGCTAGTTCGCACTCGCCGGTGTGGGCGCGCCGTCGGCCGTAGAGGTTGGCGTGGACTAGATTAGGCGCATGGACACAATGAGCCTCGCAGACCGCGCCTGGCCAGCGACGCGACGGCTGATGGCGGTCCACACCTCCCTGTACCGAGCCACCGGGGGGCGGATCGGTGGCCGGGGACCCCGCTGGGCGCCGTGTCTACTACTCGACCACGTCGGGGCGAAGAGTGGCACCGCGCGTACGATTCCGCTCATCTACGGGATTGACGGCGAGAACCTGGTCCTCGTCGCCTCCAAGGGCGGATATCCCAAGCATCCCGCCTGGTACCACAACTTGATGGCCAACCCCAACACGACGGTGCAGGTCGGCTCTGAGCACCGCGCGGTCCACGCGCGTGTCGCAACGGGCGAAGAGCGTGAGCGCCTGTGGGCGCTAATGGTCGGCGTGTACCGCGACTACGACAGCTACCAACGCCGCGCGGAGCGGGAGATACCGGTCGTTGTACTCGAGCCACCGCTTGGGCAGCACGTCGATTCCGCTGCCCAAATCCAGCCGAATCCAGCCTGATCCCGCCCCATCGGGCCCGCGCCGCCGTAGCCGCGGGCCGGCGCAAGCGCCGGAAAACCGTGTGATTCCGCGTTGCTGCCGTGCCGATTTGCAAGCAGGAGGTCACCGGTTCGATCCCGGTTGGCTCCATCGCAGAGGCCTATGTTGGACACCGATCGCGTCGCCGAAGTGACTCGCGGTGCGTCAGCGAACAAGCTCAGCTTCTCTTTGTGCGAGCTCACCCACGACCTCTACGAGCAGGTCGACGTCGCCCGTCTCCGTCCGCCAGTTCACGATCGCTGGACGTAGAGCGGTCTTGCCGGCGTACGTCGTTGTGCCTACAAGCACGCGGCCGTCCGAGCGCAGCGCATCACCGAGGTGGGTGTTGAGCTCGTTGAGCTGCTCCTCGTCAAAGCCCGGCGGGTGCGCCCGGAAGCAGACGATGTTGAGTGGAACATCCGCAAGTCGCTCGAGCTCGGGGCTGGCGTCGACTCGTTCCGCTAGGTGGCGCGCGATCCTCACATGACGCTCGACCATCTCGCGATAGCCGCGTCGGCCGTACGCGCGAAGCGTCGCCCAGACCGCAAGCGAGCGGGCGCGGCGAGAGTTCTCGGGCGCGAGAAACGCAAAGTTTGGGTGCGGATCGTCGGGCGAGGGCAGATATGGAGCCCCAACGTTGAACGTACGTGGCAGCCGCTCGCTCTCACGGACGAACGTGAAGCCGCAGTCGTAGGGAACGTTCAGCCACTTGTGGCCGTCGGTGCTCACCGAATGGGCACGCTCGACACCCTCGGTGAGTCGACGCGTGCCGGGCGTGAGGCGAGCGAACAGTCCGAAGGCGCCGTCGACGTGCAACCACGCCGTATGTCGTTCGCATAAGTCCGCGATATCCGCGATCGGATCAAAGTCACCCGCGTTTACCTCGCCAGCGTTGGCAATGACTATGGCCGGGGTTGAGGCCTCTGTCAGCGCGTGCTCGAGAGCGGCTAGATCGATGCGGCCGACGTCGTCCCTCGCGAGTCGCCGAATGTTCGTCCGACCCAGGCCAAGCATGCCCACGGCCTGAACCGCGCTCGGATGCAGATAGCCGCTTGACAGGATCAACGCCGGCCTCAGAGCCGCAACGCCCTCTGTCTCGACGTCAACGCCTTGAAGCTCTGCCCACCAATTGCGAGCTGCTGCGAGAGCGACAAAGTTAGCCATCGTCGCGCCCGTGGTAAGCACGCCGTCGAAGTCAGCCGGGAGCACGAACAACTGGCGCAGCCAGTCGATGGTGACCTGCTCCAGTCGAGCCGCGAACGGTGAAGATTCCCAGGCGTACGCAACCTGGTCGTACGCCGACGTAAGCCAGTCAGCGCCGAGCGCAGCGGGGGTCCCGCCGCCCATCACGAAATGAAAGAATCGCGGCCCACTCGACCGGGTCGCGGCGTCACGCGCGCGTTCTCCCAACTCCGTCAGCGCGGTCAACGTCCCCACGCCCTCCTCAGGCATCGGATCGTTCCAGCGGGCAATCGCGGCCTCCGCATCGGCACCCAGCACTGGCTCATCGCCGATGTGCTCCAGATAGCCACGGGCCGTCTCTGCCGCCAGCTGGAGGGCCGCGTCGAGTTGGTCGCGTTCGCACAGCGGATCAGGCACCGAACCAATCGTTCCAGATCCAAGGCCGCGCGCGCGAGCCGCGCTTCTTCGGGCTGGTGCGACGGCGCTGTCTCCTTGCGCGTGTGGAAGCCTTATGGAAGCCTCAAGCGCCCGGACCCGACCCGCCGAGCTTGGCACCAGCCAGCTGAACCCCGGACCCGGTCCGCCGAGATCCGGATCTGACCCGCAGCCGCCCGCGCTCGCTGGCACTTTGCAAGCAGGAGGTCACCGGTTCGATCCCGGTTGGCTCCATCGTCGGTAGCGCCTGGCAATTTCGCAGGGGGCGCCCGTTCGGATGGGCGCGTCTTCTTTGGGGCGGCCGGCCGCTGGTCGACCGCCCCTCTGGCGCGCTATTTCGTGTCGTTTGCTCCGGTCAGCGACTTGCCCGCGCCGTCAATGACCTTGCGGAGGAACTCAGCTTGCGTGTGGATCAGCCGCTGTGCCATCTCGAGGGCTGAATCGGTGATCTCCTCACGCCTGGATGGGCCCTCGCCGCGCGGCGGCAGAACCCGGTCCACGTCCTCGGCGAACTTGCGTATCGCCTCGATAGCCCGTCGCGCACTGTCGTCGAGCGATCCGAGCACATCCTCGGAGAGCTCGGTTGTCCGATCGATCGCCTCAGCGCGCCGCTCGACCCGTGCGTCGCGCCCCCGACGGGCTGTGCTCGGTTTGCGAGTAGCCACCGCTTTCGCCGCCGCCGGGCGGCGCTTCGCTTTCGTTGTCGAACGGCGTTTGGTTGTTGTCTCGGCCATCAACTCCACCACCTTCGGATAGGTCAACTCGGTCTGTATGCCTGCCTCCGTTAACGCCGCGATGGGTGCGGGAGTGCTCGTCCTCGAGCCCCTCATCCATCGGGACGCACAGACGCTACGGCCCTGCCCACCCCCAGCCAACCGCAGAAAAATGAAGGAAACGTGCGAGAACTACCGATACGGAGCCTCTCTGGAAGCCTCAACCGCCCGCATTCGACCCGCCGAAGCCCGCCGAAGCCCGCCGAAGGGGTCTGACCCACCGATCTCATCTGTTCAGATCGTCTCTCTGGCGATCGGAGGCCCGCCGAGAAGCGCCTCCTCATTGACACCGTATCGGCCGGCCCAGGTGGTCGCCGGCACGTTCACTAAGTCGACGTTGGCACCGAGGTCGAGCCCGACTCGAGCCCGAGGCGCCCGGTGAGCAGCTCGTCGAGCTCGTCGTCGTGGCGGTGGTTCAGAAGGTTCAGTGCCGGTACTCCGCACAACCGCCTTGCGAGGGCGATGCCGGCAGATGTGCTCGTGGCGCGGCCTGACACCAGGTCGGGCTGATGTTCAAAGGCGCTTATGACGCCCACGACCGCGTATGGGTCTGAGGCGCAGAGCACCGTGCACCGGACACGCTCGGCGAGCAGCCGCACGGCGACATCGACGTTGTAGGGCTCCAGTGGGGATGCGCCCGCCTCGGCCACGACGATGTCGGGGCGGGCACCGCCGAGCTGCGAGAGTAGCCGCCGCAACACAGGCTCGTAGGTGTCCGGCTCGACCACGGTCGATGGCAGTCCGGCGTCGACGAAGTCGAAGATCGCATCCGCGCCTGCGTCTCGCATGGCGAGGATGTCGCGGAAGCGACCGGCTCCGGTCAGCTTCGTGGCGGCCACCTTGAGCCCGCGAGCCTTCAGCCGGCGGACGATTGCCTTTGCGGCGACCGTCTTGCCGGCATCCATCGAGGTGCCGATGATGAGCACGACCGGCGCCTCCAGCGGCGCGTGCGGGACGTCCGGCTCGAAATCACTCATCACGCACTTGCCGTCGCGCCATACGTGGCCGCGGTAGACCACCGTGACGTGGGGCGGCGGCGGCGTCGAGGCTGACGTCACCAAGCCCAGGACCCCGGCCGAGGTCAGGGTGTGCATGCGCAGGTCCTCGCCCACCGAGTCCCACCCCCCGACCAGTTCGAGGGTCGCGGCGCGGCTGCCGAGGGCGCCTACGATCAAGTCACCCGCGATTACCTCGACGCCGCGGCCGTCGACCGTCTCGATCGTGTACGGCTCGGTCAACTCGGCTACCACGAACTCCCCGGTGGCCCACTGCTCGCGCGGGCAGGTCACTACCTCGTAGGGCCGCTCGCCGAAGTCGGTATTGCGTGCGACGCTCGTCAGGAACATGGGGCGAGCAAAAGGAGCGCCAGCAGGGCGGACCGCTCCGGCATCTGGGACTTGACCACTTGCTCGTGCGCTGCGTGAGCGCCATCGCCAACGGGGCCGAGGCCGTCGAGCGTCGCTGTGTACTGGCTTGTGATGTTTCCATCAGAGGCACCGCCGACGGTCGCCTCCCCGATCTCGATTCCGAGTTCTCCGGCGGCTTGCTGGGCGGCGCGCCACAGTGCCACATTGCGCTCCGTACGCTCGAGCGGAGGACGTCCAAAGCCACCGTCGACCTCCACTGTCACGCCCTCTCCCACCGCTTCCAGCCCGAGGATCGCCCGCTCGACGGGTGCCATGTCCTCGCCGTAAAGCACGCGCGCGTCCACGTCGGCGCGCACTTCGGGAGCGATGACGTTCGCTCGCAACCCGCCGTCGATCGTGCCGACGTTCACGGAGATGCCCCGCTCACGGTCGTTCAGCGCGAACAGCCGCTGAATCTGATGGGAGATCTCCAGGATCGCGCTCGCGCCTTGGTCGGGGTCGAGGCCCGAGTGGCTGGCACGCCCCTTTACCTTCACGGTGAAGCGCCCCACCCCCTTGCGCGCCGTCTTGAGCGCGCCGGACGGTCCAAACGAGGGCTCCAGCACGAACGCGCGCGCCGCGCCGGCCGCGAGCTGGCGAATGTGCTCGCGCGAGTCGCGGCTTCCGATCTCCTCATCGCTGTTGATGAACACAACAGGCGGCAGCGACGGCTGCAGCCCGAGGTCGTTGAGCACCCGCAGCGCGAACACCATCTGCACGAGCCCGGCCTTCATGTCGAAGACGCCCGGGCCGCGGACCCGGTCATCCGACACCTTGACGGGCATGTGCTCGAGCGTCCCTGCGGGCCACACCGTGTCCATGTGACCGACGAGCAGTTGATAGGCGCCCCCACGGTCCGTCGAACGCGCTTCGAGGTGGTCCCCGGTACCGCGACCGCGAAGCCGCTGCACCTCTAGACCGGTCGCCGTCAGCTGATCGGCAAGGATCGCAAACGGTGCGCTCTGGCTCGCGGGGTCGAGCGACGGCGACTCGGACTCGGCGAGGCGTTGGAGCAAGGCTGTCATTGCGAGCTCGTCTCTGCGGAGCCTGCCGATGATCTCAGCTGCGCGGCTCACAGCCGAAAATCAGCCGGGAATGGAAACGAGAAGGTCTCGCCGATCTCGGCGTAGCGCCCCGGGCTCACATACGCCAGCAAAGGTGCCGCGGCTGTCAGATCGGCATCGTCGCTCTCGGACGCCCGCAGCGCTTGCTCGTCCACCGACGCGGCCACGATCTCACCCACGATCAGGCTGTTCTCGCCGAAGCCATCGACGACGCGCTCGAGCGCGCACTCAAGCCACGCGTAGGCGTCGCTCACCAGCACGCCCTCCATGACGCGCGCCGGTACCGTCGCGAGCGCTCGCACAGCCGGCTTGGAGCCATCCTCGGACCGGCCAGATGCCATCAGGCTCGATTGCACGATCTGACCAGGCCTGGGAAAGCTCACGGTGAACTGACCGCTGCGTTGCGCATTGCGTTGCGTAGCGTGCCGGGGGCTGCACACAAAACAGAAGTAGTTCTGCCATCCAAGCGGCATCGCCATGTGCTTTGGCGCCAGGTCGACCGTGCCGTCGTCCTCGAGCGTGCCCACGATGATCAGTGGCGCAACCAAGAAGAATTGGCTCCAGATCGGCGACCCGACGTCCAGGTCAACGGCTTTAGACATACCCGATTACCAATAGCACTCCACGCCAGACCCGACGTCGGTGAGTGCCCGCAGCTTCGACGGGGAACTCCACGGAGCTGGCTCCTGCCAGCGCGAACCGTTCTCGGACGCTCGCCGTAATGAGGAGTATGAGCTCCGCAGGCGACTCGCCACTCGAGCCCGCATCCTCCGCCGAGCTGGTTGCGCGCGTGATCCTGGATATCGATGCGAACGACGACGAGTATCGCGACGCGCTGCTCAACGATCTGATGTGTGCGGCATGGGGAGGCCTCCTCGCTCGTCGTCAGTGAACAGGTCCGGTGTCTCCAGGCGGCTGAGCCCCGCGGTGGCGAGCCGGGTGTTAGCGTGCCCGACGTGGGACGTCGCGGCGAGGCCGGGGTGGACCGCGCGATCCGGAGTAGGTTTCGCGATGGCGATCCCGACGCTGTCCGGCTGGTCTATCGCACCTACGGCCGGCTCGTGTATGGCGTCGCCTACCGGATCCTGGGGGATGCCGGCCTGGCCGAAGAGGCCACCCAGCAGACCTTCTTGAAGGCGTGGCGCGCCGCCAAGAGCCTCGATCAGAATCGAGAGATGGCACCCTGGCTGGCGACCATCGCTCGCCGGGTGGCGATCGACGTTCACCGCAGCGAGAGCCGCCGCAGCGCGGACCCGCTCGATTCCGTTGCCCACACGGATCCCGCGCTGACCACGCAGCCCCAGGACGTCGAGACCCTGCACGGGATTTGGGAGGTCCGTCGCGCGCTCGAGGAGCTACCCCCGGATGAGCCTCAGCGGCACGGATGCGCTCCCGCCGGCGCCGAAGGCGTCGGTCCTTACGGCTGGATCGGTGCTGTCGACCCGGGGATCGAGAACGCGTAGAGCCGTGTGCTGTACCCGCGTATCGATCCGGGATATCCGGAGCCCCAGTACACGGTGCCGTCCACGACTGAGGGCCCGGAGTTCACCGTTCCCTGGGCGTGAAACGCCCACCGCAACCTGCCCGAGGAGGCATCGAGGGCGAACATGTTGTCTTCGCCGACGACGTAGGTTCCGGCGAAGACGACACCATCCGCCTCGGTAGTCGGGCCGATGGCGGCACCGTCTCCGGGTGTCGCCACCTGCCAGTCGAAGGCGCCCGTGGCGGGGTTGAGTGCGGCCCACGAGCCCCCACTGGCGGGTTCTCCGTTGGCGAGTTTGTAGGGGACGCCGAATTCTTCGGGGTCGGCGATCGGGACATAGATGCGCCGACCGTCATAAGAGGTCCCCCACTCGATTCCACCAGCCGCGGTGCCCGGCCCAACGAGCGTGTCCCACACGATTTCACCTGTAGCGGCGTTGAAGACCCAGTAGATGCCGCTCTTCTGCCCAGCGCCGACGACAGTGCGGCCGTTGATTGTGAAGATGTTCGGCCCACCCCCGCCGAAGTCGAAATCGGGGCTTTCAGCCGATGGGCACCAGGTGACTCCAATTTTTTTGAAGTCGCACGCGCTGTTGGTCGCGTCCCATCCCTCGACCTTGTGTCCCCACCTGATCACTCCGGTGTCGAGATTCAGTGCAAGCACGCTGTCGAAGTAGTCATCCGGCGCCGTACAGCCGGCGTCGGAGGCTTCCGATTCGACGGCGGCTTCGTGGCACTGTTCTGCCTGATCGGGAACGGTGTAGTTGTTTCCCGTCGCGGCGTACACGCTGTGTGTCAGCAGGGACACCGCCGGAGTCGACCACACCGCCCCGCCGCTGTAGCCACATCCCTCCGGGGGATTGCCATGTTGGCAGGGGCCGCTGTTGGGTGGGACCGTGTACGTCTTCCACAGCAGCGATCCCGTGGTCGCATTGAGGGCGACGACACTCCCGCGGAATGTGCAACAAGGGTAGTTCACGCCGAGCGAGTCGTCCTCCTCCTCAGATGAGACGCCGACAATCGGCTTGCCGGCAGCAATTACCGGATTGGAGGTGATATGGGCGGCCGAATGACCGTCCACCTGCGTGCTCCAGAGCAACTGACCCGTGAACCGGTTGACGGCAAACATGTGGGCACCGCCGGCGTGATCTTCGTGGAAGTCGTCGCCAACGACCACCTCGTTTCCGAAGATGGCGGGACTGACACGAGAGAACCCGTTCGGGTTGCCGTCGTACTGGGAAATCGGTCTCTGCCAGATCAGGCGACCGGTTCTGGCGCTGACCGCGTACAGGTAGCCGCCGTAGTCGGGGAAGTAGACGATGCCTTTGGAGACGGTCGGGGTGGCGGATACGTTCCCGTGGGTCCTGAACACCCACCTCGGAGCGAGTTTGACGACGTTGGCTGCCGTGATGAGGCGTTCTTCGGGCTGGGCACGGCTGTTGGAGATGTTCTGGCCGGCCATCGTCCAGTTCGCCGCGTCGGCCACCCCGCCCAGCCAGATGCAAGAGGCGATCACAACCGCAAGACCGACGCCGAGCGCGTGCGGTCGGTGAATCCGGGAAAAGTACTGCCACCTCCGCATCCGTGCCTCCGCCCCCTTCGATCTCTCGTTCCGCCGGCTGCATCCAAGCGTAACGTCTACGGCGACCCGGTGCGTCTACGGCGACCCGGTGCGTTTCGCTGCATGGCAGCGGTGAGATTCGCCACATCCTCCGGTGTCAGGTACGGAACGCCCTCTGTGGCCGACGCCGGCGAGGCGGCGGACATGATCCCTCGGCCGGGGGGCAACGTGATCGTGGGCGTCCCGGGACTTCCTCGACCTCGGCCGGATGGCGGCGCGCACCCACTCCACCGGCGCCGCAGTCGGCGTGTGGCAGCCGGAGGAGTGCGCTGGCGCGCGGGCTTGATGGCCCGCGCGGCCTCGTAGTGCTCGCCGTCAAGAAAGGGCGTGTGCGGAGTTGGGGCCCCGCACACGCCGCATATGGAACGCATTTGGGCACAGTTGCGACGGCTGAAACCCCAGTACACAGGGACGAGCGCGGCGCAGATCATCGTCGGGCCTCGATGCCGCAGCCGTGAAACTCCCGCCGTGAAGCCCGTCCCAGCTGGGGAGATTCTGGCCGCGATTCCGGGAAGGATCTTCTGGAGGGGTGGCGAAAACCCGGTAGAAGCCGTCCGATCCGATCTCGATGATCGATGGCGACGAACGGCCTTCGGTAAGTGCCATTCGGGTGCGTCGAGTTGGGGCGCCCATCCGAGACTGAAATTTCGCAATGCGAGGAGATCTGTATGAACGTTCGTAGAGGGGCGTTGGTTGCGCCAGTGCTTCTGTGCGCGCTCTTTGGGCTTGCCGTCTGCAGCGCATCCGCGCAGGCCAATATCCCCCTGAGGGTCAACATATGGGGGAAAGGCGAAGTCACGTCGAGTCCGGCGGGGATCTCGTGCCCCTCCGCCTGCGAAAACGAATTCGAAGCGACTCCCTCGGTCACGCTCACCGAGACTCCCGGCACGGGCTACGAATTCCTCGGCTGGTTCGGGTGCTTCGGCAGCGAACCCACCTGCGAAGTAAGCGATCAGGAATACACCGAAATCACTGCCGTTTTCATCAAAGAACCCAAAGAACCCAAAGAAGGCGCGACGGGTCCCACGGGTAACGAAGGCCCAACGGGCGGAACCGGCCCGACCGGCGTAACTGGCTCTACGGGCCAGACCGGCCCGACTGGCTCCACGGGGGAAACTGGGCCGACTGGCTCTACCGGTGAAACCGGCCCGACTGGCGCTACAGGTGAAACCGGCCAAACGGGGTCGACCGGCGAAACCGGCGCGACTGGCGCGACGGGCGAAACCGGCCAAACGGGGTCGAGCGGCGAAACCGGCGCGACGGGAGCTACGGGCCAAACCGGGGGCACTGGCGTGACGGGCGCCACAGGCGAAAAAGGCGCAACTGGGGAACCTGGTGCCACGGGCGAAAAGGGTGCAACCGGTGCGATCGGCGCCACAGGTGTGACCGGCGCGACGGGCCCAACAGGCGCTCAGGGACAGACTGGTCCTCAGGGCGTGAAAGGCGAAACGGGCGGTACGGGTAGCGCGGGGACGCCGGGCGGACAGGGTCCGACCGGCCCGCAAGGCGACCAAGGAGCTCAAGGCGCCCAAGGGCCTCAAGGTGTGCAAGGTGCGGCGGGTCCGGCAGGGCCGGCGGGCGAAGCCGGCAAAGTTGAGCTCGTAACGTGCACGACGATAAAAGGCAAGAAGCATTGCACCACGAAGATCGTGTCGGGCGTCGTGAAGTTCACGGTGAGCGGTTCGCCCGCGCATGCGTCGCTGTCGCGCCACGGCGTCGTCTACGCCACCGGCTTGGCAAGGGTCACGGGCGGACGTCCGAGCCTGCGGCTCTCGACTCGGCGCAAGCTCGCGGCGGGTCGCTACACGCTCACGCTGGGTAGCGGCAGGTCTCGTCGCGTGGAGACGCTCACGCTGCCGTAACTACGAAGAACTGGGCCGGCGGGGCACGATGACGTGTCCCGCCGCGCCTGCCTCGAGGCCCCCGACCGTCTCTCTGGCGCCTCTCCAGCGCCTAGGATTCCGCTCCCATCGCCCACATCCCTATGGGCGCCTCGGCGGCTTCCTCCTTCCATTCGTACTTTTCCGGTGGTCCTTCTTCGAGTTTCTTGTGATGTTCGGAGTAAATCACCGTTTCGGTTTTGAGATACCAGTATGTAATGCTCCCACCTAGGGGCAGGAAGGATAGGAAGTAGGTCTGGCCTTGGACGATAGGGACCGCAAGGCCCGCCACCCTGGCCTTGACGTTCAAGCCCAACGTGCCGCTCACCGTTCCTTCGCCGAGAACCTTTCCTGGCTTGCCTCCGACGTCTTCCTGGATCCCCAGCACCAGCGATGTCTCTGACGGCGCGTATTTGTAGCCTCCACTTTCGAAGTAGAGTTCTTCGACCGTCCCCGACTTGAGCGCCGTGAATTTCAAGGGCGTAACTTCTTCCGTCTTGGCGTCTCCACCGTTGTTGTGGGGGAGGCCGTTGTTGCCTATCAGAAGAACGGAGTTACCGGTCGGGGCCTTGACTACGATCGCGGTGTGGGTGGAGGGGGCTGTGGTGGATCCGCCGGTGTTGGTGGCTGTGATGAGGGCGCGCACGGTGCTTCCTACGTCCAGTGCGCCGAGCTTGTATTCGGTGGTGGTC
>Ga0335083_10009371_pt1 | contig 11883 bp, 13 predicted proteins | sample Lox_Sample_42_FD_206716 | JGI IMG/M metagenome (GOLD analysis project Ga0335083, IMG submission 206716) | Soil microbial communities from Loxahatchee National Wildlife Refuge, Florida, United States - Lox_Sample_4.2 | ecosystem: Environmental > Terrestrial > Soil > Wetlands | place: USA... | reverse complement strand
TGATGTAATCCAATCAAGAAAAGTCATATAACAATTAGGGTTGAATTAAATGTTTCTCTCATTTGCCGATTATCTGGATTGACTCGCCAGCGGTCAAGATGCTACCAAAGTATTTGAGAAAAAAATCGGAATTACCTGACACATCATCAAACTTTGTTAAGAATATTTTGACTTTGGAACCCCTGAACATCAGAGTCGAGGTATGAAAGAATTATTATTTGCACAATGGAACGAACTGCAAAAGCGTGCCAAAACCTGGCCGCCTTTGGATATTAAACTGAGGACTGTCGAGGAGGTTGAACTTTTGGAACAGTTTCAACGTCACGGTTATTCGCAGACCCCAGATGGACTTGATGTTAAAATGCAGATTGATGAACGCAAAAATCTTTTACGTGAAATCAGGGAAAATGAACGGAGGGCATAGCCGTAAACTTTACAAAACAAGTGGTCAATCTACCACCACCGCAAAGGAAAACCACGAATATTGTTTTTTGGCGGGGTTTCCTTTTTTCAAATATTTTATATTTATCAAACTTTTGGTCCATATTTATCAATAAAGAACAAGTATGATATTATGTTAAAGAGTCCAACCAAAATCAGGAAATGCTTACTTAAGGCGGACAAAATAGCACATAAAATTCTATCCCGTGATAAAACAATTTCGAGGAAAGATTTTAAAGAATACGTAAAACAAATGACAGATGAACACCTTTTAGGACTTGTTGCCGATGGATAATGTTTGAAAGTGTTTGTATAGGCATTCTCTTATTTTGCTGACAGTTGCCCGATATAATCATTTATCATTTTCTGCTCGTTTGTCTTTCCTATTTCCTGTGCCGCCGCAAGGGTACAAGTCAACATCTTCTGTTCTTCGCTTTTGGGAATTGGTTTAGTGTGAGAGAGTGTTTTCTTAACTTCCTCATAATTCGATACCGCTAACCATCCATAGAAAAAGGCATTGGAGAAGTGCCCTTGATTATAGTGTTGAAAAGACAAATTCGCTGCTGTTATTGCAAATATTGCCCTATAGTCGGAAGTTGATTGGAGACGGATGGCGTTGAGTGCGTATGTATAGGCAAGTTCAGTATAATTGGTTCCGAGATGTACTGCGCTTACAGCGGCAATGGCATACGAGAGTGCTTTAGAAGCTGGATCAATTCCAATCATCTCATTTAGATAATTACTTGGACAAGATTCAAAGTCTTTAATGCTTTTTTGACTCTGTTCAAATGCCAAGCGAAAATCGCCACGATTGAAACTATCAAATGCGTCGTTGCGGTCTTTGCCGTAGATGGAGGATACACCGCCAACAATACCACCAAAACTTGTCCGTCCATCCGGAAGTTTTTGAATATCTTCGGTTCTTTCGTCGAGGTTTTTCAACAGTGCTGCCAGCGTTAAAATATCTGATCGAGTCAACGCAATATTGGTGCCCTGTTCATTCAAACTGGCATACAGTTCATTCACCCGTTTTTGTAATTCCTTATCGGGCATGTTTGTATAAACTGGATTATTGATGTTAACAGTGAAACTACCGTTATTGTTGACGGGTAAATTCAACAACCCCGTCAGCGTATTGCTGGAAAATATTTGTGTAGTGTTTGGAGAATTATTTTTCAAGACCACGTTGGAAGATTGACTCACTGCTGCAATCGGCGAATTGTTTACCTTTACCGCTTGTATGGATCCTGGCGAATTTGTTACCGATTGTGCAACCGTTGCGGTTGATCGGTGAAAATACTGAATTACACCCACAATAATCACCCCACACATACCAATTAAGGCAGCAATTATTACTCCCCTCTTGTGAATTCGTGCTGCTCGAACCCCCACTGGGTCAGGTTTGTTTCCTGTAGCACTCATGATTTATGGAGCATGACTATACCGACATGAAAAGTGAAAATCACGAATATAGAGCGTTAAAGAATAAAATTCCCACTTATAAAAAGCAATGGGTTGTGGTAAATTGAAGTCATCCGATAAAGGGGGATAAAGTCCATATAAAAAGAGGGTTGCGAGTAATCCAGCATTATCTATTGACGGCCTGCGGATCGCATTGATTTCCGGAATGCTGGTGGCTTTGCTGCGGGTCCTGCAGGTCTCGCGCGGCTGGTGCGGCCTCGTCGCCATCCCGCTCATCTGGTTTTACACCGCGGCGACCGGCTGGGAATCCTCCGCCATCCGCGCCTCGGTCATGATGACTATTGTGCTGGGCGGCTGGGGGTTGAAACGGCCGGGCGACACCCTCAATTCGCTCGCCGCCGCCGCGTTCCTCATCCTGCTTGGTGAACCGCGCCAGCTTTTCGAGGCCAGCTTCCAGCTTTCCTTTTTTGTCGTGCTCATCATCGCCCTGATGTTGCCACCGCTGAACCAACTGGTGGACCGGATGCTGCGGCACGATCCGCTTCTGCCGGACGAACTGCTCCCGCGCTGGCGCCGCGCGCTCACCGCCAGCTTGCGGGTGCTGGGGCGGTATTGCGCACTTTCCTTTGCGGCGTGGGCCGGTTCCATCCCGCTCTCGGCCAAATATTTCCATCTGTTCAGCCCGGTTTCAACGCCGGCCAACATCCTCGCCGTGCCGCTCGGCACGCTGGCCCTGATGAGCAACCTCGGCGCGCTCCTCTGCGGCACGTGGCTGCCCTGGGTGACCGCCTTGTTCAACCAAAGCGCCTGGTTCTTTATGGTGGCCATGACGTGGGTGAGCGACGTTTCCACCCGAATCCCCGGCGCGTTTTTTTATGTGCGCGAACCGTCGTGGCTGGATATCGGGATTTATTACGGCGTGCTGGTCGGCGTGTTGAGCGGCTGGCTTTTGACGCCGAAACGAAGGGTTTGGTCCGCGGCAGCCTTGATTCTCATCATCGCCGGTTACGTTTGGCACTGGCAAACGACGCGCGCCGAAACCAGACTGACGGTGCTGCCGCTCAACGGCGGCCATGCGGTGTGGGTGGACCCGCCGGGCCGCCGGAACGATTGGCTGGTGGACTGCGGCAACAGCAACACCGTCGAATTCACGCTCAAACCGTTCCTCCGCGGCCAGGGAGTAAACCGAATCCAACATCTGGTCCTGACGCACGGTGATTCGAAAAATATCGCCGGTGCCGAAAAACTTGACCAGCTCTTCCGCGTCGATGAACTGTGGACCAGTTCTGCCAACTTCCGCTCGTCAGCGTATCGCGATGCCATTGCCCGATTTGAAAAGTTGCCGGACCGGCACAAAACGTTTGTCGCCGGCGATGCCGCCGGGTGCTGGCAGGTGTTGCATCCAGCGGCCGGAAACAATTTCCCGCGCGCCGATGACAACGCACTTGTGTTATCCGGTAATTTTTACAGACCGAAAATCCTGCTGCTGTCCGATCTGGGGCGCGATGGTCAAAGCGCCTTGCTCGCACGCACCAACGATTTGCATGCCGACATCGTGATTGCCGGCCTGCCGAATGACGGCGAGCCGCTGGGCGACGCCCTGTTGGATGCGATTCAACCGGAAGTCATTGTAGTTGCGGACTCGGAGTCTCCGGCGACCCGGCGCGCCGGCCGTGAGTTGAAGGAACGCCTGGCCGCCCGCCAGGTGCCGGTGATTTACACCCGGACCGCCGGTGCCGTGACGATTCTTGCGCGCCCGCAAGACTGGGAACTGCGGACGATGGACGGGCAAAAATTTGCGTCCATCCATCCATAGGAGCCGACATAAGGAGGCTCACAATTTCCGATATCCGGGATACGATTTACGCCCAGACCGGAATGGCGGAACAACTCGTAAATCGCAAATCCGACGTCGTAAACTATTTCAGGGCTCCTGACCTCGGCGGCTGCACTTTTGGGTCAATTTGACAGAAACGTGCCGTGCCTGCGGAATGGGAAATTTTTTGATCTCGACGGTGACGGTTCGCGGTTTGAATTCAGCCAGAATCATGTCGGCAAGGTCGACGGCCAGTTTCTCGATGAGGTTCCACTCGTGCCCGTCGCCGAATTTTAACAGCCGTTGCGAGACCGCAAAATAATCAATCGTATCGGCGATGCCGTCGGATTTGGCCGGCTTCCAGAACGGGCAGTCCATTTCCACAGTCAGCAACAGACGCTGTGGCCGGGCGCGTTCCTCCGCCGGCACGCCGACGCGATAAAACACTTCCAGGTCAACAATGGAGATTCGGGGCATTTATGATTTGCGATTTATGATTTAGAGGAGCGGGCGCGGCCGGATTTGACCTGCGAGACGTTTGTGTTTCCATTCAAAACCGCTTTCAGCAGAATTCTTGTGGGCGTGTTCAGCGGCATTTTCAGCGCCGCCTCCGTGGTGACCCAGCGGAATTCACGCGCTTCATCGTTGAGTTTCACCACCGGCTGGCCGGTACAACGGCAGGTGTAATTCAACAACACAAAATGTGCATCGCGGTAAAACTCCCTGGAATGAATACAATCCTGCACGAGCACGAACCCAATGTCGGTCACGTCCAGCGCGGTTTCCTCCTTGATTTCGCGGCGCAGCGCGTCCACCGACGGTTCGCCCCATTTGATTTTGCCGCCGGGGATGCCCCAGAGATTGGACCATTTGTGCGTGCGGATCATCAACACCTCGTCTGCCTGGTTGTAAATCAGCGCGCCCACCGTGGCCAGCGGGGGATGAATTTCTTCAAACCGTTCCGTCTCCGGTTTGAGCCGCATATCATCCTGCTCCAGAATATGGAGTAATTCACCGAGGTGTTCCACGATCAAATCGGGTTTGGCTTCGCGCAGTTGTTCCAGTGTATTGTAGCCGGTCAGGACGGCGCAGGAGTGGATACCACCGTAGCGGGCGGTCTCGATGTCATGCTGCATGTCGCCGATGAAAAGCGTTTCCCCGGGCACGAGCTGGTTTTCGCGGAGGATTTCGTGGATTTTTCCGCGTTTGTCCAGGACATCGGTGTAAGGCCGGTCGAGGAAGGCGTCGAAACCGGTCACGCGGCTTTGAATCAAAAAATGCTCGTGATGGATGGTGCTCAATACGAACGTGCGCAGCCGGCGTTCACGGCAAAATTGAAGAAAAGCGCGCGCGTAGGGCAATTCCGCCACGGAATCCTGAATCTCACGATAATGGCTGTGGAACCAGTCTTCCAATTGCGGCAGGGGGACATGCGGCGTGTGACGGCTGTAAAAATTTGTGAACGGCAGGGAAAATTCGGCGCGAAACTCCTCCAGCGACATCTCCGGGCGGTCGGCCCGGGCCAGGACAAAGTTGGTGGCCTTCCAGACCGCCGGCAAATCGTCCACGAGCGTACCCGACCAGTCGAAGATGATGTTGCGAATCACCCGAACAGTCTAACGCAGGGAAAATTTGAGGCAACAGAATCAGAATCCACGCCTGACGGACAAAGACGAATTGCATAATCGTGTTGACAAGTTATAATTAGGATTAGCATGAGCCGAATGACGACAGGTATCCGGCTTTTATCGCGACCGCCGTCCAGGAGCGGCTTCACGTTGATCGAGCTCCTCGTCGTGATCGCCATTATTGCGATCCTGGCGGCCCTGTTGTTGCCCGCCTTGAGTCAGGCGAAACTTCGGGCGCGCGGGATTCAGTGCATGTCCAATCACCGGCAATTATGCCTGGCCTGGCGGATGTATTCGGATGACAACCGGGACCAGTTGTTGTTTGCCAGCGAAGATCCGTATAATCCGCCCACCACCAATCAAGCCTGGGTTACCGGCATCCTTAATTTTGATCCCGCCAACCAGGCCAACTGGGATCCATCGCTCACCATCGAGCAAAGTCCGATGTGGAATTACTGCGGCCGCAGCCTGGGAATCTGGAAGTGCCCGGCGGACACCTCGTACGTGGTGGTCAACGGGCAGCAAAAACCGCGCGTGCGCAGCATGTCCATGAACGTTTATCTGGGCGGCTTCGGCGGCACTTATGGTAATTGGGATCTCGTGATGGGCGCCGTCTGGAGCGATTTCAAAATTTACCGAAAGCAAACCGAACTGGCCAATCCCGGCCCGTCCCGCGTTTTTGTATTTCTCGATATGCGCCAGGACAGCATTAACACGGGGAATTTCGCCGTGGACATGGCCGGCTGGTTCAATCAGCCGGCCAGCTACGGGTTCTTTGATCTACCCGGCTTTTATCACGGGCAGGCGTGCGGTTTTTCGTTTGCCGACGGCCATTCCGAAATTCGTCAATGGCACGATCCGCGCACCATGCCGCCGCTGACCCCGGAAAGTTTCACCAGTGGATTTGCCTCGCCGAATAACCTCGATGTCGCCTGGTTGCAGCAACACGCCACCCGGCCCAAGCAATAAATCGCACGATGAAACAGTGACTGGTGATGGGTGATTAATTAAACAGCCGGGCACCACACCAATCACTGTTCACCCATCACTACTCTCGTTATCCTCCGGCCATGCTCATCGCCTTCCACAAGCCGTTCGGTGTCCTCTCGCAGTTTACCAGTGACGGCGGGGCGAACCGCAACCTGGCTGGATTCGGTTTTCCGAAAAACGTTTATCCCCTCGGCCGCCTGGATGCGGATTCGGAGGGGTTGTTGATCCTCGGGGACGAACCGGAATGGAACGAGCGCCTGCTGCATCCGCGTCATGCTCACGAACGCGAGTATTGGGCGCAGGTGGAACGCATCCCGTCGCCGGAAGCATTGAAGAAGCTGGAACGCGGCGTGTCTGTTCAAGGCCGCAAAACCTTGCCGTGCCGCGCCTGGCTTCTGGAGCCGCAACCGGCGGTGCGGTGGGGCGAGACTGCTGACGAGTCGCCTTCGCAAAGTTTCGGCGCGCCACTTCCGGCTCGCGGCGACGCTCGCCCCACCGAGGAAGAGATTAAGATTCCGCCACGCGATCCACCCATCCGTTTCCGCAAAAGCGTGCCCGATTGTTGGATTGGCCTGGAATTGATTGAAGGCAAAAACCGCCAGGTGCGTCGTATGACCGCCGCCATTGGCCACCCGACTTTGCGACTGATTCGTGTGCGTATCGGCGGATTGAAACTTGGCACGCTGGCTGCAGGCGAATGGACCGTTCTCCGGGTCGAGGAACGGCGGCTTTTGGCCGGTGGACGGTAATGATTCAAAAGACCCGTTTTTTCGTTAACCGCACGCGCCATGGCATTTTTATTTGCAAACCTGGTCGTACTGGCGTTCACCATCCCGGCGTCATGGTGGTTGAGTGGCTATGACGCCAAACTGACGGGCGAAAATGAGCGGCGGGATTTTATTCGCCGGGCTGTCCGCTGCAGTATCACGTTATTTCTGGTGGAATTGGCTTTTGGGAGCCTGTGGCGATGCTGGCGTTACGACGACCGGGCGAGTGGAATGGCGTACTTGATGTTCGTGGTGCCCCTGACTTTGATATGGACGGGCTGTCTCGGCGAATTGTGTTCCCATGCGTTTCACGGGCTGATTGATCCCGAGGATCGCCGGCGATTTGATCCCCACAAAAGCCGGCGTGACCTGGATATGCTGGCCACCCTGGTGAACCAGGGCCGAAAAGACGAGGCGGTTCAATTGTGCCGAATGCTCAAGGAATCCGGAGACGTCAGCGTTCTTACTTTGGAAACCATGTTGGAACGCCTCGGCGTCAAATCCGACGGTACGCAAAAGCCGAAACCTTTGATAGAAGCTTATCGCCTGCGCGGACAGGGAAAATTGAACGAGGCGGAATGCCTCCTCAATTCGCTGCTGCTGAAAAATCCGGCAGATGTGGATGCAGCGCTCATGCTGATGCGATTGTATGCCCGGGATATGAGTCGCAGTGACAAGGCTTACGAGGTCCTTCGGTCGCTTGAACAGCAGCCTCACGTCGCACGCGACCTTATTGAATTTGCCCGCCGGTCCATTGAGGAATGGAGCCTTCCCCCGGCGAAGGAGGTTGCCGTCGAAGCACAACCGGAGTCGCTTGAAGAATTGCTGGCCAAAGGATATTTCGGCACCGCCATTGAAATTCTGGAGCGAAAAACCGCGGAACAACCGGCAAATTTTGATTTGTGGCTGAAACTCGCCGAGGTGCACGCCCACTATTGCAGCAACGTCAAAGGCGCCGAAAAAATCATCCAGCAGATCGCGGCCAACCCTGCGTTCAGCCCGGAACAAACCCAGCTTGCCGGAGCCAGGCTCAATGGATGGCGCGAAGCCCGATGGCACCGCCATTGAGGGGAACGGTTCGTCAATTGACGGTTCGGAAAGTTGACGGTAGCTTTTCATCATGACTGAGGTTGCCGATAGTTCCGCGTTGGCTCTGGATGACTTGCACATCCGCCCGGCGATGCCGCAAGCCCGGTTCGCACCGCTGGCGAAGGAAATATTCACGCTCAAGAAACAACTGAACGCCGTCATTTTGGCGCATAATTATCAGGTGCCGGAAATCCAGGAGGTGGCGGATTTTGTTGGCGATTCGCTTGGTTTATCGCAGCAGGCGGCCGAAACGAGCGCGGATGTGATTGTCTTCTGCGGTGTGCATTTCATGGCCGAGACCGCCAAAATTTTAAATCCCGATAAAATAGTTGTGCTGCCGGACAAGGACGCGGGTTGCTCGCTGGAGGAGAGTTGTCCCGCGGACAAGCTGGCCGAATTGCAGAAGACCAATCCGAATTTCTGGACGATTGCCTACATCAATTGCAGCGCGGCGGTGAAGGCGTTGACGGATGTGATTTGCACCAGCGGCAACGCGGTGAAAATCGTCCAGGCCGCGCCGAAAGAAAAGGATATCCTCTTCGTTCCGGATGAGAACCTCGGGCAATGGGTGATGGAACAAACGGGCCGTCCCATGACCCTATGGCAGGGCAATTGTTACGCGCACGTCGAGTTCCGGCGCGACCAGGTGCTGAAACTGCGCGAGAAATTCCCGGACGCGAAGGTGGTGGTCCACCCGGAAAGTCTGCGCGAGGTGCGCGACCTCGCCGATGCGGTTCGTTCGACGGAAGGGATGATTACCTACTGCAAAACCAGCCCGGCCAGGCAATTCATCGTCGTGACCGAGTCGGGCATCATCCACCGGATGCAGAAGGAATGCCCGGGCAAGGAATTTCTATGTGCGCCGGTGTTTGACGTGATGCGGCTGCCCTCGGACCACTGCCGGTGCAGCGAATGCAAGTACATGAAGCTGAACACGCTCGAAAAGGTGCGCGACTGCATGAAGCAGCTTGCGCCGCGAGTCGAGTTGCCGTCCGAGATTTTGAAACGCGCACGGCTGCCGATTGAACGGATGCTGGAAATTTCGGCCAGGCAGATGGAAAACGCGGGATAATTCGGTTTCCAAACTTCACGGAATCCAACCGGTCATACGGGCGAGCCGCACCAGCAGATAGGCCGCTCCGCCGCTGATGGGCAGCGTCAAAATCCAGGCCCAGACGATGCGTTCGACCACGTCCAGCTTGAGATGATTCAAGCCGCGCGCGCAACCGACGCCCATAATGGACGTGCTGACGGCGTGCGTGGTGGAGACGGGCATGCCAAAAAACGCGGCGGTGGCCAGGATTGTTGCGGCAGTAGTCTCGGCCGCAAAACCGTGGACGGGATGCAAGCGCACCATTTTGTGGCCGAGAGTCTTGATGATGCGCCAGCCGCCCACCGCCGTGCCGGCGCACATCGTGAGCGCACAAAGTGCTTTTATCCAGGCCGCGATCACCAGCGGTTGTCCCGGCGGTTGCATCGTGCGCAGAAATGACAACCAACCGGGGAGATGATCGAACAACCCGCCGTTGGAGCCCGCCAGCAGTGCCAGCGCAATGATACCCATGGTTTTTTGCGCGTCATTCATGCCGTGACTGACTCCCATGAAACTCGAACTGCCCAGCTGCAGAATGCCAAAAGTCCGGTTGACGGTGGTGGGACGCCAGTTGCGCAACAGGAAATAAAGCAGGCCCATGACCAGAAAGCCGAGAACCAGCCCGAGAATGGGCGACAAGATCATCGGGATAATGACCTTCCAGAGCAAGCCTTTGCCCAACCACCAATGTTGAGAGTTAGGAATGGACCAGACCATGACGTCCCAACGGTTATGCGCAGCGGCGAGACACGCACCGCATAAGCCGCCAACCAACGCGTGCGATGAACTGGCCGGCATCCCGAACCACCACGTCAGCAGGTTCCAGAAAATCGCCGCCAACAGGGCGCAAATCAAAATCTCGGACGTGGCGACTTTCGGGTCCACGAGGCCGGAGGCGATGGTCGCGGCGACGGCGGTGCCCAGGAAGGCGCCGATCAGATTGGTGACGGCGGCCAGGAGCACGGCCTGGCGCGGCGACAGCACTTTGGTGGCGATGACCGTGGCGATGGAATTGGCCGTGTCATGAAAGCCATTGATGTAGGTGAACACCAACGCCGCGAGAATGACGAGGAGAATGAGGGTCATCGCGCGGCTCAGGAATTCTTCAATACGATATGCATGACCACGTTGCCGGCGTCGCGGCAGCGGTCAATCGCCTTCTCCATCAGTTCATAAAGATCGCGGATCACCATGGCTTTGGTGGCGTCGTAGCGACCACTGTAGAGATCCTCCAGCAGGTTCAGCATCAGCCGGTCCGCTTCGCCTTCGAGATACTGGAGCTTGGTGTTCAGTTCGTGGATGATTTCGAGATGCTTCACGTCGCGAAGCTGTTTGACCATGGCCAGAACCACGTCGGTGGACTGTTCCAGAATTTGAATCTGGCGGGTGAAATCCACGCCTTGCAGGTGCCGGCGACCGAGGTTGATGCGCTCGGCGAGCTTCTCGACTGTCTTGGGAATTTTCCGCAGCGCGAGCGCCAGCGCCTCAATGTCCTCGCGTTCCAGGCCGGTCACGAAGGTCTTCACCAGTTCGGCGGTGATTTGTTCGCCAATTTTCTTCTCCTTGCGCCGCGAAAGGGCGAGGTCGTCGAGATTTTTGGCGGGAACCGGTGCCTGGAGCATTTCGATGACCAGGCGCACGCTGGCATGCGCTTCCCGCGCCGCTTCTTCGAGAAGCTGATAGAACCGATCGGCCTTTCCGAAGAGCAATTGGAGCGAGAACATGTGCGGACAGGGTCGTCAAAACGCGTCAAAAGTCCATTCAATTTTATCACCCGGGCTAATTAACCGTAGCCCGTCGCCGGGTTAAACCGGCAAAATTAATTCGCGCCGCCCGGGTGGGCGTTGTAAGGTCCGCACCATCATGGGCGTGGCGGACATCAGACGGGAATACGGGCGCGGCAATTTGCGGCGCGCGGATTTGGAGGCTAATCCGGTGATGCAATTTCAGAAATGGTTCGCGCAAATCGCCGGGGATTCGTCAGGCGGCCGGTGGCGGAAAATCGGCATCGCCCTTTTCAAATTGTGGCACGCCGTCCTCGGTCACGCGCCGGCGGACCCGACCGCGATGGTGCTGGCCACGGTGGACGAAGGCGGCCGGCCTTCCACCCGCACGGTGTTGCTCAAAGGTGTGGATGAACGCGGGTTTGTCTTTTATACGAATTATGACAGCCGCAAGGGTCGGGAGCTGGCCGGCAACCCCAACGCGGCGCTGACATTTTATTGGGCCGACTGGGAACGGCAGGTTTGTGTCGGCGGCACGGTCACCAGAATTTCCCGCGGAGAGACGGAGGCCTATTTCAAACACCGTCCGCGCGGCAGCCAACTCGCCACCTGGGCGTCGAACCAATTCGACGCGGTTGCCGACCGCGCCGCACTGGAAAAGAAATGGAACGAAGCCGCCGCCAGGTTTCCCGCTGACGTGCCGTTGCCGCCGAACTGGGGTGGTTTTGTCTTGAAACCCGAATGGATTGAATTCTGGCAGGGCCGGCCCAGCCGGTTGCACGACCGCTTCCGCTTTACGCGACAGCCCGACAGCTCCTGGAAACTGGAACGGATCGAGCCCTAGAACTTGACGGCCAGGGCGCTGACCAGTTTCACGTCGTTGTTCAGCCGCCCGGGTGCCGGAACATTGGCA
>Ga0335083_10009370_pt1 | contig 11883 bp, 12 predicted proteins | sample Lox_Sample_42_FD_206716 | JGI IMG/M metagenome (GOLD analysis project Ga0335083, IMG submission 206716) | Soil microbial communities from Loxahatchee National Wildlife Refuge, Florida, United States - Lox_Sample_4.2 | ecosystem: Environmental > Terrestrial > Soil > Wetlands | place: USA... | reverse complement strand
GTCCGATTGTGCTGATTACCGGCTATCGGGCGAGCCTGGCCGAATGGAATGCCTATTTCCTCGATGAACTGGCGAAGCATCATGAAGTGATCATCTTCGACAACAGGGGCATCGGCCGCTCACAAGTACGCAGACCGAACTACGGTGTCAAGGATCTGGCAAACGACACCGCGACGCTGATCAGAGGGCTGGAACTGCAGAACGCGACGGTGGTGGGGTGGTCGATGGGGGGCGTGATTGCACAGCGACTCGCAATCGATGAACCGTCGCTGGTCGGTCGGCTCGTGTTGATGTCGTCAATGCCTCCAGGTCATCGCGCTGCGCTGCCGCCCGCGGCGGTCAACCGGGTGCTGTCGGGCAGCGGCAGCGGGCATTTCGAGCGCGTGATGGAGGTGTTGTTTCCGCCATCCGCGCAGCGGGAGGCGACGCAATGCTTCGTGGATGACATGTTCGCACCGGCCGGCTATACGGAGCCGGTCATCACGGAGGACGTGACGCGCGCTCAGGCAAGCATCCTGCAACGCTGGAAGCAAAACGACCACGCGTTCTACCGGCTGGGCCGGGTGACAGCGCCCACGTTGATCCTGACAGGCGCGGATGACGGGGTGCTGTGGCCGCGCAATTCGGTGCTGCTGAGCCATGCGCTGCCGAACGCAACCCTGTTGGAGGTGAAGGCCGGAGGGCATGCGATGATGTATCAGTATCCGCGTCAACTGGCGGATCGCATCAACGCTTTTATCGCCACAGGCCCAGGCGACGGCAAGACGGTGACCGGGGGGCCTGCTGCGGGTAACGGGCAGCGCGCGACGCCCCGCCGTTGAAGCTGCACTGGCTCGGCAGTTGCGGATTGCCGGCAGCAGATGGACAGGCCAGGTCAGTCGATCAGCTTTCGTTGCCGCATCCAGTCGAGCACCAGCGTCGCAACGAGATCGCTATTGTCGTCGGCCATCAGCGCGTGACTGTTGCCCTTGATCCCCCGGGCCGGCAAATCGATCCATTCGACATCGACGCCGGCTGCGTCCAGCGCGTCGCGCCATCGCTGCAGGTGCGGCAGTGAATGAACCCAGAACGGATGTCTGTCCAGGTAGTCGCCCCATACAAATAGATGCGGCACACCGCGTAGCGTTGCTGGGTCGCAGTGTGCGGGGTCGGGCGCGCCCGAAGGTTCGAGCGAGATCACTGCCTTGACCCGGTCTGGTGCGTGCAGTGCCGCGTTCAACCCGAAATTGCCTCCCTGGCTATGGGTCAATACGATGCTGCTGTCGAGGCGCGCGATCAGCGCGTCGTACGCATGCTGGGTAAGCGCATCATTGGTCGCCCAGCGCGGAACGAATTGATTCATGAACGCTTCCATGCAGGTGGCCGGGAAGCGCAGCGCGTCATGGGTGCGTCGCAGCGCCGGATTGGGATGCCACGAGCCGGCGGGGCCAAAGCGGAACGTCTCCTCCCACGCTTCGCGCGCCGTGCGGAAGTACGGTGCTTCCGGGTACACGTTCGGAAAGGGCGCCCAGGAAGCGCGTCCACGCTCGACTGCGTCGGAGACGAACACATCGAAACCCGCGCGCAGGAAGAACATTTGCCAGCCTGGGCGTCCATCGGGCGTCGTTTCCCAGTTCACACCGCTCATGCCGCCACCGTGCCACAGCAGCAACGGATGGGCACTGCGCGGGCACGTGAGCCGCACATATTGCACGTACATCTGACCGACGACGATCTCCCCGTTCGGGTCGATGTGATGAACCGGGCCATGCGCTGTGCTGATTCGCTCGCGCGGGGTCATCCCCGACAGCGTCATCATATTGCCGCCGACGTGAAAGCTGCCGATCTCGCGTACCGCGACCGATACGCTCATCGGCTGGCCGACGCCGGCGCTGCCTGTGGTCGTGATCATAGTCATGTCCTTTCCGATTGGGTCAATGATGCCAACGCCGTTACAGTCGCACGCGCGAGGCGTGCCTTTGCGATCTTCGGTACTCCTGTTCCTCTGGGCCGAATTGCCCCGCATATTTCGACACGCTAGAAGGAGCGAAGTTTGACTGAAGCAGGGATATTCCTTTGGTTATGTGCCGAGCCGTGCGAGCGCCTCGCGCATTGGATCGATCGACACCTTGACTATGCCTTCGAGCGGCGTATCCATCTCCAGAATCAGAATGATTGCGCCCCACGCGCACAGCGTACACAACATGTACGCGACAATGACGGTCACTTGCGCGGTGCGAGCGCGGAGCCTGTTGGGCACGGGTGTAATCCGAGGGGCGTCGCGAGCCGGTGGCTTCTCCCGTTTGATACGCCCGCGTACTCGATGGGGCGACGGCGATTGGCGTCACCAGAGCGATCGCCGCGACACTCACGTGGCGCCTTTGCATCCACCTGCAGGCACCTTACTGGCTCGTGTCGCAGCCGATGTGCGTGCCGGTGAGGCGGCCTATCCCGTAGCCATTCCGCACCGAGGAGATTGGGCTCTACATCGTCCATCACGGCTGCGCCATTCAAGGTGACGCCGACCTTCATGAATGGGGTTTCTCCTCGAATGGCTCAGGTTTGCCATGGCTGCTTGAGGAAATAACGCCCCAAATGTCCTCTGGCCGCGCCGGCATTTGCAGATCTCGGGCACCGTGAAAGGCGGCAAGGGCGTCGGCAATGGCGTTCATGACGGTCGGCGGGGCGGCGCTTGCCCCGGATTCGCCACACGCCTTGGCGCCAAAGATATTCGTTGCCGACGGCAGCCCATTGTCGACCCAGTCCACGACGGGGATATCCCGCGCGCGAAGCAGGGCGTGGTTGAAGTTGGATGTCGAGAGCGGGTGCTGCAGCGCCTCCGGCGCCGGCGCGATTTCGACGAGCGCCTGGCCGATGCCTATTGCGACACCGCCCTGCACCTGGCCTCGGACATTGGCCGCATCGATGACATGACCGAAATCATCCACCGCAGTGTAGCGGACGACCTCGACGGCGCCTGTGTCCGGATCGATCTCGACCTCGCAGGCGTGGCAGCCGTTCGCACTGCTTCCGTATTGCAGGGCGGCTTCCCCTTCACTGTCCAGCAAGCCCGGATAACGCGAAACGAGCTCCGCAAAGCGGATGGTGCGCGGCGATCCGGCAACGGAAAGGACGCCGCGATCGACCTGGACCGTCGCGTCCTCGACCCCCCATGCCCGCGCGACGAGGACGCGCGCCTTCGCGAGCACGATATCGACGGCCTGTTTGATCGCGACCGACGTCGTCAACGTCGACTTCGAGCCCCCGGTGCCGCCGCCGGTCGGCAGGGCGTCGCTGTCGCCTTCCCGGACTGTAATCGCCTCGGGCGCGAGGCCGAGCGTTTCGGAGACATAGCGCGCAACGGGAACGGCGTGATTCTGGCCGGATGATTCGGTGCCGATGGTGACGGTCGCGGTTCCGCCGGAGCCAAACTTCAGCGCGGCGCATTCATGCGGTAGGCCGCCCGTGGCGATGGCCGCGGCCACCTGAAGACCGCCATTGGCCTCCAGGTAGTTTGCGAACCCAAAACCGCGCAGGCGGCCGCGCGCCGCCGCTTCCGAGCGGCGCTGCGCGAAACCTGCACGGTCCGCGCGCTCCAGGCAGCGCCGCTGGTTGTCGAGAAACCGTCCGCGGTCGACGCGAAGTCCGGTCACCGCCGTGAACGGGGCGCTCTGGGAATCCGGAAGATTGCGTGCGCGCAGTTCGGCGGGATCGATCCTGAGCTCGACCGCGGCGCGATCGATGAGGCGCTCAAGCACATAGTTCGCCTCCGGCCGACCGGCGCCGCGAAAGGCGTCCACCGGAACCTTGTTGGTGAAAATGCCGCGGACGTTGATTTCGATCGCCCTGAAACGGTAGGCACCGCCCTGGACCGGCGCACCCACGCCGGTCGCGGTAACCGGCGTGAGTTGCGAGAAGTAGGCGCCGATATCCACCGTGGGATTCACCGAGAGCGCGAGGAAGTGCCCGTTTTCATCGAGGGCCAAAGCGGCCTCGGTTGTGTGTCCTCTGCCTTGCGTGTCGGAAAGAAACGCTTCGGTGCGGGTTGCGGTCCAGCGCACGGGGCGGCCGACCATGCGCGTCGCGAGCAGTACCAGCGCATGCTCGGGATAGGCGTAGATCTTCGAGCCGAACGCACCACCGACATACGGCGAAATGACCCGCAGCTTGTCGTCCGGCAGCCCAAGGGCGCGCGTGAGCACGCCCCGGACAAAGTGAACCCCTTGCGGATTCGACACCAGGGTCAACTTGTCAGTGTGGGGATCGTACAACCCGATGGCGGCGCGGGGTTCGATCGGGTTCGGTATGACACGGGGGATCGAGAGGCTGATCCGCACGGTGTGCGCCGCCTGGCGGAACAGCTGCCAGCATAGTTCGGGATTCCCGAATTGCCAGTCGAAGGCGACGTTATCGGGGGCGCCCGCCCAGATCGGCACGCCGGAGGACCCTGCGAGCGGTTCCAGATGTTCTGGCAGGCGTTCGTAGTCGACCCTGACCAGATCCGCCGCCTCATGTGCCGACTCCGCTGTTTCGGCTACGACGAACGCCACGCCATCTCCCACATGGCGCACATGGTCGAGCGCAAGGACCGGACGGTCGACGGGCAACGGCGTGGCGCGTCCATAAGCGGCGGGCGGTATGACACAAGCGAGCGGCTTAGCCAGGCGGGCAACATCCTCTCCCGTCAGGACGGCAAGCACGCCGGGCACCTTCCGGGCGGCGGACGTGTCGATGGTCCGGATGCGCGCGTGGGGATGCGGTGAGCGCACGACAACGCCGATCGTTTCGCCGTCGAACCGGACATCATCCGTATAGACCGCGCGGCCCGTAAGCATCTTCACGACATCCCTGGGCAGGGGCCCGAGATTCCGCGCGAAGGCATCCCCCGGCGGGATCTGCGCCGGCATGGCGGCCGGGCCGCCCGAGGCTGCTCCTGCCTCCGCTCCCCTTGCAAGGTCGCCGAGCACGGGCGTGAGGAAGGCGGCGCCTGTAAGCGCCATAAACTGTCGGCGGCTGAGTTTCGTAGGCATGACTTCGGAATCCCGTCGATTGTATGTGGGGATACCGGTAGTCGACTTGCGGTACCCAGTGTAGATGTAAACGATAGGCAAAAACGCGGAATTGATCCGCGACCATGCTTGTTGTCAACATCCAGTTCTTTCCACGCCGCCGCCCGGAAGTTAGATCCCCTGTCGAGGCACTCGAGACAGGCGTTTTTTTGGGGCATAGTTGCCACCTGTTCTGTCCTCGTTATAGACCAAAACAGCGGCCGTTTTATTCAGTTTTCAGCCGCCGATCCAGTTAGCCATCGCCCGACAGTGCACGTTGGAGAGAGTCAATCTCACAGGGACCGACGCTTGAGCGGAAGGCGTCCTCTGCCAAAATGCGAATCAAAATCCGAGCTGCCGCAAAGAGCGCTTCGAAATGAAACTGGCTCGCCTGACGAATCGTTGGTCGCCCTCGCTTCGCCAAACCGACCGCGAAGGACCGTTGGTGGCCCAGAGCGTGTCAAAACGCCTAGTCACTGGAAATTGACGAAACCAGTCTCGGCGCAGGTCGCGGTTGGAGAAGTGTGAAAACACAGACGTCAAATTACAACCGTACATATTGCAAAGGCACTGTCAAGTTGCTGGAGATGGGGCTGTAGAATGAAGCGATGAAGAAGACGAGATCCCTTTATCACGGCCACCGGTTCCCTGCTATCGTCATCAGCTGCGCCATTCGCTGGTACTTCCGGTTCAGCCTGAGCCTGCGCGACATAGAGGAGTTGTTGCTCGAGCGTGGCGTCGTGGTCACGTACGAAGCGATCCGTCGCTGGTGCGAGAAGTTCGGCGCTGGATTCGCTCAGCGCGCCAAGACGGTGCGGCGCAAGCCAGGCAGCACCTGGCATTTGGACGAGATGTTCGTGACGCTGCGCGGTGAGCCGTATCTGTTGTGGCGCGCGGTCGACGAGCACGGCGCCGAACTCGATGTGCTGGTGCAAAAGCGTCGCGACAAGGCCGCGGCAAAGCGCTTCTTTCGGCGGGTGCTGCGTTCAAACCCGGTGCCGCGGAAAATCGTTACCGACCAGTTGCGCAGTTATCCGGCGGCGAAGGCTGATATTCCTGAACTCGCTCAGGTAAAGCACGTTTTCGTCAAAGCGGCCGCACGCGTAAACAACCGCGCCGAGAACAGTCACCGGCCAACCCGTAGGCGCGAACGCCAGATGTGTGGCTTTCGCGATGCGCATCGCACGCAGGCTTTTCTTTCATGCTTCGGCCCGATCCGTCAGCACTTCGCGCTTCCCAGACATCGGATGAACGCGGCATGTCATCGCACCATACTAATAGAACGCCTCGCCACATGGCATGGTTGGACTGTCTCAGCCGCAATCGAGACAGTTATCTAATAAGGATAACTACGCGTACTCCGCACATTTGACCTACAGTCGCCAACTTGACAACGCCTTGACGCAACCCCGTCACATCGCCGGTGACACGACGCTCGTCGCAATGGGCGGACCGGCCGATGACGATGGCCCGTTGCTATACCGAATTCCGATACAGCCAGCACTCGACGGCAACACGGTGGATCTCGACACAGAGCGCGTCCAGTTTGCGGACAACACGGTGCATTTCGAATCGCTTCTTACGGATGTGTCGGGAGAAATAAAGACGTTGCAGTCGGCGATCACGTCAGGCGGCACCTGAGGATGGGAGACGTTGATTAGCGCAGCAACTTCAGCTGACGGGCGCGTAACCGACTCTAGAACGTCTGACTGAACACAAGGCTGAAGGGCGGGCCTTGGCTGCGGATTCAACCGGTCGACGCAACGGCTTGCTGAAATCGCTCAGCCGGTGTGTCGAAGTTTAATGTTTTTCCGGGACGTTGGTTGAGCCGCCAGGCCCTGTCGTTGAGAACTTGGTGGCGCCGGTGGTCGGTCATTTTTTTCAAGTCCCGGATTTCGTCGCGCGTGCGAAAGCGAACATCCGCTGCTACAAATAGCCGATCACAACGTTATCCGTTGCAGCACTTTGTCCTTGAGTACGAAGCGGTGGAAGAGCGCTGCGCCCACGTGCATGCCGATCATCACAAGAAGTACCCAGGCGAGCGCGCTATGGATTTCGCCCATCCCATGCCCCACGGTTGATCCCGTTGACGCGAGCGCCGGCAATGGCAGCGCGCTGAAGAGCGTCAGGGCCCAGCCTCGCGACGACGCGTTGGCCCAGCCAAGCAAAGGGACTGCGATAAGCGCGGCATAAAGCAGGAAGTGTGTGGTGCGCGAAACGGTATCTAGTAGCGGTGGCAGGTTGCCAGGAGGCGGCCGGTGCGTGAGCCGCCAGACGATTCGTACAGCCATGGCCGCGATCAGTGCAGCGCCGACCGCAAGATGCCACGCAATGAGGCCGACCGGTTGCGTGTCGCGGTGGACTTCGGGCATCGTCCAGCCCAGAACGAATTGCGCTGCGACTAGGACTACGATGAGCCAGTGAAGAAGGCGTGCGACGAGCCCGTAAGTCTCGCTGCCATGTTGATCGACGTCGGACATTCCTACCCCTCGAAGAGTTTAACGCGCATGTATTTTGTCATAGAACCCTTAGCGCATGCTTACGGTGTCGCACTTTCGGCACGCGGAATTCGTATTGTTTTTAATACAGAATTGCCTTCAAGTGGAGCGGGATTCGGGCTGGCCATAGATTCAAACCAGCAATGGATGGACGTCGTGTTGCGAGGACAACTAAAGAAAAGGAGATTGCGAATCGTTTTCGTTTACATTTATATAATAATCAAAGGCTTATAGGTTCTTTTTGATCGATTATGTGATAATTCGCGCGTTGATTTTTTTGGTCTCCGCGTGCAGTCGGAGACGTGCGGAGCCAGACCCATGAGCGTCAAAGACACGATCGAAACCGGGCATCACGCGGCGGCCCAACGCAGCACCATGGTAAGTGTTTGCGTGAACCTGATCCTCTCAATTGCTCAAATCATTCTCGGCGTCGTTGCGAGGTCGCAGGCTTTGTTATCCGACGGTGTCCATTCGCTGTCAGATCTCATTGCGGATTTTGTTGTCCTCGTCGCTGGTCAACAAAGCAGGAAGGGGCCGGACGACGACCATCCCTATGGACATCGACGCTTCGAGAACGCCGCGTCGTTCTTTCTCGGACTGCTTCTACTTGCTGTCGGCGCTGGGATGCTTTGGACCGCCGTCGTGAAATTCCGCCATCCCGAGGCGATCCCGCGCGTGCATGTAGCAGCCTTGTGGGTTGCATTAGCCGCGCTTGTCGCCAAGGAACTGCTTTTCCGCTACATGCTCGCCGTTGCCAAACGTGTTCGGTCGAGCATGTTAGCCGCGAACGCCTGGCACGCGCGGTCGGATGCCGCGTCGTCGCTGGTTGCAGCTGTCGGCATTGTCGGCAGCCTGCTCGGCTACCCGATTCTCGATCCTGTCGCGGCGCTTATCGTGGGCGTCATGGTGACCCGCATGGGATGGCAATTTGCGTGGGCCGCCCTGAACGACCTTATGGATCGCGCAGCAGACGAGGACGAGGTCGCTGCGATTCGCGAGACGCTGGCGGCAATGCCCGGCATCGTGGGCTTCCACGACCTTCGAACGCGCAAGATGGGCGACATGATCGTGGTGGACGTTCACCTCGAAGTGAATGCAGGGTTGTCGCTCGTGGAGGCGCACGACATCTCGACGGCTGTGCAGCGCGAACTTGTCGAGAAACATCCGGTTCTGAACGTCATGGCGCACATAGACCCTGTTTGCGAACCGACGCTCGAAGAGGTAAGCATCAATCGCCGCGAACTTGCACTTCGCCTATCAAGCTGATTCAGGTAGACAGGCCTCCGCAGGAGCCGAGCCAGTTCGAGGGTGTGCGCTCGGCCTTAGCCACCACAATGCCGTACGGCCATGAACAGGCAAGTGGTCGTCTCTTCCCTGGTGAGTAAGAGTCGTTCGTGGGGGGGGGCTCAATGCACGACGAATGACGCTAGCTGGCCGAACCCGGTCCGACGCAGACCTCGATCGATCGCTGATTGCGGCGGGTATGCCAAAGGCATGAACCGACCCATTTTTGTCGTTGCGGGCTTCCGAAGGGCAACGGCAGCTTTGGGAGCGCAACCGCCATCGCTTCCTTTGCAATCGCCTACGGGCCGTCAGCCAAAGTCGTCATTCAAGCCGTCGCAGCATTCGCTCATCTCAAGTGGCCAGCTTTGCGACCATTGAGCGATGGACGCCGATTGCCCCACCTCGGGCCGATCAAGACGCGCATACCAAGCTCTTCAGCGCCGCATTTCCGTCCGCTCTGGATCTACCAGCGAGTTATCGCTGCGCGGCGCGATCCGGCGGGTCAGTAGCCCTGTAAAATGCCATATCAACAAGCGTGAAGAGTATGTAAAGGACACTGAATGCGGAATATTCTCCTCAATTGGCAAATGGGAAATTTCTCCGGTTGGGGAATTTTAGGACTTAATATATTCGCCCAATGGGTAAAGGAGTCTGACGTACGCCCGCTCATGGGGATCCCAATTCAGGAGCAGGATCTGATCATGGTGGATCCACTGCGAATGTCATATCTTCGCGAAGCAATGCTGGAATCGAACGCGCTCCTTGCAAAATTCACCTCAGGTAGCGGAGGCAACGGGAAGATAAAGGGCGTGGTGATCGACGGGCTTGGCAATGATCTATCAGGCGGGCGCTTCCATGGGCAGACCAACATTGGTCGATGCATATTTGAGGATACCGGTCTCGCTAGCGCGAGGGAAAAACTCGCCCGCTATGATGCGTTGCTATGCGGATCAACCTGGAACGCCGACTTGCTATCTTCTAGTACTGGTCGCCCAGTCAAAGTAATATTCGAGGGCGTGGACACGTCGATTTTTTGTCCCGGTACTAAATCGGGTGTACTCAACCCAAACAAGTTTTATATCTTCTCAGGCGGCAAGGTCGAATACCGTAAGGGGCAAGATCTCACATTGCTCGCCTTTCGCGAGTTTTCTCGTAAACACGCCGACGCGGTACTCGTCACGTCTTGGCAGTCTCCATGGCCGACAGCCTCCGTGGGCTTTCACGGGCGACTCGACCGACCAATCGAACTCACTGCCCAAGGCGGTCTGGACGTCAAGCGATGGGCATACGAAAACGGTGTCGATCCCAATCGCATTGTTGACATTGGCATGATTCCCAACGGGTTGATGCCCACCATACTGCGAGACATTGACCTCTGCGTACAACCGTCGCGAGCTGAGGCGTGTACAAGCCTACCAGTAAAAGAGGCTATGGCATGCGGGGCACCCGTAATCGTTGCTGCGAACACTGGCATGAGTGATTTGATAGCTGACGGGAACTGCATACCGTTGCTCGAACAGGGGCCTGTCTGCGACCGCGAGGCATCGCAATTTTCCGGCTGGGGCGAAAGCAATATTGACGAGATGCTGGCAGCGTTCGAGTGGTGTTATGAGAATCGAGCTGCAGCGAAGAATATCGGCGCTCAGGCAAGTGTCTGGATTGAGAAGCAGGGTCGCACTTGGGCTCGGCACGCTGCCGACTTGCGAGAATGGATTAGCACCATGTGCTGATTGGCCGGCGACGCGCCGAACTGCGATGGGGCTTGAAGGTCCAGTATCGAGGCAGAAGCCGACACTTGTGTGTCCTCGGATGTACGCGGACCAACGACTGTAAATGGCCGGACCCAGTCCCATGGCGCAGAGCGCCGCTTCAAGCGCTTTCCTCGGGCGCCACTGCTATGACGCCCGGCGTAGGGAATACATCAGAGCATCTCTGGTGTCTCAGCGCACCGGTTCGATCTTGAAAGCATCGACCGCTACACCAAGGTCCACGCCTTCACCGCTGCCGGTCAACGCCATCGACGTCGTTCCCTTGGTCAGCACCTGTGCAGTCCCGCTCCTCCCCGCGCCGGCCGAAGCGCCGGCCTGCACATAACTGCCGTACACATCCCTGATGCTGTAGACATGGCTGATATCACCGTGGCCGCTGACGTGAAACTTGCCGGCCGTCAGGCCGCCGCCGTGCACGCTGATCGTGACAGCGGCCCTTTGCCCATTATCGCAAGTTACTCTGCCGCGTCCTTCTGCATGCTGATAAATCGCCGACCATCCGGACATGCTGAAGGTCAGATGGCATTTCACCGGCGCGCCGCCTGCCTGAGCCGGGGTGGCGATCAAGCCCGTCACGGCACCCACGCACAGCAACGTGGCGGCAGTCGATACAAGGGTATGCTTGCTCATAGAAGTCTCCTGGCACATGAACATAGATTAACCAGTGTAACCGTCATTCGCAGTGGGTCGGCTGACGGCCACCCCAATGTCCATGCGGCAGTGCGAGCGAACGCCGGTTCATGCGATGAGCATACGCGTTGACAGGAGCGGTCGTAGCAAAGACACGGGCAACCATACAAGTTTCCACGGCTGTCATTCTGCATCGACTCCATTTACCCTCGGGTTTCAATCGGAGAAAGTGTATGGAAACGAGCAACGCCTTGAGCAACGACATCGAAGGCAAAGTCGTCGTGATCACGGGCGCGAGCAGCGGGATGGGCGAAGCTACCGCCCGGCATCTGAGCGCACAGGGCGCAATCGTCGTGCTGGGCGCACGGTCCGGTCGGGCAGCGCCGTCTATGCCGCCAGCAAGAGCGCCGTGCTCATGATCTCCGAAGGGTTGCGCCAGGAGGTGAAGCCCTATGGTCTTCGCACGACGGTAATCTCGCCGGGCGCCGTGGCCACGGATCTTCCAGGCAGCATCACGGAACCGGATGTCGCTGGATTCGTGAGCAAGTTCTACGAAGAGATCGCGATCCCGGCCGAATCGTTCGCCCGCGCGGTAGCCTTCGCGATTAGTCAGCCGCCGGAAGTCGACGTGAATGAGATTCTTTTCCGGCCTACTCGTCAGGAAGGCTAAGGGCA
>Ga0335083_10009367_pt1 | contig 11885 bp, 13 predicted proteins | sample Lox_Sample_42_FD_206716 | JGI IMG/M metagenome (GOLD analysis project Ga0335083, IMG submission 206716) | Soil microbial communities from Loxahatchee National Wildlife Refuge, Florida, United States - Lox_Sample_4.2 | ecosystem: Environmental > Terrestrial > Soil > Wetlands | place: USA... | reverse complement strand
CGAGCACGTCTTCGAAAATGGCGCGCTGGCTCTTGAAGCCGGTCGTGTTCACGTTCGCGATGTTGTCGCCGACGACGCTGATGGCGTCGTTTTCGGCCATGAGACCAGAAACGCCTGAGTTCATTGCACTGAGAGTCATGTGTCGCTCCTAGAGACTTATTGAGAATTGATGTTGGGTTACTTGTTCGTGGTTGGGTTTGGGGGCATCGCGACCTTGAGAAGGTCGGAAATCGGTACGGAGGCGCCGTTGTCGAGGTTGAGCACCGGGTAGCCCTTGTCGAAGGACACCTGCGTGACTTGACCCGTCGTCTGCTGACTGACGGCGACGGGTGCGCCGCTCGCGTCGACGGCGGTGACGCTGACTTGGTAAGTGCCGGCGGGCTGCACGGTGCCGGCGTCGTTCTGGCCGTTCCACTGGAAGCTCGTGATGCCGGCCGGATGCGCGCCCATGTCCATGGTGCGCACCGTGGTGCCCGTCTGATCGGTGATCGTGACGGTCACGTCCGACGCCGCGCTCGCGAGCGAGTACGACGCTTGAACGCCGAGGCCCGAGCCGTCGCTCGTGACGAGGTTGCCGGAAACGGTCGCTTCCGAGCCGACGAGGTTCGCCGACTGCGAGTTCGCGAGGCCGGACATCTGCGTGCTCAGCGTCTGCAGGTTCGTGTTCACCTGCATCGACTGCTCGAGCTGCGAGAACTGAGCGAGCTGCGCGACGAACGCGCTGTCGTCCTGCGGCTGCAGCGGATCCTGGTTTTTGAGCTGCGCGACGAGGAGATTCAAGAACGCGGTCTTGTCGAGCGGCGTCGTGCCGCCCGCGTTCGTCAACGAGTCGAGTGCCGTGCTCGATCCAGCGCTTGCGTTCGTAACCGGGGTCGTGGCCATGTTCGTCTCATCCGATCAATTTCACGCGGCGTGCCCGCCCTCGGGAGCCGGTGAACGCTTGACGGACGTGACGTCCGTCTTGCGCTCGTTCCCCTCGAGCAAGGCTCGTGCCGAACTTGGACAACGGCACCACCGCCACCGATTGCACGGGTAAACCCGCCGCCCGGAGCGCGGCTTCGAGCGCGCCGCGTTCGGCCCCCGCGGCCGTGAGCGCGTTGCGTCCGTCGGCGCCGATGAGCACGCGCACGCCGCTATCCGAGCGATCCACCATGCATTTCAGCTCGCCGAGGTCCCCCGCGCGCAGCGTGAAAACCAATGTATCCGAAGGTGCGCCGCTCGCTTCCGCGACGACCGCCGCCGGCGTCGGCGACGTCTCCTGCGTCAAGTTGCCGACACCGCCCCGCCAGGATTCCGACGACTCCGGCGCTTGCTCGGGGAGCCCGAGCCGATCCCGGAGCGGCTGCGGCACCGCCTGCGCGAAGAGCGCCGCGAGGCGCTCCGTTTCCTCGGTGCGCTGCACCGTTTCTCGCTCGATTTCTCCGGCCGAAAGGCGCGAAACGGGATCGAAGCCGTTCACGGCTCGCTCCGCTTCTGCCCGGCGCGACTGCGCGCGAGCTCGTCTTGGAGCTTCTGATCGGCCTTGTCCTCGGCGCGCGCTTCCGCTTGCTTCAAGCGCGTTTCGTAGAGTTCGACGCCCTTGAGGGCGCGGCGCGCGTCGAGCACGTGCGCTTGCTTGGCTTCCACGTGCTCGTTGGCGCGCTCGAGCTCTTTCGTGACGACGGCGTGCGACCGCCTGCGGCTGTCGAGCCACTCGTTCGCCTCGCGCCAGTCCGCCGCGCTCACGGCGTGCGCTTTCATCGCGTCGCGCTCCGCCGTCGCGAGGGCGATGCGCTCCTCTTCACGCTTGACCGCGTGTTCGACGCGCTGGGCTTCCGCCCGGGCATTGCCGAGCTCGACGACGCGCTTGTCGAGCTCCTTCTCACGGTGGACGATCACGCGGGAAATACGCTTTTGCTTGCTCGTCATGCCTCGTTGCGAGGGCGAGCTTTGCAAGCGCCGTGCACGGCCGGAAACGCGCACCATGTGGGAGATCCGCGCACGAGAGCGACGTTGTTACGGATCGGCCGCGCGCGCGTCATCGACCTTCCGTAGCGTCCGCGCGCGCAAGCATCGGTGCGCCTTCCACGGGAGAAGGGTCATGAAAAATCGCGTCCTCAAATCAGTCGCCGCCGTCGCTCTGGGAACCTGTATCGCCGGCTCGGCCATGGGAGCCGAGGGCCGGGTTCCCCACGGAATTCCCCGCCTCGATCACGTTTTCGTGATCATGATGGAGAACCACGGCTTCTCGCAGATCCTCGGCAACCCGAGCGCGCCGTTCATGAATCTTTATGCCAAACGCGTGAACCTCGCGACGAACTACTACGCGATCGCGCACCCGAGCCTCACGAACTACCTCGAGGTCGTCGGCGGCTCGAACTTCGGCGTGCTGAACGACAATTCGCCCGACTGGCACGACGCCGCGTGCAGCACGAACCTCGCGCTCGGGACGCCCTCGCTCGACAACGGCTCCTTCGGCGACATTTGCCCGATTCACGGCACCGGCACCGACACCGCGACGCCCGTCATCGACACGTCGAACGAAATCACGCCGCCGACGATCACGGCCGTCACGGAGATCGACGGCAAAATGTCGATTCCGGCAGCGAGCGGCACCGTCGGCAAGACCATCGCGGATCAGCTCGACGAGGCCGGGAAGACGTGGCGCACCTACCAGGAAGACGTGTCGGCGAGCGGCGCCGATCGGGTGAACTTCGGCGACGGCTACTTCGACAATACGTCCGATCTGACGACGCTGCTCCCCGGCGCGACGAACATCGTTCACCTCTACGCCGTCAAGCACAACCCGTTCGTCTACTTCCGGAGCGTCCAGGAGCACGGGCTGAAGAACGTCGCGGGCTTCGAGGGCGCGGGCGGGCTCTTCGAGGATCTCGAGAACGGCCGGGCGCCCGCTTATTCGTTCATCGTGCCGAACCAGTGCAACGATCAGCACGGGCAAAACAATACGAGCGCGGCCTGCTTCGAGGATCCGAACGACAATGGAACCTTGGTCGGGCTGAACCCCGGCCTCATCTATCAAGGTGACCAGACGCTGCGGAACCTCGTCGCGGCCATCCACGATTCACCCGGCTGGGCCGACGGCCGCAACGCCATCGTGATCACGTGGGACGAAAACGACTACAGCGCGGCGCCCAACACCAATCGCGTCGTGCTCACGGTCGACACGAACTACGGGCATCACGGCGTTCAGAGCAAGGTCTTCTACACGCACTTCGCGCTCTTGAAGACGCTCGAAGCCGGGCTCGAGCTACCGTGTTTGAACCACGCTTGCGACGCGGACGAGACGGTGATGAGCGACCTCTTCTGAGGTGCGCGCCTCGTCGTTCACCACGGCGGCCGTGAGCTCCGCGCGGCCGAGCATGGCCGCGAGCGCGGGATTTTCGTGGGCAAGTCCGGGATTTTCGCGGGCGAGCGCGACGACTCGATCGACGGCCGCGCGCGCCCGCGCGTCCCACGGCTCGAGCTTGGATTCGAGCGCCGTGTGGCGTCGCTCGAGGGCCTGGGCGTCCGCGAGCGACGTCCGCGCGGTGATCGCCGGAATCGTAGCGCGCAGACGCACCTCGAAGCCGAACAGGAGATCGCTCTTCATGTAGAGCGCGACGGCTTTCCACTCGGGAGTTCCGTGGGCGACCACCTCGTCCAAGCTCGCGAGGATGGGGGCGACCGCGGTATCGACGGCACGGATCGACGCGTCGTCGTCCCGGAGCGGAACGCCCGCGAGCGCGACGTCCACCATGCAGGTTGCCGCGGAAATGCGCGCTGCGAAGACGGGGTCGGCGCTGCGCGTCGAGCGCGGCACGCTCGCGACCGCGCTACAGCGCGCCGGTACGCTCGTGAGATCGAGCGACGGCGCCGCGAGCGCCATCCCTGACCACGAGGTCAAAATTGCCACGAGAGCGACGGCTGAAAACCGCATGACGGGCCTCCTTGGCTTTCACCGAAGGAGTCGCAAGCGCCGTGCCGCGGTTTTTTTCAGCGACGCTGCGCGGCCTGCGGCACCGCCGCGACCTTGCGCGCGAGGCCGTGGAGCCGCGCGAGCGTGTCGGCCAAGACGGCGCGTTCGTCGAGGCGCTGCTGCAAGAACGCGTTGATTTCGGGGAGCGCCGCTTTCGCGAGCTCGACGCGCGGGTCGCTGCCCGCGACGTACGCGCCGAGCTGAATCAGGTCCTTCGCGTCGTGGTACGCGGCGAGCAGGCCGCGGAGCGCCGACGCCGACGCGAGATCCGCCTGCGACGCAATGTCCTGCGCGAGACGCGAGACGCTCTTCAACACGTCGACCGCGGGAAAATGCCCGGAATCGGCGAGGTCGCGCGAAAGCACGATGTGCCCGTCGAGCACGCCGCGCACCGCGTCCGCGACCGGATCGCCGAGATCGTCGCCTTCGACGAACACGGTGTAGAGCGCGGTGATGACGCCCTGGCCGCCGGCCGTGCCCGCGCGCTCGAGCAAGCGCGGGAGCGCCGCGAACACGCTCGGCGGGTAACCCTTGGTGGCGGGCGGTTCGCCCGCGGCGAGCGCCGCTTCACGCAGGGCCATCGCGTAGCGCGTCACCGAGTCCATCACGAGCAGGACGCTCTTGCCTTGGTCGCGGAAGTGCTCGGCGATGGCCGTCGCCGATTCGGCGCCGCGGGCGCGCACGAGCGGCGGCTGATCGCTCGTCGCCGTGACGACGACGGAGCGCGCGAGGCCGTCGCGTCCGAGCGCGTTCTTCACGAAATCGTTGAGCTCGCGACCGCGCTCGCCGATGAGCGCGACCACGTTCACGTCGGCCGTGGACGAGCGGCAAATCATGCCGAGCAGCGTGCTCTTGCCCACGCCGGCGCCGGCGAAAATGCCCATTCTTTGGCCCAAACCGAGCGGCAAGAGCCCGTCGAGCACGCGCACGCCCGTCGCGAGGCGCGTCTCGATCGGCCGCCGCTCGAAGGGTGACGGCGGCGAGCCCTGCACCGAACGCGATTTGCGCGCCATGATCGGCGCACCGCCGTCCATCGGACGGCCGAAGGCGTCGACCACGCGGCCGAGCAGCTCGTCCGAGACGCGGACGGTCGGACCGCGATTGCGGCGCGCGACGCGTGCTCCCGGACGCACGCCGGCGAGCGGGCCGAGCGGCGTCGCGAGCAGGCGCCCGCCGCGAAAACCGACGACTTCGACGTCGAGCGAGTGCGCTGCCGACGCTTGGATCGACAGCGTCTCGCCGACGGCCGCTTTGAGGCCGCCGATTTCGACGATGAGCCCCACCACGTCGAGCACGGTGCCGAGCGGCACGTGGAGCGACGCGCTCTCGCAACGTTCGATCAACGCTTCCAGGTTCACGGCGCCTCCGAATCGGGCTTGAGCGCGGCGAGCAGTTTTTCGAGCCGTTTTTCCACGGATTCGTCGACCTGGCCGAGCTCGGTCTCGACCACGCAGTCGTAATCGGCGAGGCCGTCCTCGACGAAGATGCGGAATTCGTGGCCGCGGAGCGCGAGCTGCCGTTCGAGGCCGTCGACCGCGTTCTGAAAGCCGCGCCCCACGCGCACGCGGATGCGATCCTGATCGCTCAGCGCTTCGAGCGCCTCGCGCACGAGATCTTCGAGGATCTCCGGCGCGAGCGCGAGCTCACGCGCGATCACGCGCCGCGCGATGATGGCGGCGAGCGAGGCGAGCTGACCGGCGGCCGCTTCGAGCACCTGTGCGCGCGCCTTCGCCATTTCCTCGACGGCGGTGCGAAACGCGCGCTCGAGTCCCGGATCCGGCGCCTTCGGCTCGGCCGCGTGCGGCGGCACGGCGAAGCTCGGCGGGAGCTCCGACGGACGCAGCGAGCGCGCCATTTGCGCCGCGAGCGCTTCGCTCTCCGCCAAGTCGCGCGCCACCTCGTGGGAAGCGGCGTGGGCGGCGGGAGCGTTCGGCACCGTGCGGAGCTCGCGGCGCACCGCCTGCACGAACTCCTTCGGCACGGGCGCCGGCTTCAAGCTCGGCGTCGCGCCCGGGCGCGCATTGCCGGCGTTCGTCGGCGGCTGCGACGCGGGGCGCGGCGGCGGCGGCACGGTCGACTCGCGCGGTGAGAGCCAGCGCGGCTTTTTCACCTTGCGGTCGGGGCTCACGTCCGCGAATTCGGCGCGGCGCGCGGGTCGCTCCCCGGTCACTTCGGCGAACACGGCGCGGCGCGCAACCGGGTGCCCGCTGTCACCCATCCTGGCCGCTCTCCAGCGAAATCTGGCCTTCCGCGTCGAGACGCAGCGCCACCTCGAGAATCTCGCGCTGCGCGGCCTCGACGTCGGACAGCCGCGCGCTGCCCATCGCGTCCATGTCTTCCTTGATGCGCTCGGCGGCGCGCTTCGACATGCTGCCGAACACGTGGCTCGTCATCGCTTCGGACGCCGTCTTGAGCGCCAGCGTGAGCCGCTCCACCGGAACGGATTCGAGCAGGAGCCGCATGCCTTTGGCGTCGACGGCCAACAGATCCTCGAACGTGTAGAGCGACCCGCGGATGGCCCGCGCGAGCTCGCCGTTCTCGGCTTCCATCTTGTCGAGCAACGCGGCGCCCTTTTGCCGGCCGAGCTTGCGCACGAGCTGCGCCGTGTAGGCCAGGCCGTCCACCGCGAGCGACGACTCTTCCTTGCCCGTCGGGAGCTCGGCGCCGAGCGCCGTCGCCGCTTCTTCCAGCAGCTCCGCGGGCACTTCCGTCATCGAGCCGAGCCGCGAGAGCACGAGCGGTCGCACGTGCTCCGGCAGGCAATCGAGCGTCTTCGCTGCCTTCACCGGATCGAGCTGCGAGAGAAGGGCGGCCGTGAGCTGCGGGTGCTCGCTTTCGAGGAGGCCGGCGAGCTGCGTCGGATCGGCCGTCGCCAGGCGCTGCATCGCCGTCTGGGGCGTCTCGGCGAACACTTCGTTCGCCTTGGCGCTGCCGAGCGCGCGCACCGCGATGTTCTGTAGGTGCCGCACTCCGCCGCGCGGCACGGCGACCGCTTTCTGCGTCTTGTTGATGAACTCGACGTACACGTTGTCGAGCGCGTCCGTCGGGACCGAGCTCATGTTCGCGGCCACTTCGCGCAGCTTGCGCAGCTCCGCAGGCGCGAGATCGGCGATGATCGGGGTGGCGACGCTCTCGTCGAGCGAGAGCAACATGAGAACCGCCTTCTCGGGACCGTTGAGCGCCATCGTCGGGATCACGGCGTACCTTGCGAAAGACGTGCCGGAATGAGACGCGCTCGGCGTCAGCCCTTCGCCGGAGCCGGCTCGGCGGCGGGGGCGCTTTCAGCGAGCCACGCCTTGAGCACGAGCGACGCGGTCGCGGGGTCGCGGCCGGCGATTTCGAGGGCTTTCGCGCGGAAATCGATGGCCGGCACGTGGGGCGCCTCGAGCAAACGCGCCGCCTCGGCCTCCGGCAACGCGTTCGTGATGACGGGCGTGCCCGCGATCAGCGCGGCGGCGCGCTCGGCTGCTTGCAGCTCCGCGGCTTTCTGCGTGGCGGCGAGCTTCTTGTCGGCGCGGCTGCGGAGGGACAGCACGATGAGCGCCACCATGACGACGGCCGCGAGCAGCGCGAACGGGATGTAGCGGTGCCAGAACGGCGGCGTCGTGACCTTGGTCGCGTCGCTCATGTCGTCGTGGTGGAACGCGAGCGACTGAACCGTCAGAGAATCGCCACGGGTCGCGTCAAAACCAACCGCCTTCTTGACGATGTCTTCGAGGGCCGCGAGCTCCTCCTTGGTGCGCGGCACGGCGGTCGTTTTCCCACCTTTGACCACGCGCGCTTCGTCCACCAGCACGGCAACGCTCAGCCGCTCGATCTCACCGGGCGGCGTCGACGTCTTCTCGACCACGCGATCGACCTCCCAATTGCGGGTCTGCGTGCGGCGAAAGACGCCGCCCGAACCGGCGGGGGCCGGCGTCTGCTCCGGAGCGCCCGGCTTCGCGTCCGGCAAATTGCTCTCCGCGCCCGGCACGCCCGCGATCGCGAGCTGATTGCCGCCGGTCATCTCCTCCACCTTGTGCTCGCTGCGGAGCGCGATGGTGTCCTTGTTGTAAAGCTCCGAGGTTTTCTCGCGGGTCGCGGGGTTCACCGCGACGTTCACGCGCACGTCCGCGAGCCCGGGCCCGACGACGCGCTCGAGCTGCTCGCGCACGGCGGTTTCGAGCTTCTCGCCCATGAGCTGGCCCTGTTCGGCGAGATCGCCCCCGCCCGAGCTCGCTTCGCCGTCGAGCGTCGGCCGGTGGAGCGTGACGCCGTCGGAGCTCACGACGGAGACGCGATCGCGCGTCAAACCCGGCACGGCGCTCGACACCAAGTGCACGATGCCGGCGATTTCGTCGCGGCTCGCCGCTTCCGGGCTGCGGAGCTTCAACACGACGGACGCGGACGCCTTTTCCTGGCCGGCGACGAACAGCCGCCGCTCGGGCATCACGAGGTGAACGCGGGCGGATTGAACGCCGCGGAGCGTGCTGATCGAGCGACTGAGCTCGCCTTCGAGCGCGCGGCGCAAGTTCACCTGCTGCTCGAATTCCGTGCTGCCGAGCTGGGATTTGTCGAAGATTTCGAAGCCGACGCCGCCGCCCCGCGGCAAACCCTGCGACGCGAGCTCGAGCCTGAGCTCGTGGACGCGGCTTTCGGGCACTTCGATGCGCGTCCCCGAATCGTCGAGGCGGTAAGGCACCTGCGTCGCCTTGAGCTTTTCCACCACGGCGGCCGTGTCTTCCGTCGAAAGCTCGGTGAAGAGATACGCGTACTGTTCGTGCGATTCCATCAGCGCGACGCCGAGACAAAGGAGCAGCGAACCGACGGTCGCGACCACGAGCGCAACGCGCTTGGGACTGGACAGCCCTTTCCAAAACTTGGTGAGCTGCGCGAGCACGTTCTTGAGCGGTTCCGGCATCGAAGCGTCCTGATTGTTCGTTGAAAAGGGAGTGTTTAGATCTGCATCCGCCAGAGCTCGTAAAAGGCGTCGATCACCTTGTTACGCACGTTGCCGGCGAAGCGGAGCTCGATGTCCGCCTTGCTGAGCTCGAGCATGGTGCCGTGAATGTCGTCGACGCGGCCGGCCGCGAACTCGTTGCCGGCGCTTTCCGCTTTCTGGATCTGATCGTTCGTCTTGCCGACCGCTTCTTTGACGAGCGAGGCGAAGCCGCCCGCGTCGACCTCTTGCTTCGGCTCCACCTCGCGCCCGAGGTGCGGGCTGAGTAGCGGAATTCCGGAAGCTTCGAGCGGTGACATGGGGTCGAATCAGCGGTTCACTTCGAGATGTTCAGGGCGGAGCGCGCCATCTGCTTCACGCTGTCGATCGAGGTGATGCCGGCTTCGTAGGCGCGCGAGGCCGTGATCATGTTGACCATCTCCTCGACGGCGTTGACGTTCGGATACTCGACGTAGCCCTGCCCGTTCGCGTCCGGATTGCCCGGCTCGTAGACCATCGTGCCCGGCCGCGTGTCGGCCTGAATGCTCTTCACGTTGACGAGCGAAACGCCGCTGTCGGCCGAGTACGGCTCGTTGATCGACTGCAGCCCGACGGCCTCGAAGACGGGGTCGAGCCGCTTGTACGGGCCGCCTTCGGCCGTCTTCGTCGTGTGCACGTTCGCGAGGTTCGACGCGATCGTGTTCATGCGCACGCGCTCGGCGCCGAGGCCGGAAGCCGAAATCTCGAGAGCACTAAAGACGCCCAACATGGCCCTTCATCATCCCTTTCCGTCGCTCGCCGCGAAGGAGAGCTGGCGTAGCTCGGCCGAAACGATGGCCGAGACGGTGTCGTAGCGGAGCTGGTTCGCCGCGAGCTTCGCGGCTTCACGATCGAGCGAGACGTAGTTGCCGTCGTTGCCGACGCCGGCGCTCAGATCCTCGAACACGCGGCCGTTCGGCATCGCCTCGATGCCGCCGCCGATCATGTGGCGCTCGTTCGTGCGGTGCATGGCGACGCCGAGCGCCGCCCCGAAACCGGTCTGATCGATGCGCTCGAGGTCGTTCGGCTTGTATCCGGGCGTGTCGACGTGCGCCACGTTCGACGCCAGGACGTTCTGGCGATCGAGGTGGTAGTCGAGCGCCGCGCGCAGCGGGTCGACCGAGCTGAAGACACTGGACACGCGATGCATGCAAAGCACGCGTCGTGCCAGCGCCCTACGCACCCCTCACCGATCAGTCTCGCTTTGAGGCACCTATCGAAGCGTCAACGTGACGACAGCGGGGTGCGAACCACCCACAATTGCTGCTCGATTTGCTGACGCTGTCGGAGTCAAAAAAATGTCGAATTGGGCTTAAGGTCAGCCCTATGGGTCCGTTCCGTTCAATGCCATGAGTTCGATTCTGAATTCGCAGAACCAAGCCGAGACCGAGAACCAAGACAGCCTTGCGACCGAGGAAGTGACGCACACGCGCCTCGTCGACAACACGACGCGCTTCAAGTCGGTCTTCCCGCTGGCCGAGGTTCCCGCCGACGACGGCCGGCCCGCGAGCATGGACGGCGTGGTCGGCGCGGCGGAAGCCATCGTCGATCTCTACCGGATGATCGACCGCGTGGCCGACACGAGCTGCACCGTGCTCATCACGGGTGAAAGCGGCACCGGCAAAGAGCTCCTGGCGCGCGCGGTCCACGCGGCGAGCCCCCGTCGCGACCGCCCCTTCGTCGCCGTCAACTGCGGCGCGATTCCCGAAGCCCTGCTCGAGAGCGAGCTCTTCGGCCACGCGCGCGGCGCGTTCACCGGCGCCGTCGCCTCCAAGCAGGGCCGCCTGGCCCAGGCCGACGGCGGCACGCTCTTCCTCGACGAAATCGGCGAGCTGCCGCTCGCGCTCCAGGTGAAGCTCCTGCGCGTCCTTCAAGCGCGCGAGTACTCGCCTGTAGGTGACACGCGCACCCTGAACGCGGATGTGCGCATCGTCGCCGCCACGAACGTCGACCTCGAAGAAGCGGCCCGCAACGGCACCTTCCGCGAAGACCTCTACTACCGCCTGAACGTCATCCACCTCGCCGCGCCGCCCCTCCGCGATCGCCCGGAAGACATCCCCGCCCTCGCCGGCTACTTCCTCGAGCGCGCGCGCGTCAAAGCCGGCCGCGACCGCGTCACCAAGATCTCGCGCCAAGCGGCCGAAATGCTCTGTTCGTACGGTTGGCCCGGCAACGTGCGCGAGCTCGAGAACACCATCGAGCGCGCCGTGCTGCTTTCGGGCGGCACCGTCATCGAGCCGCGCGATCTCCCGCCGAAGCTCCAGGGCTTCGCCGCGACCGAGCCGCGCACCGGTCCGCGCCTGAGCGACCGCGGTGTCGATCTGCGCAAGGCGGTCGAAGGCTTCGAGAACCAACTCATCCGCCAGGCGCTCGAGCGTACGAACTGGAACAAGAAGCGCGCCGCGGAGCTCCTCGGCATCAACCGGACGACGCTCGTCGAGATGCTGAAGCGCAAGCGCATCGAAGCCGCGTAAATCGCACTCGTCCCGCCAGCATCACGCCGCCTCGGTTTCGCGTGGATCGCCGATCCTTACGCGACCGAGGCGGTATTTTTTGTTTGGGGGTTGGGTGCGAACGCGCGCAACATCGTGAACGCGCCGCGCGGCGCCGGTTCGTGAATACGGCGTTGGCGCGCGAATTGCTCCAGGGGCCCGGCATGTCGCGAACGCGCTCACCCCGCCGCCTCCTCGCGAGGGTGGGCGTCATGGTGCCGACACTGGTCGGTGCCATGCTGCTGGCGCAGCCGGCCCGCGCCGACGGCGGTTACACCTACGAGAGCTTCCTCGGCTTCGGCTCGGGGCTCGAAGGCAGCGACGCGGGGACCGGCAAAATGTCGTGGCAGCGCGCGCGCCTGCGCATCAGCGGCGGCATCGACCTGCGCGACGCCGAAAACCCGGACGACGGCCTCGGCTTTCGCGGCGTCGTCGAGCTCGAAAAGCGCGGCAGCGTCGGCGGCGAGGTGCGTTACTCGCG
>Ga0335083_10009362_pt1 | contig 11888 bp, 14 predicted proteins | sample Lox_Sample_42_FD_206716 | JGI IMG/M metagenome (GOLD analysis project Ga0335083, IMG submission 206716) | Soil microbial communities from Loxahatchee National Wildlife Refuge, Florida, United States - Lox_Sample_4.2 | ecosystem: Environmental > Terrestrial > Soil > Wetlands | place: USA... | reverse complement strand
CGGGCGTGGTCTCGTTCACGCTCGGGGACATCCACCCGCACGACCTCGCCACCATCGTGGACAGCGAGGGCGTCGCGATCCGGGCGGGCCACCACTGCGCGCAGCCGCTGATGCGGCGCCTCGACGTGGCCGCGACGGCGCGCGCCACGTTCTACGTCTACAACACGCGCGAGGACGTGGACGCGCTCGTCGCCGCGCTCGAGAAAGCCCGCGCGCTGTTCGGGTACGCCCATGCCTGAGGGCGAGGCCACCGCGCTGGCCGAGTTGTACCAGGAGCTGATCCTGGACCACTACCGGCGGCCGCGGAACAAGGGCAGCCTCGAGGCGCACACGCGCCGCGTGGCGCTCAGCAACCCCACCTGCGGCGACGAACTGGAGCTCGACCTGCTCCTCGACGGCGAGACCATCGCCGACGTGCGCTTCTCCGGCCGCGGCTGCTCCATCAGCCAGGCATCGGCGTCCATGATGACGCAGCTGGTCAAGGGCCGGACGTTGGCGGAGGCCCGCGCCCTCGGCGCGCGCTTCAGCGAGATGATGCACGGCTCCGCCGACGCGGCGCGCGACAAGACGCTCGGCGAGGCGCGCGCCCTGGCCGGCGTGGCGAAGTTCCCGGTGCGCGTCAAGTGCGCGCTGCTCGCGTGGAACGCGCTCGAGGAGAGCACCAAGGCCTAGCCCGAGTCGCCGCCGCCCGCCGCCGCAGTTATTCTCCCATCCGGTCCGCACCGGAGCAGGTCGTGAGCACGAAGGTCCTGTTCGTCATCGCGCCCGAGCGGTTTCGCGACGAGGAGCTCCTGGAGCCGAAGCGCATCCTCGAGCAGCGCGGCGCCCGGGTGACCGTCGCGTCGACGCGGAGCGGCACCGCGGTCGGGATGCTCGGTGCCGAGATCGCGGTGGACACGACGATCCGGCCGGCCGACGCGGCCGCCTACGACGCGCTGGCCATCGCCGGCGGCGCGGGCTCGCCCGCGCACCTCTGGGACTCGGAGCCGCTGCGGGCGCTCGTGCGGGCGATGAACGCCGCCGGCAAGCCGGTCGGCGCGATCTGCCTCTCGCCGCCGGTGCTGGCGCGGGCCGGGTTGCTCCAAGGCAAGCGCGCGACCACCTTCCCCGCCGACCGCGCGATCGCCGAGTTGAAACGCGGCGGCGCCACCTACGTACGGGACGCCGTCGTCACGGACGGCACGATCGTGACCGCCAGCGGACCGGAGGCCGCGTCCGCGTTCGGCGAGACCTTGGCCGGGCTACTGACCCCATGACCGACAACAACGTCGTCGCCATCGACCGGATCGCGAAGCGCTTCGCGGACCACGTCGCCGTCGCGGACCTCTCGCTGCGGGTTCCGCGGGGTGCCGTGTACGGCCTGCTGGGCCCGAACGGCGCCGGGAAGACCACCACGATCCGGATGATCATGAACATCACGATCCCCGACGAGGGGACCATCGAGCTGTTCGGCGACCGGATGGGCGGCCGCCACCACAGCGCGCGCATCGGCTACCTGCCCGAGGAGCGCGGCCTGTACCGGAAGATGCGGGTGCGCGACATGCTCGTCTTCCTCGCCGAGGCCAAGGGCGTGAGCCGCGCCACGGGCGGGGCCAAGGCGGACGAGTGGCTGCGGCGGCTCGACCTCTCCGAATGGGGGCCGCGCAAGGTCGAGGAGCTGTCGAAGGGCATGCAGCAGAAGGTCCAGTTCATCGGCACGATGCTGCACGAGCCGGAGCTGCTGATCCTCGACGAGCCGTTCTCCGGCCTGGACCCCATCAACCAGCAGGTCCTCAGGGACATCGTCGTCCACCTCTCGCGCTCGGGCAAGACGATCATCTTCTCCACGCACCAGATGGACGTGGCGGAGAAGATCTGCGATCACGTGTGCATCATCGCGCGCGGCCGGAAGGTGCTCGACGGAGGACTCGCCGAGGTGAAGCGCGTGCACGGCGGCACGTACGTCGCCGTGGCGTTCGAGGACGCCACCGCAGGCGCGGGCGCGATGCGCGCCGTGAGCGACCTGGTGGCGGCGGCCGACGATTCCGGCGTGTTCGCGGAGCTGAAGCTCAAGGACGGCGTTGATCCGCAGACGGTGCTGGAGCAGCTGATGAAGACCGGCGTCCGGATCCGGCGCTTCGAGCGAATCGAGCCGTCGCTCAACCGGATCTTCCTCGAAAAGGCGGGCCCCGAGGCGGCGAGCGAGGCACGGGAGGCGTCCGATGCGTAAGGTCTGGGCGGTGATCCGGCGCGAGTTCGTCGAGAAGGTCCGCACCAAGTGGTTCGTGATCTCGACCATTCTCGGCCCGCTCTTCATGATCAGCGTGACCGTGCTGCCGAGCCTGCTGATCTCGCGCTCGGGCCGCGTCAATCACGTCGCGCTCGTGGACGACGGCGCCGGCGCCCTGGCCGAGCGGCTGCGGACGCAGCTCGAAGCCTCGGGCCGCTACGTGGTGAACATCGTGCCGGCCGCCGCGGGGCGGGCCGCCGCCCTGGAGGATTCGCTGACGAACGCCGTCCGCGCGGAGACGCTCGACGGCGTGATGTCGGTCTCGTCCGCCACGGTCGAGTCGGGGAAGGTGGAGTACCGGGCCCGCAACGTGTCCATCAGCGACATGGGGGTCCTCGAGGGGTTGCTGCGGCAGGTCATCGTGACCGAGCGGCTCGCACGAGCGGGCGTGAACGCGGCCGTGGTCCAGGAAGCGCAACGCGGCATCAACCTGCAGACCGAGCGGATCACCAAGCACGGGGCCACGGGCGAGTCCGCCATGGTGACGTTCTTCCTCGGCTACGCGGTGGGGATCGTCCTGTACATGATCATCCTGCTCTACGGCATCAACGTGATGCGCAGCGTGCTCGAGGAGAAGCAGACGCGCATCATCGAGGTGCTGGTCTCGAGCCTCCGCCCCTTCCAGTTGATGCTCGGCAAGGTCATCGGCGTGGGCGGGGTCGGCCTCTTCCAGTTCGGCATCTGGGGGGCGACCGGCTATCTGGTGGTTCACTTCCGGACCCAGATCCTGGGGGCCTTCCACGTGTCGGCCGAGCAGATCGCCGCGGTCACGATGCCGGCCATCTCCGGCACCCTGCTCGCGGTGATCGCGGTGTACTTCGTGCTCGGGTATCTGCTGTACTCGTCGCTGTTTGCGGTGGTCGGCGCCACGGTCACGGCCGACTCGGAAGCGCAGCAGGCCCAGCAGCCCGTGATGATGCTGCTGGTCTTCTCGCTGATCGTGTCGTTCGCCGCGCTCAACGACCCGGCGGGCCAGATGGCGCTCGTGACGTCGATGATCCCCTTCTCTTCTCCGATCATCATGCCGGTCCGGGTCGCGACGTCCGACGTACCGGCATCCCAGCTCGCCCTGTCCCTGGCGATCAGCGCCGCCACGAGCGTGCTGGTGGTCTGGCTGGCGGCCCGGGTCTACCGCATCGGCATCCTGATGTACGGAAAGCGCGCCAATCTGAAGGAACTGTGGCGCTGGGCGCAGCAGAGCTGACGACCGGCGCTCCCCCTTCCGGTTGAGGCCTGGGCGGGGGCCCCGGCACCGGGGCCCCCGTTTCACGTGCAACACCCCCTGCCCCGGCTCCAAGTGCGCTAGCCCGTTGCACGTGCAACAGATAGATTCACCCGCCCAATGGCCAGAATCATCGCGATCGCCAACCAGAAAGGCGGCGTCGGCAAGACGACGTCGGCGGTCAACCTGGCCGCGTCCCTCGCGGCGGCCGAGAAGCGGACGCTGCTGGTGGACGCCGACCCGCAGGCGAACGCCACGAGCGGCGTCGGCCTCGAGCGCGAGGGCCTGCAGCTCACGGTCTACGAAGTCCTGCTCGACGGCCGGCCGATCGCGGACGTCGTGCGGCGCGCGGTGCACTTCCCCTTCCTCGACGTGGCCCCGGCCTCGCGGGACCTGGTGGGCGCGGAGGTCGAGCTGGTGTCCCGGCCCCGCCGCGAGTCCATCATGCGCGGCGCACTCGCGGGCATCCGGCGCTCCTACGACTACATCCTCATCGACTGCCCGCCGTCCCTCGGCTTGCTGACGCTCAACATGCTGACGGGATCCGACTCCGTCGTGATCCCCATCCAGTGCGAGTACTACGCGCTCGAGGGGCTGTCGCAGTTGCTGAACACAGTCCGCCTGGTGCAGCGCAACTTCAATCCGCGCCTGGCGATCGACGGTGTGCTGCTGACGATGTACGACGCCCGCCTCAACCTCTCCCGCCAGGTGGCCGAGGAGGCGCAGGAGTACTTCGGCGGCCGGATGTTCAAGACCGCCATCCCCCGCAACGTGCGCCTCGCGGAAGCCCCCAGCTTCGGCAAGCCGATCCTGCTCTACGACATCGGCTCCGTGGGCGCGCAGAGCTACCTCAGCGTGGCGGAGGAGCTGATCCGGCGGACCGCCTCGCGGGTGGCGGCCGACGCGCGCGAGGGCGGCCGGCACACCGCCGAGGCGGCGTCGTGAGCGGCGCGGCCGGCAACCGGCGCCGCCTCGGCCGCGGCCTCGAGGCCCTGCTCGGAGTGAGCACGGTCGAGGAGGCGGAGCGGGAGGGCGCGCTCAAGGAGCTGCCGGTCGAGGCCCTCGAGCCCAACCGGTTCCAGCCGCGCCGGGCGATGGACCCGGGCGCCCTCGCCGAGCTCAAGCAGTCCATCGCGGCGAGCGGCCTCCTCCAGCCCGTGGTCGTGCGGCGCGTCGAATCCGGCTACGAGCTGGTGGCGGGCGAGCGCCGCTGGCGTGCGGTCCGCGAGCTGGGCTGGAAGAAGATCCCGGCCGTTCTGCGCGACGTGGACGACCAGACGCTGCTGACGCTCGCGCTGGTCGAGAACCTGCAGCGCGCGTCCCTCTCGGCCATCGACGAGGCGGAAGGCTACGAGCGCCTGGTGACGGCCTTCCATCTCTCGCACGCGGCCATCGCCGAGGCCGTCGGGCGCGACCGCTCGACGGTGGCGAACGCGATCCGCCTCCTCAAGCTGCCCAAGAGCGTGCAGCAGCTCGTGAGCTCCGACGCGCTGTCGGCGGGCCACGCACGAGCTCTGCTCAGCCTGGGCGACGGCCGGCGCATCGAGCGCGTCGCGCGGGAATGCGTGGCGGCCGGCTGGTCGGTGCGGGAGATGGAGCGCCACGCGCGCGGGACGCCGGCGCGCCCGCGGTCGGGGGGCCGCGCCTCGCGCCGCGGGGTACCACCGGAGGTGGCGCGCATCGAGGCGGCGCTCCGCAAGAGGCTCGGAACGGATGCGAACGTGGTGCTGACGGGGAAGGGCAAGGGCCACCTCGCCCTGCGGTTCTACTCGGAAGAGGATCTCGGCCGTCTGCTGGAGGTCATCCTCGGCCGGCGCTGGGACGGCTGAGTGCGGAGCTCGGGCTACACGGTCATCGTCCACCGCAACGGTGCACTGGCGTCGCGGCAGCTCCAGGTGCCGTCGTGGCTCGCGCGCGCCCTCGTCGTCACGCTCGGCGTGGTGCTGGTGCTCGGGGGCGTGTTCGTCGTGGCCTACGGACCCATCGTGTCGGCCGCGCTGCGGGCGCCGCTGCTGCAGCGGCGCGTGAACGAGCTGACCCGGGAGAACGCGAGAGTGGACCAGCTCGCGCGCGAGCTGTCGGACGCGGAGGCGCGCTACGCTCACCTGCGCGGCATGCTCGGCGCCCGGATGCCCGCGTCGGCCGGGGACGCCGATCAGCAATTCGCCGCCGGCGAGGAGCGGCTCTACGTGGCCCCGCCGATCCTCGCGCAGCCCCCGGCCGCCGACTCGGCGGGCGCGACGCCCGAGAACGGGCCGTCGATCCCGCACCGCTGGCCGCTGTCGGTGCCCTCGTACCGGACGCGCGGCATGGTCGACACGCCGGGCGAAGAGGTGCATCCGGGCATCGACCTCGCGGTGCCCGAGGGCTCGAGCGTCCGGGCGTCGGGCGGCGGCGTCGTGGAGCGCGCGGGCACGGACTCGTCGTACGGACTGTTCGTGTTACTACAGCACCCGATGGGCTATCAGACAATGTACGGTCACCTGTCCCGCATCCTCGTCTCCAGGGGCGACACGGTGTCGGCGGGCCAGGTGATCGGACTGTCCGGGAACACGGGCCGGTCCACGGCGCCACACCTCCACTTCGAGGTGCGTCTCCGCGGCCGCTCCATCGATCCGACGAAGCTGGTGCGGGAGGGACCGTAGCGATGGGCATGTTCGGCAGCAGCGACAAGTCCACGGGCGACAAGCCGGCGCCGGCCAAGGGCCCGCCGGCGGCGACGAGCCTGTCCATCGTCGGCCTGGGGATGACGGTGCGCGGCGACCTGGAGACGGAAGGCGTGGTCAAGGTCGAGGGCACGGTCGAGGGCCACGTGAGCGCGGGCCAACAGGTGCTCGTCGCCAAGGGCGGCGTGGTTCACGGAGACATCGAGACCACGGAGGCCGTCGTCGGGGGCGCCGTGAGGGGATCGGTGACGGCCCGGGAGCGGGTGGAGGTCCAGGCCGGCGCGGCGATCGACGGCGACGTCACGACCCGGCGCATCGCCGTCGCCGAAGGCGCAACGCTGAACGGGCAGATCAAGATGGGGGAGGGGGGCCCGCTGCTGAGCCCAACGGCGCACGGCTGAGGCACAGAGTTCGCTATCAAGTCAGTGTTCGTTCGGCGTCACAATACTATAGCCAGGGCTTCAAGGTGCGTCTCGACGATCTCGTTCGCTACTTGGACGGTTACCTCCGCATCGGCGAGGTGGGGGACGACCCCCACGCGTTGAACGGCCTGCAGGTCGAGAACGCCGGCGAAGTGCACCACGTGGCGGTGGCGGTGGATGCCTGTCAGGCCGTCATCGACCAGGCGGCCGAACGCGGCGCGGACCTGCTCGTCGTCCACCACGGCCTGTTCTGGGGCGGGCTGCAACCGCTGGTGGGGCGCAACTTCCGGCGGGTCTGTTCGCTCGTCCGGCACGGCACGGCGCTGTACTCGGCGCACATTCCGCTCGATCGTCACCCCGAAGTGGGCAACAACGTGGTGCTCGCGCGCCGGCTCGGGATGGAGATCCGCGGGTGGTTCGCGGAGTACCGCGGCGCGCCGCTGGGCACCTGGGGGGAGCTGGACCTCTCGCGCGAGGCGTTGACGGCGCGGCTCGAGGAGATCCTGCCGTGCAAGGTGCGGCTGATCGCGGGCGGGCCGGAGCGCGTTCGGCGCGTGGGCATCATCACGGGCTCCGCGGGCTCGATGATCCCGCAAGCCAAGAGCGCCGATCTCGACTCGTTCATCACCGGCGAGGGACAGCACTGGACGTACTTCGACGCCGAGGAACTCGGCGTCAACGTCTACTACGCCGGCCACTACGCGACGGAGACACTGGGGGTCAAGGCACTGGCCGAGCACATCGCGGAGCGCTTCCAGCTGCCCTGGTCCTTCATTGACCATCCCACGGGGCTCTGAGCCAGCGGCCGCGCGCCTCGGCCGAGTGACGGCAGGCGCGACGTGATCGGCCCCGTGTTTCGCTCGCCCGCGCATCGTCCTCGCAGCACCACGCTTGTTCCCGGTCAGCGCCGGAGGTTCGAGAACGTCGCGAGCCACTGCCTCGAGGTGCTCTCGGCCCCGTTCGGCCTGTGGCGCCTGAGGCGGCTGGCGATCGAGCGCTGCGACATCGCCCTGCGAGACCTCGGCCCGGCGTTCGACGGTTACCGCGTCGCGTTCCTCACCGATCCGCACTACTCGGCCGTGGTTCCGCGGTGGTGGATCGCGAAAGGCGTCGCGGCGGCACTCGCGCTGAGGCCGGACCTGATCCTGGTGGGCGGCGACTTCCTCTCGCACAGCCCGCGCTACGCGGCGGCCCTCGGGGAACTGTTCCGGCCCCTCGCGGCGCCCGACGGCGTCTACTACGTGCTGGGGAACCACGACCACTACGTGGGCGCCGACCTGGTGCGCGGGGCCCTCGCGGGCAGCGGGCTGGTGGAGCTGCGGAACCGCGCCGTGCTGCTCCACCGCGGCGCCGACACGCTGGCCCTGGGCGGCGTGGGCGACCTGCGGTTCGACGTCGTGGACTTCGAGGCCGCGCTCGCGGGCGTCCCCGGGCACGTGCCGCGCATCGTGCTGTCGCACGACCCCGACGTGTTCGCGTTCTGGCCCCGCGAGCCGCGCCTCGACCTGATGGTGTCGGGGCATACCCACGGGGGCCAGGCGCACCTGCCGCTCCTCGGGCCGCCGTACGTGCCGTCGCAGTTCGGCTTTCGCTACCTCGCGGGGCGGGTGGAGGAGAATGGGCGCCAGCTGTACGTCTCCCGCGGCCTCGGCCTGATCACGGCCCCGGTGCGCTGGCGCTGTCCCCCGGAGCTGACCCTCCTGGTGCTGCACCCCTCTTGACAAGAAGTCCGCAGAGTGCCACTGTATCGGTACAGCGATACAGCAGGCGGTGAGGGTGTTCCGACAAATCGATCCCCGCAGTCCGATCCCGCTCTACGTGCAGATCGCGGACCGGGTCCGCATCGCGGTCGCGGCGGGCGACCTGCCGCCGGGCGCGGCGCTGCCGTCGGTGCGGCAGCTCGCCTCGCAGCTCAGGGTGAACCCCGCCACCGTGGTGCAGGCGTACCGCGAGCTGGAGGAGGCCGACGTGGTCGAGAGCCGGCAGGGAGCAGGCACGTTCGTGCGCGAGCTGGCCGAGCCGAAGCGGGAGGCCGAACGGCAGCGCGAGGCACGGCGCCTCGTGCGGCAGCTCGTCCAGGAAGCCTCGGCGCGCGGGGTGACGCGGGAGGACCTGCTGCACGGCCTGCGGGTCGAGCTCAAGGTGAAGGTCGCATGAGCAACGCCATCGAGACGCGCGACCTGACCTACCGCGCCGGCCGGCACTTCGAGCTCCGCGACGTCGGGCTCAACGTGCGCGAGGGTTCCATCTACGGGTTCCTCGGGCCCAACGGCTCCGGGAAGACCACGACGATCCGGCTGCTGCTGGGGATGCTGCGGCCCGTGCGGGGAACCATCTCGCTGCTCGGCCGCCGGGTGCCGGACGACATCGCGCGAGTCATGGCGCACACCGGCTACGTGCCGGAGCGCCCGCACCTGTATCCGTACCTCACGGTCGAGCAGGCGGTGCGCTACCACGCGGCGTTCTACCCGGAGTTCGACGGCGCCTACGCGGACGAGCTGCAGCGCTCGTTTTCGATCCCGTCCGCGCAGAAGCTGGGCGCGCTGTCGAAGGGCGAGATGGGGAAGCTGCACATCGCGCTCGTGCTGGCGCAGCGTCCGCGGCTCCTGGTGCTGGACGAGCCGACCGACGGCCTGGATCCGGTCGTGCGGCGCGACGTGCTCTCCGCGCTGCTCGACTTCTGCTCCCAGGGCACGGCGACGGTGTTCATCTCCAGCCACCTGGTGCACGAGCTCGAGCGGATCTGCGACTGGGTCGGCGTGCTGGACGGCGGCAAGCTGGTCGTCGAGCTGCCGATGCAGGGCTTCAAGAACGGCATCAAGCGCATCCGCCTCGCCCACGCTCCGAGTCTGGTGGGCGACACGCCGTTCGTGATGCTGGGCCGGGAGATGTCGGGACTCGAGCAGGTCTGGGTGGTCCGCGGGTGGCAGGCGCCGATGGTGCAGTGGTTCGAGGGCGTGGGAGCGGAAGTCCGGGAGATCGTGGACCTCGACCTGGAGGAGGGGTTCGTCGAGCTGTTGCGCTCGTCGCGGACCTCGGCCTTCTAAGCGGGAGCGCGCCATGTACAAGCAGGTACTCTACGCGCAGTGGCTGGCGCTGCGGCTCCCCACCGTCCTCTTGGCCGTGCTGGGATTCGCGCTGCCGCTTCTGACCGTGACGTACGGCGGAGCCCTCGAGAACGCGCCGTCGGAGACGGTGGCGCAGTGGCTGTTCGCCTCCCAGAAGATCGGGGTCTTGATCCCCGCCCTGGCGCTCCTCGTGGGCCTGCTGCTCGGAATCGGAACGTGGGCGCCCGACCACGCCGGGAAGCACGTCTACGCACTTTCGCTTCCGGTGCCACGGGCGACGTACGTGCTGCTGCGCTTCGCGGCCGGCGCCACGCTGGTGGCGGCGCCCGTCCTGGCGCTGGGCGTCGGCTCGGCCGTCGCGGTGCTCTCGGTCAAGCTGCCGGGCGGCATTCACGCCTACCCGATGCAGCTCACGCTCCGCTTCGCGCTGGCGTGCCTGGTGTGCTTCGCGATCTTCTTCGCGATCTCGATCAGCACCAGGCGGGCGGCGCTCGCCGTGCTGGGCCTCCTGGGCGGCGTCGTGCTGGCCGACCTCGTCCTCGCCGCCCTGTCGATCAGCGGTGCGGCCTCGGTCTCCGAGACCGTGCTGTACCTGCTGACCAACTGGCCGGGACCGCTGGCGATCCTGATGGGGCGGTGGGCGCTGTTCGATGTCTAGCCTGATTCGATCTGTCGTTGCGGTTTCGGCGCTGGGCGCGAGCGTCCAGGCGGCTTTGGCGCAGGCGCCGGGCGGGCGAGACGCGCGCCTGCAGGCGTTGCTCGCGCGGGCGGAGAGCCTCGCGGCCGGCATCGCGCGCGAGGACTCGGTCGCGCGGGAAGAGCGGCACCGCGAGCGCCTCGCCACGAGATTCGACGCGGGTGCCGTGACGGTCATCCTGCCGGCGTCGGTAGGCGGCGCGACCGGACGCCGCTTCGTCGAGGGGGCGGCGCGGATCTTGGACAGCGCCGGCGTGATCCCCGCCTCGTTCATCGCCGGTCGCATCGTCGTCGCATACGCGGCCGACGGCGTGGATTCGCTGGTCCGCGCGGCACGGCTCGACAAGAGGGTGCGCATAGGGGCGGACATTTCCGCCGCGCCCGATTCGCTCACCGACGGGCTGCTCGCGGCCGACGTGCTCGCGCAGTCGTATCGCGGCACACTCGATCCGGAATGGCGGAAGTGGCTGCCGAGCGACATGGGCATGGGCTGGAACATGCGGATCGAGGGGACCGAGGCGGTGCGGGAGTTGATGGCCGGGGAGACGCACGTCGGCGCGCTGTGCCTCGGCGGCAGCGTTGCGGGCTGCCGTCTCTGGCTCGGGCTGGATCGCGGCGCGCAGCCGTACCAGGTGGCCGAGATCCGGAGGCTGGTGGCAACGCGCTATTGGCCGCGGAGCCGCGGCCTTCTCGCCCAGTGCTTGGGTGGCTCGGACGAGGCGTGCGAAACCGTGGCGCGCGACAGCGGGCTGATCCCGCCGATCCCGCTCGCCCCCGCAGGGGCCGCGTCCCGAGGCTCGTTGCTTCGCGCGGTACGCCGACTGCACGGCGACGGCGCCCTGCGCGCGGCTCTGGCAGATACCGCAGGGTCGGTGGGCGAGCGCCTCGCCCGCGCGTCGCACGTGAGCGAGGACTCGCTCGTCGCGGAGTGGCGCTCCTGGATCCTGACCGGCGGCGGGCAGCCACGGGTGACGGCCGACCTGCGCGACGCGGTTCCCGCCGTGCTCATCGCGGCGCTGCTGCTATTGGCCGCCGCGAGGACCGGACGATGGCGCTGAAGCGCTGGGTCTGGGTTTGGGGGCCCGCACTGGCGGCGGTACTGGCGGCGCTGCTCGCCCTGCCTCCCGGTATTCCATCCGAGACAAACCTCCTGGTTGCGATCGGCGCGATCGGCGACTGGACGTACGTGGGTTCGCGGCCCCCGCATCGAGAGGCGGTGCAGGGGGCCGTCGCGACCTTGAAGCGGCGCCTGCGCGACGCTCAGCTTGTGGATTCGCTCGCCCGGGCTGCGCGTGGGCCGCGCGCGCTCCGGTCGGCCGACGGGCAAGTCACGGTCACGTACGAGACACCGTTGACGCGGGATTCGGCCCGTGTGTGGCTCGAGGCCGCGGAAGGCGAGCTTGCGCTGTATCCGACTATAAGTGCGCGGGGCGTCCCGGTCGTCGTGGCCCTCGCGTCGGACCCGTCGCGGTGGCGCCGCAAGGAGTATCGGGACGACTGGGAGTGGCAGGGCGTGCGCCCGCTGCTCTCGGCGATCGAGTCCCA
>Ga0335083_10009360_pt1:7500-11889 | contig 11889 bp, 12 predicted proteins | sample Lox_Sample_42_FD_206716 | JGI IMG/M metagenome (GOLD analysis project Ga0335083, IMG submission 206716) | Soil microbial communities from Loxahatchee National Wildlife Refuge, Florida, United States - Lox_Sample_4.2 | ecosystem: Environmental > Terrestrial > Soil > Wetlands | place... | reverse complement strand
TTCGATGTCGGCTCTTCCTATCATACCGAAGCAGAATTCGGTAAGCGTTGGATTGTTCACCCACTAATAGGGAACGTGAGCTGGGTTTAGACCGTCGTGAGACAGGTTAGTTTTACCCTACTGATGGAGCGTCATCGTAATAGTAATTGAACTTAGTACGAGAGGAACCGTTCATTCAGATATTTGGTATTTGCGCCTGTCCGATCGGGCAATGGCGCGAAGCTATCATCTGCTGGATTATGGCTGAACGCCTCTAAGTCAGAATCCGTGCTAGAAACGATGATTTATGTCCCGCATGTGTTAGTTGCGTTGGAATAGAGCTTCGGCTCGTGCACCAAATCTGGCGGGTTGGGCCACTGGCGTGGAAATCGTCAGCGGTTTGCCTGCGAATTGTAATATCATATGTGCGGGGATGAATCCTTTGCAGACGACTTGAATGGGAACGGGGTACTGTAAGCAGTAGAGTAGCCTTGTTGCTACGATCTGCTGAGGTTAAGCCCTTGTTCTAAAGATTTGTTCAACTTCGTGTTGGACTATTCTTTCTCTCTTTTACTGCACGGTTACTTGAGGGCTGGTCATTTTGACTTGGGCGCGAGAGCTCGTGCATGAGGGAGCGAAAGATTTTTTTTTTTTTGGCGCGATGAAAAAAAAAAAGAAAGCGAAGGTTTTTTTTTTTTGGATTGAACGAAAAAAAAAAAAATTGCGGGACTTTTTTTTTCTGGCGAGCGATGAACTTGTTTGTTGCAGACCGGTTAAAAAAGGGTCTGGCTGGCTTTTATTTTTTTCATGAACGCAAAGTTTTGAAAATTTTGTTGTTGAAAAAAAAATAAGTCGGCCGCGCAACTTTTTTTTTTTTGAGAAGAGGAGAGAAAAAAAAATGGTGGGTCAAGTCGTCATTTTTTTTTCTACTTCGCGGTGGAAAAATAAAAACTTCAATGATGACTATTTTCTCTTCCCCGGCCTATCGACTGTGAGGAGATGCAAAGAAATTTCGCGTCGCACTTGTGCGTCGGTGAAATAGTGCACTTGCCAGTGCCATTTCGCCTGATTTTTTTTTCTGCCGTCCTCAAAGTCAGCAGCTCGCTGACATCTGCCACAGATCTTTTTTTTTTTTTCTGTCGTGGATGAAAAAAAAAGAAGGACCTGACAGCTTGAAGGCTGCAATACTTGCCATGTACAGGCAGCTCGCGGACTTTTGTTGTGCGATGCTGCCTTTTTTATTTTTTCGCAAGTGGGTTAAGGTCTGAGTGTGTGCGCCCCTCATGGATCGGCTCTAGCAGAGTCAAATGATAAAATTCATTTAGCGATGCATCTGAAATCCGTCTGAACATTTTTGTGTTCGGACTTGGGAAACATCGCGGGGGCTGGTGCGTTTGCGCATTAAGTGCACTTTGCAGCTTTCAAAACTCGATTCAGACTACTCTCTTGCTGTCAGGTCCTTTGCACTGGATAAAGAATTGCATTAGCAGCGTTCACACTGAAACACGTCTTCGGGCGCTGTCTCTGAAAAAATCGCTGTTGGGAAAGTCCTCGGAGATTTTTCTCTTTTTTGTTTTTTTTTTTTTTTTTTCTGTGAAAGGAAAAAAAAAGAAAAGCGGAAAGCAACCCGCTTAAGTGCGGGTCTCCACTCACTTTGCGGAATTCCTCAGAGTGTAAAGTCATGCGATTTCTTGCCAATCGGTCAAGAAAACACAATGGGGCTTACTCTTGTCCAGTCTTTTTTTTCGTCCTTGTTTTTTCTGTGTCATTTTTTTTTTTTGTATGCACGAAAAAATAAAAGGTTTTCGTGGGGCACGGCTCAATCGCGCGAACTGCAGGCATCTCCTGATCTCCTTAGACGTGATCGGCTGAAGTTGAGGTTGCGGAATCACTTCCCTGGCCTCTATGAGACTTCAATTATCTGCATTCCGTGCATTCGTTGCCGAACGAGGGAAATTAGCAGGACCAAATGGCCTGGAGGGGAGAGTCTTGAACCAGCGCGCGATGGAGGGGTCCGTTAATTCAGACACCCACACGCATTCCTTGACTGAGGGCCATTACAGCCACTAGGTCATAAGACTCGAGTTGGTGAGTACCAGCAAATCTTGCTTTTGTCTTTTTATTTTTTCCTTTGCTCGAAAAAAAAAAAAAACCGCGGTCACTTTTTTTTTCTGGTGTGGTAACTTTTTTTTTTTCGTTGTTCTTTTTTATTTTCGAACTTGTTCTCGAGGATGAAAATCATTCCGTCAATTCGCAGTTTCCACTGTAGTGCCCGTTATGACCGACCGATCAACACTTGGCCTCGTCACTTGCTGAACCCAAGTGCTGGCTGGAAACGGCCTGGCCGGTGTTGATTGCGTCGGGCACGATGACGGCTTGAATGACCTTCCTTGGAAGTCTGAGAGAATTAATTTTTGTCGTCTTTTTTATTTTTTGTCGCAGAAAAAAAAGTATCTAATCTAGCATATAGGTCGCGTTTGAACATGTCAGGTATCCACGGCCATAGGACTTTGAAAGCACCGCATCCCGTCCGATCTGCGCAGTTAACCAAAGTACCGCTCAGTTAGTACCACGGTGGGGGACCACGCGGGAATCCTGAGTGCTGTGGTTTTGTTTCGTGTCTGTCCAATTTATTTATTCGGAGCACTTGAAATTTGTGGTGTGTCCGCATTGGCAGAGCAAGGTGTATCTACATAGGTGCACTCACAAGATTCAAGGGGATCTGAGCTCCCATCAGGTTGAGCTTGTTTCACTTCCAGTCATATCCCAAGTCCTTCCGCACAACAAAACATCTGCTCATGCAGGGCTGGCGGTTGGGAAAAACCATGAGTGGAACACCTAAAAAATAAAAAGCTCAACTTAATTTTTTCCAACTTTTTTTTTTCCGTCGAAAAAAAAAGTCGAGCAAACTTTTTTTTCAAAACTTTTTTTTTTTGTCGAGAAATCAACTTTTTTTTTTTTTGGGCAAACTTTTTTCTCGAGACAAAAAAAAAAGTTGACTTGTCTTTTTTTTCAAGTTTTTATTTTTTCTGAAAAAAAAAAAAAAAAAAACAAAGGTCGCATGGCACCTCGGTCCAGCGCGGGCGGGCAGGCGAATGGCATCCCATCTTGAGCCGCTTGTCTTTAGCAAAGTTGGACGCCAAGGCGTGTCCCAGGGACCCGTACAGCACCTGAACCACCCCACAGCTAAACGGCGCTAGCCCCGTGGCGTCTCGAATAATTAGTGGACGCCTAAATTCACGCCTGAGGTGTGCCGGCAAATGCAGGGACCTTGGAAAACGGTTTGCCATATATAAGGAAGTGGCATGGCATGGCGTGGCGGGTACAGGGGGTTGGGAATGGGTTGGTTGGTATGCTGGTATGTTCCGCGCAATCTTTAGGAGCATATCGGCCGCCCCGTGGCAGACCTTGTGAAATAGCAAGGTTGCGGGGACCCCAACAAGTGCAGCAATGCTGTGCTTGGATGGGAGGCTTGGGCTTAGCCCATGGAGGGATTGGACTTCAGGCGTGAAGTCCTTTCCCTTCGGGGGTTAAGTCTCGAGCTTGGTTGAGGGCAGGTTGAAAAGAGAGTTGGCGGGTTGGAGGGAAGGAAAGAAAAAAAGAAAAAAGTTTTGAAACAAAAAAAAAAAAAAGGCGAGGAAAAAAAAAGGGGGGGCGGGGGGGGCAAAGGTCATTGACGTGAATGTCAAGGAGCGACTTGAGGGCCGGTGGACTCCAAGGTATGGCGGACTTGGTGTACGTTCCCCAGTGGTCACTTCAGGGCCGGCACCGATCGCTCATGTCTTTTTTTTTTTTTCAACCTTTTCAAACCAAAAAAAAAAAAAAAAGTCGCAAGAAAAAAAAAGGCGTTGGGTTAGGGTTAGGTTCAAGGCAAGGGCGGTAGGTTAGGGATAGGCTGGTCCCTGTTGGGAGCCATACACGCACATGACCCCTTGATGTTACTACCGGTGAGTGTCTGAATGCTGGATGGAGATTTGTCTCCTAAAGGTTGGGTTAGGGTTAAGGTTAGGTTAAGGTTAAGTCAATAGTAGCACATGGAGTCCCCATTGGCCCGTGATATCAACATAGTGATTGCAATGATCACCGCTGACAGTTTCCCAGATGCAGAGTAGAGGGTTTTGCAGTGCAGGTCTGTCCATGAGTTGAACACTCTACCATCAGTGCATTGGGCATCATGCTCCAACCAACCAATCCGGTCCCAATGTGAGAGCCACCATGAGAGATGTTCAGGACCAAGGGGGAGTCTGATCTGCTTGAACTTGAAGGTTTTATTTTTTGTTCGGGTTTTATTTTTTTTCTTCGGGTTTTATTTTTTCTCAAGAAAAAAAAAAAAAAACAAGTTCGAACTTTTTTTTTTGACAACTTTTTTTTTTTTCGAAAAAAAAGTCCAAACTTTTTTTTTCTGCATTT
>Ga0335083_10009359_pt1 | contig 11890 bp, 6 predicted proteins | sample Lox_Sample_42_FD_206716 | JGI IMG/M metagenome (GOLD analysis project Ga0335083, IMG submission 206716) | Soil microbial communities from Loxahatchee National Wildlife Refuge, Florida, United States - Lox_Sample_4.2 | ecosystem: Environmental > Terrestrial > Soil > Wetlands | place: USA: Florida... | reverse complement strand
CCGCTCGCGATCGGCCTCGCGCTCGCGCTCGCGGTCGGCGCGATCTGGTACGTGAAGGCGACGAAGAAGGCCGATCCCGGACCGCTCGGGATCGGGCCGGTCGCCGCGGCGAGCGCCGACGCGCGTCCCGAGTGGGTGCGCACCGAGCTGACGCCGGGCTCGGCGAGCTGCGTCGGCGCGGCCGGCAAGATCACGTGCAGCGGCGCGTCGTCGCTGCTCGCGAGCCAGGAAGAAGCCGAAGACGAGGCGAGCGATGCCGCGCTCGAGGCGCTCGCCGCCGAAGCCGGCCGCAGCATCCGCGACACCGCGTGGAACACCGCGATCCAGGCGCAGATCGTACCGGCGCGCGACGCCGCGCTCGCCGCGTACAGCCGCGATCCGCAGAGCACGCAGGCGCGGCGCGCCGTGCACGACGGTCGGCGCGCGGTCTCGCACGCGCTCGCGCGCGGCAACGGCCCGCAGATCGGCGCGCGCTACTGGGAAGCGTTCGACGAGGCCGACGGCCGCCGCTACGTCGCGTTCGCGTCGGTGACGGTGCCGGTCGCGCAGCTGCAAGGCGCCGCGGCCGGCTACGCGCAGCCCTCGGCCGCGCTCGGCGCGACCGTCGTGAGCTTCTTCCCCGAGCTCGGCTGGCGGTTTCCGCGGCTCGAGCACGGCGCGGTCGTGACCAAGCTGGATCACGGCCCGCTGCAGGATCTCGGGCTCGCCGAGCACTACATCGTGCTCGCGATCGACGGCCGCGACGTCGTCGACGCGCCGGCCTTCGCGAAGATCGCCGACGAGGAGTATGCCCAGCTCGCGCTGCACGGCGGCCTCCTGCGTCTGCTCGTCCAGACCGACACCGGCGACCCGCGCGAGTTCTCGCGTCCGATCGCGGGCAAGGCCGATCCGGAGCTCGTCCCGCACTCGCACGACACGCATCCGCAAGACGTCCCGCCGACCGGCGGCATCAATGTCTGGGATCGCTTCGGCGGCAATCGCGGCGGCGGTCGCGACGACCCGGCGCAGTAGCGCGCCTCGCGGCCACCCGGGACTTCGGCTAACATGCAGCGCCGGGGAAGCTTGCGCCGGCATTCGATCGTGATCGCCGTGGTCGTGGCGCTGCTGGCTGGCGGCTGCGTCGACGACTTCAAGGGATCGAACGTGCAGTTCGATCTCGCAGCGACGACGCCCGTGCAAGCCGCGATCGGCGCGACGCCGGGGCCGAACGAGCTGCCGACGAACGCGTACTTCATGTTCTACGCCTACGACACCGGCACCGACGCGCAGGGCAACTCGGTCGGTCAGCTGTTCCACGTGCAGAAGCTCGAGATCCATCACATCGTCGATCTCGGATCGCCGTGCTTCATCGACGTGCCGCCGCACGTGCCGTGGCCGGGCCTGCACGTCAGCCAGTTCGCCGCGCAGACCGCGACCTTGCTCGGCTTCGGCTACAGCCCGACGACCGGCATCGACCTCGCGAACCCGCCGGCGGGCGCGACGATGGCGCAGCAGATCCAGGCCGCGACCGCGCAGCAGCGCATGATCGATGTCGCGGCGCTCGCCGGTCCGAACGGGCTCGCCGTGATCTCGTCGGCGTCCGACGCGACGTATCCCGCGGTCGCGCCCGATTGCATCAGCCCCGGCATCCCGCCGCCGACGTGCACCGACGACGCCGCGAACGCGCGCCGGCTCGCGGCCTGCCAGGCGTTCTGGAAGCAATACCCGGACTACTTCGAAGGCACCGACCGCGTGCTGACCGCGCCGCTCAACGGCGTCACGCACGGGATGGTCGACGGCACGAACCCGGTGAACCAGGCGCCGGTCGGGGGCGCGCAGTTCTTCGTCGACTCGCACCTCGACTCGTTCACTGGCTACGCGATCTACACGAACACCGACGGCGCGCCTGATCCCGGCACGCTGCTCGAGTTCGGCACGCCGACGATGGCGACCCGCGGCGTCATCCACGTGTTCATGACGAACGCGGCCGATCCTTCGATCCAGGCAAACGTCGCGATCTTCCCCGATCTCGACGACGACAGCTCGAGCTTCTAACGGAGGCACATGCGAGGACCACGAACCATCCGCCTCCTGCTCGCCGGTGTCGCGATGCTGCCGCTGGCCGCCAGCGGCTGCGACAACGTCGCGTGCGGCGAAGGCACGATCGAGCGCAACGGCAAGTGCGATCCCGCCGACGTGACCACCGGCGCCGCGATGTGCGGCTCGGGCACCGTGCTCGAGGGCAACACGTGCGTGCCGACGATCGAGTGCGATCCGAACACGACGACGCCGGTCGTGAATCCGACGACCGGCGTCACGACCTGCACGGGCATCACGGGCGCGAGCGGCTGCTCGACGTGCCCGAAGCCGTCGAAGTCGGACGGCACGCTGCAGAGCGTGTGCGGGCAGATCTACGACTTCGCGAACAACATGCCGTTCGTCGCGACCGGCGCGACCGGCGCGAAGTGCACGACCGCCACTACCGACGGCCCGTGCGCGATCGCGATCACCGCGTACGACGCCCTCGCGTTCGCGACCGACCCGATGACCGCGACGCCGCTCAGCGTCGGCTCGATGTGCATCGACGACATGGGCCGGTTCGCGCTCGGCGACATCGCCTCGCCCTCCAGTCCCGAGATGGGCATCGGCATCGACGACATCGCCGGCGCGGATATGGGCCCGCCCGGCGTGACCAACGCCGTCGGCATCGCGGTCCCGAAGAACGCCGCCGGCGTCGGCGCGGCGATCTCGGGCATCGAGGACTGGATCGTCAGCTCGGCGACCACGACGTCGTGGCAGACCTCCGGCGGGCCGTCGATCGCGGGCGGCATCTTCGCCGCGGTGTTCCGCGCGCATTGCGTCGGCACCGGCTGTACGGGCGATCCGTTCGCGAACCAGGCGGGCGTGATGATCACGAAGTCGGGCAGCCCGGTCGCTGGCGCGTACTACTTCCAGGCCGCCGACACGACGCGCAGCACGATCGACGGCACTGCCACCGTGACCGGCGCGAACGGGACCGGTCTGCTCCTCGGCGCCGCGCTCGTCGACGGGCCGATCTACGGCGGCACCGGCGGCATCACCGACCCCAACTGCGAATGGGGCGACCTCGACGCCGCCACGCTGCCGGGCATCGTCACGATCCAGGTGTTCCGCAAGACGCCCATGCTCGGAAAGACGTGCACCGAATAACCACCACGCTCGCGGTTGTACTGGGCGCCACCGCCGCGCACGCCGATCCGACCAGCGGCGTCGACGTCGCGCTGTTTCGCAGCTCGTACGATTCCAACGGGCTGTTCTCGCTCGAAGGCGCGCGGCTGCTGCCCGCGCACGACCTGTCGTTCAAGCTGCTCGTCGACTACGCGAAGCAGCCGATCGATCTCGACGTGCCGGGCATCGGCACCGGCAAGAGCGCGATCCTCGACTACCTCGTCACGACCGACATGGCGTTCGGCATGTCGCTGTCGGATCGCATCGCGCTCGGCATCGACGTCGCCGCGTATCGCACCGCGACCGGCCCGGGCTACGGCGAGCGCGGGTTATATGGCGCCGGCGGTGCGATCGCGAAGCCATCGACGGGCCTGATCGCGCTGCGCCCGCTGAGCAACCTGGACCCGTCGGCGAGCCCGTCGGATGCGAACGCCTATCTCGGCGACGAGCTCGCCGGCCCGCTCGACGCGCGGCTCGGCGTCAAGGTCAGCCTCTACCGCGATGCACACGTCGCGCTCGCGGTGGTGGGCTCGGTGTTCCTGCCGTTCGGCGACGAGAACATGCTGCTCGGCGATCGCAGCCTCGTGTTCGAGCCCAAGCTCGCGGCCGAGCTGCGCGCCGATCGTACGAGCACGACGCGCGTGCTCGCGAACGTCGCGGTGCGGATCCGCCAGCGCTCGGTGCTCGAGAGCTACGACCCGAACGCGATGCAGACGCCCGACGACGCGCGCGCGTTCCTCGACGTCGGCTCCGAGGTCGTCGGCGGGCTCGGCGGCCAGCTCGAGCTGTCGCCGCGCGTCTCGGTCGCGGCCGAAGGCCAGCTGTTCGTGCCGCTGCCCGACTCGTTCGACTGGGGCACCTGCTACCTCTACAACACCAAGCCGTGCTCCGAGGCGCAGTTCATGCCCGGTACGAGCAAGGGCGATCTGACGACGCTCGTCACCGGCGGCGCGACCGTGCGGATCTCGGCCGACGTCAGCGCGAGCGTCATGGGCGGCGCGGGCCTCGGCGGCGCGCGCGCCGACGAGCTCCGCATCACGACCGCGCTCGTGTGGGCGCCGCAACCGGCCGGCGCGCTGCATCCGGGCGCGCACGATCGCGACGGTGACGGCATTCCCGACGACGCCGACAACTGCCCCGACGATCCGGAGGACAAGGACGGCTTCCAGGACGAGGACGGCTGCCCCGATCTCGACAACGACGGCGACGGCATCCCGGACGCGCAGGACAAGTGCCCGAACGATCCGGAAGACAAGGATGGCTTCCAGGACGCCGACGGTTGTCCCGATCCCGACAACGACAACGACGGCATTCCCGACACGCAGGACAAGTGCCCGAACGATCCGGAGGACAAGGACGGCTTCCAGGACGAAGACGGCTGCCCCGATCTCGACAACGACAACGACGGCTTTCCCGACAGCAAGGACAAGTGCCCGAACGATCCGGAGACCGTGAACGGCTTCGAGGACGAAGACGGCTGCCCCGACGTGCGCCAGACGACCGGGCCCGAGGAGCGGCCCGATCGCATCGACCTCAAAGGCCAACCGATCTCGTTCGGCCGCGACGGCAAGCCGACGCCGGCGGCCAAGCAGCTGCTCGCGCAGGTCGCCGCGATCATCAAGGCGCGCAAGCTGACGATCCGCGTCGAGGTGCACGTGCCGCTCGGCGTGAAGTCGACCGCAGCCGGCGTGATCGCCGCGCAGAAGAAGAAGGACAAGGCGGTCGCGCAGAAGCGCGCGGCCGCGATCCTCGAGTACCTCGTGTCGCAAGGCGTACCGCAGGCGCAGGTCCAGGCGGTCGGGATCGGCAGCGACCGTCCGCTCGGAACCACCAACCCGAGCGATCCGATCAACGATCGGATCGACTTCATCAAGGCCCAGCAATGAGCCGCGCGCTGCTCGTCGCGCTCGCGCTCGTGCTCGCCGCTGCGGCCGCGCACGCGCAGCCGGCGAACGACATCGAGGTCCCCGCGGTCGTGATCGACAACGGCGACAGCGCGGCCGGCCCGGCCGCCGACGAGGCGCTCGATCTCGCGAACATCGTGCAATCGGCGGCCAAGGGCGTCACGACCGTGCAGGAGGCGCCCGCGATCGTCACGGTCGTCACCGCCGACGAGATCAAAGATCGCCAGTTCCAGGATCTCGGCGCGCTGCTCGACACCGTGCCGGGCTGGACCGACGTGTCGATCTATCACTCGAACTTCGACACGCCGCTCGTGCGCGGGCAGGTGCAAGCCGTGCAGTTCCTGCACGACGGGCTGTCGCTGTTCGATCCGTTCGTGAACGTGCCGTCGATCAACTACACGCAGCCGATGGAGCTCATCAAGCGCGTCGAGATGATCACCGGCCCGGGCGGCGTGCTGTGGGGCTCGAACTCGCTGCTCGGCATCATGAACGTGATCACGAAGGATGCCGAGGACGTCGAGGGCGTCGAGATGGGCGCGACGCTCGGCGATGGCAACGGCGATCGCCGCTACGCGCGCGCGTACGTGATGGCGGGCAAGTCCGACCTGGTCGGCGGCGCGCTCAAGGTGTTCGCGCACGCGAGCGTGCAGACCGATCAAGGCCCGGCGTTCGAGAACCCGATCCTGTACTTCCACGATCCGCTGCCGCAGCCGAACTCGCCGAACCAGTACGGTCCGCTCGCGACCACGCAAGAGCCGCAGTCGCTGGTCGTCACGCTCGACGGCAAGCTCACCTACGACAAGCTCCAGCTGCGCGTGTTCGCGCCGTTCGGCTCGATGTACAAGCCGATGGGCTTCTCGGGCGAGCCGGTGCGTGACAACTGCACGGTGACGCCCCCCGGCGCGATGCCGAATCCTGCCCTCGGCCAGGTGCCGAACGATCCGACCTGCGCGTCGAACACGAACCGCTCCGATCAGTTCGATCGCTACGCGGTCGCCGAGTACCGCACGCGCTTCGCGGGCGATCAGGCCGGCATCACCGCGCGCGTTTACGCGCAGCAGTTCGTGCGCAACTTCGAGCCGCTGCAGGTGCTCGCGCCCTCGCTGCTCGCGCCCGGCGGCCTGTCGTTCGACGCCGATCTCACGAGCTATCGCGCCGGCGGTGCGATCGACGGCGACGTCGAGCTCGCGCGCTCGCTGCGCGTCCTGTACGGCGGCGAGGCGTTCAACGAGTGGGAGCCGGGCTCGAACGCGACGTTCTCCGCGCCGACCGACCTGACGCGCCTGCCGATCCTGTGCCCGCGCATCTGGGATCCCACGAAGGGCGAGCCCGTCCCGGTTCCCGGCTGCTCGATCCCGTTCGCGTACTCCGCGGACCGCACGGTGTTCGGCGCGTACCTCGATCCGCAGTGGCGGCCGAACAAGCAGCTGATCTTCGACGTCGGCGCGCGCTTGCAAGCGGCGCCGTCTTCGCTCGGCTCGCTCAGCTACCCGCTCGACGCGACGTTCGCGGGCACGATCGTGTGGAACTTCGTGACCAACTGGCACTTGAAGCTCAACTTCGCGCAAGGTTTTCGCCCGCCGGTGTTCAACGACACCAGCTCCAACGGTGAAGCCGTGCAGATCGCCGGCAAGCCGGACCTGTCCGTCGAAAAATCGGAGGCCGCGCAGGCCGAGCTCAACGCGCGCGTGTTCAAGGGCGAGCGCCGGATCCGCGAGCTGTCGTTCCGCGTCGACGCGAGCTACACGAAGCTGCAGAACCTCATCCAGGTCGAGTCGGGCAGCTACGAGAACTCCGGCGAGCGCGGCCTGACGTCGGTCGAGCTCCTCGGCAAGCTGTACGTGCAGGGCGGCCACCGCGTCGAGCTCGGCTACACGTACCTGTACGGCGTGACGAGCGACGAAGGCGTGCTCGTCAACCTGCCGCAGAACTGGTTCAACCTCGCGACCGTGTTCCAGCTCGTCGAGGGCAAGCTGTCCGCGACGACGAACCTCAAGGTCGCGGGCTCGGCCGAAGATCCGAATCGGCTCGTCGAGTATCGTGGGAACGTCACCCCGACCGGAATGATCGTTCCCTGTTCGGCGACGATGCCGTGCGTTCCGGCCGCCACCGACCTCGTGCTCGATCGGCTGCCGCCGATCGCCGAGCTGTCACTGGGGGTGACGTACCTGCCGCGCCCGAAGCTCGCGATCCGCGCGACCGTGTACGACGCGCTCGCGGGCCACTACTACCAGCCCGACGCGTTCTTCAACTACGAGCCTCACCTCGAATATCTTCCGAATCCCTACGCGGGCCTGCGCGCCTACCTGTCCGCGCTGCTGCAATACTAATGATATGATCGCCGACGCTGGCGGACGTCCGCCGGCACGGGGAACCTTGTCGAAACGGCGCGTTCTCGCGATCTCTTCCGACCTCGATCAGCTCCGGCGCATCGTCTCGACCCTCGAGAAGGCGGGCGCCGAGGTCGACGCCGCGCGCAGCCCGGCCGCGATCGCGGGCGAGGTGATCCCGCATCGCTACGTGTTCTACGCGGCCGACGGCGGGAACGTGGAAGCGCTCGCGCCGCTGGTGCCGAAGCTGCGCGACCGCGCGCACGTCACGATCGTGACGCCGCAGGCTTCGCTGTCGGATCTCACGGCGTATCTCAAGGACGATCGCATCAACCACGTCGTCGTCGGCGACGAGCTCGATCAGGGCGTGCTCGTCACCGCGCAGAAGCTGCTCACCGGCGACATCTTCGGCATCGAGAAGTACTTGCCCGCCGGCACCCACGTGAACTACGCGCGGCTGCGCGACTTCGAGGGCCGCGGCAAGGCGATCGACACCGTGCTCGGCTTCGCCGAGGAAGCGAAGATGCGCCGCCAGGTCCGTGGCGCGATCGGCCAGGTGTGCGAGGAGCTGCTGATGAACGCGCTCTACGACGCGCCGGTCGATGCCGAGGGCAAGCCGGTGTTCGCCGACGTCGATCCGCACGATCGCACGACGGCCCGCTCGCCTCGCCCGGTCTCGATCCGATTCGCAGCGAGCGAGGACACGTTCGCGATCGCGGTGCGCGACCGCTTCGGTCGGCTCGCGAAGAACACGATCCTGTCGTACATCGAGAAGTGCATCAACTCGCCGAACCAGATCGATCGCAAGACGTACGGCGCCGGCCTCGGCCTGTATCTCGTCGCGAACGCGGCGGCGACCTACGTCGTCAACGTCGCGTACGGGATCGCGACCGAGGTCGTGTGCACGTTCGATCGCGGCGCGAAGGCGCCGCTGCGCCAGGTCGGCGTGTTCGTGCATCCCGGCGGCGCCGACAACCTCAAGAGCGGGCCGGAGGCGGATACCCAGGACACCGGCGATCGCGCGCTGCCGCCGGAGCCGCCGGAGACGCGCGATGGCTGAGCGCCAGTTCGGACCGTATCGGCTCGTGCGCCAGATCGCCGTCGGCGGGATGGCCGAGATCCATCTCGCGAAGACCCAGGGCGTCGCCGGATTCGAGAAGTACGTCGCGTTGAAGATGATCCACCCGAACTTCGCGGAGGACGAGCAGTTCATCCAGATGCTCGTCGACGAGGCGAAGATCGCGGTGCAGCTCAACCACGGCAACATCGCGCAGACGTTCGACCTCGGCCGCGTCGGCGACACCTACTACATCACGATGGAGTTCGTCGACGGCGCGGACATGTACAAGCTCCTGCGCCGCGCCTCCGAGATGGATCTCGAGATGCCGCTCGACGTCGCGGCGTTCGTCGCCAAGGAGATGGCGTCGGCGCTCGACCACGCGCACCGCAAGAAGGATCACACCGGCAAGAGCCTCGGCATCGTCCACCGCGACGTGTCGCCGCAGAACGTGCTCGTCAGCTACGCGGGCGAGGTCAAGCTCGTCGACTTCGGCATCGCGAAGGCGACGATGAAGGCCAAGCAGACCGCGGTCGGCGTGATCAAGGGCAAGTACTACTACATGAGCCCCGAGCAGGCGTGGGGCAACACGATCGACTACCGCTCCGACATCTTCTCGGCGGGCATCGTGCTCTACGAGATGATCGTCGGGCAGATGCTCTACCTCGAGGAGGATCTGCACCGGCTGCTCGACATGGTCCGCAAGGCGGACATCGCGCCGCCGTCGACGATTCGGCGCGGCGTGCCGCCGCAGCTCGAGAAGATCGTGATGCGCGCGCTCCAGAAGAACGCGTCCGATCGCTACCTGAGTGCGGCCGACTTCGCGTCCGACCTCGAGCGCTTCCTGCACGCGTACTCGCCGGTGTTCACCGCCGCCAAGGTCGCGCAGCTCGTCAAGCGCATCCTCGGCGAGCAAGACGAGATTCCCGAGTACGAGGTCGAGCTGCGCGACGGCCCGAGCGGCACGCTCAATCCGAACGTGCTCGTGCACGAGAAGGACGAGATCCGCGACGAGAACAGCGTGATCTTCCGCGTCGCCGAGCTCAAGCCGAAGCAGCCGGAGCGCGCGCCGTCGCAAGGCAACCGGGTCACGCGCCAGGCCGACATCGACGATGCGCCGTCACCGCCGAGTCGCGCGCCGTCGCCGGCGAAAGCTCCGCAAGCGCCGCGCGCGCCGACCAAGTCGCCGCGGCTCCCCGACGAAGACACGCGCGAGGTCGGGCCGGCGCCGGCACCGCCGCGCGTGCGCGACGTCAAGACGCCGGTGGTCGCGTCCGCGTGGGAGCACGACGGCGAGCTCGAAAACATCGGCGAGCGCACGCTGATCACGGGCGGCGGCGGCGGCTTCATGATGGACGTCGCGAGCGAGGAGGGGGTCGACGCGACGATGGTCAGCGCGGGGCCGCCGGTCGCGCCCGACAACGCGACGATGGATCTCGACACCAGCGACGAGATCTCCGAGGGCGAGGAGACGTCGACGTCGAACGAAGACGGCCCGACCGTGACGCGCGATCCGGTCCGCAAGGTCGCGGCCAAGCGCGGGCCGGCGCCGGCCGCGCTGTCCGCGAAGATCCAGTCGCCGGCGGTGAGCGAGCTGCGCAAGCCGCGCGCGTCGCGCAAGACACCCGCGGGCGGCGCGCCCAACGTGCTGCAGGCGATCGTCGGCGCGGCGAATTCGGCGCCGATGCCGGCGCCGCCACCGCCGCGAGGAGCGCCGCGCAGCGAGGATTCCGCTGCGGCGACGCTGCCGCAGCATCCGTCGCCGATCGCGAACGTCGGCCTCGCGCCGGTCGCGCCGCCGTCGAGCCCGACGATGCAGCACGCGGTACCCGGTCAGCCGACGTACAACGGCCAGCCGTACGCGACCGACGCGTCGGGCCTGCCGCTCGCGCCGCCGGCGCAACCGACACCGCTCGGCTACCCGGTCATGCAGCAGCCGTACGGCGGATATCCGCAGTACCCGCAGACCCCGCCGCAAGGCATGCCGTATCCGAACGCGCCGACGCCGCCGCAGGGCTACGCGCAGCCGCACACGCCGCCGCAGGGCATGCCGTACGCGAATGCGCCGACGCCGCCGCAGGGAATGTACGCGCAACCGCACACGCCGCCGCAGGGCGTGCCGCATCCGCAGACGCCGCCGCAAGGCATGCCGCACATGTCGCCGGGCGCGATGTATCAGCTCCATCCGTTCGGCGCGCCGCCGCAGCCGATGTCGCTCACCGGCCAGATGCGCCTGTTCGAGGCCGAGGAGATTCCGTCGCATTACCGCGTCAAACGGGGCGGGCGCTGGATCTTGCTCGTGCTCGCCGGCATCGCCGCGGTGTCGGTGGCAGGGGGTGTGACGTTCTTCGTCATGCGCGCGACCCGGGACTCGTCTCCGACCGTCGCGTCGATTCACGTGGCGTCGGTCCCCAAGGGCGCCGAGGTCTCGTACGACGGCCAGCGCCTGACCGGCGCGACGCCGATGCAGATCGAGGGCGTCCCGGTCGGAACGCGGCACGAGATCCAGGTCACCTATCCGCACTACCAGCCGTACACCGAGACCGTCGATATCCCCAAGCAAGGCGGGGAAGTAGAAGTGACGGCCGGGCTCAAGCCGCTGATGGGCAAGCTCGTCATCGTCACCAAGCCCGACGGCGCCGACGTCTATATAAACGGCGAGCCGCGGGGACACACTCCTACCACGATCCCCGACATCGACATGGACTCGGCGAAGCGGCTCGAGCTCCGGCTCAAGGGCTACAAGGATTACGAGCAAGACCTGACGTGGCCGCCGAACGGAGTGATCGAACTAGATCGCACGCTCGTACGGTAGTCGGTATCATTATCTGGTGCGCACTCTTGGGCCAGTGCTCGTGTGTCTGTTCGCGTGCGGTAGCCACCATACCGGCACGACCGTCGACAGCAACAACGGCGGCACCGTCGATGCCTGCGATGGCCTCGCGTGCTTCCAGTTCGATTGCGCGGTGAAGAACCTGCCGCCGACGAGCGTGTCGGGCACGGTGTACGCGCCGAACGGAACGCTGCCGCTGTACGGCGTGAACGTCTACGTTCCTGAAAGCGATCCGGGACCGCTGCCGTCGGGCGTGTCGTGCGATCAGTGCGCGTCGGGCCCGCTCGGCGGCGCACTCGTGCAGGCGACGACAGACGAGGCGGGCCACTTCGAGCTCGACGACATGCCGGCGACGACCGACGTGCCGCTCGTGATCCAGGTGGGAAAGTGGCGCCGTCAGCTCAAGCTGCCGTCGGTCGCCGCGTGTCAGGATCTGCCGATCACCACCGCCGACACGACGCTGCCGAAGAGCCGGACCGATCTCACGCCGGACACGACCGGCGTCGACCTGCCGAAGATCGCGATCTCGACGGGCGACGCCGATGCGCTCGAGTGCCTGGTGCTCAAGCTCGGCATCGAT
>Ga0335083_10009358_pt1 | contig 11891 bp, 7 predicted proteins | sample Lox_Sample_42_FD_206716 | JGI IMG/M metagenome (GOLD analysis project Ga0335083, IMG submission 206716) | Soil microbial communities from Loxahatchee National Wildlife Refuge, Florida, United States - Lox_Sample_4.2 | ecosystem: Environmental > Terrestrial > Soil > Wetlands | place: USA: Florida... | reverse complement strand
AAATCTTCCTGCTTTGAGGAATCGAGCTGCTCCCGGCGATCGCCGATTTCTTTTTCCGCGGCCGCAATCATCGTGGCCAGCGATTCGCGGGCGGCACTTTTGGCGCCGCTGTCGGCGTCGACCGCTTGCGCTTCCTGCCCAATGCGGCGTACGTCGTATTCGATGGAAGCAGCCTGCTTGCTCAGCGATTCCAATTCTTCCGCAGAGGGTACTGGCGTCGTGGATGCCTGCACGATGGGGTTTTGGGCCCGCATGCCAACCACCATCACGAGAATGATGAGAATGCCGACGATGTTGGTGGTGATGTCGAGGAACGAATCCTGACCGGCGTGTTCGATGTTGGTGTTATCGTTGCGCTGCATGGGAGGGTGACGGGTGAGGGGTGAGGAGGTGAGGGGTGAAGAGAAGTAGGGTTCAGGGTTCAGGGTCGGCGGCGGCTAAACCGCAAGCGGTTGTACTGTCGACAGTCGTTAGCTTCGTTGTTTATTTTCGTTTCACGTCCCAGCCGCTGTCGGCCAGAAGGGTTTGTAAATCGGCGGCGCGGGCGTCGGCGTTGGGGTTCACGTTCAACACTAACTGCGGTTTCCAATACATGCTGCGGCCGGCGATGCCCCAACTTTTGGTGTAGCTGCGTATCGCGCTCACCAGGGGATCGACGGAGTCTTCCGTCCGCGCGCCCAGCGGAATGACTTGGGCCTGCTGATCCCGGGTGTCGGGCACCAGCACGAGCCGATCGGGCCAGCATTCCACGCGGATGGGGCGATCAACAGGAATCGACGCAGTGCGACTGTTGGGCAACGCCCAATTGTGGCCACGATTTTTCGCCAGGCTGCGCGATGATGACGAAGAGCTTGATGATTGCTGGGTAGATGGATCGTATGAGGCCGCGTTTTGTTGCTGTTGGGGCGTGAGATCGAACGACATGGAAGGCGCGCCGGCGGGCATGTTGGGATCGCTGGAGCCGCCGAACATACTGCTAGATTGGCCGCCTGAAGACGATCCGCCACTGGACGAATCGCCGCCTGATGAAGACGACATTCCACCGCTGCCGCTACTCCCCGTACCGCCAGACGATGCCGAACCGCCGTAAGTGCCGTAGGCGGAACTGCCGCCCAATGGTCCGGTGCTAACCGCGTAGGGACCGCCGGAAGAGCCGGCGCTGGAATTTGCCGCGCCTGCTGCGCCCGCCGCGCCATTGGTGCCCGGCGAACCGGAACCAGAACCCGACGATGCGATACCGAAAACTGATGGGCCCGACGCAGAATTGGGCAATAATACGCCACCGTATTCGCTGGGAGTGCCGCCGTTCATTCCACGTTCGCCATTGGCCACGGTCGATGCAGCGCCATTGGCGAGATTCTGATTGCCACTGTTTCCTGTGCCAACGCCTGCGGTGCCATTGCCAAAACCGTTGCCGCTATTGCGGGCGCCGGCATAACGGGGTCCGACATTGTCGAATTCAGGGCCGCCGCCATTTGCGGAGCCACTGCCATTAGCGGAGCCACTGCCATTTCCTGAGCCATTGCCGCCGGGGCCGGCCGCCAAATATCCGCTGCCGCCAGTGCCGCCCGGTTGATCGCCTGGGAAGCCAGGGCCAGTGGATAGTCCGCCACTGGGTGTTGGACCGCTTAACACCGTACCACTATTTGGTCCGCCGCCAATTAATGCAGAATTATTCGTGCCGTCGCCCGCCTGTCCATTTCCTGCCAGACCATTTCCAGAAGGAGCATTTCCAGCAGGGCCATTTCCATTAGGAGCAACGCCGTTTCCGCCTCCGTACATGCCGCCGCTGTTTAATCCGCTGCCGGAACCATTCGGGCCCGAACCGCTCATGCCTGAGGCACTGCCGCCAAAGGCGCTATTGCCGCCCAGATTTCCAGCGGGCACATTTCCCCCGTATGCTAGTGTGCCGCCAGCGTTATTTCCGCCGTTGGCGTAGCGATCGCCGTTGGGGTTGCCGCCACCGTATTGGTTGTTGCCGCCCCCTGTGAAGTTGCCGCCGCCACCGCGAACACCAGTTCGGCCAAAGCCGCCCAATGGATCGTCGGCAAACGGATCTTCGCCCAGGGACGGTCCACCGTCGCGCACCACGCCGCCGCGGAAAGGGGAAACGTGGTACTCCACTTTGCTCGATTTTCGGGCGAATAATTCGGGGCTGATTTTCGCGAGCCACTGCAACTGTTGCCGGGCGTCGGCGACGGCGCGCTCTTCTTGTTCTTTCAATTGCGGTTCGGGCTGCATGGGGAAATCGAGTTTCCAATTTTCCCCGACTAACTCGTAACCGAACTCGGCATCCCACGACGACATGGCGTCGCGCACCAAATAATAGGCAATGATGCCATCGGGGCGAACCAAGAGCAGCGGGTAGGGCTCATTCGGCAAGTCAGGCGCGGGGCGCGGAGCGTTGCGCCAATATTCCTGCGCGGCCCGCAAGGCCGAGGCCAGCGGATTGCTGGGTCCGCCAGGTCCCAGGAAATCTTCCGGTTGGAAGACAATTCCCTCGGGCTGCAAGATAACGCAGTCGGCGCGGCATTCGATGTAAATGGGGCGGCGGTTGGTTTTGTACATGCCCTCGAAGGGAACCACGGCATAGGCCGGCTGACGATTGGCGGAATCCATGTGGGCGCGCTGCAGATCTTTTTCCAATTGAATGCGCTGGGCGTTTAGTAGCGCGAGTTGTGTGCGGAGCTGATCGCGCTGCGGATCGTTGTCGTGGCTGGCTTTCAATTCTTTACCCGCAGCGACGAGGGCCTGCAGGTGATCTTCCATTTCTCTTGTGGAATCTTCCACGCCGGCCAGCTTTTGACGGCTGGTTTCCAAATCGGCCAGAGTTTTTTCGCGGGAGCCTGTCAATTCCTGGATCCGCAGTTGCAGGTCTTCCTTGGCATCGACAAGCTCTTGCTGCTGGGCAGCCTTGCCCGCCATGCGCTTGGCCGGATGCAGCCGGGCTTCGCGATTGATGACGCCCAAAATGACGATCAGCGTGCCCATGGTGCACAGGAGCACGTCTAAGAGCGGCATCAAATTAACGGTGTGTGTTCCGGCGGCGGTGGAGCGGCTCATGCGGAAGGCAACTCGAAAAGCAAAATCACAAAGTCCGAAATGCTAGCACGGTGCGCGCGGACCTACCCCGGCGCATCTCGATCCACCTAAAGATCGGCTTAATCGGCAAAGTCGATGAAGCGAATCGCCCGCAGTATTGCTTTGCGGCGAAGCGCGGCAAACTGGGCAAATCGGTGGAGGTCATTACTCTTTTCGCAATCGGCAAGAATTGCCAAAGCGTTCCCGACTGCCCGACCGATACATACTGTCGCACCGGGTGGACTAGGCATCTTCGATGCTGACATCCCAGGGGGGACGCAGTCCGGGTCAGGTCCAAAAGGCCGCCCGGACTGTTTTTATTTGACAAGCATGTAAGTTGTCAGTTGTCCGTTGCGACTGACGACGGACAATGGACGACTGACAATTATGCACTGCGATAAGTTGCATAACAGCGTGGGGTTTCCCACAAATGGGTTTCGACGACTGGGAACCCGCGCTGGGCAGTGAATTCGAAAATGAGTTTGGCGATGTTTTCGGCCGTGGGATTGGCGTCGATGATGTGCAGCGGCTCGCCGAGTTTTTGGAGCAGCGGCACGGCCGGATCGTCGCGGCACAAAATCATGCGGTGATCAAGCGTTTCGTCAATCCAGTGGCTGACGACCTGTTTGATGTCGGAGAAATCTAACACCATGCCGCGGGAATCCAACGCCGCCGCTTCCAACACAATGACGGCCCGACCGTTGTGGCCGTGCAAGTGCCGGCATTTGCCGTCGTAATTGAGTAGCCGATGGCCGTAACAAAAATCGATTTCGCGAGTAACACGGAACATAAGGCTCGATCAGTAAATCCAGGATCTGATAGTAAATTAAAGTGCGACAGCATTCGATTGTAGCACTGGCAGTATTGACATAGATAGTCGGCCGTTTTGAACTTCCCATGTTTGCCACGCATGCAAAAGGTGGTGCGTTATGACCAGCACACAAAACAAACAGAAAAAAGCATTGCCTGATTGGGTCGATTTGCCGATGGCGGTGGCCGCGCTGTTGACGGTGGCTTTTTACGTGATTGTGTACCGCGAATTCCCGAAGGGTTCGCTCATCCATCGCTATACGACAGAGCACGTGGTCGAGTACGTGGTGGTGGCGTTTTTCATCTGGGGCATTGTGGATGTCGTCTTCAAGCTGTGCGGCTTTCCTTTGGAAGTGCTGGCGCTAAGGCAACCCGGCCTGCCGGAGCGAAACGGCAAAGAACCGGTAGCGAATGCCCGGGCCTTATATGCCCAACTGCTCGGCCGGCCCAAGTGGTTTTTGGATTCCCGCTATGGGCAGCGGCTGGCCAAGGCGCTGGGTTATTTGCAAGAAAAAGAATCGGCCGACGGATTCCACGATTACCTGCGCTATTTGGCCACGCAGGACGAAGAAAAAACGCACGGCAATTACGGATTGGTGCGATTCATTTGCTGGGTGGCTCCGGTGCTAGGCATTTTGGGCACGGTCATTCACTTCGGCTCGGCCTTCGGCGGGCTGTCTGTCGACGAAATCGGCGATAACCTGGCGAAAGTGGTGGGCGAAATCGGTACGGCATTCAACACCACCACGGTCGCTTTGGCTGCCGCCATCACGATGATGTTCAGCCTGTTCATGTGCGAAAAGACGGAGCGCGGAATCATTCATTCGATCAGCCGGCGTGTCGATTTAGAGCTGCTCAACCGCTTCGAAGTGACCGACGAAAGCCTGACGCCCTTTTTGCAGGCCGTGCAAGTAGGAAACCAGGCCACGCTGACGGCGCTGGATTCCCGGTTGGAAAAACAGTTGCAAATTTGGGCCTCGGCCTTTACACGCTTGCAGCAGGAAAGCGACAAGCGGCTGCAAACACACGGACAAATGTGGGAACAATCGCTCAGCAAAATGCACGCGCAATTTGAGCACAGCGATACGCAGCGCGAGCAAAAACTGCTCAAGCTGCTAAGCGAAATGCAATTGCAACGCACCGAGCAAAAATCGCAGGGCCAGGCGATGCTGAACCAAATGACCGGTCTGCAAACTCACTTTGCCCAGTTGGTGGAAGCGCTGGCCGGTTTGAACCGCGGCGAAAGCGAGCTGGCGAAATCGCAACAATTGCTGGCGCAAAATCTGCAAGGCATTCGCGAAACGGGACATCTCGATCAGGCGTTGCACGGCCTGACGGCGGCCATTCACTTGCTGACCGCGCGACATGATTTGGATCCGAAAAAAGCCAGCCGGGCGGCGTGATTTTTATTCACCGCAGAGACACCGAGAAGAAAGCCACGGATGAACACAGATAAGCACAGATGAAAGCAATTGAAAAGCACAATAATCAGTCCATTGCTTGCTTTATACAATAACCGGCATAAGTAGGTGGTGGGACAATTTGAAATTCCGACAGCCGCTTTTCCCGACTGACACAGTCGGGCTATGTTCAAATTGGCCCACTACCCATAAGTATTGCTTTTCTGATCGTGTCCAATCTGTTCTTTCCGCATCTGTTTTCATCCGTGTTTATCTGTGGCTTTCTCTGTGCCTGTGCGTCTCTGCGGTTCATTTCTTGTTTGCATAAACCGTCGGATCAGCGAGTTCGATCATTCGAAATGCCGCCTGGCGTTCGGCGCATTTGTTGCAGTGCCCGCAGTGCAGGCCTTTGACCGGTGCGATGCAGGAAAAGGTAAGCCCCAGCGGGTAGTTGCGTCCTAGCTGCATGACCTCTGGCTTGTGCAAGTGGGCAAAGGGCCGCACGATTTCTAGCGGCGGCTGGCCCAGGCGGTTTGCTGGCCGGTCAAACTCCAGTGGCCGGTGTACAGATCGGCCAGCGGCAACTGCAGCGTGATTAGAGTTTCTAGCCGAGGCGTAGCAACCGCTCCCAGATAATTCCGCAAGCTCGCCAATTCCGCTGCTTGCCAATGCAGGCCGCACTCGATGTAGAACGGCTGGACGTGATCGCCTTGAGCGAGCAAATGTGAAACCAAAATGGCGCTATCTAACCCGCCGCTAACCAGCACGCCGATGGTATTACCCATGCGGCAAACTATACCACATTCGTTACGGCGCGGGCAGTTCCAGCGGTTGCGGAATTTCGTTGGATGGCGCCGATTGCAGCTCGCCGGGCGGAAATTGAGATGCTCTTGGCACCGGCTGCGGGGCGAGCACTCCCGGCGCTATGGTCGTTGGCGCACTGCTTGTCGGCGGCCCGGTTACCGTCGATCCGGCAAGCGAAGGGACGCCTCCCAGGCGGGCGGCTATTTTCGCAAGCATGACTTGTTCCAGTGCATGATCGCGGCCATCGGGGCCCATGGGAATCCAACCGCCGGTGACGGCGCGCGGGCCGTTGGGACGGGCGGGATCGCCGGGAAGCCGATGCGGATCGGAATCGAATTCGGTATCGCGATTCAGCGAAGTATCGTAGCGGAACGTCGACGCACCGGCGGAGCCGCTGATGGGATGCGGCACATCTTCCAGCTCTTTCGTCACCGTGACTTCGACGAGGTAGCCGCTGCAGCCGTTTTGTTGTGGAATAACGCGCACATACGCGCGCCGGCGAATCGACTGCAGCGTGCTTTCCCAGCGCTGCTGGAGGTTGACGGAATCTCTGCGCCACGGCTCGAAAATCGTGGCGCCTGGAATCGGGAAGGTGTCAATGCTTCCTTCCGTTTGCATGTTGCCGACCAGCTTGACGCGATCTTCCTGCGAGACTTGGAAATAATCGTCTACGATGTCGACGACTTGGTCCCACAGGTAATCCGGATTCATCGCCGGCACCAATACCGTGTTGTTGGGCACCGGCGGTCCCAAAATCACCACCGGCGAACTCGATCCTGGCAAGGTTCCGACCGTGGCCGATGGCTGGGGCAGAACCAGCGTAGCGGGCGCAGGCACTACGTTTTGCGCCGCCGGACTAAAGCGGGTGAAGGAACCGCAGCCAGCCAACGCGGCAGAAAATAGTAACAGCATGAAAATGGCGAACGATTGGCGCATGAAATCGCTGTGGAGGCGATGTGGATTCGCTGAGTTCGGCCGAACGGCCGCTAGGGAAAAGATCGGCTAAATAGAGCGGGAGTGTCCCCAAAACACTGTTTGACCGCAAGATTGGCCTTGGCGAGGAATGCACCGGGGGCTCTCCCGATTGCCGAGATTCCCTAACCCAAACTGCCTTGTTACATCCCGTTGACATTACCTTTCCCAATTTCCAGGGTTAAATGGGTGTTCTAGGGGGTCGATCGGTGAGGCATGAAAACAAACTTTTGGGATATGAGCGCCTTTCGGAGAGCAACGGCCTGCGCTGCGTTGCTTGTGCTGGCAAGCACGAGGGTTATTGCCGCGGACTACAACGACACACACTGGGGCGCGCCCGTTGATGGGCTAAAAGCAGGCGTCCGTTTGGACCCGATTGACCGAACGGAATATCACCCTGGCGAAGTGTTGAATCTGGTGATGGAGTTCGACGCCGAACTAAACCATCCTTTCCGTGTGCCGATGGCTGCTTTGTGTGAATATGCGACGGTTCATGTCGTGGGTCCGGACGGGAGAGAATGCATTTGGGATCCGGGTGGAACCGATCGTGAAGATGCTGGAATAAAAATCGAGGCCGACGAGTGGGAACCATACAATGATGCTGACGAAGAGCCCTACACAGCACCAATCCGGCTCGCTGCGGGGAAGCAAATTTGGATCGATGCCAAGACCGATCGTACGGTTCCGTTTTCACTAATCGTCCCCGGCACTTACCACGCCTGGATAGAATGCAAAATTGTGGCGGGAAAAAATCCGCCTAAACACGCTTGGCAGGGCACGGTCAAAAGTGGCGAAGTCGTGTGGACCATGGCCGAGTTGCCCGTGGAGCAGCGGCACAATGAGGTGACCGATGAGCAACAACACGAACTCGATGCCTGGCTGGCGCTGGCGAAGCTGAAAAATCAGGAGCTAGGCAAACCATTGACCGCCGCCCTAACCCAAGAAGTATTGCTTGCCGAAAACGAGGGGCTGGCACAAAAGCTCGTCGAAATTACGAAAAGCGGCCAGGCCGACGCCATGCCAATTTTGCTTGCCCGCGCCGGCGACATCAACGACGGTCACGCGGGCATTGACGGACCGTATTTGAAGCAGCTTGCCGAATACATTCTTGAAATCGGCGAAAAGTCTGATAATCAGAAGGCGGAAACCGACAAACCGCGATCATCAGCACGCTTCGATCCAGTCATGCTCTACTTGCGTTATCATCCGGATGATGCGGACATTCATCGGAGAGCCGTCGCTGTTCTGTCACACTTGGCGCGTTCGAGAAGTTCGCCTGCAGGATGGACATCGTTTTGGGCAGCGGTCCCTTATGCTTGGGCCGGGCTACAGGAATTGGGAGAATTGAAACCGGGAATGACGCGGCAACAGGCGGAAGATTTGCTCGGTCCGCCCGATGATTTATCAACGGGCTTTCGTTTTGGAAACGGGATAGGAGGTGGCGGTTTTGGCGGTGGTGGAAACAGCCCGGCAGCAGCGCAGGCGAAGGCATCCGCGGCAGCCAATTTGGCGAAAAATCCGGATGAACTTCAGTGGACTGCGGCCATGCTGCCAGGCCATGAAAATCCGACGCCGGCAGTTCTCAAGGCGGAATTGAAGGATGGCAAAACCAGGGCCTGGAAAATCCATTGGCCGGGCGAATTTCGGGGCAAAAATCCGTACGACATGCCCGGTGGCGATCCGAACTGAGAAAATCTAATTCCGGGAACTTCTGGGGTCATCATCGCGTCAAAATGGCAAATAAACTGAAAGCATCTGTGACCCAATTCATGGGCTATTCCGTCGGAGCCAGGTCAGAAAGTGCAAAACGCTTAATAAACGGTTCAGTGTAGACGGAGGTTTTATGCCAGCAAGCGTTTTGAAGGGGCGGAGACTTTGGTTGTCGATTTTGATATCCGGAGTGCTCTGCGGTACAGTTGTATTTGCACACCATGTCGCTTTGGCCAGGGATATGGACCACGCACCCGGCGATAAGCTCCCACAGGATGTTCCGGTCAATCAGGTGCCACGGCCGGTTGTGGCAGCGCTCCAGCGGCAGTTTGCTGATGCGAAAATCGTGAGCGCCGCCTTTTCCAGCACCGGCTTGGATGTGGATAGTTGGTGGCTGAGCGTCAAGGTGGGAAAGGAACAGTTGGAAGTGGGAGTCGACGGAATCTCGGGTAGTTATCGAGTCAACACCATCAAAAAGCCAATTGCCGTGGCCGATGTGCCCAAGGCGGTGAGGGAGGCCGTCGACAAGCGGTATTCTAAAGCCGAAATTCAAAACGCCTGGGAAGTTCAAAGCGGGCTGATTGCGCTGCCGCCGGGCAAGACGAGACCCCCCGGGTATGAAGTGACGATTCTCACCGCCGAGCATGAGAAATGCATAATTGATTTATTGCCGGGGTTTAGGCGAACTGCAAAAGGCGAGAACGAGCCTGACCCCAACAAAATGGAAATCGACGGTGAGTCGATTCTGAAGGACGGGAACCAATAGCGAGGCCGCAGCGTCCAACCTCCAAGAAAGTTACCCTGAGCATACCCTGGTTGTGGGAAACGGAGGATTCCATGAAATGCTGCCAGCCGATTCGATTTGCCGTTGCTATCACGCTCGTCTCCTTACTCGTTCCCGCGATTGCCGCGGCCCAAGGGGTGCTCATCAATATCAACGAAGGCGACCACGTGATTCTGCCGCGGCCGCCGATCATTATCGAGCCAGGCCCTTGGCCGCACCCACGTCCGCAACCAGAACCGTCCAGCTACAAAATCAAATCGTTGGAGGTGAATGTCAAACTCGACGGTCAAATTGCCCGCGTGCAAACCAGCCAATTGTTTGTGAACACAGGCAGCCGGCCGATGGAAGTTTGCTTTGTGTTTCCGCTGCCTTACGACGGGGCGGTCGATCAGCTCACCTTGCAGATCGACGGGCAGGAATATCCGGCGAAGCTGCTCGATGCCAAAGATGCGCGGCGGATGTACGAGGACATTGTCCGAAAAAATAAAGACCCCGCGCTGCTGGAATGGATGGGCACGGGCTTGTTCAAAACGAGCGTGTTTCCGGTGCCTCCGGGGGGCGAGCGGAAAGTGACGCTGCGCTATTCGCAATTGTGCCGGCAATGGGACGGGCTGACCGATTTTATCTTCCCGCTTAGCACGGCCAAATACACTTCGCAGCCGGTGGATGAAATCAAATTCCAGGCGGCCATCGAAAGCGACGCCGACATCAAGAACGTCTACAGTCCCAGCCACGCCGTCGACATCAAGCGGCCCGACGCCAAGCACGCCCTCATCAGCTACACGGCCAAAAGCACGGTGCCGACGGACGACTTTCGCTTGTTTTACGACGTGGGAAAAGATTTGGTCGGCACGCGCATTCTCAGCTACCGGCCCGATGCGGGTGAAGACGGTTACTTTTTGCTGCTGACCAGTCCGCAAATCAAGGCCGGCGATGCGGCCGCGGCCAAAAAAACCGTAGTGCTGGCGATCGATCGTTCCGGCAGCATGAGCGGTGAAAAAATCGACCAGGCCAAAGCCGCCGCCAAGTTCGTCGTCGAGCATTTGCACGAGGGGGATTTATTCAACCTGATTGCATACGACAGCGACGTGGAAAGTTGGAAGCCGGAGTTGCAAAAATTCGACGACGACAGCCGGAAAGCCGCCGTTGGCTTTATCGAAGGCATTTACGCCGGCGGCAGCACCAACATCAACGGCGCGCTGGGCACGGCACTGTCGCAATTGCATGATGCCGGGCGGCCGAACTTCGTCATCTTTCTGACCGACGGCATTCCCACCGTCGGCGAAACCAACGAAAGTAAAATTATCGCCAATGCCAAAGCCAATAATACGGTGCGGGCCCGCATTTTCGATTTTGGCGTTGGTTACGACGTGAACAGCCGCCTTTTGGATAAGCTGGCCCGCGAGAATTTCGGACTGACTGAATATGTGCGGCCCAACGAGAACATTGAAGGGGCGGTGGCGGCGCTTTACAGCCGCATTGGCTCGCCGGTGATGACGGGCGTGAAGCTGACGGTTGACGTCGATGGCCTCAAGCCGGAAGACGGGTCGGTGGTGAACCGGGTTTATCCCAAAGATGTGTTCGATTTGTTCGCCGGCGAGCAGTTGGTAATGGTAGGGCGCTACAAAAAATCAGGTGCTGCGAAAATTACCATCACCGGCCATGTTGGCGACGGCGCTAGTGACAACGCCGAACAGAAATTCGACTTTCCCGCGAACTTGGTGGATCACAGCGCGGATGAATCGCAAGCCTTCATCGAAAAACTGTGGGCCGTACGGCGGGTGGGCGAAATTCTGGACGAGATCGATTTGAACGGCCGCAACGAAGAACTGGTGAAAGAATTAGTTTCACAGTCGCTGAAGCACGGCATCATCACGCCGTACACTTCGTTCCTGGCCGACGAAAACGGAGGGCGCGATTTAGCATCGGACGCCAAAGAGGCAGGCGTACGGTTGCAAGAATTGGACCGTTCCCTCGACGGCGAGCAAGGCGTGGAGCAGCGCGTGGCCAAGCATGTATTGCAGCAAGTGAATCAGCCCGCCGCTGCAACTCCGATGGGATTGGGCGGTGGCTATGGTGGTGGCGGTCAAATTGCGGGCGATACGGCCGGAGGTAGATTCGGCTGGTATAGCGGTGCGCCGGCCGGCGCTTCCAACATGACCACTGCTGCCCCTGCGCTGCAGGCTGATAAGTTTTATGCGGCCGTGGATGGCAGTAAAGACGAGGCGGCCAAAGTGATTCAAAATGTTCGCCAAATCGGCCGCAAAACGTTTTTCCGCCGCAGCGATCGCTGGGTCGATTCGGCCGTGACCCCAGACTTGGAAAAAACC
>Ga0335083_10009356_pt1 | contig 11891 bp, 9 predicted proteins | sample Lox_Sample_42_FD_206716 | JGI IMG/M metagenome (GOLD analysis project Ga0335083, IMG submission 206716) | Soil microbial communities from Loxahatchee National Wildlife Refuge, Florida, United States - Lox_Sample_4.2 | ecosystem: Environmental > Terrestrial > Soil > Wetlands | place: USA: Florida... | reverse complement strand
TCGCGACACGGCGCGCGTCGTAGCGCGCCACCTTCTCGGGATCGATGTCGTCGAACGCCTCGCGATACGCGTCGCGCTTGCGCAAAATCGTGATCCAAGAGAGCCCCGCCTGCGCGCCCTCCAAAATCAAAAACTCGAACAAGCGCCGATCGTCGCGCACCGGCACGCCCCACTCCTTGTCGTGGTAGCCGACGTACGTCGGATCGCTCCCGGCCCAACCGCAACGGATCTTCTCGCCGCTCATGCTTCCTCCAACGCGCGTTGACGCTCCGCTCCGCGCGCTTTCTTCGGCGTCACGCGCCGCGCGGAGCGCTCGAGCACTTCCTTCAGATACGGCCCCGTGATGCTCTTCGGATTCTTCGCGAGCGCTTCGGGCGTGCCCGTCGCCATCACGCGGCCGCCCGCGACGCCGCCCGCCGGACCGAGATCGATCACGTGATCGGCGGATTTGATCACGTCGAGGTGGTGCTCGATGACGATGACGCTGTTGCCCGCGTCGACCAAGCGATGGAGCACCTCGAGCAAGCGCTTCACGTCTTCGAAATGCAGGCCCGTGGTCGGCTCGTCGAGCACGTAGAGCGTGCGTCCGGTCTGCCGGCGTGAGAGCTCGCGCGCAAGCTTGATGCGCTGCGCCTCGCCGCCGCTCAACGTCGGCGCCGATTGCCCGAGCTTCACGTAACCGAGCCCGACTTCCGACAGCGTGCGCAGGATGCGCGAGAGCAACGGATGCGCTTCGAACAGCGCCAAACAGCCGTCGATGTCGGTCTCGAGCACGTCGGCGATGCTCTTGCCGCGGTAGCGCACGCCGAGCGTCTCCGCGTCGTAGCGACGGCCCTGACACACCTCGCACGTCACGTACACGTCGCTCAAAAAGTGCATCTCGACGCGCACGACGCCGTCGCCCTCGCACGCTTCGCAGCGGCCGCCCGCCATGTTGAAGCTGAAGCGCCCCGCGTCCCACCCGCGTCGCTTCGCGTCGGGCAGCTCGGCGAAGAGCGCGCGAATCTCGTCGAACGCTTTGGTGTACGTGCCGGGGTTCGAGCGCGGCGTGCGCCCGATCGGCTGCTGGTCGATCGAAATCACCTTGTCGATGTGTTCGAGGCCCAAAATGGCTTCGTGCGCGCCCACGGGCTCGCTCGCGTCGTGCAAGTGGCGCGCGAGCGCCGGCAGCAAAATGCCGTTCACGAGCGAGCTCTTGCCGGCGCCGCTCGGGCCCGCGACGGCGCAGAGCACGCCGAGCGGAAACGACACCGTGAGGTTTTTGAGGTTGTGCTCCTTCGCGCCCTTGACGACGAGTGCTGCGGGCGAGGTCCGGCGCTGCGCGGGCACTTCGATGCGGCGCTTGCCGCTCAGGTACTCGGCGGTGAGCCCGGCGGCCACGCGGAGCTCGCGCGGCGTGCCCGCGAACACGACCTTGCCGCCCTGGTGTCCGGCGCCGGGCCCGAAGTCGACGACGTGGTCCGCGGCTCGAATCGTGTCCTCGTCGTGCTCGACGACGAGCACCGAGTTCCCGAGGTCGCGCAGGTGCTTCAGCATCGCGATGAGGCGCTGATTGTCGCGGGCGTGCAGGCCGATGCTCGGCTCGTCGAGCACGTAAATCACGCCGGAAAGCTCGCTGCCGAGCTGGCTCGCCAGACGAATGCGCTGCGCCTCGCCGCCGGAGAGCGTCGGCCCCGAGCGCTCGAGCGTGAGGTAGTCGAGCCCCACGTTGAGCAAGAACTGAAGCCGGCTCCGCACCTCGCGCAGCGGCCCCTCGGCGATCGCGGCGCTCGTCCCGCCGAGCTCGAGCGCTCCGAACCACGCGCTCGCGTCGGCGATCGACGCCGACATCACGTCCGCGAGCCCCTTGCCGCCCACGCGCACGAACAGGCTTTCTTTGCGCAAGCGCTTGCCGCCGCAGGCCGCGCACGGGAGCTCGCGCATGAACTTCCGGTACTGGTCGCGCATGCGCTCCGACCCCGTCTCGTGATAGCGCCGCATCAAGGTGGGAATCACGCCCTTGAAGCGCATGCCCCAGCTGCCGTGGTTCTCGCTGCCTTCCTTGCCCCACGTGAGCTGGATCTTCTTGCCTTCGATGCCGAAGAGCACCTGATCGCGCAGCTTTTTCGGGATTTTCCCGAACGGCATGTCGAGGTCGACGCCCGTCGCCTTCGCGACCCCTTCGACCATTCGGTAGGTCCAGCCGTCGCCGCGCTCGACGGCGGTCCCCCACGGCGCAATCGCGCCCTGACGAATCGACAGCGAACGATCGGGCACCACGAGCTCGGGATCGATCTCGATGCGCGTGCCGAGTCCGTTGCACGCGCTGCACATGCCGAGCGGCGAGTTGAACGAGAAGCTCTGCGGGCTGAGCTCGGCGTACGTCACGCCGCAGCACGCGCGCATCGTCGAGAAGGCGAGCGGCTTACGTCCCTCGACGTCGATCAAGAGCTCGCCCTTCCCTTCCTTGAGTCCGAGCTCCACCGCTTCGGCGATGCGCGAGCGCGACTCCGCGTCCACCGCGAGGCGATCGACGACGAGCTCGACCGTGTGCTTCTTCTTTTTGTCGAGCACGGGGAGCTGGTCGAGGCGCGTCACCGTCCCGTCGAGGCGCACCCGCGCGAAGCCGCGCTCGGCGAGATCCGCGAAAATCTCCCGGAATTCGCCCTTTCGATGCGTGACGAGCGGCGCGCACAAGAGGAGCTTCGCCCCCTTCGGCAACGCGAGCACCTCCGCGATGATCTCGTCCGTGCTGCGACCCTGCACCGCTTCGCCGCACTCCACGCAGTGCTGGCGCCCCGCGCGGGCCCAGAGCACGCGCAAGTAGTCGTGGATCTCCGTGATGGTGCCGACGGTCGAACGCGGGTTCGACGAAGCGCTCTTCTGTTCGATCGCGATGGTCGGCGAGAGCCCCCGCAAGCGCTCGACCGCCGGACGATCGAGCCGGCCGAGAAACTGACGCGCGTACGCGGACAGCGACTCGACGTAGCGGCGCTGCCCTTCCGCGTAGAGCGTGTCGAACGCGAGGCTCGACTTGCCGGAGCCGCTCGGCCCCGTGAACACGACCAGCTGCTGCTTCGGCAGCACCAGGTGGTCGATCGCCAAGTTGTGCTCGCGCGCGCCGCTGATTTCGATCGTCTCTCCGGCGTGCGGCGCGCCCGCGTGCCGCTCCCCGTTCGTCTTCGCTGCGCGAGGCATGGCCCGCCCGCCCATAGCACCGCGACTATCTGAACACAAGTTCAGTATTCGGCGAGCGATGCCATGAGCGCGGCGAGGTACGCGGCTGCGCGCGCATCGCCTTCACGGGGCGCCCAGGGCGCGAACTCCTTGTCCGTCTTCGGGTCCCACGGTCCGGGTTTGACCTCGAGACACACGGCTTCGGGTGTCGCCGGCGCGAGCGTGTGCCAGAGCCCGGCGCCGATATCGACGCCGTGAATGCCGCCACGCCCGAGCACGAGCCGCTCGAGCACCCGACCGCCGTCGTCGAACACGAAACAAGCGAGCTCGCCGCGGAGTGCCGCGAAGTTTTCGGGCTTTCCTGGCGTGATGTGCCGGTGCGGTGCGACGTAGGTTCCGCGCACGAACGCGTTCAGGAAACGATGAAAGCCGTCCGCCTCGGTCGCGTGAAGGTTGTGATTGGCGCGGAGCCGCGGCGAGCGGCGAGCCTTCACGAGCGTCGCCTCGATGAGGACGTCGTCGACGATCTGAATTCCCGTGGTCGTCACGAGGCGATTATCGCATCGAGCAGATACTGAACGGAAATACAGAATCAGGTCGCGTGCCGTTACCTTGCGTGGGCGCGCTTCAAACGCTACTTTCCGCGCCCCCATGGCTCGCGTCACCGTCGAAGACTGCCTCGAAAAAGAAGAGAACCGCTTTGCACTCGTCGTGCTCGCGGCCTCTCGCACTCGCTCCCTCATGAAGGGCGCGCCGCAGCTCGTCAACGCCAAGAACAAGGCGCCGGTGATCAGCTTGCGCGAGATCGCGGCCGGTCGCGTGCGGTATCACCGCCCCTCGGTCGAGGTCGTCGAAGAGTACATCGAAGAGCTCGCCAAGCAGAATCCGTGACGCGAAAGCCCGAGGTTCCGTTTCCCGGTTCCATCGAGGAGCTCGGAACGGCCGGCGACGCGGGCGCGCTCGCGCACTATTCGGACCCCGCGTACTACACGAAGACGTACGGCAACCGCCGTCACGACGTCGACTATTACGTGCGTCTCGCGCGGCGCTCGAAGGGTCCGGTGCTCGAATACGGGGTCGGCAACGGGCGCGTCGCGCTCGGCGTCGCCCGCGCGGGCGTCGAGGTTTTCGGCGTCGATCTGTCGCGCACGATGCTCGACGACCTCCGCAAAAATCTCGAGACCGCGCCGCCGAAGGTCCGCGAGCGCGTGCACCTCACGCACGGCGACATGCGCGACGTGCGCCTGAAGCGGCGCTTCCCGCTCGTCATCGCGCCGTTCAACGCCGTCCTCCACCTCTACGAGCGCGAGGACTTCGAGGCGCTCTTCGCGCGCGTGCGCGAGCACCTCGAAGCCGACGGCCGCTTCGTGTTCGACTTCTCCGTGCCGCAGCCGGACGACCTGAGTCGCGATCCGGAACGCTGGTTCGGCGCCCCGCGCATCCGCCACCCGACGACCGGCGAGCTCGTGCGCTACGACGAGCGCTTCGACTACGACCAGTTCCGCCAGCTCCTGCTCGTGACCACGCGCTTCTCGCCCGAGCGCGGCAAGCCCTGGACGATCCCGCTCACGCACCGCCAGATCTTCCCCCGCGAGATGGAAGCGTTGCTGCACTACAACGGCTTCACCGACATCGAGTTCACCGCCGACTTCGGCGACCACCCCGCCGACCGGCACACCGATTCCGCCGTGGTTTCTTGCCGTCCCGCGTGACCTCGCGCGCCGAGGATTGAAACTCGCACGGGGCTGATTACGTTCTTTTCGAGGACATGGCCGACTTTTACAAGGAGCTCGGTGTCGAGCGCACGGCGACCGCCGACGAGATCAAAAAGGCGTATCGCAAGCTCGCGGCCGAGCTCCACCCCGACAAGAACCCGGGGAACAAGAAGGCCGAAGCGCGCTTCAAGGCGGTGAATCGCGCGAACCAAGCGCTGAGCGACCCCGACAAGCGCAAGCTCTACGACGAGTTCGGGGAGGACGCGCTCCGCGAGGGGTTCGACGCCGACGCGGCGCGTGCCTACCGCGCGGCGACGCGGGGCGGCCGCGTGCGCCAGCCGGGCCCCGGCGTGAACATCGAGGATCTGTTCGGCGTGCCCGGCGGCGGGGGCGGCATCGGCGACATGTTCGGCGACCTCTTCGGCGGGCGCCCTCGACGCGGCGGTCCGAGCAAGGGCTCGGACATCGCGAGCGAGGTGAACGTCGATTTCGTCTCGGCGATCCGGGGCTCGGAGCTCAGGCTCCGCATGCAGGACGGGGGCGAAGAAGTGAAGGTGCGCATCCCGCCCGGCGCGGGTGACGGCGATCGCGTGCGCGTCGCGGGTCATGGAGCTCCGGGCGCTTTCGGCGGCCCGCCCGGCGACTTGATCCTCACGATTCGCGTCGGCGAGCACCCGTATTTCGAGCGCTCCGGCCTCGACCTCTACTTGAATCTGCCGATCACCGCGGGCGAGGCGTATCACGGCGCCAAGGTGCGCATCCCGACGCCGGAGGGCTCCGTGACGCTCACCGTGCCGAAGCACGCGCAGAGCGGTCAGGTCGCGCGCCTGAAGAGCAAGGGCGTGAAGCGGCAGAATCAGCAGGGCGACCTCTACGTGCGCTTCGACGTGAAGCTGCCGGAGAAGGAGTCGGCGGCGGTCGAAAAAGCCGTCGAGGCGCTGAGCTCGGCGATGGACGGCGACGTGCGTGCCGGCCTCGCCTTCTAGCCGGAATTTGGCCCACGCCGCGCGGCGCCCGTAGCCTCGCCGGATGCGGGCACGTGCGGCCGCGACGAAACTCCTCGAGGCGACGAACGTCCGCCGCGCGGCGGTCGACCTCGTGAGCGATCGCCGGCACTACGAGGAGATCATCGTGCGGGCGCTCGGCAACGCGCGCATCTCCGTCTGGATCTCCACGGCCAATCTGAAGGACGTGCACATCGAGGCGCCGATCGGCACGCGCGCCCGCGCCCAGGGCCGCTACTACTCCATCGTCGAGCGTTTCACGGAGCTCGTCCGCGCGGGCGTGGAGCTTCGAATCTTGCACGGCGCGCCGCCGTCCCGGCGATTTCGCGCGTCGCTCGCGCAGGCGCGTGAGCTCGTACCGCCGCGCTTCGAGCTGCGGCACTGCCCGCGCGTGCATTTGAAGATGATCGCGGTCGACGGCGCGTTTCTCTATCTCGGCAGCGCGAACTTCACCGGCGCGGGGCTCGGCGCCAAAGACGACGGGCGCCGCAACTTCGAGCTCGGCGTGACGACCGACGACGACGTGCTGCTCGACGCGAGTCAGCAGCGCTTCGACCGCATCTTCTCCGGCAAAGAGTGCGGCGCGTGCAAGCTCCGCGGCTTGTGCCCGAAGCCGCTCGACTCGCGCTGACGGCGTGCGGCGAGCGCGTCGCCGCGCGCGAAGCTATTCGGCGTCGGGGCGGACGCTCGCGCTCATGCGGACGCGCGGCGGGCGCTCGGATTGCAGCACGGGCGCGCTGACCGAACGGAGCGCGCCGTCGTCGTCGTAACGCTCGAGCTCGGCGATCACGCGGCGAATCATCGCCTGCTTCTCGTGGAACGGCTGGAAGCTCGACTTGAAGCCCGCGAGGATCATCGCCTTGATGTCGTCGAACGGCACGCCCATCTCGCGATGCACGAGGTGGAGCTCCTTGGAGACGCTCGTGTCGGTGATGAGCCGGTTGTCGGTGTTGATCGTCACGCGCAAGCCGAGGTCGAAGTAGAGCTTGAGCGGGTGGGACGCGAGGGTTTTCACCGCGCCGGTCTGAACGTTGCTGGACGGGCAGCACTCGAGCGGGATCCGGTGATCGATCACGTAATGCAGGAGATCGCCGTGTTCGCGCAGCCGGCAGCCGTGGCCGATGCGGTGCGCGCCGCAGACGTGAATGGCCTGCGCGATGGATTCGGGACCGTACGCCTCGCCCGCGTGGATGGTGCAATTGATGTTGTTGTCCCGCACGAGCTGGAACGCCTGGCGATGATGCTTCGCAGGGAAGTCGGCCTCGGCGCCCGCGAGGTCGAAGCCCACGACGCCGCCGCCCTTGTACGCGACGGCGAGCTCCGCCATCTGGTACGAAGACTCCGGCGAGATGTTGCGGATGCCGCAAACGATGACGTTCGCCTTGATGCCGAAGGTCTCGCGCGCGCGGCGCAGGCCGTCGAGCACCGCTTCGACGACGCGCGTGAGCTTCAGACCGCGGCGGGTGTGCAGCATCGGCGCGTAGCGCACCTCCATGTAACGGACGTTCTCGCGGTGCGCGTCTTCCGCGAGCTCGAACGCGATGCGCTCGAGCGCGGCTTCGGATTGCATGACCCGCAGCGTGATGTCGAAGCCGCGCAGGTATTCGACGAGGGAGCCGAACTGCGCGCCGCAGCCGATGGCCGCGGTGAGGCCCGCCACGTCGGTCGCGGGGAGCTCGATGCCGTCCGCACGCGCAATGTCGAGAATCGTCTCGATGCGGAGCGAACCGTCCAAATGGACGTGTAAATCGGTCTTCGGAAGCGCTCGAAACGTCTCGAACGGGACCGTGTTTTCTGAGACTGGCATATTGGAGTGTACCACTCCTCGGCACGGTCGCCGCCCGCCTCCCTGCCTGCACGCGGTATGCTGCGTTACTGATGAACATCATGCGCCGATCCGTGCTCACCGGTCTCACGTTCGCCGCCACCACGTCCCTCGTGTTCGCTTTCGCGTGCGGCAGTGACGATTCGTCGTCGTCCAAGGGCGCCGCCGGTGCAGCCGGCGTGCGGACCAACAATGCCGGCCGCGCGGGCACTGGCAATTCGTTCATGCAGGGCGGTGCAGGGAGAACGACGCAAGGCGGCACGCAGGGGACGGGCGGCACCCGCAACCCGCAGGGCGGCACGCAAACCGGAACCGGCGGCGGCGGCGGTAGCGTCGACTGCGGCGACAGTCCGAAGAACGGCGACTCGTGTCCCGCGCCGGGCAGCTGTCAGGGGACGAACGGCTGCGAGTGCTTGATGAGCTCGCTCATCGTCGTCAATTGCACGGGCGGCGGGCAGAGCACCGGCGGCACGGACGCGAGCGGCGGCTCGAGCGGGCGCGACAGCAGCGGCGGGACCGCGGAAGCCGGTCGGTCCAACGAGGGCGGCCGCTTCGGCGAAGGTGGACGTCCGAGCCAAGGCGGGCGCTCCAACGAGGGCGGCCGCTCCGAAGGCGGACGTTCGGGCGGTGAAAGCGCTGGGCGGGGCGGTAGCGCGGGAAGCGGCGTCGCCGGCACGACGAGCGCCGCAGGCGGTAGCGCGGGTACGGGCACGGGCGGGACGGGCGGCACGGGCGCCGAGGGCGGCGAGCCGAACGGCGGCGCGGGCGCGGTCTCGACCGTCAATTGCAACAACACGCCGGTCGACGGCAACTCGTGCACGGGCGGACCCGGTGTGTGTCAGGTCGGCGATTGCGTGTGCGGCAGCGACGCGAAGATCGGCTGCCCCGGCGCCGGGCCAGTCGATTGCGACGTGACGCCCGTGGACGGCAACACGTGCACCGGCGGACCCGGCAAGTGCCAGACGGGCGACTGCGTGTGCGGCAAGAACGGCCTCATCGCTTGCCCGAAGTGACGCTGCGCCGCCGGCCGAACCCGACGCTCGCGGCCGCGGCGGCGAGCACGATCGCCGTGTAAATTGAGCCCGGAATGCCGTGGTTCGCGCCCGCGGCCGCTTGCTCGAACGCTTCGCGCAGAGCCGGCGCCTCCTCCGCGCCGACGATCATCTTCGCGCCGACGAACGTCGTCGGCAGTCCCTGAAGCAACCCGAGGCGCTTGAGGAGCTCCTCGCTCTTGCCGGCGTCGCGGTCGGTCTCGGGCGCGTTCATGCACGCTTCGAGCGCTTTCGGATCGAGGCCGACGGACGCGCCCGCTTTGAGCAGCCCCGCCGTCGACAAGTCTTCCGTCTCGAAGAGCGCGTTCGCGAGCTGTTCGCCGCGGCCGCGCGCCACGCCGCAGAGGTGCGCGCGGGCCGCGCCGCGCGCGAGCGGGTGCATCGCGAGCGGCAGATCGAGGCGCACGAAGTGAACGCGCGAGCCGTACTCGTCGATCACCTTCTTGAGTTCCGGCTGGTACATGCGGCAAAAAGGGCACTGAAAATCGACGAATTCGACGACGTTGATCTTGCCGGGCTCGTAGTAAGCGGCGATCTCGCGCGGCACGTCGGGCAGCGGTTGAACCGCGGGCCACACGAGCGGCGCCGTCACGGCGAGCACCCCGAGCGCAATCCAGGCGCCGTCGCGCAGCGGCTCGCTCCGCGCGTCGGAGGGGCTCGGCTCGGACTCGGCCGTGCTCGCGTCGTCGCCCTTGCGTAGAACGAACGCCAGACCCGCGGCCGCCGCGACGAGCGCCGCCGTGTCGACGGTGACGCAGAGCACGCAGAACGCGCCGACCTTGAGCCACTGCAGCAGGAGCAGAGCCGTCGCGACGGCGCCGCCGGCGATCGCGAGCGGCGCGGCCGTGTACCGCCGGGTGCCCGGCAAGAGCGAGAGCGTGAGCACCGCCGTGAAACACACGAGCCCGAGCGCCGGCAGCGGCACGTTGAGCGGACCGAGATGACTCCAGGCGCTCTGGTGGACGGTGCCGCACCCGCTGGTGGCGCCGCAGAAGGTCGGGACCGGGCTCAGGTAGTCGATCGTGAGCGCGGAGCTGCCGAGCAACGCGACGAGGACCGCGGCCCGAAGCACGAGCAGGGCGTGGACTCTGGCCACATCAGAACGTTTAATGTAAAGGCCCCGCCATGGCAAAAGGCCGAACGAGCGCCGCGGGGCGGGACAGCTTCGAGGGCGTGCTCGCGGTGAACCCGAGGGGGTTCGGCTTCGTCTCCGCGGCGGGCAAGGACGACGTGTACGTACCGCCCGACGCCATCGGCGGCGCGCTCCACGGCGACCGCGTGCGGGTGACGGTCACGAACGTCTCGGCGCGAGGCAGCGAGGGGCGCATCGACGAGGTGCTCGGTCGGCGCAACCCGCGCGTCGCCGGCGTGCTGCGCAAGCGCGGCAAGAGCGCGTGGCTCGAGCCGGACGATTCGCGCATCCGCGGTCCCATCGTGCTCGCCGGCGCGCCGAAGGGCGCCGTCGACGGCGCGGCCGCGGTCGCGACCATCACGCGCTTCCCCGAGTTCGGCGACGAGAATCCGGAGGGCGAGCTCCTCGACGTGCTCGGGGCGCCCGGCGATCCGAACGTCGAGGTGAAAAAGATTCTGATCCGCGAGTCGATCGAAGAGCAGCACCCCGACGCCGCCGTGCGCGAAGCCGAGGCCATGGCGGCCCGGCTGCGGCGCGCGAGCGGCGAAAAACGCCGCGATTTGCGCGACGTGCCGCTCCCCACCATCGACCCCGAGGACGCGCGCGACCACGACGACGCGGTTTGGGTCGAGAAGCTCGGCGACGGCTATCGCGCGTACGTCGCGATCGCGGACGTGAGCGAGTACGTGCAGCCCGGGAGCGCCCTCGACGACGAAGCCCTCGGTCGTGGTTGCACGATCTATCTTCCGGATCGCGCGATTCCGATGTTGCCGGCCGCGCTCGCCGCCGACCTCTGCTCGCTCTTGCCCGAGCAGGAGCGCCTCACGCTGTGCGTGATCGTGGATTTGGATCGCGACGGCGGCGTGACGGACTTCGAGATCGTCGAAGGGCTCATGCGTTCGCACGCGATGCTCACGTACGGCGGCGTCGCGAAGACGCTCGGCTTCACCGAGCAGGGGCCGACGAGCACGCAGGCCGAAGCCATGAAAAAGGGCCTGCGCGTGCTCGACGAGCTCGCGCGCAAGCTCCGCAAGCGGCGCATGCTGCGCGGTGCGCTCGATCTCGATCTGCCCGAGGCGCGCGTCGTGCTCGACCCGAAAACGGGGGCGCCCGTCGACGTGGTGCGGCGCGCGCAGGATCCGGGCGTGAAGCGCGCCTACTCGATGATCGAGGAGCTCATGCTGCTCGCGAACGAAACCGTCGCGCGCTTCCTCGGTCAAAAGAAGAGCCCGGGCGTGTACCGCGTGCACGGCAAGCCCGACGAGCAGAAGCTCGAACGGCTCGGCCTCGTCGCGAAGAAGCTCGGCGTGGAGGTCGACCTCGACTCGCTTTCCGACCCGCTCGGCGTCGCGCGTTTTCTCGCGCGCATCCAGAAGCACCCGCGCAAAAACGTGCTCGAGATGCTGCTTTTGCGCTCGCTCAAGCAAGCCGTCTACGACACGGGCAACATCGGGCACTTCGGGCTCGCGTCGGAAGCGTACGTGCACTTCACCTCGCCGATTCGGCGCTACCCCGACGTGGAGGTGCACCGCGCCGTGAAACACCTCGTCCGCGGCGGGAAACCCGACGCCTCGCCCGCCGCGCTCGAAGCGCTCGCCAGCGCCGCCACACGCGCGAGCACGCGCGAGCGCGCCGCGATGGAAGTCGAGCGTGAAGTCGTCGATCTTTACCGCACGCTCCTGATGCGCGACCGCGTCGGCGAGACGCACGAAGGCACGGTGACGGCGCTCGTCGGCAGCGGCGTTTACGTCTCGCTCGACGCGCCGTTCGTCGACGTGCTCGTGCGCTTCGAGGTGCTCGGCCCCGATCGCTACGAGACGAGCAGCGACGAAATCAGCCTCGTCGGCTCGCGTTCGGGCGACACCATTTCGCTCGGCGATCGCATGGTCGTCACGATCGACGACGTCGCCGTGCTGCGCCGCACCGTCTACGCGCGCCGCGTCGTGCCGGAGGCCGTCCTGAACCAATTCGGCGACGAGCGACCGCCGAGCGAGCGGCAGCGCGAGC
>Ga0335083_10009354_pt1 | contig 11891 bp, 9 predicted proteins | sample Lox_Sample_42_FD_206716 | JGI IMG/M metagenome (GOLD analysis project Ga0335083, IMG submission 206716) | Soil microbial communities from Loxahatchee National Wildlife Refuge, Florida, United States - Lox_Sample_4.2 | ecosystem: Environmental > Terrestrial > Soil > Wetlands | place: USA: Florida... | reverse complement strand
GAGGCGCACCATTTCCTCCGGCGCTGCCACCGGCAGCAATTTCACGCGGTCACCGAGGCCGAGCGCGCGTGCCTGAGCGACGAGGGCATCGCCATGTCCCCAGCGATTGCCGCCGCGGATATCGAGCGTCACCGCCGCCTTCGCCCGCGCCATGGCGGCAATGAAGGCCTGCAAGCCGCGATCGAGGCCGATGGTCTGCGAGAACCAGTAGGCGCGAACGCTCTCCGATGACCCAGGTCGCGGCGCAGCGGGCGCGAATTGGAGTGGAAATACGTTCAAGACCGTCGTCGGCTCCCGCCCGTATCGTCGGCCATAGGCCTGACCGATCAGCGGCGAGGCGGCTGTCATGTAGGCGCATTCCGGCAAAAATCCGCTTTCGATGGCCTCGATGACCCTCATGCGACGGGCTTCGGCATCTCCCCCCGTGCTTTCACCGGAATGGAAATCCTCGGCGTCGAAGCCCAGCATCGCGCCATGCCGGCGCGCAGCGGCAGCGGCAGCCGGCAGCGCCGCTACGTAGTGCGCGATATAGAGGTCGGCCGCCACGCCGCAGGCGGCCGCCTTCAGAGCAGGAACCGCTGCGCGATCGGCTTCGATGGCCACATCGAGCGGCAGATGTGCGCCGGCCATATCTAAGGCCTTTGCCAGGGCGCGTGCCAGCAGCGCGCGCGGACGGCGGCTGGCCGATCGCTCGACCCGGATCATGCGCCAGGGTGCCCGCGCCTGGAGTTCATCGTCGAACGGGCGGAACGCTTCGGCGTAATTGCAAGAGACGGACGTGACGTCGTAGCCCGCTCCATGCAGCGCCTCGACTTCCTTCACCGCCCGGGGATTGAACGCGAGGTTGCCGGGGGTCACGACGCACACGCGGCGGACCATCGCCGCCTCAGCCGTGGCCCGTCGGCGCGTCGGCCCGCACCGGGGCGAACTCAAGCGGCGCCGTCAGCGAAAGAGCGAGCGTACCCACGCCCTCGTCCTGCCTGAAGCTGTAGGGGATGTTGTTGGGGCTGCAGATCTCGACGATGAAGGGTACGGCGCCATCGACGCGATGATCCTCCTCGATGCCGGGAAAACCCGTCTTGACGTCGAGGCTATAGCTGCCCGCGGCAAGATAGAGGGCATCGAGCGACACGGTGCATTCGTAGCGGCCCGGGGTCGTCGGGAGAGGAGCCTGGCCGAAGACCAACGTCGAATAGTAGGCCACGGCGACGTTGTGCTCGTCGCGCAGGACGAGTTCCAGGGCGAGACCCGACATGCCGTTGGTGTCGAACACGATATGGAAACGCAGCGGCTTGCCCGCCTCGTAGCGCTCCGTCGGCACGCCCTGCTGGTCCACCAGATCGGCCGCGACGACCGTGACGTTGCGGCCACGGCCCCAGTCGCGCCGCGTCTGCGCGCTCGTCGTCGTCGCCGCGGTGTAGTTCGACAGTGCCGCGTCGACCGGCCCGTCGAAGGAAAGGCGGCCGCGACGCAGGACGATCGCGCGGCGCGTGAGCGAACGCACGGCCGCGAAGTTGTGGCTGACGAACAACACCGTGCGGCCGCCGCTCGCGACCTCCGACATGCGGTTCAGGCACTTCGCCTGGAACTCCGCGTCGCCTACTGCCAGCACCTCGTCGATCACCAGTATTTCCGATTCGAGATGGGCGGCGACCGCGAAGGCGAGCCGGCAGTACATGCCCATCGAGTAGCGCTTTACCGGCGTGTCGATGAACTTCTCGACGCCGGAAAAGCTCACGATCTCGTCGAAGCGGCGCCGCACCTCGGCCCGCGTCATGCCGAGAATGGCGCCGTTCAGGAACACGTTCTCCCGGCCGGTCAGTTCGTGATGGAAGCCGGTGCCTATCTCGAGAAGGCTGGTGACGCGGCCGGTGATCTCGATACGGCCCTCGGTCGGCTCGGTGATGCGCGACAGGATCTTGAGCAGGGTCGACTTTCCCGCGCCGTTGTGGCCGATGATACTGACCAGCTCGCCGCGCTTGATCTCGAAGTCGACGTCGCGCAGGGCCCAGAATTCCTCGGCGCTGTCGCCCTCGATGATCGGCTGGCCGCGGAACAGCTCGGCGCCCTTGCGGAAGAAATTGCGGGCACGCCGCATCATGGCCTCGCGGAACATCGTGTCCCGCTGGTCGTAGTGACCGATGATGAACTTCTTGCCGAGCTTCTCGGCGCGAATGACGGTGTCAGACATTGTCAGATGAGATCCGCGAAGCCGCGCTCGGTGCGGCGGAACATGGAGATGCCCCACCACATCATGCCCGCAACAACAAGCAGGCTGAGGATGAAGCCGGGCAGGTAGATGGGGCTGGCGCCGCCGATGATCGACCAGCGGAAGCCGTCGATGATGCCGACCAGCGGATTGATGCTGTAGAGCAGACGCCATTGCTCGGGAATGATCGAGCTCGAGAAGCCGACCGGCGAGGCGTAGAGACCGAACTGCAACACGAAGGGCACGACGAAGCGGAAGTCGCGATACTTCACGATGATCGCCGCCGCCCACAGTGCGGGACCTACCGCGGTGATCACGGCCAGTGCCACGAAGACCGGCAGGAGCAGGATCTGCCAGCCCGGCCAGACGCCGTACCACACCATCACCCCCGCCAGGATGACCAGGCTTACCGCGAAATCGATCAGCGCGACCACGACCGTGCCGAGCGGCACGATCATGCGCGGGAAATAGACCTTGCTCACCAGGTTGGAGTTGCTGACCACGCTCGCCGATGCATCGCCCAGTATCGACGAAAAGAGCGTCCACGGCAGGAGGCCTGCGAACACCATGACCGCGTACGGAGAACCGCCCGTGCTCGGCAGCTTGGCGAGCTGTCCGAAAAGGACGGTGAAGACAACCATGGTAAGGAACGGCCGGATGAACGCCCAGGCGATGCCGATCAAGGTCTGGCGATATCGTACCGAGACATCGCGCCAGGCCAGGATGAAGAACAGCTCGCGATAGCGCCAAAGATCGAGCCAGTACTGGCGGTCGGCGCGGCCCGCTTCGAGAACGAGGCGCTCGCTGGAACGCTGATCGACGGTGCTCATGATTCATTACTCATACGACGCGGATAGGCCATCAGACGAGCCAGCAGTCGCTGGGCTGCGACCGCGAAGCGCGGGCGCCGATAGGGATCGATGGCGCTGGGATCCACCCTGCCCTCGCCCAGCAGACGGACGATCGCTCCAATCAGTGCTTCACGATCTGCCGGATCGACCCGAAGGCCTATCGCCTCATTCGGGATCGCATCGCCGCTGCCGCCGCCCAGGCCACCCAGGACGCGCAAGCCGCAGGCTGCCGACTCGAGATAGACAATGCCAAAGCCCTCCTGGCTGCTCGGCATGACATAGAGATCGGCCTGGCGATAAAGATCGGGCAGGTCCCCGTCGGGCACATAGCCCAGGAAGCGCACGGTCCGGGGATCGCCGGCAAGCTCGGCTGCCCGCGCCTCCAGCCAGCGGCGATCATCGCCGTCACCGACCACGACATGTACCAGATCGGGAAAGCGCGCGCGCAACGCCGGCAAGACGGCGAAGATCTGCTCATGTCCCTTGTAGCGCTCGCTGGCGGCAAGCCGCCCCACGGTCAGCAGCAAGGGGCCCTGGCCCAAATCGTATCTCTTGCGCACATCGCACGACGATGCACCCGGCCTGAACATGTCGCGCACCGTATCCGGAAGCACGCGCACGCGCTCGGGGGCGAGATCGATCCAACCCAGCAGGCTCTGGCGCGTATACCGGCTGACGGACGTCACCATGTCCGCGGCCTCGATGGCGCGCCGAACCGCCGGTCGGCGACCGGTCCAGACATCGGTGCCGTGTGCCTGCACCCAGCATCGAGCGCCCGTGAGGCGGGCGAGCCAAAGCGCGAGCGGCGCCATGAAGACGTGACCGCAGAACACGATGTCGAGCGGCCGCTCGCGCCAGGCCGCGCGCAATGCGGCGAGCACGAAGCCCAGCCGGCCGTAGGTGGCGCGGGCCTGCCGGATGCCCACTGGCAGCGTGAGCCCGGCCGTATCGCCCAGCCGCGGCAGGACAAGAATCTCCGCGCCGCCGCCCTCGACCAGGCCCTCGAAGAGATCCTGGTTGTAGCGGGCGATGCCGCCCTGGGATCCGTAGCAGTCGACCACCAGTGCAAGGACGCGGGCGCTCATCGCAGCATCAGGCCGGAACCGGTCCGGACCAGCCGGCCAGCCAGACACGACGCGTCCAGGCGCGCGAGGCGGCGGAGAGCGTCACGTCCTGCGGAGCGCCGGCAGCTTCGCTCATCCAGCGACCGATTGGTGTGGCAAATCCCGTCTTGCGGCGTTCGCGACTGGCGGTGGGCAAGGGAGGCTGCGGGACGTCGGCGACCGCAGCCTTTGCATCGACAGCGTCGAGGACGTCGCCCGGCGGCAGGGCCGACAGGAAGAAAGGATCGACATAGGGCACGCGGATCTCGATCGACTGTGCCATGCCCGCCCAGTCGGCATCGCGCAGGAGCTGATTGCGCATGTAGAGCGAGGTCTCGAGCGCAGCAACGCGATCGAAGTCGCCAAGACGCCGGCCGGCATCGAGCTCGCCGGCGATGTGGCTGAGCGGCGCCAGGCGGCGCAGGCCCTCCTCCACCACGGCCGGATCGAGCAGATCGCCGAGTTCCCAGGGCATGTAGATGCCCCGGCGCAGCATGTAGGCACCGGCCCAGTCTCCGCCATACTGAAGCGCGCCGGCCGCCTTGGGATGGAGATGCACACCCGCCGAGATCGCCGCCGACAGGAGCCGCCGCGACAAGGCTCCGATGCCAGGCAGAAAGCGGAACGGCCGCAGCAGATGCACGCTGCGAGGCACGTCGGTGAAGGACGGATAGCCGCCGAAGCATTCGTCGGCGCCGAGCCCGCTCAACGCCACCTTCACGCCGGCCTCGCGCGCGGCCTTGGCGACGAACCAGGTGTTGATGCCGTCGTTGGTCGGCAGATCCATCGCGTCGAGCAAGGCCGGCAAATCGCGCTCGAACTCCGCGCGATCGACCGTGCGCACGACATGGCGTGCGCCGTAGCGGGCCGCGACCTCGGCGGCGAGCGGCGCCTCGTCGTTCGCCGCGCCCTTGAATTCCGCGAAGGACAAGGTCACGGCGACCGTGTCACGCGCTCCGAGTTCGGCCATGGTGCCGAGCAGCGCGCCCGAATCGAGACCGGCGGACAGAAACACGGCCACCGGAACATCGGCCACCAGATGATGGCGCACCGAATCGTGCACCGCGGCACTCAGCTGACGGCGAGCCGCTTCGGCGCTCGGGCGTGCCTCCTGCGCGCGGCGCTCCAGCGATTGCGCGATGTCGTAGTAGCGACGAGCTGCACCGGGCCCCGTCGCATCGACGGTGATCGTGGCCCCGGCGGGCACCGCGCGGATGTCGCGCCACACGGTGAAAGGCTCCGGCACGCTGCCCAGGAGATGGAAGCCCACGATGCCGGCAGGATCGGGATCGCGCGACACCGCGCCGCCCGCGAGCAACGCCTTGGCCTGAGAAGCGAAGCGGATCGTCCAGCCGTCATCGGCATAGTAGAGCGGCTTGATGCCGAGCGGATCGCGGGCCAGCAAGAGGCACCGTCGGCGTGAATCCCATAGGCCGAAAGCGAACATGCCACGCAGGCATTCGACCATGCGCGGTCCGCGATCGGCATAGAGCTGCAGCAGCACCTCGGTGTCGGACTCGGTCGTGAAGACGTAGCCCTTGCGCTCGAGCTCCGCGCGCAGCTCTCGGAAATTGTAGATCTCGCCGTTGAAGGTGATTGTGAGCGATCCGTCGGCGCTGTGCTTGGGCTGTGCGCCGCCCTCGGAAAGATCGATGATGGCAAGCCGGCGATGAGTGAAGCCCACGCGGCCGTCATCCGACAGCCAGCTTGCACTGCCGTCGGGTCCGCGTGCGGCCATGCGGCGGTTCATGCGCTCGAGCTCGGCGCGATCGACCCTGGGCGCGACGTCGAGATAAGCGTGGATGCCGGCTATTCCGCACATGGCCTTGCGATCAACGCGCCCCGCTCCCGGTGAAGACGACGGCGAAGGTCCTGAGCACGATCGCGACGTCAAGCCACAGCGAGCAGTGCTTCAGGTAGTAGAGATCGTATTCGAGCTTGGAGCGCATCTCGTCGGCTTCGTGCGCGTAGCCCTGGTTGATCTGCGCCCAGCCCGTGAGACCTGGCCGCACGATGCCGCGCAGCGCGAAATGCGGAATGTCGCGCACATATTGCTCGTCGAGCGACAGTGCCTCGGGCCGCGGACCGACCCAGCTCATGTCGCCCCGCACGATATTGACGATCTGCGGCAGCTCGTCGAGCCGGTAACGCCGCAGGAAGGCGCCGATGCGAGTGACGCGCGGATCGCTTGCGGCCGTGAAGCTCGGCCCGGCGGCGCCGTGATACATCGTGCGAAACTTGTACATCGGAAACAGCCGGCCGCGACGACCGACCCTCGTCTGCACGAAGAGGACCGGGCCATGGCTGTCCAGCCGCACCGCCAGGGCAACGAGCGCGAAGATCGGCAGCAGCACCGGCAGCACCAGCACCGTGAGCACGAGCTCCAGCGCGCGGCGCAGCACGAGATATTGGCGCGACGGCAGGAGCGCACCGAACTCGTTGGGCATCAGGCCGCCAAGAGGCGTCCGTCCGGTCAAGGTCTCGACGATGTAGCGGCGGTCGAGGACCGGGACACCGGCGATCGCCGCACGGGTCAGCGCGGAGATCTGCGTCTCGGTCAGATCGGCCGAGAGATCGGCCACGATTGCATCGACGCTCACACCACGCGCCTGGACCTCGCTGAGGTCGAGCCAGCGGCATGTCGGGATCTCGGGCATGGCCACGATCAACGAATTCGGCACGACCGCGTAGTGGCGGATGAGATAGCGGGCCCGGAGCTGAGCGGCCGCGGCCATCCAGGCGAGCGTGAGGAAGCCGCTGCCGAAAAGCTGCACGCGCGAATAGTCCCAGCGCAGCAGCAGCAGCACGACGGCGATCGTGGCGTAGGTCACCGCCGTGATCGGCGCGACATAGCCCAGGTTGCCCTGCAGGGTGGCGCGCGGGAAGGCCTCCAGTCGGCGGCCGCAATACCAGACCACGATGTAGGCGATGGCGGTCGCCAGGATGGTCTGCTCTGCCGCGCCGAAGCGGCGCATGAACGGCTCGCCAGTGGCGTAGATCGGGATCGGCACCACGACGCACAGCAGGAAGCCCCCAACGGCGTCGATCCACGTTTCGATGAAGCGCCGCGGCGCGGAACGGATCACTGGCCTCTGCCGCGGCAGCGGTTCGGCCGAGGATGGGTCCGCCCCAACCGGGATCGCTCTTCGCAAGTCTGACGCTCCGTTAGACCGGACACGCAATTTATGCGCGCTGGCCGCTGATTCTGCCGCTTTTTCCCGGTCTCCGATATGCGGTGACCGTTGTTTATTTGCGGGCGGCATCACTAACTACACTGCAAATGAATATAGTTTATTCCGGCGGCACGGTAAAGGTCCGCGGCGTCGCGGGCGGTTCTGTAGGGATGAAGGCCTGCGCCCATCCCATGCCCAGGAATGCGCTTACCATGAAGGCAATGGCTGGCATCTGGAGGCTGAAGTCCACCATCGAGTGCAAGATGGGCACGGTCGCCACGGCGAAGGCCGCTCCCATCAGGTAGCGGTGGCGGCGACGGCGCAAGGCGCCGCGCAGGCAGATCCACCAGGGAAGAGCGACGGCGATCATGGCCACCACGGCCGCCGGTATGCCGAGCTCAACGATGGTTTCGAGCGGCGTCGAGTGGGCCTTGTCGTTGGGCTGGGTCATGTCATTCGGTTGAAGCGTCGTGAAGACGTCCTGGTAGCTGCCCAGCCCCCATCCAAGCCAGGGCGACTTCTCGATAGCCTGAAGGGTCGTGCGCCAGATCACGATCCGGTTGACGGCGTCACCGCTGGGTAGATGTGAGATCTTGTGGAGCAGCGAACTGCCCGCGATGAGAGCTGCGGCACCCGCCACCAGGATCGCCGCGAACAAGGTCTTGCTGAGATGCGCGCGCGAGCGCCAGCGGCCGTGCATCAGGATGTAGCCCAGTGCGGCGGCGCCCACGACCGTCGCGGCGAAGCCCGCCCGCGAGCCCGAGATCATGACGCCGCCGAACAGGAAGAAGCCCACCCCCATCAGGGCGATGCGCGAACCGGTCAGCCACTTCACAAGCCGGTTCTCCCCCTCCTCCTCGCCCAACTCCTCCTCAAGCCGCTGCCGGCGCGACCGCCGGTCGTTGAAGATCAGCGCCAGCGCCGCCATGACCGCCATGCCGAGATAGCAGGCGAAGGCGTTGCTGCTGACGAAAGTCCCGGACATCAGGCAATGGTCGCTGCCGGCAATGTAGTCGCCGGCCTTCTTGAGGAAGCTGCCGACATAGCAGGAGTCGGCCTCGCGCTTCATGAGGATGCCGTAACCCATGACGAGCAGCGCGCTCGCAATCAGCGTCATGAGCAACGCGCGGGCGCCGTTCTCGCTCGCACAGATCGCCCGAGCCACCAGGAACACCAGCCCGCATGCGACGCACTTCATGAGGTCAGCAAGCGAGGTATCCACGGCAACGCTGATCACGGCCGATTCCGTTCGACCGAAGATCTTGGCCGCTTGCGCATAATAGGGAGCGCTTCCCGCTTGCGGCGCGATCGGCAGCATCTGCAGCAATGCGGCGGCGACTGTTGCCACGAAGAAAATCGACAGCACGAGCAACGGGACCTTCTCGTCCGATCGCACCGCGAAGCCCGCGCCGCCTGCCAATCCGAACGCGACCAGCACGGCGATCAGCCCGATCACGACGACCATCGGGGCCCAGGCCCAGTCGCGATTGGCTCCCATCGGCAACGGCCCTACGAGCAGCAGCAGGAAGAACAAGGAAGCGATCAGCCAGTGCGGCAGCCTAGCCACGAGCGCCAGCCCACCCAAACGCGGCGCCGACGCTTGGCCGCGGCCGCGCCTCGATCTCGATCGTCGCGATTTTTCGCTCGCCATCAGCGCGCCGCGAGCAACTTGGTGAGCAGATCCTGCGCGCCGGGCTCGTCGCGCAGGAAGTAGCGGATGATCAGTTCGTCGGCCGGCGAGTGCACCGACCAGACAAAGTAGCGCTTGTCCCAGGAGAGACGCCACGTGCGGATGACATAGGCATCGAGCCGGGCCTTCTGTTCGTCATCGAGGAACGGCCAGACGTCGAGAATGACCCTGAGCCGCGCCGGCCAGGCGAGCGGCATGATCGGCGCCGTCTCGATGGACATGAAAAGCGCCGGCAGCAGGTCACGCGTGGGGCCGTTCAATCCCTCGTACACGGTCGCCAGGATCAGCCAGTCGATGCCGCGCATCGGCGCATCGGCGAGGCCGCTCTCGAGATCGGCCCTGGCGCGGCGCAACCACACCGTACGCTCGGCCTGCGACACGTCGATGAGCGGCGAGAGCGCCGCGCCGGACGACAGCTCGGCGCGTTGCAGGCGGCGGCTGGCTCCCGGATAGGCGGCGACGGCGCGATCGAGCGCGGCGAGGCCCGCTCGCACCTTCGCCGGATCGAGCTTACGGTTCTCGTTGAGGTCGTTGACGATGGCATCGGCCTTCTGGGCCTCGTAAGCGGAATACGAGAACTGCCAGGACACGAAAACGAGAGCGGCGCCGCTGACGGCCATCAGTCCGCGCAGCAGCCATGTCGACAACATTGGCTTGGGCCTTCCTCCGCCCGGATTTGAGGCCTACTCCACCGTCCCCCTTGCCCGATGTCAAAGGCATCAAGGACGCAGCCTGTGCAAGACGATGCTTCTGTTGTCAGGCCGCGGTGGATACCGGCGCCGGGGCAACGGGCTGAGGCTCGGGCATGCCGGCCGGCATCATGCTGCGGACACGCACATCGACCGTGGCCTCGATGGCCACGCCGGACGGGCCGGTGAAGCTTCCCTTGATCGGCATCGCCTGTTCGGGATCGCGGCCGACGGCGACGCGGATCAGCCGCTCGGTGCCGACGATGCCGTTGGTCGGATCGAACTCGATCCAGCCCGCTCCCGGCAGGTAGACCTCGACCCAGGCATGCGGGTAGGCGTGGGCCCCCTGCTCGCTCTCCGCCGTATCGAGCACAGGGTCATAGAGGTAGCCGGTGACGAAGCGCGCCGCGATGCCGAGCGCGCGCACACTCTCCATCATCAGCAGAGCGTAGTCGCGGCAGGTGCCGCCGCCCGTCTCCAGCGTGACGGCGGGCGGCTGCGTGCCGATCTCGAAGCGCATGGCATATTTCAGCGTCTCCTGTATGCCCCTGCACATGCGTGTGAGGGTCGCGAAGGTGTCGTTGGCCGCCTCGCCCTCGCCGTCCAGGAATCGGCGCGCCCAGTTGCTCACCATGGCGTTGGGGTCGGGATAGTGGCGCTCGACGTAGCGCACGAGATCGGGTGCCTCTTCGGCGAGGTAGCTGAAGGGCAGCTTACGCGCATACTCTTCGATCGGCTGTAGATCGGGCAGCACGCCATAATGCTCGAGTCGGATCGTACTCACGAATTCCAACGACTTGACCGGCGCATCGGGAAACGAGGCGATCGCTATCGAGTTGCCGAAGGGATCATGGATCCAGCGCACCTGCGCCGCGGGCTCGATCACCAAGCCAGTGTGCAGAAGGCGCAGATCGTGGCTGTCGCGGGGCCGAAACATGAGACGATAGTCGCCCAGGACCACCGGCTCGGCGTAGTCGTAGCGCGTCCGATGGACGATCTCGAGAGTGCGCATGCCGCTCGATAATGCCCGACGCGGACCAAGGTTGCAGCCCGCCCGTCAAGCCTCCGTCAGGGCTGGCGTTGGAACGCGGCGAGCCCTTCGCGGCCCTTGGGTGTCAACGCATAGACGCCGCGCTCCACCCTTTCGAACCAGCCGTAGTAATCGGCCCGCAGTATGTTTGCGGCGCGCGGTGCGTCGCACTCCGCGCGAACCGCGGCGGCTTTCATGGGTCCCTTGAGGGCGAGCAGGTTCGCGCAGCGCAGCGCCTCCTGCCGATAGGCCGTCATCATCGGCACCTTGGTGGATGAGCCGCCGCGATTGGGGTCGCCGACCCTCCGCGCATGCTCGCCCAGCATGCGGCGGACCTTGCGTCTGTTCTTCCGCGGCACATAGGGCATGGGATCGAGCACCACGTCGGCGCGCTCCTGGGATACGACGATCAGGCCGAGGCCCAGCCGGCGGCAGAGCTTCTTCACGTTGCGCATCTGCTTGGGCCATTGCCCGACGGCGAGATAGACGGCGTCGCTCAATGCCAGCCGGTCGACTCCCTGCAGCACGAGGCCGAGCCCGAACACCTTCTTCAACTCGACGATCACCGGCGGTTCCTTGGCCCGGACCGCCACTACATCGCAGCCCCGGACTTCGCCCTTCACGCTGTAGCCCTGGCCTTCGAGCAGCGCCTTCACCGGCGCATAGAGATCGCTCTCCAACGACATTCGACGCATCATACCACGGCGGCGCGACAGCCACGACCGTCCACCGCATGCCGTGCTATGCGGGACAGGTGAAACGCACGAAGGTCTCCGCCGCGGCGGCCCGCCGCATCGCACTAGCCGCACAAGGATTTGCGACTGAGCGACCCGAGAAGGCGACCAATCTCGGGCAGGTGCGCCGCGCGATCGATCGGCTCGGCCTGCTGCAGATAGATTCGGTGAACGTGCTCGCGCGCGCGCATTACCTGCCGCTCTTCTCGCGGCTCGGCAATTACGACAGCGAGCATCTCGACACATTGGCCTGGGGCCGCAAGAGCCGGCGCGGACTGTTCGAGTTCTGGGCGCATGAAGCCTCGCTCCTGCCCGTCGACGCCCATCCGCTGTGGCGCTGGAGCATGGAGCGCGCGGCGAAGAGCGACAGCCACGGCAAGGGCAAGCTGCACAAGTTCCGCCGCCAGAAGGC
>Ga0335083_10009353_pt1 | contig 11891 bp, 10 predicted proteins | sample Lox_Sample_42_FD_206716 | JGI IMG/M metagenome (GOLD analysis project Ga0335083, IMG submission 206716) | Soil microbial communities from Loxahatchee National Wildlife Refuge, Florida, United States - Lox_Sample_4.2 | ecosystem: Environmental > Terrestrial > Soil > Wetlands | place: USA... | reverse complement strand
ACTTTCACCCACTGCACATCGAATAACTCTTCCGTCGGCATCTCGCGATAGGCGAGCATCTGCTGCTGGTTCTTGCTTTCGATCTCAGGATGCATCTGTCGCGCCAGGGCTTTCGAGCTTTCGCGGACGGCGATGCGCACCGCGCGATCGTTCCCGAGATCAACGAATGTCGCGGCCACCTTGCCCCAATCGCGGAACTTCAGCGCGCGTTTACCCAGGCGGCATCCCGTAACCACGCCGATGGCGTCAGTCATGCAACGATCAATCTCGACGAAGGTGATGAGGCGCTTGCGGTCGCGGCCTTTGGGATCCTCGATGCCGAGCAGTTCCAGGCCGAGCATGGCCATGCGCACCCCGAGCACCTGTCCAGCACAGAGATGGCCGTGAGCAATCTCCGCCTCGCGCAGCAGAGCATCAAGCAATTTCGGATCGTGATAGTCAGTCACTTGTAACTTTCATTTTAGATTAAGTGGTTGCACAACTTAAGTGGCTTCCAAACCACGCACTGATGTGTTACATTCCGGCGCACGTTTCGGGAGGGGAATTAAGATGCGACCACTTCAATGGCTATTTGTGTGCCTCCTTGCAGTGCTCGTCGGCTGCAGCCTGACGAGTCCGCTGGCGGCGCAATCCTTCAGTTCTCACGCGCAAGCTGCTCCGGGTTCTGGCTACTGGAGCGACCCTGCAAACTGGCTGGAGCAGTTTGTGCCCGACAACCAATTGTTCTGGGACAACTCAAAGAATTGGACGACGAACTATGGGCCCGCTTACCGCGATACGGTGCTCGACCCTAAGGTGCAATTCCTTGCGTGTTCGCCCCAGTTTGCGCTCTGCTTTCATTCTGGCCCCGATCCATACCCGTGTCACCTGGCTCCGGATGGACGTTCTGCCAATTGTCTGTGTACGGTGCAGACTGCAAAGAGCTACGTGTTACAAGGAGCGATTCTGAACTACCCCGTTTACCTTGCAACACTTGCGAAATGCAAGCCAGACAACTCCGGATGCCAGAATACAGACGATGCCCCGGTATGCAAACTCCTGAATAACGAAGAGCTGATTCCTGGTGCAGACGTAATTTCCACCTTCGACACTGAGTCGAAAGAAGAGATACTGAAAGCCCTAGCGACTGCAGGCAAGAACTTTACCACGTGTGACAAGGGAGCTTACGCCGGGTGCATGACGGCGCCTTGCCGCAACAACGGCGATGGCACCGCCAACTGCAAATGCCCGGTGTTCTACGGACCTTTCCAGCTCACCGGAAAGAATGCGCAATGTTCGCTAGGCGGCGATCTCATCAACTCCGCCTCATACAATCCGGCATTGGATAAGAACAAGTAGCAGGTTTGTAGGCCATTACGAGGGCACGATGCAATGTCGTGCCCTGATTCGCCAGGACTGATGTTATCCGGAACGACGCATCTACTGCTCGGGCTCACTGTCACCCGCCAGTTCTTCCGCATGATGCGGTACCACATTCACCGTGAACGGCTGTCCATTGGCTGGTGAGAAGGTTACACGGGCGGGGTGCCTCTCCCATTTTGCCGGCGAGCAGTCTGTGGCGGACGCATCGCTATCGGCTGCAGTTTTTGTCAGCTCTTTGCGAAACAGCGCCTTCCGCACGCCGATCTGAGCCACCAGCGCGTTCCATCGCGCTCCCGTGTCAGACATGCCGCAATAGGCTGCGTAGTCCCGATACCAGCTGGCGTGCGAATTGGCGCCATCGAAGTCCGGCAGCTTCAGTTGGGCTATATGTCCGCTGACGCGGTCGACCAGCAACCAGTCTCCGCGCCGCCAAACCCATTTACTTTGCCGGGGCGGATCTCCGGGAAGCGAGTCGTTCAGCCGATATGCACGCTGAACCACAAACTGCCGATCCGTCACATCGTGGACGTCGCCGGTGGTGTAGTCCTTTAGCTTCGTGTCAACGTACAGCGGACGCACGGTGATGGTGGCGGTCTGATTCTCGTCGCGTCCCAGGAAGATTTTGACGGATTGCGGTTTGCCTAGAAAGACAACGTGGGGTTTGGACGCGCCCCAGGCTGGAATCGTCAGGGCAAGCACTATCACGAAGCCCGCGAAACCAAAAACACTGCGCATTAATTCCACGCTACAGCTTGCTTTCGAAAACCTGCAAGTGACTTTGGTAACGGATATTCTGAGGTGCAAAGTCTGACCACTTACATGCAACCCCGACAAATACCCACGCCCTCACACCGGTAGACATGGGAGAAATCCTTATCCCAAAGAATCGGCCACGCGTGTTAGTGGTCGACGATAACCGCGACAATCTGAGCGCCATGCATCAGATGCTGCAGTCGCGAGGTTATCATGTCTCAACTGTGGCTAGCGCCGAAGAGGCTGAGCGGCAGATTCAACGGCATCCGCCGGATGTGATCCTGCTGGACGTAATGTTGCCAGGGAAGTCCGGTTTTCAGTTGTGCCAGGAATTGAAGTCGAATCCGGCCACGCGACTGATTCCGATCATCATGATCACGGGCCTGAGCGATCGCGACAGCCGCCTGCGCGGTATCAACGCCGGAGCCGACGATTTCCTCAACAAGCCGACCTACCCGGAAGAGCTGTTTGCCCGCGTCAACTCGCTGGTAAAGCTGAAGCAATTCACCGATGAGTTGGATCACGCCGGTGCGGTACTGTGCTCCCTGGGTTTGAGCGTGGAGTCGCGTGACCCCTACACCGAAGGACACTGCGAGCGGCTGTCACACTATGCCAGCGACTTGGGCCGGTACCTCGGGCTGGACGAGGAGTCGATTGTGGCGCTCAAGCGCGGCGGGTTCCTGCACGATCTGGGCAAGGTCGCGATTCCCGACGAGGTTTTGAAGAAAGGGTCGAACCTGACGGCCGCCGAACGTAAGATCATGCAGCGACATCCGGTCATTGGGGAGCGCATTTGCAAGCCGCTGAAGTCATTGCGCAAGGTTTTGCCCATCATTCGCCACCATCATGAGCACTGGGATGGCAGCGGATACCCCGATGGCCTCGCCGGAAAGGACATACCTCTACTCGCGCGCGTGCTGCAGGTAGTAGACGTCTATGACGCGCTGCGTACGGCGCGTCCGTACAAGAAGGCGCTGTCGCACGACGCCGCGATGGAAGTGATGCAGGAGGAAGCTGATAGGGGTTTGTGGGATCCGAAGATCGTGCGAGCGTTCGTATCAACGGTAGACGATAAGAAGGTGGCAGCCTAGGTTCGGCCTAGGTATCGGGTTATCAGATGTCGGACTTCCATTTGGAAGTTTGTCATTCGAATGACAGCTTCTTCAGAGTCGGATTCCAGCAGATCCGGTCTTCCTCCGTGTCCTCTGTGCCTCCGTGGTGAAGTCTTTTCTTTTCGCCTGCTAGAATCGAACTTCGGGCCAAGCCCGCTCTCTCTCATCCATGAAGTGTCCGTTCTGCGGCTTTGAAAACGACAAAGTGGTCGACTCGCGCGAAAGCAAGGAAGGCGAATCGATTCGCCGCCGCCGCGAGTGCCTGAAGTGCGAGAAGCGCTTCACCACCTACGAACGCATTGATGAGATTCCCTACATGGTGGTGAAGAAAGACGGACGCCGCGAGAAGTTTGAGCGCCAGAAGGTGCTTGCCGGGCTGCTGCGGGCTTGCGAAAAGCGGCCTGTCTCGATGGGCAAGCTGGAGCAAATCGTCAACGACGCCGAAGGCTTTGTCATCGACTCGTCCGAGCGCGAGCGCACGACTAGCCAAATCGGCGAGCTCATCATGAACCGGTTGAAGGGCATCGACAAGGTGGCTTATGTGCGCTTTGCATCGGTGTATCTCGATTTCAAAGATGTCGGCGAGTTCATGTCGGAGCTGAAGGACTTGCTCGACACAAAGGAACACCCGCTCGTGAAAGGGAAGTGATCAGTTGTCGGTTGTCAGTTGGCGGTTCATCGCTGCTTAACTAAACGGTGATTGAACTGCTCACAAACGGCGAACTTCGAACAAATGACTCCGCAAGGGCACCTAAGACTGACAACCGACAACTGACAACTGACAACTCAAGAAAATGGCACATCAAGTTACCCTTATCCCCGGAGACGGCATCGGCCCCGAAGTTGTAAACGCCACCGTCCGCATTTTGGAAGCCACCGGCGTGAAGTTTGAGTGGGAAAGCTATGCTGCCGGCGCCGAAGCCTACGAAAAGTATCAGGAATACATCCCCAAAGAACTCATTCAATCGATCGAGCGGACGAAAGTCGGACTAAAGGGACCGGTCACCACTCCCATCGGTGGCGGATTCTCCAGCATCAATGTTGCTTTGCGCAAGAAGTTCGAGTTGTTCGCGAACTTCCGTCCCATTCGCAGCCTGCCCGGCGTCCTCTCACGCTATGAAGGCATCGATCTCATCGTGGTCCGCGAAAATACAGAAGGACTGTATTCAGGAATCGAACATGAAGTTGTTCCGGGTGTAGTGGAGAGTCTGAAGATCATCACCGAGAAGGCTTCGACACGCATTGCACGGTTTGCCTTTGAGTACGCGCGCCGCGTTCGGCGCAAAAAGATCAATTCCATCCATAAAGCCAACATCATGAAGATGTCGGACGGCCTGTTCATTCGATGCTCGCGCAATGTGTCGAAAGAATACCCGGAGATTACCTACGGCGAACACATCGTCGACAACACCTGCATGCAACTGGTGATGAACCCGTACCAGTACGACATCCTGTTGCTGGAAAATCTCTACGGAGATATTGTCTCCGACCTCTGTGCTGGCCTTGTGGGCGGACTCGGTCTGGTGCCCGGAGCGAACTTCGGCCACGAGTGCGCCATCTTCGAAGCAGTGCACGGCTCGGCGCCTGACATTGCAGGCAAGGACATAGCGAACCCGACGGCAGTGCTGCGCTCTGGCATCCTGATGCTTCGGCACCTCGGCGAGGAGAATGCCGCGAATCACATCCGCGCTGCGATCGAGAAGGTCTTCGGGGAAAAGAAGCACCTGACACGCGACATTGGCGGCACTGCGAGCACAACCGAGTTCACCGACGCAATGGTCGACGCGCTGCACACCATCCCGCCACCAAAACCCAAGGCGGTGGAAGTAGAGATGTAGTTTTTCGGAGCGGGCGTTGGCGCCGCGTTCGGGCGCCTGGGGTACAATCTTCGCTGGGGTGAAAGCATGTCATTCAAGAATGGAGACCGCTCGCGCGCTCATCGGCTGCGCAAGCAAAGAGACAAGCTACGCATCAAGACGCGAGAGTTGAAAGCGTCGGCTTCGGGGAAGACGTCCAAAGCCAAATAGCTGGGTACGTGCTTCTTGATGGTCGACGGAGCGGGAGCCAACCAGCCGCAGGCGCCGCTGTCGGCAGGACCGACTCGTACCTTGATACAAAGCCCAGCGACCAATACTACGTTTCAATCCTGATCAGCGGGGCTTGTTTCTCCAGCACCTCGCCAATCTCGCTGGCGCAAACTCCGGCCGCGGATAGCTTGGCCATGAGGCGCTCGCAATCGGTGGCTGCGATGGAGATCAGCAGTCCGCCGGCAGTCTGCGGATCGTAGAGCATCATTCGCAAATCTTCGGGCACTTCCGCGGCGTACTCCACACAGCCCTCGGCGAAGCCGCGATTGGCTTTCAGACCTCCGGGGATATAGCCGCGGCGAACACATTCCAGCGCGCCTTCGAGCAAGGAAATTTCCGACGCGAAGATACGCAGGCTCACCCCCGAGCCACGCGCCAGTTCGCGCGCGTGTCCGATCAGCCCAAAGCCTGTCACGTCGGTCATGCCGTGCACTTCAAACCCGTCGGCAATGACATCGGCCGCAGCTTTGTTCAGCATGGTCATGGAACGAATCGCTCCGCGAATCCAGACGATATCTGCCTTGTTGCGCTTGATGGCGGTCGAGATCACGCCTGTGCCGAGAGCTTTGGTGAGAATCAGACGATCGCCGGCGCGCGCTCCACTGTTGGCCAGAATCTTCTTCGGATGCACGGTGCCCGTGACCGAATAGCCAAGCTTAATTTCGGGATCACGAATACTATGGCCGCCAATGACGGTGCAATTAGCCTCAACCATCTTCGAGAGGCCTCCTGCCAGCATCTGCTCCAGGATTGTTGGATCGCCGTCTTCCGGGAAGCAGACCAGCGCGAGGGCGCTGATTGGCTTGCCACCCATGGCGTAGATGTCGCTCAGAGAATTCGTTGCTGCGATCTGGCCGAAGACGTACGGGTCGTCAACAATTGGCGTGAAGAAGTCGGCCGTCTGCACGATCGCCAGCTCGGGAGTGAGTTGATACACGCCCGCGTCGTCGGCTGTGTCGAAGCCGATAAGGACGTTGGGGTCATGTTGCCGGGCTAATTTCCCAAGCACCGAGTCCAGCACCGCCGGACTTAGCTTGCTGGCTCAACCCGCAGCCTTGACCATCTGCGTGAGACGCGTTGCTGTGCCGTCTGGCATCAGCTTCATTCTAGCAACGCGCGGCTCGGCTCTGTATGGCCTGAGGCAAACCCGATATCACTGCCGATTTCTTCACCCGGTGGTAAGCTTGCGCCGATGTTGCGATGAGCCTAGCGTGTGCCGTCGCAAATCCCGCCGGAAAAGAGGTGGCTAATGTCGCAATCGCGCAGCTTCGACCCATTTCTTGAACCTTGGCTTTGCCTGCGCGTTCCTCGCATGGCCGAATACAGCCGGCTCCTGACTGACTTCGCTCGCTGGGCACGCATCGAAGTCGACGCCCAGGCGAACTACACCGATCGCTACGCTCCTCCCGCGCTCGATACCTACGATCGCGAAGGCGAGGTGGTGAACCGCATCGTTCTCAACCGCTGGTACGACGAGCAGCACACCGAGGTCTACCGTCGAGGCATCATCGGGCTGCCTTATCTCGAGAAAGCCCCGCATTTGCTGACCTTCGCCATGGGATACCTGCTGTCGCAATCGGATATCAGCCTGCATTGCCCGGTGACGCTGACCGGGGCTGTGGCTTATGTTCTTGCGAATCATGCTCCCGATGACGTGCGGCAGCGCTATCTTTACGACCTGATTCGCACTGACGGCAAGGCGAAAACCGGCGGCACATGGGCAACCGAGCAGCACGGCGGCAGCGATGTTGGCGCGACCACGACCAAGGCCGTGCCCGCCGGCGATGTGTTTCGTTTGCACGGACTGAAGTGGTTCACCAGCAATGCGAACAGCAGTCTGGCGCTTGCGACGGCGCGTCCCGAAGATGCTCCCCCGGGGTCTGCAGGTCTCGGCCTCTACCTCGTCCCCGGCCATCTCGGCAGCGGAAGACCGAACCGCTACCGGATTCGTCGTCTGAAAGACAAGCTCGGCACCAAAGGATTGCCGACAGGTGAAATCGAGCTCACGGGAGCCGAGGCGATCGAAGTCGCGCCGCCTCCGTACGGCTTCAAGTTGATGATGGAGGCGCTGGAATACAGTCGCGTACACAACGCTGTCGGCTCAGCCGGAGCGCAGCGCCGTGCCCTGCATGAAGCCCTCGCCTGGTCCGCTCAGCGCGAGGCTTTCGGCTACGTATTGATCGATTACCCGATGGTGCAGGACGAACTCATCCGGCTTCGAGTGAATTTCGAAGCCGGTGCGCTGCTCGCCTTTGAGGCAGCCATCACGTTCGATGAAGTGCAGCACGACTCCGAACGCCGAACATTCCTCCGTTTGGTGACTGCTCTGGGGAAGTACCTCACCGCGGAGTACGCCATCACATCTTCGCGAGCTGCACTGGAGTTGATCGGGGGCAACGGCTACACCAGCGATTATCCTGTCGCGCGACTCCTGCGTGACGCACAGGTCCTAACCGTCTGGGAGGGCCCCGCCAACATTCAGGCTCTCGAACTGTTGCGCCTGCTCTCGCCTAAGTACCAGGGATTGCAGCAGTACGAAAGTCGCGTTCACGAAATTCTCAGCGTGATGCCCGACGAGCTTGAGCAGCTCAGGCGCGCACTCGATCGCCGCCTGCAACAGGACCGCGAGATTGTTACGACCGTCATTCGCGACGATTCTTCGCGACAGCTTTACGCGCGCAAGCTCCTGCATCGGCTGAGTGAGAGCTTCGCATTCGCACTGCTGTGTCAGGCTGCAGCCAATAGTCCGCGCACCGGCTACGAAGCACAGCGGCACACAGCGCGTCTTTATTTGGAGGAAATTGAGCGGGCCGGGATCGGGGAAGAAAATCAGGATTCGCGACGCGTCATCGTGAAGTCGTTGCGCGGGGAAGCCGCGGAACTACATCGGAATGGTCCAGAAAACCGCAGTGAGAATTGGCCGCCAACGTACTGACAACCGGCAACTGACAACCGCCAACTCGCTCAATCCCCGCCTTGCGCCAGGCGCATCTTCGCGGCGCGTCGTGCGCTGATTTCGTCCCAGCGGACCCAGCCGATGTAAAACACGACCACGATGTTCACCAGCAGGATTGTCCAGTGAATCCAGTTCGGGTGCTGGATGAGCTTGTAGAGCTCAAAAGGCAAATAGACCGCTCCCGAGATAATCGCCAGCCACTCTGCCCAGACACGCTGTCGCCATAGTCCATAACTCTCGATCAGCCGCCCCGCAGAGTAGATAAAGATAATCGTCAGCACGAGAGTTACATTGGCGTCCATCACCTTGCCCGCGGCGTGAACGAAGGCTTGCGACAAGCGGCGGTCGGGATCGATGTGCAAATAGTACAGAAGGCTCTGTGCGGCATCTTCCAGATCGACGTCCTTGCGGACGAGTTCCAGGAAAACGAAACTGGCAGCGATGGCCAGCAGGCCTTTGCTGGCCTCCACCACAGCAACTGCCCGCAAGCCCTTCTTGTGACCTGAGCTGTGGGCCACGGCCTCGCACCGGTTTCGGGGTAGCTCTTTCAATTCGGCTATGTTGCTATTGTGAACCAAATGCCCACACCCAGAACACTTTTACATCAGAACATCTTTCTATTCTCGATTGGAAGCGTGGATCGCCAACGAGGTTTTTCGACAAACGTGGGTTAATTGTTCGCGAGCGGGACGGTTAAGTCAATTCTCCTTACGTTGCAGGTCGGTCTGCCGCGTCACCTGCATCATGTGCTCGACTTGCAACAGCTTCAAACGGCAGCGCTCATCGCAGGCGCCTGCGCGCTCCGCCTCCTCGATCCGCTTCCAGCCGGCATAATCGACCCAGACGATGCCCCGGGACTGTAGAACTTCCGCGAGATCGGGGGTGGCTTTCTGGGGCGCTTCGGCAATTGCGCCTGCGATTTTCTGCGCAACCTCGAGCGCTTCGGCGCGGTTGGTGGGGATGGTGCCGGAAGGTCCCCGCTTTGCCCAGCCCACGACGTAGATTCCGTCATCGATCTTGCCGCCCTCGTTCGCAAATACTCCATTAGCCGGGTTAGCCGAGCAGCAGGGAACAGCTTCGTACCCGATGCACGTAACGGCGAGTTGCGCCGGGATGTCGACATCCTCACCGGATGAAGACCGGAAGCGAACGGATTGCAGGCTCGGGTAGAGCTGGCCTTCAGGCCAGCGTTCCGTGGGTTGTAAATACTTGGGGGCTTTAGCTCCTGAGCTATCCTCGCCGCCCGCGAAGGCGACCGGCGTGAGCCCGAAGTGGAAGTGAATCGTCACCGGCAGGTCTGGACGAGTGTCGGCAGCGAACTCCCGCAGCACTTGTTCGACGGGCGTTTCCCCAGTCAGCGTGTCCACGCTTTCGACAACCGGCTTGGCCCGTTGTAGCGTTCCGAGTTCCTCCAGTTCGTGTTCGCTGAACTTGGCCACAGCCGCACCGCGGCGGCCCACGATATGAATGTGTTCGATTGGCTGCGAACGCAACGCCTCAATGACGTCGGGAGTCAGGTCGGAGCCCTTCAACTCGTCTCCGTGCTTGGCCAGAATGCGCGCGACATCCAGCGCGACATTGCCGTTGCCGATGATCACCGCCGAGCGCACATCCCGCAGGTAGGGTATGGCGCGGGAAGGGTGACCGTTGTACCAGGCAACGAACGCTCCGGAGCCTATGACGTTGGTGAGACCTTCGCCAGAAATACCCAGCCTGCGGTCTCGCGGCGCTCCCGTTGCCAGTACCACAACGTGATACATATCCCGAAGCTCGTTGAGCGTGACATCTTTGCCGACTTCAACATTGCCGAAGAAACGCACGCGGTCGCGCGAGAGGGTGCGATCCAGAACGCGAGCCGCTCCTTTCGTGCCCTGGTGATCGGGAGCAACGCCATAGCGGATGAGGCCGAATGGAACCGGCAGCTTCTCCAGAACGTCGATGCGCGCCTCGGGAAGCAACTTGAGCAGATGCTCGGCGACGTAGCATCCGGCAGGTCCGGAGCCGATGATGGCGATGGCGAGTTTCGAGCTTCCAGTTTCGAGTTTCAAGTCGGTATCAGGCCTCAGGTGTCAGGCATCAGAACGTACCGGTGTTCTGACACCTGATACCTGAAACCTGGCACCCCTGTTTTGGATGGCGGCTGATAGCTGGCGGCCGCCAGCTTACGCCATCCTAACGTACTCATAATCCACCGGATTGTTATTTATCCCGCGATCGGGAGGTGCAATCCATGCTGCCATCTTGCCCGGCTCATACACACCGTGCATCAGGCTAAGGATGTACGCCTGGTCGGCCTCGCTGGGCAGCCAAGTCGCTTTGCCACGATCGAACTCGTCTTGTGAAATGGGATTGCCCTGTGGATCAGTCGGCACACCGGCCCACGCGCCGATGTTGCGGCGGAAGCGGGTCGAGGGCAGCGACAGGCGGAAGCTGTGTCCTGCCTTTTCAATCAGCCGGTTCCAGCGCTTCACACCCAGGTCACAGTCGCGCACATACGATCCACGCGTGACCTCGTTCATGGCGTTGCGCATAGCGATCTGCTCAGTCTTTACCCCGCCGCTGCCATCGGGAACTCCCAACTCGAACGTCGATTCACGCGCGATGTGATCCTCATATTGCGTTTCATCGGGGCGGCCCTTGAGTCCGTTAGCAAAGTAAGAAGCCGCATTCGACGATTGCTCCGAACCGAACAGATCGAGCGACGACGAGAACCAGAAGTTCAGGTAGCGTTGTACCGTCGGCAGATCGATCGCACCCGCCTTGCGAATCGCCACGGGATCATCGGTATTCAGCTCCTTCATCACTTCCAGCGTGCGCTTGGTTACTCGATTGATGCCGGTATCGCCCACGAACATATGGTGTGCTTCCTCTGTCAGCATGAATGAGCAGGTACGCGCCAGCGGATCGAAGCTCGACTCCGCCAGGGACTTCAACTGGAATTTGCCGTCCCGATCGGTAAAGTAGGTAAACATAAAGAAGCTGAGCCAGTCGCGAATGGGCTCGTTGAATGTGCCCAGGATGCGCGGCTTGTCGGCGTCTCCCGAGTGGCGTTCCAGCAACTCCTCCGCCTCTTCACGGCCGTCGCGTCCAAAGTACGCATGCAGCAGATACACCATAGCCCACAGATGACGGCCCTCTTCGACATTTACTTGAAATAGGTTGCGCAAGTCGTAAAGCGAAGGAGCGGTGTGGCCGAGCATTCGCTGTTGTTCGACTGATGCCGGCTCGGTATCTCCCTGGGTGACAATCAGCCTACGCAAGGTAGCGCGATACTCGCCCGGAATCTGCTGCCAGACATCTTGCCCATAGCTGTCGCCAAAGCCAATTTTGCGGTTGGGATCTCGATCAGCCAGAAAGATTCCCCAGCGATATTCGGGCATACGCACAAAGCCATACGTTGCCCATCCCTTGGCATCGACGGACGTCGCCGTGCGCAGGTACACGTCAGCCACCTGGAAGTCGCGCGGTCCCAGTTCCTGCCACCAGTTCAGAAACTCCGGCTGCCAATGCTCCAGCGCGCGCTGCAGAATGCGATTGGAACCCAGATCAACGTTATTAGGAATGCGTTCGGTGTAATTGATTGACATAGAATGAATCCTGTTCAGCCCTTTCGGTCGCGAG
>Ga0335083_10009351_pt1 | contig 11891 bp, 10 predicted proteins | sample Lox_Sample_42_FD_206716 | JGI IMG/M metagenome (GOLD analysis project Ga0335083, IMG submission 206716) | Soil microbial communities from Loxahatchee National Wildlife Refuge, Florida, United States - Lox_Sample_4.2 | ecosystem: Environmental > Terrestrial > Soil > Wetlands | place: USA... | reverse complement strand
GCCCGCGCCCGCGAGAAGCCAGCCCCAGGCGAGCGCGGCGGCGCCGAAGAGCGCCGCGAGCCCCGCGACGCCCGCGCGCCTATCGTCCATACTCGTCGTGCCGCTTCACCCAGTACGGCCCGCGGCCGCCCTCGTCGCGGCCCTTGGGCACGACGTCGAGATACCTGTAGTCGAGGTTGAGCGCCTCGATGCCGCGCGCGAAGGTCGAATAGGTGCGGTACACGTCTCCCCTGGCGTCCCTGGCGAACACGCTGACGCCTTCGCGCTCCGGCGCGTCCGGATTCTGCATCTTGTAGTTGTAGAACGCCTTCTTCTTCGCCATTTCCTCGGGCGTGAACGAGACGTTGAAGTCGAAGTTGAAATCCGAGCCGAAGGAAGACAGCCACTTGAAGCTCCAGCCCATGCGCTGGCGGTAGGCGGCGAGCTTTGGATAGGGGGCGCGCGACACCGCGACCATCGTCACGTCGCGCTGGTTCAGGTGCACGACGATGCCGTTGAAATTGTCGGCCCAGCGCGAGCAGTGCGGGCAGCCGGCGGGCCAGTCGGGCCCGAACATGAAGTGGTAGACGACGAGCTGGCTGCGGCCGTCGAATAGCTGTGCCAGCGTCTCGCGTCCGTTCGGGCCTTCGAAAACGTAGTTCTTGGTCACGGACTCCCAGGGCAGGGCGCGGCGCTCCTTCGAGAGCTTGTCGGCGAGGCGCGTGAGCTGCTTTTCCTTCGCGAGGAGCTTCTTGCGCGCGGCAAGCCACTTCTCGCTCGATACGACCTTGTGACCTGCTGCCATGCGGGCCTCCTGGGCGGGACGGATTCCAATATTATGCGGTCATGTGCGGCCGCTTCGTCAGCCCCGAGGAACGCGCGCTCGAGCGCGCGTTCGACCTCGGCCGGCGCGACAGCCCGAACCCGTTCGCGCGCCGCTTCAACGTCTTTCCCACCGACACGATCCCCTTCCTGCGGCTGCCTTCGAGCTCGGACCGGGTCGAGCTCGCCCTGGGTCGCTGGGGCCTGGTGCCGCACTGGTGGAAGGAGGCGAAGCCGCCGAAGACGAGCTTCAACGCACGCCTGGAGGAGGCGGCGGGCAAGCCGATGTGGCGCGACGCCTTCGCGCGCGCCCGCTGCCTCGTCCCGGCCGAGGGCTGGTACGAGTGGCGGGCGGTCGAGCGCGTCGACCCGTCGACGGGGGAGATCAGGGCGGCGAAGCAGCCTTACTTCATCCGCCCCCGGAACGCGGAGATATTCTGCTTCGCGGGACTCGCGGCCTACTGGAGGGACCCGGAGACGGGCGAGGCGCTGCGCTCCTGCGCCATCCTCACGAGCGCCGCGACCGGAGCGCTGGCTGAAATCCACGACCGCACGCCCGTCGTGCTGCCCCGCAGCGCGCACGCGCAATGGCTCGACCGCAGGCTCACGGATCCGCGAAAGGCCAGGGCGCTCGCCGAGGCGGCGCTGCCGCCTTCCGAGCTCGTGCAGTGGAAGGTGCGGCTGCTCGTGAACGACGCCAGGGCCGACGGCCCGGAGCTGATCGAGCGCCTCGACGAAGGTGGGCTATAGTTATCGTAGCGGCGCCCGCCGGTGCACTTGCAAGGCCCGCGGCATTCCAATGACATCTTGGTCCGCACGGGGGAGGGCGATGCGCGTCGTCGTAATCGGAGGCTACGGAAACTTCGGCGCCCGCGTGTGCCGCGGGCTCGCCCTCTCCGGCATGGAGGTGATCGCCGCGGGCCGCAACCCCGACGAGGCCGGACGCGCCTTCGGCGAGCTGCCGGTGAAGCACGCGCGCCTCGACCATTCGGCGGGCGATTTCCAGAGCGGGCTGAAGCGCCTCGCGCCCGACCTCGTGATCCACTGCGCGGGCCCGTTCCAGGCGCAGAGCTACGGCGTGGCGCGCGCGGCGCTCGGCGCCGGCGCGCATTATTTCGATCTCGCCGACGGACGGCAGTTCGTCGCGCGCTTCGCCCAGAACCTGCAGTCGGCCGCGCGCTCGGCCGACCGCCTCGCCGTGTCGGGTGCGAGCAGCGTGCCCGCGCTGTCGTCGGCCGTCATCGCGAGCCTGGGAGTGCGCGTGCCGACGATCGAGGAGATCCAGATCGCGATCGCCCCCGGCCAGCGCGCGCCGCGCGGGCGCGCGACCCTCGCGGCGGTGCTCGGCCACGCCGGGCGGCCGTTCAAGTGGGTGAGCGGCGGCAAGTGGCGCGACGCCTGGGGCTGGCAGGAGCTGAAGCGCCTGCGCTTCTACGGCCTGGGACCGCGCTGGGCGGCCGCGTGCGACGTGCCCGACCTCGAGCTGCTTCCGCGCCTCTATCCGGAGGCGCGCACCGTCGAATTCCGCGCGGCGCTCGAGCTGGGCATGCAGCAGAGCGCCCTGTGGCTCGCCGCTAGCTTGCGCCGGCACGGCGTGCAGCTGCCCCTCGAGCGCTGGGCGGGAGCGCTCGACTGGGTCGCCTCGCGCATGGACGGCCTCGGCGGCACCCTCGCCGGGATGCTGGTGAGCGTTTCGGGAAAGCGCGCCGACGGCAGCCGCGTACGCGCGGAATGGCACCTCACGGCGGACGCCTTGCACGGCCCCGAGATCCCGTGCATGCCCGCGATCCTGCTCGCCCGCAAGCTCGCAGGAGGCGGCCTCGCGCAGCGCGGCGCCTTCGCCTGCACCGGATTCCTGACGCTGCCGGAATTCGAGCGCGAGTTCGCGCGCTGGCGCATCACCACGGTGATGAGGGAGCGCAGCCTCGACTAGGCTTCGCGCGGCTGCTGCGAGAGCGCCCCGACCCGCACCCCCAGCAGCCGGATGCGACGCTCGAGCGGCACGCGCCTGAGGCACTCGCCCGCGGCGCGGCGGATGGCGGCGGCGTCGCGCGTCGGGGCTTCCAGGGTGCAGTCGCGCGTCAGGGTCTTGAAGTTGTCGAAGCGCAGCTTGAGGCCTATGGTCCTTCCGGCGCAGCCCTTCCTCTCGAGATCGCGCGCGAGGCGCTCGCACAGCTCGGTGAAGACGCGCGACAGCGCTTCGCGGTCGTCGACCGGGTGCAGGTCGTCCTCGAAGGTGGTCTCGCGGGAGATCGACTTCGGCTCGCTGTGCGTCACCACCGGCCGCTCGTCGCGGCCGTTTGCCGCCTCGTGCATCCACGCGCCGTGCTTCTGCCCGAAGCGCTCGACGAGCAGCGCGGGGTCGGCTTTCGCCAGCTCGCCGATGGTGCGGATCCCCATCGCCTCGAGCTTCGCGGCGGCCTTCGGGCCGACGCCGTTGATCTTGCGCGCGGGCAGCGGCCAGACGCGCTCCGGGATGTCGGCCTCCGTGAGGAGCGTCAGCCCGCCGGGCTTGTCCATCTCGGAGGCCATCTTCGCGAGCAGCTTGTTCGGCGCGACGCCGATCGAACAAGAGAGCCGCGTCGCCTCGCGCACGGCGCCCTGGATGGCGCGCGCGAGGTCGTGCGCCTCCGACCATTCGGCGGCGAGGGCGCTCAGATCGACGTAGATCTCGTCGATGCCGCGGTCCTCGATCTCGGGCGCGAGCGCGCGCACCGCCTCCTTGAACAGTCGCGAGTAGCGCCGGTATTCGTCGAAGTCCGCCGGCAGCAGCAGCGCGTCGGGCGCCTTCTTCGCCGCCCGCATCAGCGCCATCCCCGAATTGACGCCGAGGGCCCGCGCTTCGTAGGTCGCCGTGGTGATCACGCCGCGCCCCTTGTATTCGCGCAGCGTTGGGAAAGTCCCGTGTTCCTCCGACGCGCGCCGCCTTCCGCCGATCACCAGCGGCTTACCGCGCAGCTCCGGATAGCGCAGCAGCTCGACCGACGCGTAGAACGCGTCCATGTCGACGTGGGCGATGAAGCGCATGGCCGCACGGCGAGAGCGCGCTAGACTCGAGCTGGCGGCGCCAGCCGGTCTCGAGTCATCTGCGCGAGCGCGGTGATCCCGAGCAGCGCCATGTCGCGGTCGACCTCCTCGCGCAGCAGCCTGATCGCGTGGCGCACGCCCTCGTCGCCCGCGATCGCCGCGGCATAGAGGAAGGGCCTTCCGACGAAGACGAACTGCGCGCCGAGCGCGAGCGCCTTGAGCACGTCGGTGCCGCGGCGGACGCCGCTGTCCATCATCACGGCCATGCCGCCGGCCTCGGCCGCGACCCCGGGGAGCGCGTGCAGCGGCGCCATCGCACCGTCGAGCTGGCGCCCGCCGTGGTTGGAGACGATGACGCCGTCGACGCCGCTCTCGCGCGCGGTGCGCGCGTCGCGCGGCTCGAGCACGCCCTTCAGCACGAGGCGCCCCTTCCAGATCCGGCGCATCAGCTCGACGTGGGGCCAGGAGAGCTTGTCGCGCGGACCCGTGTAGCGCTCGGCCGTGCTCGTGATGAGCGGCGCGCGAGAGCCCGTGTTCTCGAAGTGCGGCATGCCGTGGAAGATCAGGGTGCGCAGGAACATGCCGCACAGCCATCGGGGCCGCAGCGCGCTGTCCCACGCGAGGCGCAGAGTAGGGCGCAGGGGCCGGTTGAAGCCGCTCCTCACGTTGTTCTCGCGGTTCGCGCCGACCGGCACGTCGACGGTGAGGACGAGGGTGTCGAAGCCGCCGCGCGCGACACGCTCGACCATCGTCCTGATCGCGGCGTCGTCCCCCGGCAGGTAGGCCTGGAACCAGGCAGTGCGTCCTGCGGCACGCACGTCCTCCAGCCGCGTCAGCGACGCTCCGCTCATGATCATCGGGACGTTGGCTGCGGCGGCCGCGCGCGCGAGCACGATGTCGCCCTGGTACGCGGCCATCGAGCTGCCGCCCATGGGCGCGATGCCGAAGGGCGCGCTGTATTCGCGGCCGAAGAGCGTCGCCTTGGTCGAGCGGCCGGAGACGTCGACCAGCACGCGCGGGATCAGGGCATGGGAGTCGAACGCCGCGCGGTTCGCCCGCAGCGACGCGTTCGTCTCCGCGCCGCCCGAGACGTAGCCGTACATCGGCCGCGGCAGGTAGCGGCGCGCGGGGGCCTCGAAGTCGTCGAGCGCGAGGATCCTACGCAGGCGCCGCGGCAGGCTCTTGTCGACCTGCCGGCCGATTCCGGCATGGCGCTGCGCGGAAGCGGAGGCGGAGACGGTCTCGCTGGCGTCGGGCATAGGGGTCCTAGTCGTCGAACGAGACGATCTCGACCCAGTTCGATCCCTTGCCGGTCGGGTACTTCCCGACGCCCTTGAGCGCGCCGGACGCCGCTTCGATCGCATACACCGACAGCGTCTCGGACCTCTCGCCCGAAGCGACGAGGAACTTGCCGCTTGGGTCGATCGCGAAGCCGCGCGGCTGCCTCTCGGTCGGCGTGCTGGAGAGGTACGTCAGCTTGCCGCTCGCGGAGTCCACCGAGAAGGCCGCGAGCGTGCTCGAGGTGCGCTCCGAGGCATAGAGGAACTTCCCGTCGGGCGTGAGATGCAGGTCCGCCGCCCAGATGTCGTTGTCGGCGTTGCGCGAGTTGGGGCGCGGCGCGCCGGGCTGGAGCTTCGAATCCGGCGGCAGGGCGGATACCGAGCTCACCTCGGTCAGGAGGCCCGTCTTCGAGTCGAGCGACAGGGTGGTGACGGTCGCGACCAGCTCGGAGAGCAGGTACACGAAGCGGTTGTCGGAGGACACCACGAGGTGGCGCGGACCGGTCCCGGCCTTCATCTGCAGGAGCGGCGGGGTGTTCGAGGCGAGCCGGCCCGACCTCTCGTCGAACACGAACTGAAAGACCTGATCGGTGCCCAGGTGCGGGACATAGACGAAGCGGTTGCTGTTGTCGACGCGGATCGCGTGGGCGTTGCGCGCGGTCGGGATCACCTGCAGAGGCTCGGGCAGGACGCGACGGTCGCCGCCGATCGCGTTGACGCTCACGAGGTTGCCGCCGTAGGACGCCCCGAACAGGACGCGGCCGGTGCGGTCGAGCGAGATGTACGGGAAGCTCTCGGCGAGCGGCGAGGTCGCGATCAGCTTGAGCGCGCCGGTGCCGCGGTCGATCGAGTAGGCGTGCACCGAATAGGGCTTCGAGCGCGACGCCGCGTAGAGGATGCGCTTGTCCGGGCTCACCGCCATCGGCATCACCACCTTCGCCGCGGCGACGCGCCCGCGGGCATCGAGCGCGCCGTCGTGATTCATCGCGTAGACGCCGATGTCGCCGTCCTCCGCGTTCGACACGTAGACGAAGGTCGCTGCGGGCGCCGCGCCCGCAGCCGAGATCATTGCGGCCATCGCTATTCCCCTGGCGAGTCCTGAGATGGGCTTCATGCGCTCCTCCTCCGCGAATTTTACAGGAGCCTAGGGCACGAGCACCGCCGACCCGGATATGCGCCGCGCCTCGAGGTCGCGGTGCGCCTGCGCGGCGTCGCGCAGCGCGTAGCGGCGACCGATCCGCACCCGGAGGACGCCGCTTCCGACGAGCTCGAACAGCCCGGCGCAGGCCGCCTCAAGGCCGCCGCGCTCGGCGACGTAGTGGCTGAAGCCCGGGCGCGATACCGAGAGCGAGCCGTGCTTCGCGAGCAGCAGCAGGTCGAGCGGGGGCACGTGGCCCGAGGCGTTGCCATAGTTCACGAGCATGCCGAAGCGCCGCACGCAGGGAATCGAGCGCGCGAAGGTATCCTTGCCCACGCCGTCGAACACCGCGGACACGCCGCGCGGCACGACCTTCTTCACCTCCGCAGGGAAATCGGCGTAGAGGAAGGCGTGGTCGCAGCCGTTCGCCCGGGCGACCCGGGCTTTTTCTTCGGATCCGACCGTCCCGATTACCGCGGCGCCGAGATGCTTCGACCACTGGCACAGCAGGAGGCCCACTCCGCTCGCCGCGGCGTGGACCAGCACCGTGTCTCCTTTCCCGGGCCGGAAGACGCGATCGACGATCATCGCAGCGGTCAGGCCTTTGAGGAGAAGCGCGGCCGCGCCCTCGTCGGAGATCGCGTCGGGCAGCCTCACCAGGCAGTCTGCGGGCACGTTGCGCTCCTCGGCGTACGCGCCGGTGTCCTCGTAGAATGGACCGCCCGTGCCCACGTAGGCGACGCGGGTGCCGGTGGCGGCGACGACCCCGGCCGCCTCGTTCCCGAGGACCAGGGGGAAACGCTGGGGCGACGCGAGGTAGAAGCCGCCGCGGCGCACGTTGACGTCCGAGAAGTTCACCGCGATCGCAGTGTGGCGCAGGCGCACCTGGCCGGCCGCGGGTGGAGGGAGCTCGATCTCCTCCCAGCGCATGACCTCGGGCCCGCCGTTCTCGTGGATGCGAATGGCGCGGGTCATGGAGTCGGTAGCATACCTTCGACGCCCCGAGGAATGAACGGCCAGGTCCGGGTATTCAGGCGCAGTCCCCGCTTACCCAACAATGGGTACGCAAAACCGTGCCCTTTCGTGAATCCCCGCGCACTGAAAGGTGGCGAGGTCGCGCGAGGTCGGCTACCTTACGCACCGGCGGAGCCCGGGCTACACGACAAAATTACACCGGGCCTGACGGGGTAACAGGGAGACCCACCATGCATCGCGACGCTCGACGCGCGTTCCACCGTTTTCTCGTGTTGTCCGCATTGCTAGCCGTCACCTCGTGCGGTGGCGGAGGCGGTGGAGGAGGAAGTTCGGCTCCTCCGGTTCCGACCCTCGTTAGCCTGTCTCCGAGCACGCTCAATTTCTCGGCTGCAACCCCAAGCGCACGCGCTCCCGCATCGCAGAACGTCACCGCGACGATCACCGGCATTACCGGCGGCACGCTGTACGTCTTTATCGCCATCGACGGCGCGATAGTGACGTCGGTCTCGACTCCTGTCATCAATCCCGCGACTCAGCAAGGCACCGCCGCGGTCAACGTCGGGTCGCCCGCCAACCTCGGAGCGGGCCCGCACAGCACCGCGATCACTGTCTCGGCGTGCCTGAGCAACGTGGTAGTGACGAACTGCTCCGGGATCCACATCGCAGGCAGCCCGAAGACGACTAACGTCAGCTACAACGTGGGGTCGTCGGTGCAGGCCGACGCTGTCGCGCCGTACCTCGGTACCAGCGGTGTACCAGGCAACGTGATTCTTCGCGGGCAGGGATTCACGCCGGTGACCTCGGTGAGCTTCGGCGGCACGCCCTCGGTCGCGCCCCCGACGGTGGTCAGCGATACCGAGATCCACGTCGACTACCCGGCGCTAACGGCCGGTATCTACGCTGTGACGCTGAACGGCGGCGCGGTCGCCTTTAACGCGTCGCTCAGGATCATCGACGCGCCGGCGTATGCCACCACGACGCTCGCGTATCCGTCCGCGCCGCAGCTGGTGAGGGGGCTCGTGTACGACGCTGAGCGGGCGGCTCTGCTGGTCGCGCTGAGCTTTGCGAATACCGCTAACAACACGCTGCTGCGCTACGCGTATTTGAGCGGCTGGCCGGTTACCCCGGACTCGATTCCGTTTGCGAACCTCAGGGACATCGCGCTCTCGCAGAACGCCGCAAAGCTTCTCGCGATTTCCGATGCTTCGATGACGGAGCTGAACCCTTCGACCTTGGGGACGATCACGACGGTCGCCAAGCCGGATTCGTTCTTCTTCGGCGCGAATGAATTCATGCGTGGCCTGGCGGTCGCGAACGACGGTATCGCTCTCGTCACGACGGGGTACAACGGGAGCGGGGACACCGGCTTGTATGGATACTCTGCGAGCCAGTCGGCGTTTTCTCCGATGTTCCAAGCGGGCAATAACCCCCTCAACGTGCTCTCCTACGCGGTAGCCGGAACCGGCGCTAACGGAGCGACCGTCGCGCTCGTCCAGAGCGGAGTCTCTCCCGCGCAGCCCATAATCCGGTATTCGGCCTCGACAGGAATCCTCGCCGCGTCCAACGTTGCCCTGAACCTATCCACACCCTCGGTGCGTGAGCACATCAACGCGCCCGCGTTCGACCGGGCGAGCAGTGTGATGATCGTGCCCCAGGCCGTGGGCGGCGGGTCGCCGTACAGCGCGTACGACGCGAACTTCGGCTCCGTGGGCGACCTTCCGTCGACGACCGCGGGCTACGCAGTCAGCCCCGACGGTGCCCGTGCCTACACCCTCGAAATTGCGAGTCCCTGTCAGGTGCGTGCGTTCGACCTGGCTTCTCCAACTGGAGCCGGAAACCCGCTGACGGAGGTAGTGACGGGGTTCCCCATCACGCTGGCGTCGTGCCCGGCCAACACCGCCTTCCCTCAGAGCATCAAGATGCTGGTCAACCCCGCGGGCGACACGCTCTTCATCGCGGGGAATCTCCAGATCAACGTGGTTCAGCTGCCCTAGAGCGAACGGCAACAAGAACGCCCCGGGAGAAGTCCCCGGGGCGTTTCATTTGAAGTCAGCGAAGCGTCAGTCCGCGAGCGGGCTCGGCCGGATCTGGACCTTGTATACCTTCGGGCTGTTCTGCGTGCCGCCCTCGTTGTGGAACACGGTGCGCGTTCCGGACATGGTCCACAGCCCCTTGCCCTTCCAGCCGGCGTTCGGATCGTCGATGCGTCCGTCGGCGAGCTTGGTGAAGAAGCCGAGCGGGTAGGGGATACGGAGATCGACGATGTTGCCATCCACGACGGCCATCAGCGATTCACTGCCGTTCGCCATTGCAATCGGCACGTCCTTGCCCAGGCCCAGCGTGTTGTAGCGGTCCACCCAGAGGTAATAGGCGTGGTTGGCGCTGCCCGAAGGATCGAGCCCCTTGAATTGCGGCCCGGGCATCCTGTAGAGCGTCCAGCCCTCGGGGCAGAGCTTGCCGCTCGCCGCCTCGGGCCCGTTCTGCGGCCGCGTGCACTTCCTGCGATCGAAGCTGGCGATGTGCCCGCTCGCTAGCGGCGTCCACACCACGCCGGTGCTGTCGACGTCGATCCCGCGCGGGCTCCAGGCGCCCTCGGGCGGAACGAAGACCTCGGCGAGCGCGGTCTCGGACGGATTCGGCCCGGGAATGATGCGCACGACGTAGCCGGGCTGGTCCAGGCGGGAGAAGCCGATCCCCGTGGACTGGCCCCAGATCGAGTCGTCCACCGGGCTCGGCATGATGCCGTAGAAGGCCGCCATGAGCCGCTTGTCCTTCTTCGGGTCCACCGGATCGTTCGGCCCGACGTACTCGTCGCGCTTCCCGTTGCCGTTGGTGTCGACGATGATCGGCGTCCAGCCCTGCGATTTCGCCTCGTCGCCGGTCTCCAGGAACATCTTGGTGTTGATCCAGCCGACCACGCCGCTGTTCGGCGGGCCCGCGCTCGTCCACAGCGTCCTGTTGGCGTCGTGGCCGAAGTACAGGTGGTGCGCGGAGAAGCAGGTATCGACGTGCTTCCACTCGCCGGTCTTCGGGTCGTACACCGAGACCTGGCGGAACGAGCTGTCCTGCGGGGCGACCCTGGCCGAAGGATGATCCGAGCCCTTCTTGCAGTAGGCCGGGTTCGCGCCGATCGGCCGGATCCGCGCCGTAAACCAGACTCGGCCTTCGCTATCCATCATCGCGTTGTGCATGCTCGAGTGGCCGTCCCAGATCGGCTCCTTGCCCCAGTAGGCCGAGGGTTGCATCGGCAAGTCTGTCGACGACGGCGTCTTCGGGTCGCGGTAGGGATGCTTGATGAACGAGGCTTGGTGCTTCACCGGGTCGAGCACGGGAACCATGTCGGTGCTCTCCTCGGGTGCGCCGTAGATCGGGCCGTTGGCGTTCAGCCGCGGATTGTTCCGGTCGGTCGAGATGCCGTCGTGGAGATAGTACTTCGGCGTCGAGAAATCCCACATCGTGACGACCATGTTCCGCTCGACGCCTTTCGGCCGCTCGGGCCTGGCAAACGGCACCTCGCCCCCCGCGATGCGGTCGGTCCAGTCGGCGTAGTTCTTGAGCGCGGCGTCGATGCCCATGTAGCCGAGGCCGAGCGCCATGTTCGACATCGCCTGGCCGGATTGAGTGCGGCGCGCCCAACCGGCAACGCCGCCGCCGAACTCCTTGGGCACGACGCGGATGCCGTGCGACCCGAGGGCGTGACAGGACTGGCAGGCGTTCTTCACCGTGTCGACCCATGCCTCCTGGGTCTTGATGTTGGAGGAGATGCCGTTGCCCTTCTCGCCGGTGCCGGGAAACTGGTCCCTGCCCGGGATGTTGAGCATCGAGTACCAGTACATGCCGGGATAGTATTCGGCGGCCGCCTTCTCGCTCGGCGCGACCACTGCCTGGAGGTCGAGCTTGGCGCCCGGCGCCGCCCGCACCTTGGGCGAGTCCACCAGCCCGTAGCCGCGCGTCCACACGCTGTAATTCGCCTTCGGCAAATCGGGGATCAGATAGCGCCCGCTGTCGTCGGTGACGACGACCTTGGCGTATTTCGTCGGCAGGTCGGTGGTTTCTGCGATGACCCACACGCCGGCTTCGGCGCCTTTGCTGCTCGTGACAGTGCCCGATATGTTTCCGCCGCTTCCGGCACTCTCCCCCATGCCCGCGCACGCGGCGACGAGCACGGAGATCGCGAGCGCGGCCGCGCCCGTACCCCAATAGACATGTCTGGCCTTCATGGACTCCCCCTGGTTGGATGCTGCGAGACTTTCCCCGAGCGAAAGGATGCACCTTTCCGGGCGCGCGGGCAAGCGATCCCCGTACAATGTGCGCATGCTCGGGATCGCTCTTTCCACGATCGCTTTCTTCGTGGCGAGCTTTTTCATCAAGCGCTACCTCGACGGCATCGGCATCCCGAAAACCATGGTGCGCGGCATGGTGGTGTTCGTCCTCGCCCTGGCCGCGGCCTACGGGGTCGCTTACGTCGTCGATTGGCTCTCGGCAGCATCGAGTCACGTATGAAGATCTCCGCAATAGGAAGCTACGTCCTCACCATACCCACGCGCGAGCCGATGGCGCGGAGCTACGCGCATCAGAAGCTCGTCGTCGCGGAAATCGCCACCGACGAGGGCGTGAAGGGCCTGGGCTACAGCCTGGTGTTCGGCGGTGGCGGCGCGGAGGCCGTGCTC
>Ga0335083_10009350_pt1 | contig 11893 bp, 15 predicted proteins | sample Lox_Sample_42_FD_206716 | JGI IMG/M metagenome (GOLD analysis project Ga0335083, IMG submission 206716) | Soil microbial communities from Loxahatchee National Wildlife Refuge, Florida, United States - Lox_Sample_4.2 | ecosystem: Environmental > Terrestrial > Soil > Wetlands | place: USA... | reverse complement strand
AACCTTGACCTGACGCAGAATCAGGCCCAACAACAGAACCTCACCACCAGCATCAACAACTTTGAGGCACAGCTGACGGCCGAGCAGGCGCAGCTCACTACTGAATTCAACCAGGTCAACGCTTCCCTGCAGGCTTATCCACTGCTCTTGCAGGAAGTCACAGCGACGCTGGGAACGATGAGTTCGGGAGGCAGCAACACTACCAGTTCCTCCCCCATTCTTACTTCGGGACTCTAGATCCATGGATGCGCGACTTTCTTATCGCGAAGCGGCGGTGCAGGGCTCCAGCCCGGTGCGCTTGGTGATTCAACTTTACGAGCAGGCCATCGAAGACCTGCGTCGCGCGCGGGCTGCCCTCGACTGCGCCGATATCGAGGCCCGCACTCGTCACCTGAATCACGCGATCCTGGTACTCGGATATCTGCAGTCCTCTCTCGATCTCGAGCGAGGCGGAGCCGTCGCTCAGAATCTCGTCCGCTTCTACGATGTAGTCCGCGCCGCTCTGGTCGAGGCCCAAGTCCGGCAATCGGCGGCCGTTCTCGAGCGGCAGATCGCGCTTCTTATACAGGTGCATCGGGCATGGTCTGAGGTAGAGCGCTCAAGTCCCGTGCCCGCCCCTACAACTGCGCCCCCGCGTCCCACTCCGGAGCGCGATTCTTCCCAGGATTGGAATGCCTGATGCCTCTCTCTCGCACTGCTGATCTAACTCGTGCGCTGCATGAAACCAATAGCCGGCTGCGCTTCTCGCTCGATTGTCTGCTGCCGGCTTCCGCATCAGACGCGGCACTGCCGCGGCCCGCAACTCCTGAACAGATGGCGGAACTTTTGTCCGAATTGAGGAATGCGGGCCAGTGGCTGAGGACCATGCCCGCAGAAAAGACTCCTGGGCTCGAACAGGAGCTCTGCGAATACCGCAAGAATGTCGAACGCTTGCGCGACCTCCTACCCTCGATCCACCGAGCACTGCTGAGCGAGCGCGCCCGCCTGGAACACGAGCGGGTCCGAGTGAGATCCGCTCGGGAATGGGTGGACCGTTCCCGGCAGACGCTGTGAACGATATGGGGCGAAACGATTTGGGCGAAACGATCTTCGACCAAACTCTGCCCCGCCAGCGGCCGAGCTACTTGATGTAATTGAACAAGTTCGTTTGCTGCGTCTGGGCCATCGCTTCCAGCGTTGCTTGCCGCGAGGTTTGCGCGCTCTCCAGATTACTGATCACCTTCGTCAGATCGGCTCCGCCGATGGTGTCTTGCTGTTGCGCCAGTTGTGTGGTCTCGGTGTTCAGAAAGCTCTGCTGGGAATTGAGCTGATTCATGGCATTGCCGTAGAAAACGCGTTGCGCGTTGATGTGCTGATACGCGCTGCTGATTTCGGTGACGGCGGAGTCGATGTTGGTACCGGCCTGCAGGCTAGTAATGAGATCCTGCACCGCCTGGAATACGTCGCTTCCCGCGCTCGAAAACAGTTGTGACCCCGGCAGATTCGTCTGCAGGGAAAAGTGGTCGCCCACCGTGATCGTATTCGAACTGGAGTTCCCGAGATAGTTCACGCCCGATGGGCTGGACGAGTCGAGGACGTAGGGCGCCGTCTGGGTGGCCGTGCCGGCGAAAACGTAGCTGCCCTGGTAGGAAAGATTGGCCAGGCTGACCAGTTGCGTCTGAATGCCTTGCACCTCGGCCGCGATCGACGCCCGGTCGGAGTCATTCAACGTGCCGTTGGCGCCTTCGACGCCCAGGCTAATGGCGCGCTGCAGCGTCGTGACCACCGAATTCAAAGTAGAGTCGGCGTTCTGCATCTCCCCTTGCACGCTGTCGACGCTGCGCAAGTACTGATCGGCGGCGGCGGTTTGCCCGGCGTTGCGCACCAGCATCGCAGCGGCCGCTGGATCGTCAGACGGCACGCTTACACTCTGGCCGGAGGAGATCTGCTGTAGGTCGGTATTGATCTGCTGCTGGGTCTGCTGAATCGCGGAGATCAAGTCAGGAAGCGGATTGGGATTGACGCGCATGAGGAATCCTGGGAAGTCTTCATTAAGAAGTCTTCATGTTGATAACCGTCTGCATCATCTCGTTGATGGTCGTGATGACCTGTGCCGAGGCGGAATAGGCCTGCTGGTAGCGCATCATGTTCGCAGCCTCCTGGTCGAGCGAGACCCCGGACACCGACGAACGCTGATCATTCAACTGCTGCAGCACCTGCGCCGACGCGCTCTGTTCGGCATTGGCGTTGGCGGAGGCGTTGCCCACGTTGAACACCACGCCAGAGTAGTAATCGGTGGGGCTCTGCCCTTGAATCAGCCCTTGTGTGCTCAGGGCGAACATCGCTTCGGCATTTCCATTGCTGCCCGGCGTGCCATCGGAACTGGCGGCGATCAGAGAGGGATCGGTGATGGCAACCGACAGGCTGGCTGCCGCTCCCGTCCCTGATGCGGGCGGAGCGTTGAACAGATTCGTCCCCGGATTGCCGTTCAAATCGTATCCGCCGGTCTGCACCTGATTGACGGCATTGGCGAGCCCGGCGGCCAGCGTATCGAGCTGCGCCTGAATGCCGGGAATCTCCTGATCCCGCGCCTGAATCAGTCCGCCGAGCTGTCCGGAAACCATGGTGTCAGTGATGTCGTTACCCTGCGCAAAAATGTGCTGAACCCCGGATGCATCAGGCTGGGTCGAGAGCTGGAAGCTCTGCTGTCCCGCGACCAGCGCCGTGCCGTTCGCGGTCGTCAGGGAAATTGTGTTGTCGGTCGGAATGACCGAGACATCCACCAGCGACGACAGCTGGTCGATCAGCTGCGTTCGCTGGTCCAGAAACGTGCCCGCGTCTTCTCCCACGTTCTGCAGGTTGCTGATCTGGCCATTCAGCTTCGCGATCTGCTGCGTCAGCTGGTTAATCTGCTCCACTGACTGCTCAACACTTCCATTGAGGCTCGTGCGCTGCTCCGCCAGGTTGTTGGCCGCTACATTGAATGAAGTCGCCAGGTTGTCGGCCGCCGTAACGACCCCTTGCCGGAGGGAGAGATCCGCAGGACTGGTAGAGAGCTGGTTGATGCTGTTAAAAAAATTCGAAATCGCGCTGCCGATATCGCCACTCCCGCTCGTGAAATTCACCTGCGTTTGCGACAGGGCGGAGGCCAATGCAGTCCACTGTCCCTGGGTCTGGGTTTCCTGCTGGATGCGGGATTCCAGGATCGGATCGCGCACACTTTCGATCGATTGCAAGGTCACGCCGCTACCCAGCGTCAAAGGGTCGACGATGATCGGGGCGCTGGCCACGAAGACCGGAACTTCCCGCGAGTAGCCGGGAGTGTTGGCGTTGGCCACGTTGTTGGTCGTTGCCTGCAATGCTCCCTGCTCCGCCGTCAGCCCGCTCAACGCAGTTGCGAGACTGGCATTCAGACTCGACACGGGTTGCCCTCCTCTCGTTCTCTCACGCTACTCCCTTGCTCCCACCAACGCTTCGGCGTGGAGAGCAAGGCGTCCATCGTTTGACCGGCGAAGAGTAACCGGCTGCGGCTCCGGCCAGCAGGTTGGAAACCGTTGTCAACCAGCGGTTCGCTCGCGACAGGATGGCGGCCTGGACGCGCCCGAGGTCGAGAACCCGCATCTGTGCGGCGCGCAAATCGGAGGCGATTGCAAATTCCGCGAGCATCGGATTGCTTTCCCGAGCGCCCGCCCCATTCTGCGACCAACAAGCTTGGAGCGCTCCTTGCAGACGAAGTTGCTCGCACGTCTTTTCCTGCAACGCTTCCAGATCGCCGGACAGCAAAGCCCGTTGGCTGGCCTGAAGGCTAGCCTCCAACTGTCTGAGGAGGTTCAGACTGCTTTCCGCGATGTCGTCGGCCTTCTTCTCCGGCCCTGCCGGTGGCTGTTTGCCCGACTCCGCTTCTGCCGTGCCGAACTTAGCGTTGCTGAAGAGTTGGTGACTCATTGGTTCAGGCCAGGCTATCGAGTTGGTGCGCCGGCGGTTCGCCGCTCCCCGTCTCTTCCTCCGCCGTTTCCCGTTCCTCTCCTCGCGGATGGGAACGGCGGCGGCGCGCGGCGCCTTGCGCAGGTTGATTTTCTGGCTCACCTTCCGGCCCGCGAACCGCGGCTGCCGGTGTCAGAAGATCCGCCAAGAGATGGCCGCTGCTCATCGTTCAGAGTCTCCACGAGTGGCTGCGCCCGCCTAGGCGGCGGACCCGCCCATCCGGTGCAACAGCATCGCTCCGGCAGTCTTCTCCGGGTTGGACTCATAGTGCCCGCCCTCGACCGCCTGGCGCAGAGCCAGGACGCGCTCTTCGCGCATCTCAGGAAGTTGCGACGCCTGCGCTACCAGGGCCTGTACCTGCGAGTGCGCCCCGGAAAGCTGCGCCTGATCTTCGACGTCGAGCAGGTTGCCGGCAGACGCATTCGTCACCCCCACGCTCTGCGCACCGTTACCCCTCGCTTCCGGTAGTGGTGGCGGTCCGTAATTGAGATCGATTCTCATGGCTCGTGCTCCCTTCCTTGAATTCCCTTGCAATTCAAGTATCGTCCGCACGTTAAATTACTTTAATTCCGTCCCGCAATCCTGGCCGATCTGAATGCCTCTATGCCTTCATCCTGTTCTATCGGCAAGGGTTGCGAAAACTTTAGGCCAACCCCCGCGCACCGCTCCGCCCGCCGATCACCCCTTCACCCCTTACCTTCGTGCGCCGGAAGGTGCCGCGCAATCATGGCCGCGATGCCGAAGCCCCCGTGCGCCGCCAGGCCCTGTGCCAGGGACTGCGTTCCCAGGTAGTTGTAATCGTCGGCTCCGGGTGTCGCGTTATCGCCTGGAAGCGTGGCAAAAGTCTTCTCCATGGATTCCAGCAGCGACCCGATCAGGTTTGCCTCAAACTCCCGCGCGGCCCCGGCGCCCCGGCCCGGCCCGTGGGCCGCCATAGCGAGCGTGGGAGAAACTGTCGCTGCCGTAGATGAAATTGCGCTCATCAGATTACCTCCAGCTCGGCTTCGAGCGCGCCTGCCGACTTGATGGCCTGCAGGATCGAAACCACGTCGCGCGCCGTCGCTCCGATCGCCTGCAGACGGGACACCAGCTGCTCCACACTGGCGCCTTCGCTGAGCTCCACGTTACGCGCCGGAGCTTCCGTCGCTTTCAGCCTGGATTCGGGCACGATTTCGGTTTGTCCCGTAGCCAGCGGGTTCGGTTGCGAGACGGCATACGCCGTCGTGACCTCGATTGAAAAATTGCCGTGCAGAATGGACACCGCTCCCAAATGCACGTCCTTGCCCAGCACCACGGTTCCGGTGCGCTCATTCACCACGACCTTGGCGCGGCGCCGCACTTCGACCTCGAGATTCTCGATATGGGCCAAGAGCGCCGGAACCGCCGCCGGTTCGCCGGGCGTCACCTTGATGTCCACCCTCCGGCTGTCCACCACGATGGCCACCGGCGCCGACCATTCCTGGTTGATCACCGAAGCCACGGCTTCGGCAGTTGAGAAACTGGCGTCATTCAACAACAGCGACAGGTGTTCCAGCCGCGCCAGGTCCAACGAGCTGTCCCGCTCGACCAGCGCTCCTCCGGGGACGCGCCCCACCGTAGGATGGTTCATCTGCTTGGAATTCGTAGCGGATCCCGCTGCATACCCTCCGATGACGAGCGGTCCCTGTGCCGCCGCAAACACCTGGCCATCGGCGGCATAAAGCGGCGTGAGCAGCAGCAATCCGCCCTCGAGGCTCCGCGCATCGCCGCTCGAAGATACCATCACGTCCAGATGCATCCCCGGCCGGGCAAAAGGAGGCAGGTTCGCTGTTACGAAAACCGCTGCCACGTTGTTGACTCGCACGGACGCCGACGGAATCTGCACGCCCATGCGGGCCAGGATGCTGGCCAGCGTTTGCACCGTAAAATACGTCTGCTGCCGGTCCCCGGTACCCTTTAGCCCCACCACCAGCCCATAGCCGATGAGGGAGTTGTCGCGCACGCCCTCCACGGTCGTGACATCGCGGATCAGTACCTTGTGAATTTCGCTTTCCGCCGCCACCATGGTGCCCGCCGCCAGAACCAGGACAGCCGCGCCCCGCAGAATCGCACTCCCCAATTTCGTCATGAGCTCCTCTAGAATCCGACCACTCGCAGAATCCATTTCAAAATCGGATTCGGCGAACGTGTCCCTTCACTGACAATTCCCTTGCCCTTGACCTCGACTTCCAGATTTCCCACATTGTTCGAGGCAACGGTATTGGCGGCATCAAGGTCGCCGGGGCGCACCAGTCCGCGCAGAATTACGGTCTCGTGCTGGTTGTTCATCGTGATCTGACGCTCGGCTTCGACCACGAGGGTGCCGGTGGGCAGCACTGCCGCTACCCGTCCCGTGAGCGTCGTGCTCAACGAGGTCTGGGACGTCGCCTGCGCCTTTCCCGACAGCACCTGCGCTGAACTGGGCGAAAACAAGTTCGCCACCCCGGTGGTCTTCAGTTGTCCGGGCAGTGCGGTGATGCCGGAACTAGCGGAGAAGCTGCGGTTGGTGGAAACGTTGCCCGCGCTGTTCGCCGAGAGATTTTGCGCCACGCTGATCGTCACAAGATCGCCCACGCGCGAAGCTTTGTAGTCTGCCACCATGTTGGCCAGCCTTCCAGTGTCGATCCAGAGGCTTCCTGACGTCGCAGGCTCAGCCTCGGGAGCCTTGGCCGATACGCGCTGCACATAATCCGCCAGCGCGTCGGGGTTGGGAGCATTGGCCCGGGGCTTCGATTGGGCGTTAGCGTCGGAGAGAAACGCCCCTGCCACCACAAAAACCAACATCCGGCTTCCGGCACTCAACACTCTCATGCTCAACATTGGCTTGCGACTCTTTCCATAATCGATTTCACGATGTAGCGCGCAAGGCTCCGGCGGCCACCACTACGGCGCGTAGCGTCCGGCCGCCATGCTCGATGCGCGCCCGCACTTCCTCGCCCGCTCCGCCCGCGTCGAGCGAAATTGCGCGCACGACCAAACGGATCCCGTCCTGTTCCCACAACAGAGAAACACTCTGGCCGCGCCGCACCAGCGCCTTCCTCGAACGCAGCACCTGGACAGCGATTGCCGAGTCCGCGAACCCGACCGTCGATTTCGCAGGCCGGTCTTCGGCGGAGCGCACGGGCTGCGCCGTTTCCCGTGGAAGATCGCGGCCCGGTACTCGAAGCAGGAAAGGTACACAATCTTTGGGATCCACGCAGCGCGCGGAGACTTCCCAACTCCCGAGCGCGGGATTCCATACTTTCCTCGTAAGTTCCAACGCAGTCTCGCGCGGGAGCCAATTGGCGGCGCTGCAATCGATCTCGCGTGCAGCAACCAAGCCCGTGGTTTCGGGCTTCGGCAAGCCGGATTCGCCTGAGCGAGGAATCGCCGGCAACGACGCAAGAATCCTCCGGCCGAGTTCGACGCAGGAAGCGCGTGTCCCCGCGCGCCGCACGGTGATTCTCTCCGGTACGCTCGCGTTCGTAGATTCCAGGAGCCGAACCTCATTGCTTGCGGCAATCCTTTCGAGCAAAGTCCGCACTTCATTGCCTTCGAAAACCCGCGCACTTCCCGCCAACGGAGCTCTGCCCAGCCTCACGCGTTCCGACGCGCGAAGCCATACTGGACACGTGTCGCCGGTCAAAAGGTCTGCCAGCGAAAACTCTGCTTCCGCCACTTCGACATTCGCCTGCAACGTGACCCGGCAGGATTGCTGCGCGAACAATGCCGGCAGAAAAATAAACAAGGAGACACCGGTCACACACGCGGAGATGCGAAGCGATCTCATAGGTTCACTCAATGCTGGCGGTCCGATCGGGCTAACGATGGCTCAACGCCCCAGCTGGTTGATGTCCTGCAGCATCTGATCGGCGGAGTTCACCACGCGCGAGTTGGCTTCGTACGAGCGTTGCGCCACGATCATCTGCACAAACTCATCGACCACGCTTACATTCGATTGCTCCAGCATCCCTTGCTCAATCGAGCCCAGCCCTTCACTGCCTCCCGGCGTGCCGATCACCGGATCCCCCGATGCCGTGGTCGCGAGAAATAAATTGCTGCCCGTACTGTTCAGTCCGCCGGGATTGTTGAATAGTGCGAGCTGCAGTGATCCAACCTGCTGCGCGGCCGTCTGGCCCGGCAGGGTCACGCTGATGGTGCCGTCCTGCGCCACTGTCACCGACGTGGCCCCGGGAGGAATCGTCACCGCCGGCTGCACCGGGTTTCCGTCCTGCGTGACCAAATTTCCCTGCGCGTCGAGATGGAAGCTTCCGGCCCGCGTATACGCGGTTTCCCCATCGGGCAGAAGAACCTGAAAGAATCCCTGGCCTTGAATCGTCAGGTCCAGCGGGTTTCCCGTCTGGCTGAAGTCTCCCTGCAGTTGAATGACCTCCGACGCTGCCGTGCGTGTGCCCAGCCCGACCTGCAGACCCGCAACCATGGTGGTCTGCTGCGAAGCGGCCGCTCCCGGCATCACCAGGTTCTGGTAGACCAGGTCTTCGAATTGAATGCGCCGTCTTCGGAATCCCGCGGTGCTCGAGTTCGCCAGGTTATTGGCGACATTATCGAGGTTCGTTTCCTGGGCCATCATTCCGCTGGCTGCGGTATAAAGCGCGCGAATCATGAGTTCACTCCCCTCAGACCTTCGGCAAATCCTGCACCGCAGTCTGATTGAACTGGCTGTCGAACACCGTGAGCGCTCGTTGCATCATTTCAGCGTTGCGCTGGATCGCGATCAACTCGACCACGCCCTCGACCGGGCTCACATTCGAAGCCTCGAGCATGCCCTGGCGAACCGATGAAGAGGCTGCCGGTAACTCGGATCCCGTCGGGGCCTGATAGCTTGCATTTCCCAATGCCTGCAAAGTCGTGTTGGGCGCAAACTCTGCCAGCCGTAGCTTCGCGACGACAGCGCCATCCACAGATACCGTTCCATCGGCGCTCACAGCGACTGCGCCATTGGGCAGCGTGATTGCCCCTTGTTCGCCGAGCACGGCGTCGCCCTGCGAGGTCACGAGCCGTCCCGTGGGTGTCGCATGAAAGCCACCATTGCGCGTGTAGACGATGCCGTTGGCCGATTGCACCGCGAAAAATCCTGCGCCTGCCACGGCCATGTCCAGAGGATTGCCCGTCGCCGTCAAACTCCCGGACGCGCGATCCACCCGGCTGCCGCCGAGCACTCCAAAATCGTTGACCGCGGCGTTCAGAGGATTCCCCGCAACCGCCCCACTCCCAGCCAGCAACGAACGAAAGGTCGCTTGCTGCCCTCGATATCCCGCGGTGCCAAGATTCGCCAGATTATTGGCGACTAATTCAAGCGCCTGCGTTTGTGCGGCTAGCCCTGCGCACGCTGCGTAATAACCACTGTCCATGGTCGATCCACCTGCGCTTGGATCCAAGCACGATGCGTTCCATTGCAGATGAGAGTTTGGAAATACTGGTCCGATGTGGAAGCAGTTGAAATAACGCTCGGATGGTGGATCTCAGTGAATTCCCGCTACCTTTTGCAACGATACTCGGGAGAAGATCTTGCCGGGCAACTCGCGGAGTCCCCGGCAAAATCTTCCGGCCTGTGCGGGACGCAGGCCAAAAGGATGCTCCTCAGTTATGCACCTCGAGCGAGAGCACCACCGGCTCTCCTTCAAACAGAAGCGTCGTGTGCATCTCCTCGTTGACCATCGAATGCAGGTTATATTCCGCACCCGTAATTACCGTCGGCACCGACAACATACAGCCATCTCCCAGCCCGGTGATCTTGTTCTTGAAATTGCCCGCAACCATGTTGCAGATCTCGCCTACCGCATCCCACATTTCCGGTCCGGCCGTCTCCGCGTCGATTCCCAGCATACGCGAAGCCATGCGCGCCGCCGACTTCGCGCTGCACCGCACCGTCAAAATTCCGCACAACTGCCCCGCCAACCCCACCATCGACGTAATATCAAGCCCCTCTTCCAAGGGAAGTTCGACCGGTACCTCAAGTGGGCATGCGAGCATGAGTTCGAATACTTCCTGCATCGCCAATTGCAGCGTCGGAAGCCAGCATTCGCGGGACTGGGCGGAACTCAGAGCTGGATTTGGGGAGTTCATTTCGCCTCCAGCACCGGAAGCACGTGCTCTTTCACCTGGTCCGGCGTGAATGGCTTGCGAATATAACCGCGAGCTCCCGCCGACAACGCCTGTACCACGTGCCCCTCGCTTCCTTCGGTCGTAATCATCACCACGGGAATTCCCTTTGCACTCTCCACGCCCGAGAGTTGCTTGACGAACTCGAGCCCATCCATGACCGGCATGTTGATATCGCAGAGAATGAGGTCCACCTTATTCTTCTGCACGGCTGCCAGCGCTTCCGCCCCGTTACCCGCTTCCAGGACTTGGGCGATGCTAAGACCTGCCTGGCGCAGCGAACGTTCCACGATTTTTCGCATCACTGAGGAATCATCCACAATGAGAGCGCAGATGTTGTTCATGTTCCCGCCGATCCTCTCGGGGCGACCCGGCCCCATGCTGTCGCAGCCGCGTCGTTCCCCGCTAGTCTTTATCGGCAGTCCCGGCGTCCACTTTAACCGGCCCTCTTTGGCCACCTCTCCCGCGCAGCCCTCGCGCTCCGCATGTACTGTCGGGCAATGTACTTCCGGGCCGTTGACCGAGCTCCCCATTCGTCCTAGAGTGCTCTGCAATGTTCGATCTTCTTTCCTCGCCTGAGGAAGGAAGTCCCAGTGGGATTCCGCTCCCACAGTGCTGTTCCGTTCGCGGCAGGCGCGGCACCGGCTTTTCTCGCCGGCCCGTAGCTCTAGCTGAACAGCTAAGACCATCCACCGCGCTGCCCGTCGCCACACCACCAAGTCGCAACTCGAAGTGTGTCTCACCCTGCACGGAGGTGCAAAATGAGCCGTCCCCCACTGCTCGTAACGTTCATTAGTTTCGTATTGGCAAGCATCACGATCACGTTCCTTGACGCACAGACCGATCCCGGGCCCCGCCCGGGCTCGGCATCCGCGGGAAGTTTCTATCCCACACTCAACTCCAATGAGCAAACTTTATTCGGCCAGGCTCAGCTTCGTTTTCAGGAAGTGGATTCCGTCTCCGGCGCTATCACCGGAGAATCGGGATCGGGCCTCGGTCCCACGTTCAACGGCAATAGTTGTGCCCAGTGCCACGCGCAGCCCACGATTGGCGGAGCCAGCCCTGGTCTCCTCAGTCCGCAGAATTCAATTCCCAATCCCCAGGTAGCGCTCGCCACCCTCGACGGCGCTCTGAACACTGTTCCCTCCTTCATCACGCCCAACGGTCCGGTGCTCGAAGCGCGTTTCGTCAAGACGTCTGCCGGTGCGCTCGACGGCGGTGTTCACGACCTCTACACCATCGCCGGCCGCTCCGACGCTGCCGGCTGCTCATTAGCGCAGCCCGACTTCGCTTCGGCTCTTTCCTCCGATAACGTGATTTTCCGCACTCCCACGCCTGTGTTCGGTCTCGGCCTGGTGGAAGCCACACCCGATGCCACGCTGATCGCCAACCTCGCCGCCACGCAATCGCAGCGGGCGGCTCTCAAAATTGCCGGCACCTTCAATACCAGCGGTAACGACGGAACCATCACCCGCTTCGGATGGAAGGCACAGAACAAATCGCTGCTGATTTTTGCCGGCGAGGCCTACAACGTCGAACAAGGGGTCACCAGCGAGAACTTTCCCAATGAGCGCAGCGCCGTCTCGGGCTGCGTTTTTAACGGGTCTCCGGAAGATCCCACCGAACTGCTGAACGAGAACGCCAGCAGTCCCAACTTCGGTTTGCCTCTGGGCACGGCATCGGAAATGTCGTCGGACGTCGTTAACTTTGCAGCGTTCATGCGTCTCTCCGCTCCTCCCACACCGGCCACTCCGACACAATCGACTCTGAACGGCGCCGCCCAGTTCAACACCATCGGCTGCAATCTCTG
>Ga0335083_10009348_pt1 | contig 11894 bp, 12 predicted proteins | sample Lox_Sample_42_FD_206716 | JGI IMG/M metagenome (GOLD analysis project Ga0335083, IMG submission 206716) | Soil microbial communities from Loxahatchee National Wildlife Refuge, Florida, United States - Lox_Sample_4.2 | ecosystem: Environmental > Terrestrial > Soil > Wetlands | place: USA... | reverse complement strand
AGCAACTCGACCAGCGTGAATCCCTGATTTTCTCCGGCCAACATAAATCTTCGCGGGCAATGCCCATTGATTACTTCCGCTGAGAGTCGTAGAGAAATTTAATTTCAGCTTCGGAGAGTCCGCGATTGAACATCATCGGCTCGGAAATTAACCCGTCAAACGATGCGCCCACCTCATTGTATTGTGGATTGGGATCGACCAGATTTATCCCGATGGTCAGGTCGTGGGAATTTGCAGGCACGCTTCCCTGCCACCAGGAAATTCGCTTCTGGCGCACGCCATCAACATAGAAAATCTCCTTGGCCCCATCATACGTCACTGCCACGTGATGCCATTGGCCATCAGTCACTTTTTGATCACTGCCCACTGCATAATCTTTGGAATTGATATCGATTTCGAGGACCGCCTTACCCTGCGCCTTGTTGCCCGGCGTGTGGCCGCCCGCGATGCTGAGGGCAAAACCGCCTTTCCAGCTCTTATCAAAAACGCGCCGCCAGGTGTCTCCTGTGTTGCTGGTTTTAATCCACGCTGCCAATGTCAGGTTGGATGGGTTTAGCGAGGGATTGTTGGGGATAACAATGTATTGGTTGGGTGGAGAAAATTGAAGTACACCGCCTCTTTGCGGATCGGAGGCCCATTGTGCGCCGACAATTTGGCCGTTGTTCCCGGCGCTGCTGGCATCCATGGCCTGGCCATCAACGGGTGCGCGGTCAAAGGTGTAATGCAGGACCAAACTCTCTTGAAGGCTGGCTTTGGTGACGGGCGTTCCTGATGGTGATTCACCGGCTTGGGCGACCAGGATAGGAACGGTAACCGTCGCCACCAGCGCCGCCGAGATGGCAGCATAAGTGATTTTCTTCATAAATAATGACTGAATGTGAGTTAACAGGACGCTGAGAAATCCTGCATTCGCCGCCTTGGCGAGCGAAGCGGAAGCCATGGTGGAAGCCAACCCGATGGGCGCGGCGTGAACGGCATTGGCGGTAATGGCAGAACCAACCATCACACCGGTCAGAACAATTCCCCGGCGCTGGAAATACATCCGCAATTTGTCCATGGCGCGACTGACGCGTTTTTGGGCTGTATCTTCATTCAATGACAACGCAGCGCCGATTTCCCGCCAGCTCTGACCTTCAAAAAAACGTAGGACGATGGCATTTTGTTCCGTGGCTTTGAGCGTACCCATGGCATCGTCCAGGTGGGGCAGAATGGATTTCCAGGTTGCGGTGGTCTCTTCAGCAGGTGATTTCATGGTCATTGCCTCCATTTCACGTTCTTGCCGGGTCCGCTCATCGCGCACGGCATTGGCCGCCTGGCAACGGGTAACGCGGTAGAGCCAGCCGGGAAGCGTGTGGCCTGAGCGGATGGTCGATGCTTTGCAGGCCAACTGGATAAAAACGGATTGGGCAACATCTTTGGCCATGGCCGCGTCCCGGACGACACGTAGCGCCGTGGAATAAACCAGATTGATGTGACGGACCACCAAATCGGCAAAAGCCTTTTCGGATTGCCGTTCTACGTACTCCCGCAGCAGTTCCTGGTCATCCATAGCGGTCTTTATACTTAAGTCACGGCGCGCCGAAGAAATCCGACAAAAAAGTTACGGCAGGCCCGGAATGGCCACGGTTATTTCTCCGCGAGCAACGCCGCCAGGTCCAGGCGATGGGTAAACATGGCCAGAGCGCCATCTGGGGTACGGGGCCATTGGTCACGGGGACGGTCCCAGTACAACTCGACGCCGTTGCCGTCAGGGTCGCGTAGATAGAGGGCATGGCTAACGCCGTGATCGGACGCGCCGTCTAATTCAATTCCGGCGGTGAGGACGCGGCGCAAAGCGTCCGCAAGCGACGCGCGGGCAGGATATAAAATCGCAAGGTGATAAAGCCCGGTGCTGCCACGGGGCGGAGGCGAGCCGCCGGCGCTTTCCCAGGTATTCAACCCAATGTGATGATGGTAGCCACCGGCAGAGATAAAAGCGGCCTGGGAACCGAAGCGCTGCTGTAGTTCGAAACCAAGGATATCGCAATAAAACTTCAACGCGCGTTCAAGATCCGCAACTTTGAGATGGACATGGCCAATGCGGACCTGCGGATCAATCGGGTTTGAGGGCATGCGTGTATTAAACGCATTTCTCATCAGATGTGAAATATTTAATGAATCAATTGTTTTATCAGAGCCTCGCGGACTCGGCTGTGAATGAAGCTCGCCCTCACCCCTGCCCTCTCCCCCAGGAGAGGGGGAATCATCGTCTGATCCATGGAAACGACAACAACCGAATCCGTTCAGGAGTTCAATGTGAAAATTATCTTTCGGAAAATTCTTACCCAGCTCTCTTCCTCTGTGGCATACACGCAAGGCGAGAGACTACGACATCAGTCAAAAAGAATGGATGGCGTAAACCGCCTGGTTCGTGCCGGTGGCCCAAAGGTTGAGAGGATCCAGCGAGAGAGGAAATTTATAATACTGCACGCTGCCATCGGACATGGTGTAATTGGAACCGCCTGCACCCATGCCTGCCGCCGCTGCCGACCCGCTTCCATCGTGCCGGCTTTCATTAACGACTTCGTCAATGTCATCCCCGTTAAGAAGGTCGGCATAGAAATCGCCCGCCTGTGAAGATTTTTCACCCAGCAGAATGACAGTAGTGGGCTGCATAATGGACGATTGCAACATGCCCTGCGGATACGTGCCGGCCATGTAATTGGCAAAATCGGCAGCGGGCAAGGTTTGTTGGAAATAATCGTTGTACCCGTTGATCAAATAGCTGCGCGAGGAAGCATCGGCGACATTGTTGGAAGGACTGTTGCCGGCCGTGAGAGGCGTGTTGGTCAGTTCGCTGGGGCAAAGCAGCAATTTTAAATTATGCCCGTAAGTATCATAAAATTTATCCGGCCAGCGGTCTGAGGTCGAACGCGGGGGAAAGTAACCATGGTTATCATTGGCATAGACCATGGCCGCCAGACCTAATTGCTTGAGATTGTTCATGCACTGGATGCGCATGGCCGTTTGCCGGGCACGGCTCAAGACCGGCAGCAGCATGGCCGCGAGAATGGCGATGATAGCGATGACGACCAGAAGTTCAATGAGGGTAAATGCGCAAATGTTGCGCACTTTTTTCCCACCGCCGTAATTTTGCTTTGATTCAATTTTCTTCATAACCGCATAATCCCTGCATACGTCTATCTGAGAGACGCACGGCAACGCCGTTGCGTTTCAAAAATTTATGACAAAAAAGAATCTGTGGCTGATGACCGCGCTGGTCGTGATAGCAACCATTTACATTTGCTTCTTCACGGACTGGTTCAAGCCAAAAACAATTACCCTTTTTGACACCTCGCGGCCGATGCAGCGTTTCCACGGCCGGAAAGACTTACCATACATTATGTTTGGCATCACGGAAGGAAAAATGAAGCTGACCGAAGTGAAAGTGGTGCCTTTGGACAGCTTCAAAACAAACTCCGCCACGCCGGCGATGTGGCATTTGGTCTCAGATTCCAACTCGACGCCCGTCCAAAGATTCGTTTACGGTCAACGAATTGGAGGAATGAAACCCTATGTGCAGGGATTAACGCCGCAACCGCTGGAAACGAATGTCACGTATCGTCTTTTCGTCGTGGCGGGGAAAGAAAAAGGCGAGCACGATTTTGAGATCAAGTAGCGGCCGCTAAACAGCAGCTTCAATTTTCTTCCCGGCGAAGTGGCAGGAGGCGCGCACGTCTTTTTTCACTTCACGAAATTCCGGGAAGGTATCTTTGCAAATGGGCATTTGGGCAATGGGACAGCGCGGGTGAAACGGGCAACCGGAGGGCGGATGAATGGGTGACGGGACGTCACCGGACAGCACGATGCGTTTGCGCTTCGTTTCAGGATCCACTTCAGGCACAGCGGAAATGAGAGCCTGGGTGTAAGGGTGCTGCGGGTCGCGAATCAGGCTCTTGGCCTCGGCGGCTTCGACAATTTTCCCCAGATACATCACCAGCACGCGATGACTGATATGCTCCACGACTGCCAAATCGTGCGCGATGAAAAGGTAAGCTATCCCGTGTTGCTGCTGGAGGTCGCGGAGGAGATTGATGATTTGCGCCTGCACGGAAACGTCAAGCGCACTGACAGGTTCGTCGCAAATAATGAGCTTGGGCTCGACGGCCAGGGCACGGGCGATGCCGATGCGCTGGCGCTGGCCACCGGAAAATTCATGCGGATAGCGGCGGGCATACGCGGTGTCCAGCCCGACGGATTTAAGCAGTTCAAAAATTCTTTTTTGCCGGGCGGATGAAGAATCAGTCAATTTATGGATATCAAGGGCTTCGCCAACGATCTGCTCCACTGTCATGCGCGGGTTGAGTGAGCCGTAAGGATCCTGAAAAATCATCTGGAACTTGCGGCGGCGGGCGCGGAGGTTCGCACCCCCCATGCGCGTAATATCTTCGCCGTCCAGGAAAATTTGCCCGGCAGTGGGTTCTACCAGGCGCACGATGGCGCGGCCGAGAGTGGTTTTACCGCAACCGCTTTCGCCGACCAGCCCCACGGTTTCGCCCGGGGCGATGGTGAAACTGATGTCATCCACGGCTTTAACACTCTCGTGAGAGCGGCTGAGCATCCCGTGCTTGACGGGGAAATGGACTTTCAGATTTTTGACTTCAAGCAGCGACACGCAGGGAGATTAGCGTTTTCGAACAAAATCTTCCAGAATTTAACGCGACCGGCTTATTCCTCAAACAATGCCCGGGCGAATTGTTTAGCATCGAATGGCTGTAAATCATCAGCCTGTTCGCCCAGGCCAATGAATTTGACGGGGAGACCAAGTTCTTTTTGGATGGCCACGACCATGCCGCCTTTGCTGGTGCCATCCAGTTTAGTAACGATGAGGCCGGTGAGAGGGACGGATTTGTTGAATTCGCGCGCCTGGTTCATGGCATTCATCCCGGTACTGCCATCGAGCACGAGCAGGACTTCATGCGGGGCGCCGGGCAATTGTTTGCCAATGACGCGGTGCAACTTTTGCAATTCCTGCATCAGGTTGTGCTTGGTATGCAAACGCCCCGCAGTATCAATGAATAGAAAATCTGCCTTGCGTGCCTGCGCGGCGGTAACGGCGTCGTGCGCGACAGCGGCAGGGTCGGCACCATAAGCGCCGGCAATGACTTCGACTTTCAACCTTTGTCCCCACAATTTGAGTTGTTCGATGGCGGCGGCACGAAAGGTGTCGCACGCGGCGAGCACGGCGGTTTTATTTTGAGATTGAATGAAATGCGCGAGCTTGGCGCTGGTGGTGGTTTTGCCGGTGCCGTTGACGCCGACAATGGACACAACCGAGACACCGCCGGGCACTTCCTTGAGCTTTCCGCTCGAGGCAGAAAAATTCTTTTCGATTTCACCGGCGGCTACAGCAAAAACGTCCAGCCCTGCCCCACCCTGCGTTTCGTACCCTTTTTTGACGGCGTCAACAATTTGGGCGGTCATGGCCATGCCCAAATCAGCGCCGATCAGGGCGGCTTCGAGATCTTCCAGCGACGCGGCGTCCAGTTTTGGCGAACGGGTAACGATGCGCTTAATCTCGTGGACGAGCTTGCTGTGAGTTTTAGCGAGGCCGGCTTTAAACTTGTCGAATAATCCCATTTTGAAATTGGCAGAAGCTTATCGTGCAACCGTGATAGAGACCGGCGCGGAAACGGCCGAAGCGCTGTTGGTCGCAGTAGCCCTGGCCGTGAGTGAATAGTTCCCTGCTGGCACATTTGTCCACGTACACTGCGCCGGATAAAAACCAGGGGGCATAATCCACATGGGTGTAGCCTGGCCGGGTGAGGCATGAGGACGAATCGTACCGTGCCAGACTGCTTTGGCTGAACCGACGGATTTGGAATCGGCAAAAAATTCAACGTTTACGGAATCGCCTGCGTTAAATTCCGGTTCATCCGGTCGCACGTAAGCCTGCATTTCTATCGCAGCCGGCGCCTGGAGGCCATCACGGTGTGGCAACCATAGCTGTACGTAAAGCTGGTTCGTCGCATTGCCCGGTGAGCCCGGCATTTGCGCGAGGCCGCCACAAAGGGACCATCCTATCAGAATCGAAATGAGCAACGTCTTCTTTGGCATCGAATAAATTAAGTTTACTCCTTGCGGTTGGTCTTTTGGCGTTCCCTCATTTTTCCGATATGGTCGTAGGGCAAGCGAACGGTGCCGATGAGAGGTTTGCCTTTGCTGTAGCCATGACAATCGCTGCCGCCGGTAACGAGCAGGTGGTACTTATCGGCAATTTCCAAATAGCGTTCGGACATGGCGGTGGAATGTTTCGTGTGAAAACATTCAATCCCGTCGAGGCCGGCATCTACAAGGCTGGGAATAATGTCGTCTGTCCGGTTCAAACCGGGATGGGCCATGACGGCAAGGCCACCGGCCTGGTGAACGAGTTCAATGGCATCGAGCGCGGAAATTTTTGATTTAGGAACCCAGGCGGGGCGGCCTTTTTTCAGGAAGCGTTCGAAAGCCTCATCCAGATTCCTCACGAGGCCTTCTTTGACCATGGCGCGGGCGACGTGCGGACGGCCGGGAGATTTGCAATTGGCCAGCGCAAAAACCGATTCGACCTGGAGCGGCACCCCCATTTCATTGATGCAGGAGACCATTTCGTGGATGCGATTCTGGCGGACGGCCTGGAACTTGGCGATTTCTCCAAGCAATTTGGCGTTGCTGGTGTCGAGGAAATAGCCAAGCACGTGCAGTTCGGTGTCGTCCTGCTCGGCGGTAAGCTCAGTGCCAGGAACGAATTCCATGTTTACTGCAGCGCAGCCGGCGGCAACGCGCGTGCTGGCCTCCACGGAATCATGGTCGGTCACGGCAATACAGGCGAGGCCGGCCTTTTGGGCATGCAAAACCAGCTCTTCCGGGGTGAAGGTGCCATCGGAAAAATTTGTGTGCAGATGGAGATCGGCAAATTTCATTATTCGCTTCGGGCCGGACGCAGGACTTCGCCGCGAATTTTATCGAGGATGCCGTTCACAAACTTTCCGCTGTCCTGGGTGGAGAATTTCTTGGCGATGTCCACGGCTTCATTGATGCTGACCACCGGCGGAATGTCCTGGCGATACAGCATTTCGTAGATGGCCAGGCGCATGATATTGCGGTCCACGGCGGCGATGCGGTGAAACTCCCAGTTTCGGGCGTGGCTTTTGATCTTCTCGTCAATGGCGTCGCGATTTTGCAGGACACCGCGAATGAGCGGATCGGCAAACAGGCGCGTTTCTGATTCCTCGACAGTGGGCGGAGGCAATTCGACGGGCTGTCCCCAATGGGCACCGGCTTTTTCATCGGCAATGGCCGCAGCGCGCTGGTTGTCCCAAAATTCATTCAGGGCGCGCTCTAAATCCACGGGCGGATTCAGGTCGTGCTGAAACAAAAATTGCACTGTGCGCTCACGCGCTTCGCGTCGCTTACCCATATTCGATATGGCAATGTGCCTCAAAACAGGGAATCAGGGAAATGAAAAACTGTGATGGCGGATAGGCGCTTGGTCTGGGCTGGTCAAAAACGAAGGACGCTGCTAGTTTTGGCGAAAATGAACTTGTTTGCCTGGAAACGTATCGAAGAAATGCTCATGGGGCTTGGGCAATTCTCTCTTCTGACGCGTGATACGGCGGCATCATTTTTTAAGGGGCGAATCGGGTGGCGGGAATTTATTTATCAGCTTTATTTCATTGGCGTTAAATCACAGGCCGTGGTGCTGATTACGGGCGCATTCACCGGGATGGTCCTGGGGGCGCAGACGTATTTTCAATTTCATAAGGTGAAGATGGACACTGCCACGCTGGCCGTAGTGGCGGTTTCTTTGTGCAGTGAATTGGGGCCGGTGCTGACAGCCCTTATGGTGGCCGGGCGCGTGGGTGCGGCCATGGCCGCGGAAATCGGCACGATGCGTGTAACAGAACAAATTGATGCGCTGCGAACGCTGGCCACGCATCCGGTGGATTATTTGGTGGTACCGCGGCTGGCGGCGTCCATGGTGGCGCTGCCGTTATTGGTGGTGGAAGCCATCGTTTTTGGCATCGGCGCGAGTTATGTCGTAGGGGTTTACGTGTTGGACATTGACCCGGTTTATTTGTGGTACAACATGCAGCACTTTACGCATGAAATTGATCTGGTAGAGGGGCTGGTTAAGGCCTTCATCTACGGAGGCATTATCGCGCTGGTGGGTTGTTACAAAGGGCTGACGTGCGGGCTGGGCGCCGAAGGGGTGGGAAAGGCGACGACGGAAGCGGTGGTTTATTCGTCTATCACAATTTTAATCGTCAATTTCTTCCTGACACTGACGCTGGGCAAAATCCTGGGGCAGTTGTAATCGGTCAACGCGATTGGATTAACACGCGGAAAGCGCGACCCAAATGTTCCGGATGAGTGAGAGTTTGGAACTGGCGGGTGCGAGCGGAATTCCATTCCCCAAAACTTTTGTCTTTTACAGTTTTTTCCAGGATATGGGTCAGAAACCTGGCCTGGCTCAAAAAGCATTCTGTCTTTAATCCAGCCTCTTCCCCTGCCCTTTGGATTGCGGAAAAATTAATATGAGCGGTCAGATCCTGCTCGCCGGGATTGGCCAGCAGGTCGTCGGCGAACTGGTGCCGGAAAAAAGCGCGCAACGTCCCGTTTTTGCGCGAAGGCGAAAACAATTCATCTTCAGCCAGGCCATAATCGAAGGTCAGCAGCTTTCCGGAATCCAAATGGTTTGCGGCGGCGCGCCACCAGCTTTCAGCAGCAGGACAGGCTTCGATGGTATATTCATCGGGCAGAACTTCCAAAAGTGAGAATGGGAGATTGAGAATCACGGATGGCAAATCGTCCGGCTTAGCTGGAATTTTTTCCCAAATAAACCCTTCGCCGTTGGCAGCGACGCCCCATTCGAACCATGTTTTCTCGCGGGCATTCCAACCGAAACGGCGTACGGGAAAGGCATCGAGAAGTTCGTTGGAAAAAATGATGCCGTTAAATCGCGTTGCCGAACCGAAACCGGAAAGCCATTGAACCTTGAAATCCTTCAGCGTTTCGCGCTGCCACTGCTGCCGCAGAGGAGAAGGTTCAACGATGACATACTCGAGCTTTTCAAAAAGCGCGGGTCGATTGGATTGGAGCCAGCCCAGGACATCTTTAGCCAGTTGGCCGTTATGAGCGCCGGCTTCGATGAGCTGAGGTTTAGGCGTTTTTAACGCCTCAAACCATTCGGAGAATTGGAAGCCCAGCATTTGGCCAAAGAGGCCTCCAACAGAGACACTTGTGTAGAAATCCCCCTGGCGGCCGACGCTGTCTGTTTTTGTTTCATAATATCCAAGATTGGGACAATAAAGGGCCAATTCCATGAAGCGGGCGAAGGGCATAACGCCCCCTTGCGCAAGGATTTCGCGACGAATGACTTCGGATAGCGGATTCATTTGCATTCAGATTTGCGTTCGGCACGCTTTTGGCTATAAGGTGTCCGAAAAAGTAAGAAGGCGATTATGGCGAAAATAGATGCGTTTTTCAACCTGATGTTCGAGCAAAAAGCGTCCGACCTCCACATGGCTTCGGGCAACCCGCCCATGTTGCGCATCAATGGTGAATTGCAACGCGTGGACTACCCACCCCTCGAAAGCGACGCGCTCAAAGGCATGCTTTACGAAATCGCGCCGGACTACAAAATCAAACAATTTGAAGAAACGGGCGACGTGGATTTCGGTTATGAGATTCCCAAAGTTTCCCGTTTCCGCGTCAATTTCTTCAACCAAAAAAACGGCGTCTCGGCGGTGTTCCGGCAAATTCCCAGCCGCGTGCTTTCATTCGAGGATTTTGAAAAGCTCGATGCTCCCCTGCCCGCCGTGCTGAGAAAGTTTTGCGGATTGCACCGCGGACTGGTGGTCGTCACCGGCCCGACTGGTTCCGGTAAATCCACGACGCTGGCGGCCATGGTGGATTACGCGAATAAAAACCGCAAAGACCATATCATTACGATTGAAGACCCGATCGAGTTCGTCCATGACAGCAAGAACTGCCTGGTGAACCATCGCGAAACGGGCGTCCATACGAAGTCGTTTGCCTCGGCATTGCGCGGGGCGTTGCGCGAAGACCCGGACATCATCCTGGTCGGTGAAATGCGCGACCTGGAAACAATCGAATTGGCGATCACAGCGGCGGCGACGGGTCACTTGGTCTTTGGCACGCTGCACACGCAAAGCGCAGCCAAGACGGTAGACCGTATCATTGACGTTTTCCCGGCCGACCAGCAGAACAAGGTCCGCCAGACGCTGTCCGAAGCATTGAAGGGCGTTGTGGCGCAAACGCTGTTCAAGCGCATTGACAAGAAAGGCCGTATCGCGGCATTTGAAATTTTAGTGTTCAATACGGCGGTGGCCAACCTGGTGCGCGAAGGCAAGACGCACCAAATCCAGGGTATGATCCAGGTAGGTAAAAAATTGGGCAATCAGCCGATGGACGACCATATTATGGAGCATTTGCGGATGAAACGGATTTCTCCCGAGGACGCCTACGATAAATGTCAGGACAAAAAGAAATTCCGGCCGTTGCTGGCGCATCCGCCGGAAGATGACGATTCATTGTAATTATGCGGCGAGCCGAGTTAGACCAAATATTAACCACGATGCTGGACTCCCAGCCGGAGGTTTCTGACCTGAATTTCACCGTGGATCGGCCGCCGCAAGTGGAGTCTTACGGGGAACTCAAGCCCGTGGTGTTTGACCCGCCGATTGAAAACCTGACGCCGTTCCAGATTGAAATGATTGCGCTGAATATTATTGGCGACAATCTCTGGCAGATTGAAGATTTGCTCCGCCATGGCTCCTGCGATACTTCCTACGCGCTGGGCGACCGGGCGCGTTTTCGCGTAAATGTTTTCTCGCAACGCGGAAATTTTTCGATCGTTTGCCGGCAGTTGAACACCGTGATTCCGACCCTGGAAAGCTTGAAATTTTCCGACGTGTTCCGCGAAATTCCCAAGGAAAAAACCGGCCTGGTTTTGATTACCGGCGCCACAGGCTCCGGCAAAACCACCACGCTGGCAGCTATTCTCAACGATATCAACAGCTCGAAAGCGGCACATATTGTCACGCTGGAAGACCCCGTGGAATACGTGCATTCGCACAAGAAAGCGACATTTAACCAGCGCGAATTAGGCGTGGATTTTGATTCCTACGCCAACGGCCTGCGCGCGGCCTTGCGGCAGGCGCCCAAGGTCATTCTGGTAGGCGAAATGCGCGATCGCGAGACGGTGAAAATCGCCTTGAGCGCTGCCGAAACCGGGCATTTGGTTTTAAGCACACTGCACACGATCAACGCGGGCGAAACTATCAACCGCGTCCTGGGTATGTTCGAGCCGGAAGAACAGGAACAGGTGCGGGTGCGGCTCTCCGACACGTTGCGCTGGATTGTCAGCCAGCGTCTGGCCCCCAAGATGAATGGCGGACGCACGGCGCTGCTGGAAATCATGGGATCAAATTTGCGTACGCAAGAAACCATTCACCAGGGCGAAAGCGAAGGCAAAACGTTCTATGAAATTATCGAAGCCAGCAATATTTATGGCTGGCGGACGTTTGACCAGGCCTGCCTTGAGGCTTTTGACCAGGGTATCATTACTGAGGAAACCGCCCTGCTCTATTGCACCAAGCGAAATGTTGTTTCCCGCGGCATTGACAATATCAAGAAACAACGCGGTGAACTGGCGGCTACGGCGGGTTCCCTTCGCATGAAAAATCTCGAAGGCGCTCCGGCGGCATCCGGACTCAAATTGAAAGGTTAATATGGAAGGCTTTGATTTTATCACGACCGCAGACAAGCCGGCCTTGCTGGCGTTTTCCACCCCGGAATGGCTGGAGACCGCGAAGTCAGCTCTCGTTGAACTGGGCTATAAGGTCCATACG
>Ga0335083_10009345_pt1 | contig 11894 bp, 9 predicted proteins | sample Lox_Sample_42_FD_206716 | JGI IMG/M metagenome (GOLD analysis project Ga0335083, IMG submission 206716) | Soil microbial communities from Loxahatchee National Wildlife Refuge, Florida, United States - Lox_Sample_4.2 | ecosystem: Environmental > Terrestrial > Soil > Wetlands | place: USA: Florida... | reverse complement strand
GCCCGTAAGCGTCATCGAGGGTGTCGGTCACGCTCTGCATGGAAACGCCGAGCCGCCCGGCCTCGCCGCGGTCGACCTGCACCATGACCCGTGGGCCGCCCTCCTGCGCCTCCGAGGCAACTTCGCGCAGCGCCGGCTCGCTGCGCAGCTTGTCGACGAGCTTTTGCGCCCATTCGGTAAGTTCGGCGGGATCCGTGTCGACCAGCGTGTATTGATATTGGGCGCGGCTCGTACGCGTCGAAATCTGGATGTCCTGCGCGGCCTGGAAATAGACCGTCATGCCGGGAATGCCGGCGACCGCGTCCTGAAGCCGCGCAACGATTTCACTGACACTCGAACTGCGGCTGTCGCGCGCACGCAGGTTGATGGACAAATGGCCGGCATTGGGCGTGGGATTGATCGGGCTGACGCCGGTCACCGACACCACGCCGGTGACGTCGGGGTCGGCGCGGATCGCGTCTTCAACCTGCTTTTGCAGGCGCTGCATGGTGTCGAACGAGACGTCGGTTCCCGCCTCGGTAATGGCGGTGATCAGGCCGGTGTCCTGCTGCGGCAGGAAGCCTTTGGGCACGACGATATAGAGGCCGATGGTGGTGGCGAGGGTGAGCAGCGTCACGAACAGCGTCGCGCGCTGGTGGCGCAGCACCCAGAGCAGGCTTGCGTGATAGCCCTCGACCGAGCGCTCGATCATTTCATGGAAATGGCGGGTCACCGCTCCGGCGGTGCCGTCGTGCCCTGCGCGCAGGATGCGCCCGCACATCATCGGCGTCAGCGTCAGTGAAATGACGGCGGAAGCCACCACCGCGATGCTCAGCGTCAGCGCAAATTCGCGGAACATGCGGCCGACGAGGCCGGTCATGAACAGCAGCGGGATGAACACCGCGATCAGCGACATCGTCAGTGAAATCACGGTGAAGCCGATTTCGCTGGCGCCGCGCAACGCCGCGCGCAAGGGCGGCTCGCCGTTCTCCATGTGGCGGACGATGTTCTCGATCATGACGATGGCGTCGTCGACCACGAAGCCGGTGCCGATGGTCAGCGCCATCAGCGACAGGTTGTCGAGCGAGAAGCCGGCAAACCACATGACGCCGAAGGTCGCGATCAGCGACAGCGGCAGCGCCACGCCGGCGATGATGGTGGCGCGCACGGTGCGCAGGAAGATCAGCACTACGAGCACGACGAGACCGACGCTGAGAACAAGCGTGAACTGCACGTCGTGGATCGAGGCGCGGATGGTGGTGGTGCGGTCGGCGACGATGGTGAGCTTGGCGGCCGCCGGGATCGCGCGGCGCAGCCGCGGCAATTCGGCGCGCACGCGGCTCACGGTTTCGATGACGTTGGCGCCGGGCTGGCGCTGCACGTCGATGACGATCGCCGGCTTGCCCTGATACGAGGCGCCGACCTTGGTGTTTTCCAGGCCGTTGACGACGTCGGCGACGTCGCTGAGCAGCACCGGCGCGCCGTTGCGGTAGGCGACGATCACCGTCTTGTAGACATTGGCGCTGGTGATCTGGTCGTTGGCGGCAATGGTGTAGGACTGATGCATGCCGTCGAGCGAGCCCTTGGCGCCGGCGACATTGGCGCCGACGATCGCCGTGCGCAGATCCTCGAGGCCGATGCCGTAGGCGGCGAGCCGCGACAGATCGGCCTGGATGCGGATTGCCGGGCGGATGCCGCCCTGCACCGAGACGTGGCCGACGCCGGTGAGTTCCGAGAGCCGCGGCGCCATGATGGTGTCGGCCATGTCGCTCAAGGTGCGCTGGTCGATCGAGTCGGAGGTGAGCGCCAGCGTGATGATCGGGGTGTCGGCCGGGTTCGCCTTCGAGTACAGCGGCGGGTAGGGCAGGTTGCGCGGCAGCGTCGATGCCGCGGCATTGATCGCCGATTGCACGTCCTGCGCCGCCGCGTCGATGTCACGGCTCAAATCGAATTGCAGCGTTACCTGGCTGATGCCGAAGGAACTCGACGAGTTCATCTCGGCGAGCGCCGGGATTTGCCCGAACTGGCGTTCGAGCGGCGCCGTCACCAGCGAAGCGATGGTGTCGGGGCTGGCGCCGGGAAGCTGGGTTGTGACCTGGATGGTGGGGAAGTCCACCTGCGGCAGCGCCGATATCGGCAGCCACCAGTAGCCGAGCAGGCCCCCCAGCATCACCGCGACGCCGAGCAGCGAGGTGGCGATCGGGCGCTGGATGAAGGGTGAGGACACGCTCATGGCGGCGCGTTCGGTCTTGCCCCGTTGCCGCTGCCCGTGCGGTTGCCGGTCGCGCGCTGACCGCTGCGGGGGCGCGCGTTTTGCGCCGGCGCAGCCCCGTCGGCGCTGCCGATCTCGGCCTTGGCGCCATCGGTGAGCCGGGCAAAGCCGGTGGTGACGACGCGCTCCGGCGGCGTCAGTCCTTTGGCGATGACGGATTGCGTCTCGTCCTGCTTCGACACCGTGACCGGGCGAAGCTTGGCGGCATTGTCGTCGCCGACGACATAAACGAAGGTGCCGTTGGGCCCGCGTTGCACCGCGCCGGTCGGGATCACCACGACCTGCTTCAGCGTATCGATGAGAAGCTGCACATTGACGAACTGCCCCGGCCAAAGCTGGATATTCGCGTTGGGAAACTCGGCCTTGAGCTTCACGGTTCCGGTCGAGGCATCGACCTGGTTGTCGAGCACGGTCAGCGTGCCGTGGTCGATCACCGAATTATCGTCGGAGCGCAGCGCATCGACCGGCAGCGGGCCCTTGGCGAAGGCGCTGTTGACCTCGGCGAGGTTCTGCTGCGGCAGGTTGAAGATCACCGAGATCGGCTTGAGCTGGGTAATGACGACGATGCCGGGCGAGCTTGAGGCGTGGACGATATTACCCTCATCCACCATGCGCACGCCGGTGCGGCCGTCGATCGGCGCGACGATCGTGGTGTAGCCGAGGGTGGCCTGCGCGTTCTCGATCGCCGCCTGGTCCGCCTGCACCAGCGCGGCATCCTGCTGCACCAGCGCCCGTTGTGTGTCGGCCTGCTGGCGGTTGATGGCATTGGTCGCCGCCAGTTTCTCGTAGCGGTCGAGATCGGTCTTGGCGTTCGCCAGCACCGCCTCGTCCTGCGCCTTCTTGGCGATCGCCTGGTCGAGCTGCGCCTGATAGATGGTCGGATCGATGCGCGCGAGCACATCGCCTTTCTTCACGTCCTGGCCTTCCTTGAAACCGACGCTGAGCAGCTTGCCGTCGACCTGCGGGCTCACGGTTACGGTGTTGAGCGCCTTGATGGTGCCGACGGCATCGAGATAGACCGGCACATCGGCAGTCTTTGCCGCTGCCACCAGTATCGGTACCGGGCCATTGTCGGTGGCGAGACGGCTGCGCCGCTGCTGCTGCATCGGCCCGGTGAGGTAGTAGACCGCCGCCGCGATCAGCGCGATCAGCAGCGCGCTGACGACAAGCGTGTGGCGCCGCCTCGGCTTGGCCTTTGCCAGCATCTGCTTTGGCGCTTCACCGTGCATCGGAGGTTTCCACGGGTTTCGGCAGCCAGCCGCCGCCGAGCGCCTGATAAAGGCTGACGATTGCCTGCACATGGGCGAGTCGCGCCTGCACCAGGGTATCCTCGGCCTGGTAAAGGGTCTGTTGCGTCTGCAGCACGGTGACGAGATCGATGGTGCCTTCGCGCAGGCGTTGCTCCGAGATGTCGAAGGCGGTGCGCGACGCCGTCACCACGTCCTGCTGCAGCCGTTCGCGCAGCGCCGTCTGCCGGATGGCGTCGAGCGCGTTCTCCACGTCGGTGAAGCCGGAGATCACCGCCTTGCGGTAATTCTGCAGCAGTTCATCCTGTACCCCCTTCTGCAGGTCGAGATTGCCGAGCAGCCTTCCGCCCTCGAAGATCGGCTGCGTCAGCCCGGCGGTCGCCGTGTAGAACGCCGACTCCGGCCGCAACAGGGTTCGCAGGATCGCGCTCTGGTAGCCGCCTTCGCCGGTGAGCGTAATGCTGGGCAGGAATTGCGCGCGGGCGTTCTCCACATTGGCGTCGGCAGCGGCGAGCCGCGCTTCGGCCTCGCGGATGTCGGGCCGCTGCGTCAGCAGTTCCGACGGCAGGCCGGGGGTTACCCGCGGATAGGCGATCGCGCGCAGGCTGCCGCCGCGGATGCTGACATGCTCGGGCGAGCGCGCGATCAGCAGCGCCAGTGCATTCCTGTTTTGCGTCAGCGTTTGCTGCAGCGGCGGGATCGTCGCCTTCTGCGTATTGACCACGCTTTGCTGCTCGGCAACTTCCAGGGCCGATGCCGTGCCGGCACCGAGCCTTTGATTGATCAGGTTGAGCACGCGCGTGGCGCTTTGCAGATTCTCGCGCGCGACCTGCAGCCGGTCCTGCGCGGCAAGAACCTGAAAATAGGCGTTGGCGGTGGCGACCACCGTGGTCAGCCCGACCACTTCGCGGTCGTAACGGGTGGCGACCGCGCTTTCTTCCGCCGCGCGCTGGGCGGAGCGGTTCTTGCCCCAGAAATCGATCTCGTAGCTGGCGGTGAGCGAGGTCGAGAGCAGATCGCGCTCGGAGCCGCCAAGAGACCCGGTCGTGCTGCCGGCCGCGGACGATTGAGAGGTGCGCAGATGCGTCGCGGTGCCGCCAAGACCGACCGTCGGCAACAGCGCCGCGCCGGTGATGCGGGCTTGCGCGTCAGCCTGCACGATGCGGGCGATGGCTGCGGCGATGTCGAGGTTGGCCGCGCGCGCCTGCTCGATGAGCTCGGTCAATTCCCTGGAATGGAATTTGGTCCACCAGTCGAGCGGCGGCAGCGCCGCTTCGGCCGCCGGAGCGGCGGTGCTGCCGGTATATTTGACGGGAATATCGAGGCCTGGCTCAGGCGTGTCGCCGGAGAGCAGGCAGCCGCCGAGAGGCAGCGTCAAAGCAAGGGTCGAGATCATCATCACGAAGGGCCAGGCCTGCCGTTTCGTTCCCGCTCCGCTTCCAATCCTGCCGCGACGCATACCAGCGACTTTCGCAAATGCCCGAAATCGAGGCCGGCCGGGAACGTAGCCGGATTTACTGGTCCTTGCGCGCGGATTTGTGCCCCGGGGGCCAGTCGGCCAGAGCATTTCGCCCCGCCTGTGACATCTGCGCCGCCGCCGTGGCGAAGACCCCCTGTATGGTCTGATCGTAACTTTGCCGGGCGGCCCGCATACCGGTCATGGCCGCGCGCATGGCTTCGACTTCGAACGGCTCGGCGCGCAGCGTCGCGCGAATAGCGTCCTGCGAAGCGCGATAGTTCGCCTGGGTGCTCTCGATGGCGTCATGGTTGGACTGAATCAGCGAACGCAGCGCGGCGGCATCCGCCTGCGGCAATGTCGCTGCCAGCCGGTCGACACGCACGAACACATCCTGGTCCCACCAGGATTTGGCCGGCGCGCGCACCGCCATCGCCACCGCCACGCCGACAAAGAACAGATTGAGCGCCAGCGATCCGAGCAGCAGCCAGCGCGATCCGCCGCGAGCAACCGAAATTGGGGCGAATTGGGCGACGCTCATGGCAACCCTCCACTGCCGGGGCCGGGCTCGAACAGGCCGGGGCTCGATGCCCCGCTGACGAAAGAATAGGGGGCGCCGGGCTCGCTGACCGTGCGGTCGACGCCGGACAGGCCGATGGCAAAACCGAGTACGGCGCAGCTGGCGAGCGCGGCCATGCGCGGCCACGCCGGCGTGAATTGCCAGTCGAGCAGCACGCCGGGCAACCGCCAGAACGGCATCTTCTGGCGCGGCAGGGAGCCAAGGCGCGCCAGGACGCGCGCGGCCGCGGCTTCGTCGGCCTGCGAAACATTCGCATCGCTTTTGAGCGCCTCGTTGAGAATTGCGTCCAGCCGGTCATTGTTCATTTTTGTTGCTCCCCCTCGATTACGCGTGCCAAGGCGCGGCGCAGGTTCTGCTTGCCGCGCACCAGCAATGTTTCAACCGCCGAGACCGATGCACCGAGCATATCTGCGACTTCGGCATTGCTCAGCCCCTCGGCATAAGTAAGCACGATCGCCGTGCGCTGACGCGCCGGCAACTTGGCAATCGCCGCCTGAACCAGGTCGTCGCGCTCGCTGCGCTCGATCTGTTCGCCGGCGTCCGCTGCGGGATCGGCGATTTCGCCGGCCGCGTCCAGCTCGACCCACGGCGCGCGCCGCTTGCGGTCGAGACAGAGATTGACCACCACGCGCCGGAACCAGGTGCGGAACAGCGCCAGCGGCTGCCAGCGTGGCGCATTGACCCAGACGCGGAGCATGGCTTCCTGCGCCACGTCCTCGGCGTCGGCGGCGTTGCCGAGAATGCGGCGCGCGAGCGAAATCGCCGCCGGCAGGTGCCGGCGCGCAAGCTGCCGATAGGCCGGTTCGTCGCCCTGGGCGACCCGGGCCATGAGCGCTTCGTCGCTGTCGTCCATCGCAATGAGGCGACCGTTAGCGTGGAATGCGCGTGCATTGTAATCCCTCGACTAACCGATAAACGCGCCGGCAGCCCAAATCCTGTGCCCGCGGGATAGTGGGGAGAGTGGGGATAAGGTGCTGCGATTCCTTACAAACTATTGAATTAACATATTTTTATCCGCCGCGCCGGCCGCCACATCGCTCAGCGCGAAGCCGGCGATGCGCTTGTAGCTCTCCGACAGCGCCCGCAATTCGTCCTGCGTGATGTAATCGTCGAGGTTGTCGAAGGGTCGGTCGCCGACCAGTTGTTCGACCTTGATATTGATGAAATCCGGCGGGTGTTCGCGGTTGGTGCGCACCACGCGGGCTGCGGGTTCCGCGCGCGCCGCCTCGTAGGCGGCAAGCGCCTCGCGCGCATCGGCATGGCCGCGCAGGCAATCGGCCAGCACGCGGGCGTCGATCGCGGCCTGCGCCGCGCCATTGGAACCGCGCGGATACATCGGATGCGCGGCATCGCCGGCGAGCGTCACCCGGCCGAAGCTCCAGCGGGCGATGGGGTCCTTGTCCACCATCGGATATTCCAGGATCTGATCGGCGTCGCGGATCAGCTGCGCCACGTCGAGCCAGGGGAAACGCCAGTTCTCGTAGAGCGGGAAAAAGTCGGCCAGATCGCCCGGCTTGTTCCAGTCGTTCTGCTCGTAGGTGTCGCGCTTGATCTCAGCCATCCAGTTAACGAGCTGGTTTCCCTCGGCATCGGCATGATCGATGATCGGATAGATCACCATCTTGCCGGTGAGGATGGAGCCGACACGCATATAGGTGCGGCCGCCAAGAATCGGCTTTCTCCGCGTCACCCCGCGCCAGGTATTGATGCCGGCGAAGACAACCTTGTCGTCCGGATAGAACTGCTTGCGCACGGCCGAATTGATGCCGTCGCAGGCAATCGCCACGTCGGCGCGCACGGCGTCGCGGCCGCGAAAACGGATGGTGACGCCTTTGTCGTCCTGCTCGATGCCGACGCACTCATGATCGGTGAGGACGGCGTCCGCGCCCAAGCGGTCGCGCACGGCCTCGACCATGACCAGGTGCAGCCGGCCGCGATGGATGCCGACCTCCGGATATTGATAGCCGGCGAACTTGCCGCGCGGCTCCTTGTATATGAGCTGGCCGAAGCGGTTGAAGAAGCAGCTTTCGCGATTCTCGATGCCGGCGGCGAGCAGCGCGTCGCCGAAGCCCAGCGCGCTGAATTCGCGCATGGCATGCGGCAGCAGCGTGATGCCGACGCCGAGCGGCTTTATTTCCGCCGCGCGCTCGTAGACGCGCGCTTCGATGCCGCGCTGCTTCAGGTTCAGCGCCAGCGCGAGCCCGCAAATTCCGCCACCGGCGATCGCGACCTTCATCCGTCGAGAATGGACGAAATCGGCGGATTGCTGTCAACTTCCCGGCCATCGGCGGAATGGGCCGCCGACCGGAAGAGGTCGACGCAAATGGACAAGGCAATTTACGAACGCGGCATGGCGATGCGGCGCAAGGTCCTGGGCGATGAGTATGTGGATCGCGCCGTCGCCAATACCGACGATTTCAACCGCGAATTCCAGGCTCAGCTCACGGAATATTGCTGGGGCGCGGTCTGGGGCGACGACACGCTGAAGCCGCGCGAGCGCAGCATCCTCAATCTCGGCATGATCGCCTGTCTCGGCCGCATGCACGAGTTCGAGGCGCATTTCCGCGGGGCGTTGCGCAACGGTCTCACGCCCCGGGAATTGGCCGCGGTCCTGCGCCAGATCGCGGTCTACTGCGGCTTCCCGGCGGCGGTCGATTGCCATCGGGTGGCAAAGCAGGTGCTGGCGGCTGAAGGCAAGAAGGGCTAGGCAGAGCCGGCAATGCCCCGTTAACGAGATAGTCGCATTCTGGTCTTGAATGTGCCTTTATCCCGGGGCATTTCAGGCGGGCTTGGCCGTGGGGCCGGTCATGGGTGGACGATGATTCGGTTGAAGATCGCGATTGCGCTCGCGCTGCCGCTGGCGGCGGTCCTGACGGTTTCGGGCGCCCAGGCGCAGTATTATTCGGCCTCTCCTTCCCCTTATGCCGGCTCTGCGGATAACGGCGTTGCCGTGGAACGGCTGCCGCCGCCGGGCACCAACCTCGACGACGACGGCGACTATGTGCCGTCGGCCCGGCGGGTTCAGTCGCAGGCGTCGGGTGTCCCGCAGACGCTCCCCGGTTATTCGGATCGGAGCGAAGCGTTGCCGCCGCCTGGCTTTGCCGCACCTTTCGGCCGCCAGGTCGATGCCGTCCCGCAAGGCCGCGCAGCCGCGCCCGCCGGCGACGACGATACCGTCGTTCGCCCGCCGCGCGCGATCGGCGCTGCGCCGCAGGCGGCTCCGGCGCCACAAGGCGCGGCGCCGCCGGCTCCGGCGGGCACTGCGGCGCTGCCGCCCGAAGATCAACCGGAGACCGGCCAGCCCAAGGAACTGCCACCCAATCTCAAGCGGCAATTGGTCGACTTCGCCACCAAGGAGCCGGCCGGCACTATCGTTGTCGATACCGCAAATACCTACCTCTACCTGGTGCTCGGCGGCGGCAAGGCGATCCGCTACGGCGTGCGCGTCGGCCGCGAGGGATTCACCTGGACCGGCACCGAGCGCATTTCGCGGATGAAGGAATGGCCGGATTGGTTCCCGCCGCCGGAAATGATCGAGCGCCAGCCCTATCTGCCGCGCATTATGGCGGGCGGCCCGGGCAATCCGCTCGGCGCGCGCGCGATGTATCTCGGGCACACGCTTTACCGGATCCACGGCACCAACCAGCCGTCGACCATCGGGCATTACGTGTCGTCGGGCTGCGTCGGCATGCTCAACGAGGACGTCGAGGATCTCTACAGCCGCGTTCAGGTCGGCACCCGCGTCGTGGTGCTGCCGGGCAAGGCGCCGGAGACCGCGGCCAACGGCGCGCCAGGTGCTGGCGCCTCGGCGACGAACGCGAGCGTGATGGTCGAGCCGGAGCCGGCCGCGAACACGGCGGCTGTCAGCAATGCCGGGATATCGAGCCGGCCGCTGCCCGCGGTTCGCTGATCACTCAGCCGCCGTCTTTGCCTCTTTGCCGACGGCCGCGTTGACGCGCGGCATCACCTGTTCCGCCATGAGCTGCATCGACCGCCTGGCCAGCGCCGGATCGAGCCAGTCCATCCCGGCATAGACCAGTTCGCCGAAATCGCCGGTTTCCTCGCGCAGCGCCAGGATTGCGTCGACCACCTTGTTGACCGTGCCGCAGGTCACGCAATTCTGCATCACGTACTCCTCGGTGATCTCCTCGTCCGGCTGGTCCTTATGGCTCTTGAACACATATAGCCGGTTGCCGCGCTTCATCTTGGCGCGCATCTGCCAGAAATAATGCCGGTAGGGGCTGTTGGCGTCCTCGCCGCCGTAGCGCGTCGCCACCTTGTCGTCGTCGGCGACGAAAATCGTGCGGGCAACGCGCCAGTCGGCGACATTGGCCTTCTGCCCGGCCTCGGCCTTGCCCTTGGCGTAGTTCGTCCAATGCGACTTGAGGTGCTGGGAGAGCAGGAAGTTCGCCGACAGCGGATGGAAGTCGCGCTTGCCCATCAGCACCACGCCCGGCGAGAACGGCGCCACCACAGTGCCGACGATTTCCGGCCGCGGCTTCTGAAACGGCTTGGCCAGAATGCCGACGCCGAGATCGAGCGCGGCGGTGCGGGCGAAGCCGACCTTGAAACGGTTGTCGGGGAAATCGATGTCGTAGGGCGGATCGCGCTCCCAGATGGCGAGGATGACGTCGATGGCCTCGGCGAAAATCTTGTTGCGGTCGAGGTCGAGAATGCCGATGGCTTCGCAATCCGAGGTCAGCGCGCCGGGCGAGACGCCCATTATGAAGCGGCCTTGCGCGAGGTGGTCGAACATTGCCGCATTGACGGCGACGAGCACCGGGTGCATCTGCGCGAGATTGGTGGTGCCGGTGGCGAGCTTGATGGTCTTGGTGTCGTGGATGAGCGTCGCCAGGAACAGCATGCTGTTGGTGACGTTCTCGCAGGCATCGGTGAGGTGCTCGCCCATGAAGGCGTCGTGATAGCCGAGCTTGTCGGCGAGCATGATCGCTTCCCGGTCCTCGCGCAGCGTTTGCGACCAGTCGCGCCCCATCGGGTGCACCGGCATGGTGAAATAGCCCAGCCGCATGGCAGTCTCCGTCCGTGTTGTTGAGCGGCAAACTAGCCGAGCCGCCGCGCCGATGCAGCAAATCTATTCGCGGCTGATTTGACGGGACGAAAACACGCCCGAGCGGGCCAGCTTCCGGACGCGCGATCAGGCGGCGACGCGGGCCAGAAAACCGGCGACCTCGCTGCGCAATTCGGATGCAGCGGCCTCCACCGCCTGTGCGGCGGTGAGCACGCTTTCCGCTGACTGCCGTGTTTCGGTGGCGGCGCCCGCAACTTCGGCGAGCACCGCGACCACCAGCTTGGCGCCGCCGGCGGCGCTGGCGACATTGTGCGAGATCTCCGCGGTCGCGGCGTTCTGCTGCTCGACCGCCGCCGACACCGCGTTGGCGCAGGAGTCGATCTCCTGCATGCGCGCGGCGATGCGGCCGATTGCCGAGACCGCGCTGCCGGTCGAGCCCTGCACGGCGCTGATCAGGCTCGAAATATCTTCCGTCGCCTTGGCGGTCTGCACCGCCAGCGACTTGACCTCCGAAGCGACCACGGCGAAGCCCTTGCCGGCTTCGCCGGCGCGCGCCGCCTCGATCGTGGCATTGAGCGCCAGCAGGTTGGTCTGTTCGGCGATGGCGCGGATGAGCTTGATCACGTCGCCGATTTTCTGCGCGGCCTGCGCGAGTGCCGCGATTTGTTCGTTGGTGCCCTTGGCCTCGGCCACGGCCTTGCGCACGATATCGGTCGTCGACGCCAGTTGCCGGCCGATTTCGCCGATCGAGCTGGTCAATTCGTCGGCGGCGACCGCGGCGGTTTCCACATTGGTGCTGGCTTCGTTGGAAGCCGTGACCGCGCACTCGGCGCTTTGCGAAGTCTGGCCCGAACTGCCGAACAGCGCCGCGGCGGTCGAACGCATGGCCAACGCGCCATCGGCAACGCCGTGCAGATGCTCCTCGATGCGCTGGCGGAATGCAGTGATTGCCTGCTCGATGAGCGAGCGGCGTTGCTGCTGCTCCTGCATGGCGGCGCGCTCACGCTCGGCTTTGCGCCGTTCGCTGATGTCGTCATGGGTGGCGACCCAGCCGCCGCCACGCAGCGGCCGGTTGATGATCAGCATTACCCGGCCGCTTTCGGATGCGACTTCCGCTTGAGTGGTGCGGCCCTCGCGCATGGCGGTGGTGATCTCCTGGCGGTATTGGTTCGGCTCGCGCGTAAAGCTGCCGTTGGCAATGCGATATTCGAGCAATTGCGCCAGCGGGCGGCCGCGCTTGGCCACATCGTCCGGCACATTGTAGAGGTCCTTGTAGCGGCGGTTACAGATGACCAGACGCTCATTGGCGTCAAACATGCACAGACCTTCGG
>Ga0335083_10009344_pt1 | contig 11897 bp, 10 predicted proteins | sample Lox_Sample_42_FD_206716 | JGI IMG/M metagenome (GOLD analysis project Ga0335083, IMG submission 206716) | Soil microbial communities from Loxahatchee National Wildlife Refuge, Florida, United States - Lox_Sample_4.2 | ecosystem: Environmental > Terrestrial > Soil > Wetlands | place: USA... | reverse complement strand
AAAATTTTCCAATAACTCACAATCTAAGTACAGAAACAATATATCAGAATATTCTATTTGTTTTTTTTCAGGACAAATCAATTAATCCCACTTATTTGCAATTGGTGCAAAGATTTAATACCCGTTTTCCCGATTAATCTATAATTTCCATTTTCGATTTTATTTGGTTGATTATGATAACAGTTGAACTGCATAACCTTATTTTGCATGGACATCATGGTATTTTTGAGGAAGAAAAGAAAGTAATGAATACTTTCGAAGTGAACCTGAGCGTTAAATATGATGAAAAAAGATCAGATTTTAATCGCATTGAGGATACGATTAGTTATGTAGACTTGTATGAAATTGTCAAACAAAAAATCGGCGTGCCTGTTTTCTTACTTGAAAAGCTCTGCCAGGAAATTATACATAAGATCAAGAATCAATATCCATCAGTAAGAGAAGTCAATATTTCAATTTATAAAATGCAGGCACCTATCGAGAATTTTCAGGGAAAAGCAGGTGTTAGTATGCGCAAGAAATTTGATGACTGAAATAAGGATGAACCGATTCCTATTATTACTGTTGTTGGTCCTGCCTTTTGAAAATTTTGCGCAGGATGTCAATGCACTGTTGAAAGATGCAGAGCAACAGGAACTTGCTTTCAGGGAAAACGAAGCTTTTTTGAAATATGCGGAAGTCGTTCGAATCCAACCTACCAATTTGCATGCTCTTTGCAAATGCAGCGAATTATGTTGTTTCATAGGGAGCCGTCAGACTGATAAAGCAAAAAAAGCAGACTATTTCAGGGCCGCAAAGACCTATGCCACGGCTGCAGTAAAAGTTAATCCCAACAGCACCGATGCAAATTTTGTAATGGCCATGTCTATTGGCCGTTTAACGATGATTTCATCGGGAAAAGAGAAGATTGCTACTGTTAATGATATAAAGTTGTATGCTGAAAAAGCCATCAAATTAGATCCTGCCAATTTCAAAGCATATCATGTATTGGGAAAATGGAATTATGAAGTGAGCAATCTGAATTTTGCAGAAAGAACAATCGCAAAATGGTTTTATGGAGCTGTTCCAAAAGCCTCTTTACATGATGCGATTATCAATTACGAAATTGCAAGATCAATCAATCCGGCATTTGTACTTAATTACCTCGAGCTGGCAAAAGCTTATTACAGGAATGATGAAAAGAAAAAGGCAATCGTTCTGTTAAATATGATGATGCCGCTTCCCAACAAAATATTCGATGATTTCCGGATCAAGGAAGAAGGAAAGAAATTGTTGAAGGAGTGGGAATAGGGATTCGATGGCTGATGGCCGTTAGCCATTGTCCGAGTTTCAATATTGGTCGGTGTATTATCAGCCAGTGGCGATCGATCAGGGGCCAACGAATTTTTAAATCACCTTCTCCCTCCACTTTCCGCTTCGCATATACATATACGCGAGAACAAAAGTAAATATCCAGTAGAGCCATTCCGACATCCATCCATAAACGATTGGCAGGTTCCAGTAACCCAGGACCAGGTAAACATAGATGCTGTAAAATATAATTGTAATAATTTCTATGGCAAGGTTTACACGGGTATTGCCTGTACCAACGACAGCATTTAGCCAGATGGTGCCAAAAGACATCAGGATCAATGCAAGAGAAACTACATGAATTACCGGGATAGCATGTTGAATGAAAGATTGGTCCTGCCCATAAATTGAGAGGAAAAAACGGGGGAAGATATTTAAAAGGATCGCGATTATAATAGAGAAAATGACACTGAGCCTTACAATTTTATTGATCAGAAGAATCACTTTATCCTGCCGACCCTGGCCAATAATATTACTCACCATGCTATTGGTGGTGGATGCAAAGGCCCAGGTAAATCCACCAAATAATCCAAAAATATTTCTCATTGAATTACTGATTGCCAGATCCTCCTTCCCATGATGTTCAATCAGGATATAAAAGAATTCCCAGCTGATGATGCTGATGGCATATTGAAAAACCAGCGGTGATGATTGAACAAGAATTAACCGGATATTTTTTTTATCTAGTCCCCGGTTTTTGTAGATATACAATTGCTGGCCGATGCCTTTCACGTGAATGACTGCAAAGACCACAATCATGCCGGCTGCTTCCGCAATAATAGAGGCAAAAGCCGCACCATTGAATCCTAATTCAGGCAACCCGAAATGACCGAAAATAAATCCATAATCAAATACAATATTTGTGATTGTTTCAGCAATGGTTCCGTATACAAGGAATTTGCTTTGATTGGTTCCAATCAGCAGCGCGTTGCGCAATTGATATATGTAAAGAAATGGGAGGCCCCAGATACGGATTTTGAGAAACTGAATCGATTTTATTTTCAGTGTTTCTGATGACAATGAAAGATCCAATATACCCGGTGCAAGAAACCAGGTAATCAGGATGCCTGCTATCGCAATCACGAGCCCTATGCGAATACCCTGCGCAAAAAGTTTCCCGATTTCTTGGATTCTGTCTTCTCCTGCACGACGTGCAATTAATGCCTGCAACCCATTATTGATCCCGTTTCCGATCACTGCGAAAATGAGATAGTAAACACCTGTAATTCCTGCGGCTGCCAGCGACTCTTCATTCAAATGACCCAGGAAAATATTATTGGTAATGAAATTAATTTGCGGCACCAGCATAGCAAGGCTGATAGGCAAAGCGATTTGAAGTATTTGCCTGTTTGAGATTTCAACCTTTAAAGGATTGCTTTTCATCGGGGTCATTTAAGAGGGAGTGCAAAGTACAGTAAATGCAGTAATTTGAGATTGGCAATGAAGGAGTAAACCAAGTATGGCCTCAAAGAATTTTGTAGTATTATTGTGTTTCGACTAGTATGATAAAACCTGATTTTCATATACAACATGGTAATATAGAGTTAGAAGATATTATGCAATGCCGGCTGCTGATGGAAATGAATACGAACTCCTTCAGTTATGTATTACTGAACGTGAAAGGAATGCGTCCCATGGCAGTTAAATATTTTCAATGGAGCCCTTCTAAACTTGGATCATTGGAAGAAGTTCTTCGTGAAATCGTTTATGAAGATGAAATATTGACAACTCCTTCTATTGACGAAATCTTTCTTGTTTATAATTTCCCTGAAAGCAATCTTGTGCCGGAAAGGTTTTATGACAATGCTACCAATAAGACACTGACAGAACTTATCTACGGTGACCTGAATAACGAACTTGTTTTAAGTGAAAAAATTCCCTGGTGGGAATTACACAATGTATACCGTATCCCAAAGGGTGTGCACAATTTGATGCAGCAAAAATTTTCTTCGGGTAAATATTGGCATTTTTATAGCCTGCAATTAAAATGTCATAAAATGTTTACCTCAAAAGAAGCTCCCCAATATCTCAAGACATTTTTTTATACAGACAAAATGATTGTAATGATATGTAAGGGCGGACAGTTGCAGCTTATTCAGACTTTTGCCTACCAGGATTCGAAAGATGCAGCATATAATTTATTAAACTGTTGCGAGCAATTGCATTTGAAACAGGAGGAAGTTGTTGTGGACCTGGCAGGCCTGATTGAAAGAAAATCTGCCCTGCATGAAGAATTGCAAAAATATTTCCTGAATATTTCTTTTGACCACATGGATGATAGCATTAAGGTTACGGATGAATTGAGAGAGTATCCGCTTCATTATTTTTCATCGCTTTTGAAAATGGCTATATGCGTATAATCGGGGGGATTTTAGGGGGCAGAAAAGTAAATCCACCTTCGAAAATGCCTCATACCAGGCCTACTACCGATATCGCTAAAGAAGGTCTGTTTAATATTCTCGAAAATAATCTGGTGATAGAGGGAATGAAAACACTGGATATGTTCGGAGGCACAGGCAGTATTAGTTATGAACTGGCTTCCAGAGGAGCAACAGATATTACTATCATTGAAAAGGATCACACGATGTATGAGTTTATCAAAAAGACATCAGAAGCGTTTGGCCTAACTCAATTTAAAGTGATTAAAACGGATGTTTTCAGGTTTTTGAAACATTGCACCGAGCAGTTTGATTTTATTTTTGCCGGGCCCCCATATGCGCTGATAAATATCGACGATATTCCAAAATTAGTCGTAGAAAGGAATCTGCTTAAAAACAATGGCTGGTTTGTATTGGAACATACTCCCAGAAATCACTATGAGGGATATCCGCTATTTGTTTCCCAGCGCAATTATGGAACCACGGTTTTTTCGATTTTTGTAAACAAAAAAACTTGAGGAGTGAGATGTCAAATGTGAAACGTGAAATTGAGATTGGCATGATATATCACTCCCGACTAGCGACTCACGTCTAAAGACTGATATCTTACGATCTCAACTGCAAATCGCCATGCCATCTATCTTCATAACAGGAATAGGAACCGATGTTGGTAAAACAATTGTAGCTGCAATCCTTGCTGAGGCCCTGGAAGCAGATTACTGGAAGCCGGTTCAGGCAGGCAATGAAAATGGCACAGACAGTGATTTTGTAAGAGCCAATATCAGCAATTCCAGAACTAAGATTCATCCGGAAGCATACCTGTTGGGTATGGCAGCCTCTCCCCATATTTCTGCCAAAGAAGAAGGAAAAAAAATCGGGTTGGACGAAATAAAAAGGAAACTTAAAAAAATAGAGCACCAAAATGATTTTTTGATCATCGAAGGAGCCGGGGGCTTACTGGTACCCTTAAACGAAGAAGAATTTGTGATTGACCTGATCTCCGTGCTGGAAGCAAAAGTCATTATTGTGAGCAGGAATTACCTGGGAAGCATTAATCATTCTTTGTTGACGGCTAAAACTCTTGCATCAAAAAATATTTCCGTGATGGGATGGATATTCAACGATCATTACATGGATTATGAAGAGGAAATTGCCTGCTGGAGCGGGATTCCGAAAATTGCATCAATACCGTTTGAAGAGAATCCAGACAAAAGATTCATTCTTGAACAGGCAAAATGGATAAGGCCCCAAATACTGAAATTGCTTAGTATTGATTAGAAGCACTTCTCACATGAAATCCTGTATCTTTAACAATCCCTATTCTGAGGGCAGCATATGAATTTAAATTTCCCTTTGTTAAAAACCATACGTATTCTTTTATTGCCGTTTTCTCTGGTATATGCCGTGATCATCGTGGTACGTAACTGGTGTTTTGATAAAAAAATCCTGCCTTCAACTTCTTTCAATTTCCCCATTGTTTGCATTGGTAACCTGGCTGTAGGAGGGACTGGAAAATCACCAATGGTGGAATTTCTTATAAAAAAATTAAAAAGCCATTTTTCAATTGCAATTCTGAGCAGGGGATATAAACGAAAGACAAAGGGATATGCACTGGCAACTGAGACATCCACAGCTTTGGAAATTGGAGATGAGCCCATGCAATTTTACAGTAAATTTCCTGACCTGACCGTAGCAGTGGGAGAGGAGCGCATTGTTGCCATTCCCCAATTGTTACATGACCGGCCGGAAACAAAAGCAATCATTTTAGATGATGCTTTTCAGCACAGGACTGTAAAAGCAGGCCTGAATATTATGCTCACGGACTATAATAATCTTTTTACAAGGGATTGGTTTTTACCTACCGGAGATTTGAGAGATCAAAAAAAAAGTTATAAACGTGCTGAAATAATTGTTGTCACAAAATGTGAAAGTGATTTATCACTGAAAGAAAAAAATGACCTGATCCGGGAGATCAGGCCCATGGAAAATCAACAGATTTTTTTTTCTTCCATCCAATATGGCGATGCATACCATATCACGGACAAATCGATATTGGAAATCGATTATTCTATGGAAATACTGCTGGTCACCGGTATTGCAAACCCGGAACCATTAAAACGGTTTCTGGATGGAATCTCAAAGGCATATTACGAGATGATATATAGCGATCACTATATTTTTTCTATTGATGATCTTAAATATATTATCAAACGTTTTGATTCTATTCAAACAGAAAAAAAAATTATTTTGACTACAGAGAAAGACGCGGTAAGGCTGATGAAATTCGGGCAGGAGTTAAAGAAATTGCCTTTTTACGTTATTCCCATTGAACCTAAATTTTTGTTTGGTGAGGAGAATCGTTTTACAGATCTGATCACTAAATTCATCAGCGATTTTAAATATCAATCATAAAAAATTAATGGCACATAAACATTCCCGGAAAAAAAAGAAAGGATCGGTAGCTGAGCATATGTACAGAGGCGTATTGGAGATTACAAGGTCAGGAATGGGATTCGTAATTGCAGAAAATCTTGAACAGGATATCCTGGTTCGTCCTGGTGATTTTAATACGGCCCTGCATGGAGATACCGTGAGAGTGAAAATTATCAAAGGCAATGCTAAAAGCGGCCGGATGCAGGGACAGGTTTCTGAAGTGTTGGAAAGAAAGCAGACCGAATTTTTGGGTCATATTGAATTGAGTGAAGATTTTGCTTTTTTTATTGCTGAAACGGAAAAGCCAATGCCCGATGTTTATATACCTCTTGATAAATTGAATGGCGCTAAAAATAATGAAAGAGTCATTGTAAGAATTGTGGAATGGGAGAGAAACAGGAAGCCTCAGGGTGAAGTGATACAGGTGATGAATAGCGCTGATGAAAATGATCGTGCAATGAAAGAAATCCTGCTTGAAAACGGATTTCCGATTTTCTTTCCTGAAAATGTGCTGGAAGAATCAGAAAGATTGCCGGAGATCATCGGTGAAACTGAAATCGCTCGCAGGAGAGATGCCCGCAACATTCTCACTTTTACAATTGATCCTGCGGATGCAAAGGATTTTGATGATGCCATTTCCATCCGTCTTTTGAAAAATGGTCTTTATGAAATCGGGGTACATATTGCAGATGTGAGCCATTATGTTGAGCCGGAAACGGCACTGGATAAAGAGTCTTATGGCAGGGCGACTTCAGTATACCTGCCCGACAGGGTGAATCCCATGTTGCCGGAACGGATTTCAAATGAATTGTGTTCTTTAAGACCTCATGAAGATAAACTTACTTTTTCTTCCATTTTCCAGATTTCTGTCAAGGGAGAAATAAAACATTACTGGTTGGGGAAAACAGTAATTCATTCGGACCATCGCTTCACTTATGAAGAAGTGCAGGAAATCATTGATAAGAAAGAAGGATTGCACAAGGAGGAAATAATGGTCTTGCATGAACTTGCCCAGCGTTTTCGCAAACGTCGTTTCAAGAAAGGTGCAATTAATTTTTCCTCGACTGAAATCCGGTTCAAACTGGATGAAAAAGGAAAACCCGTTGGCATTATCGTCAAGGAAAATAAGGAATCACATCAGCTGATTGAAGAATTTATGCTGCTCGCCAACAGAACTGTTGCGGAGTATGTTTCGAAAATAAAATTGCACAAGAAAAGCATTCCTTTTCCCTATCGGGTGCATGATACACCGGATAAGGAAAAATTGCTGCCATTCATCGAATTTGCAAAAAAATATGGCCATCATTTTGATACCAGGACTTCTGAGGGAATTTCTTCTTCCTTTAATCAGATGCTGGAGGATGTCCAGGGCCGGCCTGAACAACATGTATTGGAACAACTTGGTATCCGCACCATGGCAAAAGCTGTTTATACAACGGAGAATATCGGCCATTATGGGTTGGGGTTTCAGCATTATTGCCATTTTACTTCCCCGATTCGCCGTTATCCGGATGTGCTGGTTCATCGTATACTACAACAATGTCTGGAAAATGAAATTGAAGTTGATAAGAAACTGGAAGCAAAGTGCAGACATTGCAGTGAAAAGGAAAGATCGGCTATGGAAAGTGAACGTGCTGCAAACAAATACAAGCAGGTTGAATATATGCAGGGCTTTCTGGGAGAAGAGTTCGAAGGGGTGATCAGCGGAGTTGCTTCTTTTGGTTTCTGGGTAGAGACAGTACAGCACAAATGTGAAGGGCTTGTTAGTATCAACAGTTTACTTGAATATGATGATTTCAGGCTGGTAGAGAGTGAGTATGCGCTTGTTGGCCGGCGAAGCGGCCGTCAGTTTCGTATGGGCGACAAGGTGATGATTAAAGTTGTCTCTGCAAATTTAGGGAAACGCCAACTGGATTATGAGTGGATTATTGAAGGAGCGCCAAATCATAAAATTGAGCTGAAGAAAAAAAAGAAAAAAAAATAAATAGTTCAGGCCTGTCCTGAACTTTGGATTGGTTTATGAAAAGTTTTGAAGAGCTATCAAAAGTTTTTTTGGAAAAGTTTGATCAACGACATTTCCCCGAACAACCAGCCAGCTTATATGAACCTGCCGAATATTTTTTAAGGTTGGGAGGGAAAAGAATCAGACCGGTTATGTGCCTGTTGGGCAATGAACTGTTTGACGAAATTATTCCCGATACTTATAACCTGGCAACTGCGATTGAACTATTCCACAATTTTACACTGATCCATGATGATATCATGGATAAAGCTCCATTACGAAGAGGAATGCCAACGGTTCACGAGAAATATGGAGAAGCAACAGCCCTGCTTACCGGAGATGTGATGATGGTCGTGGCTTATGATTATATCAATCAAATACAATCTCCGCATATCCGTCATGTCATTCATCTTTTCAATAAAACTGCAAAGAAGGTTTGTGAAGGTCAGCAAATGGATATGGATTTCGAAAGGCAGGAAAATGTATCTCTTGCGGAATATCTGCAGATGATTGAATTAAAGACATCGGTTTTGCTGGCTGGCAGTTTGCAAATGGGAGCAGTGCTTGGTGGTGCCGGCGAAGGAAATCAACAGCATTTATATGAGTTTGGAAAAAACCTGGGTCTTGCTTTTCAGATCCAGGATGACTATCTGGATGCATTTGGTGATCCTGCTAAATTTGGAAAGCAAACGGGTGGTGATATCGTATCCAACAAAAAGACTTTTTTATTTATTAAAGCAATGGAAATTGCGAAGGCTGATCAGAAAAAAGAAATGGCCGAATTGATAAAAACAAATCCGGCGGATAAAGTGTCGCGGATGTTGTCAATTTTTAAAACCTGTAAAGCGGATGAGGAAGCGAAAACATTAAAAACAAAATATTTTAATATTGCAATTCAGCACCTGGAGGATATTGCAGTGCTTTCCAGTCGCAAAAAATCATTGCGCGAACTGGCAGATTTCATGGTGCAAAGAGATTATTAATATAATTTATTCCCTGATGATAAAAGACCTGTAATCTTCTGCCTGCACCTATAAACTCTAATTTTTTTTACCTAATTTGATCTCTTATAAACCCTCATTGCATGCCCCATTCTTTGTTCCGGAAAAAATCGTTGTCAAAAATTTTGCAGGATGCCGAGGCAGGATTAAGTGATGCACATGGTTCTGCTCAAATGAGAAAGGTGTTGGGTGTTCGGGACCTCACATTTATGGGAATTGCAGCCGTGATCGGCGCCGGAATTTTTTCAACGATCGGTACTGCCGCATATCATGGCGGTCCCGGTGTGATTTTTTTATTTCTGATCACTGCCATCACCTGTGGGTTTACTGCATTATGTTATGCAGAATTTGCATCGCGGGTACCCGTATCCGGTAGTGCATATACTTATTCTTATGTCACTTTTGGTGAAGTGATTGCCTGGATAATCGGATGGGCACTGATTCTTGAATATGCGATCGGCAATGTGGTGGTTGCCATCTCCTGGAGCGCTTATTTCAATAATATTCTGAAAGCATTTGGAATCAATTTGCCCGACTGGCTGACTATCGGTTATCAGACAGCGAAGATGAATTTTGACAGTGCCGTCGCAGCAAATCAACCCGTAGCTAACTTAATTTACTCAAATGCACCTTCTATTCTCGGAGTTAAATTCATTATCAATCTTCCTGCATTTGTTATTGTAGTATTGATTACCATTCTCGCATATATCGGTATCAACGAGAGCCGTAAAAGTGCCAATTTTATGGTAGGACTGAAAATAGTGGTCCTCATTTTTATTGCGATCGTTGGTTTTTGGATTATTTTTTCTACCGGAACGACTTCAAACTGGTCGCCATTTTTGCCAGAGGGAATGGGCGGTGTATTGCAAAGCGTGTCGGCCGTTTTCTTTGCCTATATCGGGTTTGACGCAGTTTCAACTACTGCCGAGGAATGCAGGAATCCACAAAAGGACCTTCCCAGGGGCATGATCTATTCTTTACTGATCTGTACAGTGATCTATGTTGTGACAGCTTTAGTGATTACAGGGCTTGTCAATTACAAAGAATTTAATGGGGTAGCTGATCCGCTTGCTTATGTATTTGACAAGATCAATATGCACAAAATTGGTTTTATCATTTCCATCAGTGCCGTTGTCGCAGCAACCAGTGTGTTGTTGGTGTTTCAGATAGGGCAGCCAAGAATATGGATGAGTATGAGCAGGGATGGATTATTGCCCAAACCATTCGGACAGATAAGCAGAAGATTTAAAACACCTGCTTTTGCAACAATTGTTACCGGTTTGTTTGTAGGACTTGTTGTATTAGTAGTCGACGATAAACTAATGACCGATCTCACCAGTATCGGAACCTTGTTTGCATTTGTGCTTGTATGCGGGGGTGTTTTGTATTTGCCAAAAACGGAAAAGCAGGCGGGAAAATTTCAAATTCCTTATATCAATGGAAAATTCATTGTCGGGTTGCTCGTGATACTTTTTATAATATTATTCCGGCATAGATTGACTGATGCAATTGTAAATATCAGCGCTGAGAGCAGGCAGGAAGTCTTGTTTATCCTGTTTGTGATCGTTGCTATTATAATTGCAATATTGAGTTTTCTCCGCAACTACTCACTGGTTCCTGTATTGGGTGTATTATTTTGCCTCTACCTGATGATAGAAATACCTGCCAAGAGCTGGATGGTCTTTTTTGGATGGATGGTGGTTGGCCTTACCATCTATCTTTTATATGGAAGAAGGAAAAGTAAGTTGGCGAATAATTCCGAAAGTCGATAAAATCCGAAGACAATTCCGATTAATTTAATATTCTTCCCAACTTTCGGCTTTACCGACTTTCCGACTTCTTTCTATTTTTGTATTATGAAATTCGAAGTTGGAGATAAAGTAATCGTGTTACATTCAAATGAAGAAGGGGAGGTGGTGGATATTATCAACAATAAGATGGTTATGGTGGATGTGCGCGGGGTAAAATTTCCCGCATATATTGATCAACTCGATTTTCCGTACTACAAGCGATTTACAGAGAAGAAAAAAACTTCTCCGCCTCCCAAAAAATATATTGATCAGGTTCCGCTGGAAAAAAAAGAACGGATTGCCAATGTTGCAACCGGTGTCTGGCTGATATTCCTGCCTGTATTCGGGTCAGACGATTATGGAGATGATATTGTCGAGGATCTCAAAATTCATTTGGTGAATAACTCCCAACAGGCATATCATTTTACTTACAAGCTTAATTATTTTGGTAAAAACGAATTTGAATTGCAGAACCAAATACATGTACTCCATGATTTTTACCTGCATGATATCCCTTTTGAGAATTTGAATGACAGTCCTTCATTTGAATTTGATTTTAGCTTGCTAAAGCCGGATAAAAATAAAGCAGATCACTATGAATGTTCACTGAAACTAAAACCCAGGCAGGTTTTTGCCAGGATCGAAGAGCTCAAGAAAAAAGGAGAAGCACATTTTTCCTATAAATTATTCGATCAATATCCTGATAAGATGATCGAAGAAAAAATTGAAGTTCCTGAATCCAGGGATGGGCATAAAATATATGAATTCTCAAAAGCCCGTCAGCACCTGGAACCTGCAAAGCATGAAGTGGATTTACATATTGAAAAACTTTCTGATGACTGGAAACATCTGAGCAATTTTGAAATCCTCAGCTTACAGTTAAGCGTATTCGAAAAATATGTGGATCTTGCTATTGCGCACCGCTTGCCATCCATGATTGTAA
>Ga0335083_10009343_pt1 | contig 11898 bp, 9 predicted proteins | sample Lox_Sample_42_FD_206716 | JGI IMG/M metagenome (GOLD analysis project Ga0335083, IMG submission 206716) | Soil microbial communities from Loxahatchee National Wildlife Refuge, Florida, United States - Lox_Sample_4.2 | ecosystem: Environmental > Terrestrial > Soil > Wetlands | place: USA: Florida... | reverse complement strand
GATTCTGACGGAGAACGCACCCGCGAGCCGCCGTGGTTTGTACGGCAGCTTCGCGCAGATGGGCGCTCCGGTCGGTGCGATCCTGTCGAACGTGGTATTCCTTGCTGTGTCAGCCATCACTGGCCCCGATGACCTGCTGTCGTGGGCCTGGAGAGTGCCCTTCCTGCTCAGCCTTGCGCTGATTGGGGTCGCGCTGCTGATCCAGTTCAAGTTGCAGGACACCGCCGCTTTCCGTGCCGTTCGAGATACCGACCCGGACAGTGGGAGGGTTGGAGAGCAGGGCAGACCGACACGCTCCCCGGTCATCGAGGCACTGTGTCGATACCCGCGGCGCATTGCGCTCGCCGCCGGCGCTTTCGTTGCAATGAATGTGTCATTCTATGTCCTGGTGACGTTCTCGCTCGCCTACGGAACGAAGGCTGGCGGACTGAATATTCCGAGCGCCACCATGCTGGCGTGCGTTCTGATGGGCGCAATCGCGATGGTGCCAGGCACCCTTCTATCGTGCATCGTTTCAGATCGGCGTGGACGTCACCCGGTACTGATCGTATCGGCGGCGCTCCTGGCGTGCTGGGCCTTCGCCGTCTTCCCGCTCATGCATACGCGGTCGTTTTGGGGCATCGCCGCCGCATTGTGTGTGGGTCAGTTCCTCAACGGGATGATCTTTGGTCCCCTCGCGGCATTGTTCTCCGAAATGTTTCCGGCCCGCGTGCGCTATTCAGGTGCTTCGCTTGGGTATCAGCTCGGAGCGATACTGGGAGGGGCGCTCGCTCCCTTGGTGGCAACCGCGTTGCTGGTGAGATTCGGCACGCCGCTTGCCATCTCGATCTACATGGCAGCCATGTGCCTCATCACGATTGGCTCCGTGTGGTTCATCGCAGCACTGCCCCCGCTATGCCAGCAATCGGATTGAGAGCTTCTGGGAGTCAAGACAATGTCGACAGACGAACTGGGAACAGGCGGCACCCGCCGCAGACTGCTTCGTTCCGCACTTCTCCTGGCCGCAGCGGGGGGACTGTCAGCAGGGGTAACCGTCCAGGCGGCACCCGCGCCAGGAAGCAAGAGCGAAGAGGAAGAGGAAGAGGATGCGGCGCGGCCGGTGCTGCTGCCTCAATACCCGGACGCGGTGATGCGGCCGGTGAACCTGCACGAATTCGAAACTGTGGCCAGGACAAAGATATCTCAGCCGCTGTACGACTACGTGGCCGCCGGAGCGGCAGATGAACTGACCCTGCGCGCGAATCGCGCTGCCTTCGCCGATTACTGGATACGGCGGCGGGTAATGGTGGACACGAGCAGCGTCGATACATCCGTCGATCTTCTTGGTGCAACACTTCCTCATCCCATCCTGCTCGCGCCCGTGGGGATGCGCGCGCTGATGACGCACGACGGGGACCGCCACACGGCCGTTGCAGCCTTCAACTCAAAAGCGGTGTTGGTTGGAGCGCCCCGGGAACTCATGGCTGAGCTGGCCAAACAGAACTCGGCACCTCGATGGTGGGCGGCCAGTCTCGGCCAGGCGACCCGGCAAGAAGCGGCGGGTTGGGCCCAGGAGAACGAGGCCGCTGGTGCGAGTGCGCTCTGCGTCAGCTTCGATTATCCGTACTCGGGGGCGCGGGACCGGCCGAGCCGGGATCACTGGGAGAGCCAGTGGTCCGAGACGGGTCGTTACGATACCGCCGGCGGGGAAGTCGCATTTCAGGCAGGAATGATTGCGCCTTTCACGCCCAGTCTGAGCTGGGAGTACCTCGGATGGGTTCGCAATGCGACCAAGCTGCCCATCGTGCTCAAGGGAATCACAACTGGAGAGGATGCAAAGCGGGCCATTGCGGTCGGCGCTGATGCGGTCATCGTCTCGAACCACGGCGGCAGGACCCTCGATGGCGCGTTCGGAACACTTTCAGTTCTGTCCGAGGTTGCTGCTGCGGTAAACGGCAGGGTACCGGTCTTGATGGATGGCGGAGTGCGTCGTGGGGGAGATGTCGTCAAGGCGCTGGCACTCGGGGCGAAGGCAATCCTGATCGGCCGGCCTTACCTGTGGGGACTGGCGGCATTTGGTCAGATCGGCGTGCAGCGGGTCGTTGAATTGCTCCAGGGCGAACTGCGGATTGCCCTGGGACTTTCCGGGACTGGCCGTCTCGGGGCGATCGATCGGACCCTGATACGCCCGGCCTGGAAGGAGTATTCGCGCGTCCAGAGTTCACGCCGCACGCACCCAACCAAGGCGGTCAGTCCATGAGCACACATCATTCAGATCGACGCACCAGCGCATCGGCAGTAAATCCGGCCACCAATGGCGAGCCGCGGGCCGTTGATGCCGGAGAGGCGACCCTCGCGCTATTGCGCCACTTCGAGCCGCTGGGACGGGTGGGTCGCCGCCAGTTCATGTCTGCTCTGGGGGCTCTGGCCGCGGGCGCACCCGTGATCGTCGACGCAATCGGTCCTCAACCGCTCGTGCTGGATGAGTCTGACGATCGCAGATATCCGCCCCAACACAGCTGGAAGGTCATGGAGCCGGTCAACATCCATGAGGTCCAGGCTGTCGCTGAGAAGACGCTGGACCTGGCAACCTATGACTACATCACCGGGGGTGCAGAGGATGAGCATACCCTGCGCGATAATCTCGATGCCTTTCAACGTAGCCATTTGCGTCAGCATGTGGGAGTGGATGTCTCGAAAGTCGATACATCGCTGCAGCTGCTGGGACAGCACCTGAAATACCCGATCATGCTGGATCCGACCACCAAGAATCCGATCCTGCCGGACGGTGACAAGCTCGCGGCGATTGGAGCCCACGGCGCCGGCGCCATATATGGAGTGACGTCGGCCCTGTCCTTCATCGACGAGCTCAACCAGACCAATACGGCACCCACATGGTGGGTGTGCCAGCTGGGCCACGAGTCCAGACAGGACGCACAGGACTGGGCTCGGCAGTACACGGACGCGGGTGCCACATGGCTTGGCGTGACTGTGGACTACCCTTACCAGGCCAATCGGGACCGCAACATTCGCAACAAGTTTGGTGACTATCGCGCCGGCGTTCTCGAACCCATCGTGACGGGCCTGACGTGGAAGTACATTGAGTGGCTGCGCAGCGCTTCGCGGCTACCTATCATCGTCAAGGGTATTCTGAATGGCGAGGATGCCGAAGCAGCGGTGGAAAATGGAGCCGACGCCATCATCGTTTCAAATCACGGGGGGCGCTCGTATGACGGGGAAGTACCCACTCTGTTGGCTCTTCCGGAATGTGTCGAGGCCGTCCGAGGGCGAATCCCGGTGCTCCTGGATGGCGGGATTCGTCGTGGCAGTGACGTCCTGAAGGCACTCTGTCTGGGTGCGAAGGCCGTACTGGTTGGCCGACCTCCTGCCTGGGGGGTGGCCGCCTTCGGTGCTGTAGGCGTGCAGCGCGTAATGGAACTGTTGGCCGCGGAATTCCAGGTATCGATGGCCATTGCGGGAGCTCCGAATCTGCAAGCGATCAATCGGAGCATGATCCGACTTCCCTGGGAGGATCCGAAATGGTGAGGCCAGAGCTCACACACCCGGGGTTCCTCTTGCGACCGTGCGCCTTGCTGGTACTGGCCGGCATTCTCCTCAACCGGCCCGGCATGGGAGCTGAACCGCCCGTTCACGCCGGCGGCTCCGACGGGGCAGGCGGGCAGCCATTGAGCGCCCAGACGAGTCTGTACAGCGATGCGCAGCGGAGACGAGGACTACAGATATATCTGAAGCAGTGTTCGACCTGTCACGGTGAACGGTTGCGCGGAGGCGAATCGGCACCCGCGCTGATGGGCGCCGGATTTCGCGAGCACTGGATCGGCCATTCCGTTGGAGATTTGCTACAGAAGATCAATCTCATGCCGCCCAAGGATCCCGGCCGACTGAGCGCTGAAGAGGCTGTCAGTGTCATCGCCGTGATCCTGGCCGCCAACGGATTCCCCGCCGGGACGACCGATCTGCCAAGTACGTTGAGCCTGCTGCAGCAGATTCGGCTCGACTCGCCGCAGTCGCCTTAACCACCCGAATCTCTCGCAGTTCTGCGTGACAGGCCCCTTGTGCGGGGCTCGCTGCGCTGGCCGTCGCGTGCGCTCGCGCGGCGCTGCCCGGTGGACTCGTTGACACTTACGAAGCTAAGCAAGTAAGCTAAGTCTGTATCCAGTTGAGGGCAGCGATGTGAGCAGGTGCGCTCTGGTTCTGGCGCTCGTGGGGAGCGCGGACACGTGTCAGCGAAACGTTACAGTTGGACGCGTGATCATCGCCGGCTGGACAGGGCGGGATCCTTCAGCAGTCGAGAAGCACATCGCGGAACTCGAGAAACTCGGCGTTCCGCGCCCGCGATCGGTACCCACCTTTTATCGAGTCGCCGCCAACCGGATCACCACGGCGAATTGCATCGAGGTGATCAACGAGCGTTCCAGCGGCGAGGTGGAATTCGTTCTGTTGCAGCAGGGCGGGGACCTATGGGTTGGTGTTGGCTCTGATCACACCGATCGATGGGTGGAGACGTTCGATGTCGGTTCCTCCAAGCAGATCTGTGACAAGCCGGTCGCACCACGATTCTGGCGATATGCCGACGTTGCTCCTCACTGGCACGAGCTGCGCCTGCGCTCGTATATCGGTTCCGAGCGTGTCGAATACCAGGTCGGCAGCGTCGCATCGATATTGGATCCCACACAGCTCATCACCGCATTTGGCGGCAGGGTTGATCTGGAGGAGGGCACGTTCATGTTTTGCGGAACGTTGCCGGTCATTGGCGAGGTGCGGCCCGATTCGCAGTTCGCACTGGAACTTGAGGATCCGGTCATGAGGCGCACGATCCAGCACGCGTACCGGGTCGAGTCGCTGGGCGCCCAGCAGCCCTGATTCATGAGGAGCAATCGTGGCAAAACCACACGTGGAATTCCTGAGAGTGAACCTTGCTACCGGTTGGCAAACACCCCCCGGCTATCCCGGTGGTATCAACCAGAAGATCCTCAGCAGCGATCTGGACGAAAACCACAAGTCTGGAAGCCGCACCCGCCTGCTGCGGTTCGATCCGGGCGCCTTCACAACGGAGCCGTTCGTTCACGACCATTGGGAGGAGGTGTATCTGCTCAGCGGAATCCTCCTGGTAGGCAACGATGATCGGGGCCACGGTGGCGAGAGCTTCTCGGCGCCCACATACGCGTGTCGCCCGCCGGGAGCATTGCATGGGCCCTTCAGTTCACCGACAGGCTGCATGCTGTTTGAGCTTCACTACTATGACCGGCGCTCAACCTGAGATCGCTGCCCCTGGCCGGGACCAGGTGTTCGTGACTTTCGAGGCGACCAGGGCTCGGTCATTCATGCGTGGGGGTCGCTATGCAGTATGACGATGCACTCGGATCGGCAGAATACGCGGGCGACGGGCTGGCCGAGGGTGCGCTGAACCTCCTGAGCCGGGAGCAGGTGCGCGACATCCGGGCTCTCTACGAACGCCACTGGTCCGAACTGTGCGGGTATCTGCGCAAAAGGTTCGGTACCGGACCGCCGGAGCCGCAGGATGTCGCGCAGCAGACATTTCTTCGGTATGCCACCAGTCCGCGCTGCAGCGAAGTCCGCAACGAGCGTGCCTATCTCTTCCGTATTGCTCACAACGTGCTCGTCGAAGAGCGACGGCGGATTGCAGCACGTCGAACAGTCGCAGCGGGTCTGTTGACCCGTAGTCCGGCGAGTGCGGATGAGCTGACACCCGAGCGCCGTCTGATTGGGACGGAGCACCTCGATATCCTTCGCAATGTGATCGACACGGCGCCGGAGGTCCGCCGACGCTCCTTCCTCCTCAACCGGCTCGATGGACTCACTTGTGCGGAAATCGCGCGTCGCACCGGCTATTCGGAGTCCGCAGTCAAGAAACATGTGAATCTCCTGCTTGCCGATCTGGAGACCGCCATGCAGCGCGCCGAAGCGCGCCGGCGACTGTTCCGGCGAAACATGCTGGTCGGATCCGCAGCGACGGCGTCCACCACCGTGCTCAGATTGTCTGAAGGTGTCGCAGCTGGCGGAGAAAGAGTCAGTGGCGAGTTGGGCCTCTGATGACAATCTCACGCCGCGGGTTCGTTCAGACCGCGGGAGCGGCACTGGCTGTCGCATCGGCCGGAGTCCTGGCGCGCAATCAGGGGCCGAATTCCTGGCAACCTCCAGCCAGGGAGCCGATACGCACCGTCGAAAACGAGTGGATTCCGCTGAAGGACGGGGCCAGGCTGGCCATGCGCCTGTGGTTGCCCGTCAGCGCCGATCAGCATCCTGTCCCAGTCGTGCTGGAATATCTGCCTTACCGCAAGCGCGACAGCATGCGGCGTCGCGATCAGGCGTGGGGTGAGCTATTCGCTCCCTATGGGTTTGCCGTAGCCCGGGTCGATATCCGTGGCACCGGTGAGTCCGATGGAGTTCTCCTGGGGGAGTATCTGCAGCAGGAACAGGCCGACGCGCTCGAAGTCATCGCCTGGTTGGCGCGGCAGTCCTGGTGTAACGGATCCGTCGGCATGCGCGGTATATCCTGGAGTGGATTCAACTCCCTGCAGGTTGCCGCAGCCCAGCCTCCGGCTCTCAAGGCAATCATTTCCCAGTGCGCTTCGGACAATCGTTACACGGACGACTCCCATTACGTGGGAGGGGCTCTGACGTACGACGATCTGGAATGGGCTGCCGAATTCAAGATCGATCTGGTGACCCCGCCCGATCCGGAGCTGGTCGGCAGACGTTGGCGGCAAATGTGGATGCAGCGCCTGCATGCCACTCCGCCGGTCGCGACCGAATGGCTCAGGCACCAGCGTTACGATGACTATTGGAAGCAGGGCTCCATCGCGACCGACTATGCGAGGATCAGCTGCCCTGTCTACGTCGTGGATGGGCAGATTGACTGCTACCGCGACTTCGTTTTGCGCCTGCTTGCCAATCTGACGGTTCCCCGCAAAGGGCTGATTGGATCCTGGGGTCACCGCTTCCCACATCACGCGGATCCCGGGCCGGGTCTGGAGTGGGTAGAGGAGGAGGTCCGTTGGTGGACCCAATGGCTCAAGGGGATCGACACGGGAATTATGCAAGGCCCGATGTTCCGGGCTTACATGGAAACCCGTACCGCATCGGAGGTCTGGCCAAAGGATGTCCCCGGTCAATGGGTGGCTGAAGCCACATGGCCGTCCTCCCGGATCAGACCCACCACGTATTACCTGAATTCGGGGTCGCTGTCGCCGAAACCGGGTCCACCGGGCGCGCTGCACATCGAATCACACGAGACGCTGGGTCTCGGGAAGCGCGAATGGTACATCAACGAGATGGGTGTGGATCTGCCGCCGGATCAGAGCGCTGACGATGCGCGCGCTCTCGTGTTCGACTCGGAGATTCTGACCGAGGACATCGAGATACTCGGCAAGCCAAACGTAATGGTACGGCTATCCTCGGACCAGCCGGTTGCCAAACTGGCTGCCCGTCTGAATGAGGTTTACGCTGACGGAAAGTCCTGGAATGTCTCTTACGGCGTCCTGAACCTCACCCATCGGCTGGGACACGAAAATCCCGCGCGGCTGATTCCCAACAAGGATTACGACATCGAGGTCCCCTGTTACTACACCGCACATCGCTTCAAGAAGGGGAGTCGGATTCGACTCGCGCTCACCGAATCCCTTTGGCCCATGCTCTGGCCATCACCGCGGAAGGTGGCCCTGAAGATTACAGTGGGCCGTTCACGATTGATCCTTCCGGTGAGACCCTCGGCTGCAGACGACGGTACTCCGTTCCTGCCCATCATCCGTGACGCAGTTGAGGCGCGGGACGTTGCGGATCCCAAGATCCTCTCGACTCGGATTACCCAGACGGGCCCGGATTCCTCCGGGGTCCTCACGATCCGCAAGGAGGTACCCGAGCCCGAGACTCATCTGACCGACATCGGCACGACGCTGTCCGGTGGCAGCGTCTGGACGCGTTCAATCAGGGAAGGAGACCCCAACAGCTCTCAGTGGGCCGTGGAATGGACTCGCGAGATCAAGCGAGCCGACTGGAATGTTCGAACGCGGTCCACCGTTGAGCTGACGTCCGATGCGGACCACTTCCGCATCAAGGAGTCGATCACGGCGTGGGATGAGGAGAAGGAGGTGTTCCGCAAGGAATGGGATACACCAGTGAAGCGTGACTTGCTCTGATGATATGTCCGATTGACAGATCTTTAATTAGCAAAGACAATTAGGTAAGTGTACCGATACTCGCAGTGAGCCTCATCATGACGGACAACCGACCGGCTACCGTAGGACGACCTGAGCTGCTGGTCGACGGCACCGATCATGAGTTCAGGGTGTTTCTGCACGCGTTCATGGTCTTCTCCCGACGTCTCGACGCTGTGAGAAGTTACCTTGCGCAGGTAGTGGGAGTCTCCGCTCCACAATATGAGTTGTTGAGTCACCTGCGCGAGCATTCGTCAAGCGGTGGCCTGACGGTCCGCGAAGCGGCTGTCCGCTTGCATTGCTCCGGTGCGTTCGTGACCACCGAAGCGGGCAAGTTGGAGCGAGATGGCCTTCTCACTCGGACTCGGGATCCGAATGATGCCCGGCGGGTCAGACTGACGCTGACCACTGCGTGCGAGAAGCGAATGCGCGAAGTTGCACCGGTGCAGCGACAGCTCAATGACACTCTGTTTGCCAGCTTGTCGGCGCGGCAGTTCCTGGTGCTCCGCGACGCGTTCCCCAAGCTGGCTGACGACGGCGACCGGGCTACCACTCTGGCGGAATTTCAGTCGAAAAGTGCAGGTCGCAAGAAGGCGTCCTGACAGGGGACGCCGGCTCGATCCGGATAACTACCGGTCAGAACGCAAGCTTCAGAAGTCACCGTATTTCCTTCAGGGGGTGTGGCCAAAGTGTGGACGAAGCACGTTGCGCTTCTCGTCGCGTTGGCATGGATCGCCTGCGGTCCAACGAGCGCAGCTTCAACTCCCGACCGTCCTGATTCCCCGGGAGCTCAGTCGCCGCCAGATACTGTCGCTGCCAGTGCGCGGGAGGACTCCGTGCAACGTCGCGGTCAGATTACGGTCAGCGGCAAAAGTATCTCCTATACCGCCACGCCGGGCACCCTGACGATCCGCGACGCGAGCGACACGGCCGTGGCGAGCATGTTCTATGTCGCCTATACCGTCGATCACAAGCCCGGGGAAATACGCCCCGTGACCTTTGCCTTCAATGGCGGTCCGGGAACCTCGAGCATGTGGTTGCTGATGAGCGGTCTCGGTGCGGTCAGGGTGGACGTTCCCGCCGACCAGAGTCTGCCGCCAGCTCCCTATCGGATTGCCACAAGCGACAGCAGTATTCTGGACAAGACCGATCTGGTGTTTCTGGATGCCATCGGTACCGGTCTCTCCAGGTCCATCGGCAAGGCCAAACCGAATGATTTCTGGACGGTGGATGCCGATCTGGATGCCTTCGCCAAGGCCATCCGGCGCTATATCGATCTGAACAAGCGCTGGAACTCGCCCAAGTTCCTGATGGGTGAGTCGTACGGCGCGCTCCGTGCGGCGGGGCTTGCGCATGTGCTGCAGGAGCAGGGCATGCAGACCAACGGCGTGGTCCTGATCTCTGCCGTGCTCAATATGAGCGTCTATGGCTGGCGCAGCGACCAGGAGTTCGTGCGGTATCTTCCGACTTTTGCGGCCGTTGCCGCCTATCACAAGCGGCTGTCAAGCGCGCCCGCCGATCTTCCGGCCTTTCTTCAGAACGTCAGGAGTTTTTCGCTAGGTGAATACCTCGCAGCGCTGGCACAGGGCGATCGTCTACCAATTGCGGACCGCGACCGCATCGCAGAGCAGCTGTCTCGCTACACCGGGCTATCCACGGCGTTTCTGGTCCAGTCACATCTTCGGGTGCCGGAGAGTCGATTCCGCCAGGAGCTGCTGCGAACGGATAACCGGATCATAGGACGGATCGACGCGCGCTTTGCTGGAATCGGGGGAGACGCCACCTCGGGAACTCCGGACTACGATGCCGCAGAGACGTCAATTCGTTCTGCCTTCATAGCCTCGGTGAACACATATCTGTTCGAAACACTGGGCTACCAGAGCTCCCTCAGGTACCGCCCCGAGTACTACGAGGAGATCTCCGACGCGTGGGATTTTCGCCATCGCCAGGTGGGTTCCGAGGAAGTTACCGCCGCAACCGTCAATCTGGATCTCGCCTCCGTCATGAGGCAGAACCCGCACCTGAGGGTCCTCGAAGTCCACGGCTATTACGACATGGCTACGCCCTTCGCCGGCGTCGAGTCAGACCTCGATCACCTGGAGCTGGATCCGGCGCTACGCCGGAATCTCAGTCTCATCCAGTACCCATCGGGGCACATGATCTACATTGAGGCACAGTCCCGAGAGCGCCTGAGCGCGGACCTGAGAAGATTCTACGGTGATGTGCTGCAGATCCCGTAGAGAATCCGGATTTCGCTCCATCGCGTAACTCACGCACCACGTCTCGCGGGCAGTTGGTGGCCAGCTCGCAAATTGCGCAATCGTGCCGCGGCGCTCCGAGCTGCATCGTGCGCCAACGCGCGCTGTATGCGAATCGCCACACCAGCAAAGTGTCGAAATGATCCCGAATCCCGTCTTATGCCGTGTACGTGTGAATCACTATGAGATTTCAACGCTTGCCTCGAATTCGAGGTGGAGCATTAACAATCGCGTGGGAGGCGGGCCGCAGGGAACCGGGTCGAACTCCTAGTCGCGAAACTGGGGAGTTCACTTGAATAAGCGTTCACAGCAACTGCATTCGCTTGAGGTACTGGTGTTCCTGGCGTCCGCAGCGGTGTCCTGCGTTGCCTCAGCGGCGGCACCGACTGCCGATCAGCAGGGCCAATCTGCGCAGGCGCTCGAGGAAGTCGTTGTGACGGGCTCCCTCATCACCAATCCTGACCTCGCGAAATCCGCGCCGGTCGCTGAAATTGGTGCTGACGAGATGGATTTGCGGGCCACGAATGTGGCCGAAGAGCTCCTGCGAACCATTCCGGGCACCGTACCGGGAGTCGGTGCTGCTGTAGGAAATGGAACCACCGGCGCCTCCACGGTCAACCTGCGCGGCCTGGGCCAGAACCGCAACGTCGTTCTTCTGGATGGTGCGCGCCTGGTTCCTCAGCAGCTTGACGGCTCCGTTGACCTCAACGACATCCCGATCGCTTTGATCGATCGTGTCGATGTTCTGACGGGCGGCGCCTCTACAACCTATGGCGCGGACGCTGTATCGGGCGTCGTTAACTTCGTCACGAAAAAGGATTTCTCCGGTGTCGAGATTGATGCCGCCAACCAAATCAATAGTCGCGGCGATGGAAATACATCCCGGGTCGATCTGCTCTTTGGCGCCAACACAGCCGACGGCCGGGGAAATATCGTCTTCAGCGTTGGATTTCAGGACGCGCATGGACTGTATCGGACTGACAGGTCATTCGCCGTTCCAACCGTGGATTCATACGGCGGCGGCCCCGGAATCTCGGGAACGACCGTTCCGGGTCGATTCTCGCTTCCGGGACTGGGCACCTTGCAGATGGATCCGACGACCGGGTCGCTGGTGCCAACCTACGCGCGATTCGACTCCAACGCCATCGGTGTCCTGCAGACTCCATTCAAGCGCTACGACCTGTTCACGGCGGCGCACTACCAGGTTCGGGACTCCGTCGAGATATACGGCCAGGGCCTGTTCACGAAGGACCTGGTCCAGGCTCCCTACACGGTGACGGGGACGCAGGGCGATACGGTTGACATTCCATACAGCAATCCGTTCATTCCCGCCCCCGCCCTCCAGCAGTTCTGCGCAGCCAACGGTTTGACTCCGACGCAATGCACGGCTGCCGCTGCCGCCAAGAGTCCCAGCGACCCGAACTACCAGACGTTCAGCAGCTCCGTATTCAGGCGCTTCGTGG
>Ga0335083_10009342_pt1 | contig 11899 bp, 9 predicted proteins | sample Lox_Sample_42_FD_206716 | JGI IMG/M metagenome (GOLD analysis project Ga0335083, IMG submission 206716) | Soil microbial communities from Loxahatchee National Wildlife Refuge, Florida, United States - Lox_Sample_4.2 | ecosystem: Environmental > Terrestrial > Soil > Wetlands | place: USA: Florida... | reverse complement strand
CGGCAATCGCTTCGAAATAGGTTTCGGTCTTGCCCGAACCCGTCACACCATCGAGCAAGAGTGCGGAGAATTTCCCAACGGACACCGCACCAATCAGCGCCTGCGCCGCCTTTTGCTGTTCCGGATTTAATTCAGCGGACACGAAACCGGAATCCGGCGCGCGCAAGGGCGCGAATTCCGGCAAAGACACTTCGCGGAGAGCCCCGCATTCGATCAATCCGCGTACCACGGCAGGCGAAACACCGGCTTCGTCGGCAATTGCGGCAATGCTGCGCGCCAGACCATCGCCCACGATCTCCAGCACGCGCTGACGCGAAGGGGTGAGGCGGTGGGGCGCACCTTCGCCCTTCACATAGGCAATGCGCGGAATTTCGGGCGAAAACGCAGAAGTGGAACGCAATGCCTGCGCCAGCACCATGCCGGGCGGAGCCAGGGTATAGCGCGCCACCCAATCGACGAAATCACACAGGCTTTCCGGCAGGCGCGGAAATCCTTCGAGCGGCGCAGCCATTTTCAATTTGGCCTCGTCTACCCCCCCTTCGGCCTCGCCCCAGACGACGCCCAACGTCTCCCGCCCACCCAAAGGTGCGGTCACCAGCGTGCCGCGCGGAACGAGACCGCAGTCGAGCGCGTAGTCATAAGCGCCCTTCAAAGGAAGCGGCAAAAGCACAGCGGCTCGCACGTCTTCGGCTTCAGCTTCGGGCTTTAGGGCGGGCCGGGTCATGGGATACACTTCGATCCGGCAACCCGATTGGTCAATGAGGACATGAAACTTTTTATCGACAGCGCCGACCCCAAGGAAATCGAGGAACTTGCCGGCACCGGACTGGTGGATGGCGTGACCACCAACCCGTCGCTTGCCGCCAAAGCCGGCCTCGACGTCTTCGAATCGCTGAAGCGGATTTGCGCCGCCGTTCCCGGGCCGATCAGTGCCGAGGTCCTCGCCACAGACACGGCCGGCATGATCGCTGAAGGCGAACGCTACGCCAAGGTGGCCAAGAACATCACCATCAAGGTGCCGCTGACCTGGGACGGCTTGAAAGCCTGCCGTTCGCTGCGCGACCAGGGATTGATGGTGAACGTCACGCTCTGCTTCTCGCCCGTGCAGGCGATGATGGCGGCGAAGGCGGGCGCCACGTTCATTTCACCTTTCATCGGGCGGGTGGACGATGCGGGCGAAGACGGGATGCAGCTCATCCGCGACATTCGCCAGATTTACGACAATTACGATTTCCGCACGGAAATCCTGGCAGCCTCCATCCGCAGCGTGAGCCATGTGCGCGAATCTGCGCTTGCCGGTGCCGATGTGGCGACCTTGCCGCCCAACATCTTCAAGCAACTGGTCAACCATCCGCTGACCGACAAGGGGTTGGCCGCCTTCCTCGCCGATGCGAAGAAAGCGAACATCCGCATCCGCGAAGAATAGATGCCGCGCGGGGGCGAGGAGCTGAAACGCGACTGGCTTTCGGCGCTCGCCCATGAGCGCAAGGCAAGCCCGCACACGCTTCGCGCCTATGCCGACGATCTTTCGCGGTTCCTGGGTTTCCTGCACATCCATTTCGGCAGCGCGATCAACGAACGCGCGCTTGGCCGCGTGGCACCAGCCGACATTCGTGCCTTCATCACCGACCGGCGGTCCGACGGATTGGGCGCGCGCGGCGTGCAACGTGCGCTCGCCGCGATCCGCAGCTTCTATCGCTGGCTGGGCCGCGAAAACATTCTCGACAACCCTGCGCCCCGCGCCGTGCGCACGCCGCGCGTCAAACGCGGACTGCCACGGCCGTTGAGCGAAACCGAAGCGGCGCGCACGATCGAGGAAGCGGGTGAGCACAATGTGGAGTGGATGGCGGCGCGCGATGTAGCATTGCTCACGCTTCTCTATGGCGCGGGCTTGCGCATTTCCGAAGGATTGAACTTGCGCCGCGGCGACGTGCCGTTGGGACGCACGCTTGCCATTCTGGGCAAGGGCAGGAAAGAGCGAAGCGTACCGATTTTGCCGGTGGTGGCCGAGGCTATCGCGAATTATTCCACGAAAATTCCTTTCACCGGCGCGAAGGACACGCCGCTTTTTCTTTCCCGCCGCGGCAAGTCGATGAGCCCGCGCGAGGCACAAGCTTTGATGCAGAAACTGCGCGGACGGCTGGGGCTTTCGGAAAAGGCCACGCCGCATGCGTTGCGCCATTCCTTCGCCACACATCTGCTTGCGAATGGCGGCGATTTAAGAAGCGTGCAGGAATTGCTGGGCCATGCCTCGCTTTCGACCACGCAGACCTATACGCAGGTCGAAACCAGCAAGCTCATGGACATCTACAAAAACGCCCATCCGCGCGGCAAGGCTGCCTAGATGGATTCCATATCGTCTTCCGTATCGGTGTGTTGGGTGATGCGCCCGCCATGCCATCTCTTGTCGAGCAGCAGCGCGAACAGCGCCGCGCCCAATCCCATTGCCGACATCAACAGATAAGTACGCCCGCCGAACGCAGCGTACAGCGGCCCGCAGGCAAGTGTCGCCAAGCCCAATACCATGCCGGCGGAGAACACAGAGTAAAGGCTTTGAGCAGTTGCCGTGAGCCGCGGCGGCACGGCCTTCAGGATGAAATACATAGCGCCCAGATGGGCGAGCGCAAAGGTCGCGCCGTGCAGGGTTTGCGCGACGATCACAAATTCCAGCGGCGGATCGAAGGCAAGGATCGTCCAGCGCAGCACACAACCGATGCCGCCCAGCAACAACAGGCGCGTTGCACCGATTGCCCGGAACACGCGTAGCGAAAAGGACATCAGCGCGATTTCTGCGAACACGCCGAGCGGCCAGATGATGCCGATCAACGGCCCGCTATAGCCGAGCCGTGTCCAATGCAGGCCTCCATAGGCGTAATAAAATGCGTGCGATCCCTGATCGAGGCTGGCAGCAGCAAGAAAAATCAGGAACACACGAGACCGCAACAGTTCGCGCGTTTCGGCCAAGGTGGTACGGAAGCGGGATGGGAAATCGCCCTTCGGCCGGTCTTCGCGCGGCTTGGGCAGCATCCAGACGGCAATGAAATTCAGGATCACCGAAATGGTGAGCCACGGTGCCAGCATGACAAAGCCGAAGATGCGCTTGGCGATGCCGGAGAAAATATTGCCCGCCACGAACAACGATGACGCCCAGAGGCGCACATGGCCGTAATCGAATTCGTAACGGTCGGCGAGGCGAACGCTGGCGCTTTCGAGCAGCGGCGTCACCGCACCACTCGCGATATTGGCGCAGACGGCGGCGAGGATGAGCCACTTCGGCGCGGAGACGAAAATGAGTGTGCCGTAGCCCGCGATCATCACCAGGCAGAGGAGCATCATCATCGAACGGCGGTCGTTGCGCGCGTCCGCGATCATGCCGGTGATGGGTGCCACCACCACACGCAGCAGCATGGCGCCGGACAGCAGCACGCCGATGGAAACAGGATCCAGACCCTTCCACGCCAGCCACGCACCAAAGAACGGCGTATAGGCTCCGCCGAACAAACCCGACGCGCCCTGTGCCAGCGACAGACGGAAAGCGATTCCACGCAAGGCTCAGATCATCCGGGAAGCACGAGTGCGCGGCGGGCGGCCATCGCCTTCAGCACGACCCATATGCGCCGCGTATCGCCACCCACATCTTCGACATGCACCTGCAGGCGGATCAGCAAGCGCCGCAGCCTTTCATTAACGGCGTTCAGCACCGAGACGCGCAACGACCCGTCGCGTTCGACGGCGGCGGCTTCCAACTCTTCGCGCAAGCCGGCGTCTCCGACCATCGGCGCCAAATCCGCGAACAGCGCGCGCATATCGGCATTTTCCGCCGCACGGATATCCGCCGCGCGATCGTATTCCTGCGCCGACATGATGAGGAGGGCGGCCACCACTTGCGTCATGCCCTGGTCGTATTGCGCCCCCATGGAGGGCGCCAGTTCGGTCATCAGCTTGAGCGCCGAAAGATTCAGGATCTGATCGGTTTCGGGTTTCATGCGGCCCCCAGACGATCGGCAAGGACCTTGTTGTGGAAGGCAAGGCAGTACCAGCCGGAAAACGCGTTCACCGGATCGGCATTGCGCATCTCGGCATATTCGCGTGCAGCAGAAATCCAGATCGCCAGCCCCTTGAGGCTGGCAAAGATTTCCCACCAGGCAAGTGCGGCGGTGTCGAGCTTGAGCCCGCTTTCCTTTTCCCAGATCGCGAGCGCCTCGGCGCGCGGAATGGTGCCGGCTGGCCGCGAGGGATCGCCGTGGCTCCACAACGGATCGATCGCCCAGCCGAGATCTTCCAGCGGATTGCCCAGATGCGCCATCTCCCAATCGAGGATCGCGCGCATGTTTCCATCCGCGTCGTGGAGGAAATTTCCGGTGCGGTAGTCGCCATGCACAACGGAAATCTTCTGCGCTGGCGGCGGGGGATTGCGTTTGAGCCAGCGTATGGCGGCGCGCGCGATGGGTTGCGGCTCGCGCTCGTCTTCGTCGATCACCTTTTCCCAGCGTTCGACTTCGTGGCTCCAGCATTTTTTGGGATCGCGTTTGCCTTCCAGATCGCCGAGACCGATTTCATCGACATCGGCCCGCGCGATGCGGCCCAGATTGGCAAAGAACTGGCGCCCGATCCTTTCGCGCAATTCGCCATACGGATTGGAGGAAAGGATCGATCCCACCTGGCAATTCTCGATTTCTTCCATCACGAAGAAGGGGCGATCCAGAACCTCGGTGCTTTCTTCCAGCGCGATGGGCTCGGGCACCGGCAGTCCCAGCCCATGAAACGCGCGATAGGCGCGGAATTCGGTGGTGCGGTCTGTTTCGATCAGGCTTGCGGGCGGATCGCGCCGCAAGATCAACCCACGCTCGATTTCCACGCCGTCGCGCGAATAGCGTGCGCGGAAGCGATAGGTCTCCCGGCTTGCGCCCCCCGGAATGCGCGCTAGGTTTGCCACCTCCAGATCGGGCACGCCGAGGACGTTGGCCAGATAGGGCTCCAGCCGCGCCGTCAGATCGTCGTTCATGGCGCGGTGTCGAGGATTTCTTTGAAGCCCGAGGGCGCATGGGGGCCGATGACGAGCTGTTCGAGCACGCCCGCGCCCACGCGTTCCAATCCGTCGGGCCCGGCAAGGCGCGCGGTCACGAAAGCTTGCACATGCAGGAAGCGCAGATCGTTTTCGTTGACGGTCGCCAGATCATAGGTGTCGTAACCTGTGGCGAGTTCGCCCTTGTAATGGCCGTGGCCCCACTCGGGATGGCCGTAACCGATGCCCGACATGTAGAAATTGAATCGGGGCGAAAGCTCCACCCGCCATTCGCCGCCATTGGGATCGCGCGTTTCGATGACGGCATGCTTGGCGTGGCGCGTGCCGGATTTGAAATCGATCTTCGATGCGCAGGAAACCATGTGCACGGGCTCTGCGTCTTCCAGACCGCCCATCACCGAAGCCGTGTTCCATGGCGAGCCGTCCGCATTGGCATTGAGGTGATAGAGCATGAAGCGGTCTGGGAAATTGAGTGGCGCCCACAGCCAATAGAATTGCGGCATGCGGGGCGGCGCGACCATCTGCGGATCGGAAAGGCCGATGGGTCTCACACCCCACGAACGGTCACGCGTGCCAATAAACATGCTCTGATCGACATCGATGCGGCGATTGCCGATTTCGATTTCGCCTTCATACATCCCGTTCTGCGTCAGCCGCGTGTAATCCATGATGGTGCGCGGGCCCTGGCGGAAGGTGAAGCGTGGCTCCTCCACCGGCTTTGCGCGCGCATGGAAGGTGAGATCGGCGCGGATATTGTGCCGATTGTCGTTGACGCGGATGCGCAGGCGGCGCAGCGGCTCGACCACCTCAACTGAGATCGGCCCGACCATCGTATCCAGCCGCTCCATATTGAGGATGCGCGAGGCCCGGAGATTGTGCTGCACGCCATCGATGACGAGCGAGAACGAGGCATCCATCACGTTGAGATGCGGATAGACGCCAAGCGCGACCGCGAAGAAGACGTGGCCGTCCAGCGTGTAGCCGTTGAAGAAATAGCGGTCGTAGAAATTCCGGTCGGTGCCGGATGTGGCGATGGGTTCCGGCAACTGATGCACCGGATAGTCGTCTGCCTTGGTCAACATCTGAACGTTTCCGATATCTGTTGAAGAAAGCATGGCCCGGTCCGCGCGGCCCCGCAATGCGGCAGTCGCTTGACCTTTTCCTAAGGGGTTTGGCAGGAAAATACGGCCCTTCCTGCGAGAGGTTGCGGGGCGGGCCCGCTTTCCGTATGTATCGCCGCCCAGCGCAGGGGCCGCCTTAGCTCAGCCGGTAGAGCACATCATTCGTAATGATGGGGTCGCGTGTTCGAGTCACGCAGGCGGCACCAGTTTTCAAAGCGGATACAATCGCTTAGCGGGATCAATCCTGGAAAGCCAGCAGGATGAAGGCCCCGAACAGCACCGCATGAACCGCCCCCTGCAGCACATTGGTCCGGCCGCTGGCGAAGGTGACCACGCTGACCGCGAGCGTGAGGAGCAGCAGCACGCTGTTTGCGCCAGCAAGCCCCAGAAAGACCGCGTGCCCCGTGGCATAGCTGATGAGCAGCATCACCGGCACGGTGAGCCCGATGGTGGACAGCACCGATCCCAGAAAGATGTTCACTGCCTGCTGCAGCCGGTTGGCCATCGCCGCGCGCACAGCCCCGATGGCTTCGGGTGTCGCCACGATAATTGCGATGATGATGCCGCCGAGTTCGGCGGGCGCGGCCAGCGTTTCGATCAGATAGTCGATGGGCCGCGCCAGTTCTTCAGCCAGTATCGCCACAGGCAGCATATAGGCGACCAACAGGATCGCGTGGCGCCAGATCGACGACGGATGATGATGTACACCGACATGTACGTCTTCGATCGCATCGACCGAGGTAAAATAGCTGCGATGCCGCCCTGTCTGCACCGCAAGAAAAGCCACGTAGAGGCCGATGGAAATGAAGGTGAGAAAGACCTGCTGTGGCGATGAAAGCGTGGGGCCGCTGGTCGTGACGGTGAAATTCGGCAGGGTCAGGCTGAAAATCGCAAGCGGAATGATCACGCTGAGATAAGTGTTCGCCCCTTGCAGGTTGTAATGCTGCTCCTTGTGTTTCCAGCCCCCGATCAGAAGCGACAATCCGGCCATACCGCCCAGAATGACCATTACCACCGAGAACAGCGTGTCGCGTACGAGCGTTGGATTGTTCGCGCCATGTAGCATCACCGCCGAAATGCTCATCACCTCGATGGTCGTCACGGAAAGCGTCAGAACGAGTGTGCCGTAAGGCTCGCCCAGGATATCCGCCACGCCATCGGCATGACGCACGACGTTCAGGCACGAGCCGAGCACCACCGCAAACAGCCAGACGAACACGAGCGTCAACCACAGCGGATTGGAAAGTCCGGCAAACAACCCTTCTCCGAAAACGATGAAGGCGGCGGAGGTCAGATAGCTTACGGCCAGGAACCATTCGGCCCGCAAAAACGCCGCGAGGTCGAACGATTTGGCTTCGGTTTCCTGCGGCTGAACCATTCCTGCCCCCACGCACAAGGCAACCCTAGCCAATTCCCCGAATCTCAGGGAGGTGGCTGTTTCATAGCTGAACACACGTTATAGTTGTGTTATATAATGATGCACCTAAAGATAGTGAATGACCCATAAAATCATTTATTTTCAACGGGATATAAAGGGCATCGACCTTGCTCCGTCCGCATTACCCCTTTTCCGTGCCTTGCGCGGGAGGGCACACGGACGGTCACCTCCCCACGCCCCATCGGGTGTCCGCGCCGTGCAACTGAGGCCGGGCGTTTGGCGCCCGGCCTCTTTTTTAACGGCCATGCCCCGTGGCGAGCCAATGGGCGCATTGCGGACCCAACTCCTTCAATGCGCGGGTTTCATAGGCGCGAACGTCTTCGTCGGTCAGCAGATCGTGCCAGCGCCCGTTGGTGCCCTTGTTGATGAAACTGTCGCCGCCGCCGTCCCACAATGCGCCGCCGAGTGGCGCGCTCTTTTCGGCATGGGCCTTCATATAGTCGAAGGAGCAATGCTCGACGAGCGTTGGCCAGCGGGCGTCATCGATCGAAACATCGAGGAATGCCGCGATGCGTTTCATCTCGCCCGCGAGATCGTTTTTCAGATTGGCAAAGTGCACGAACAGCACATTGGGCAGAGTGCGAACATCCCACCAGCTCTTCACATTTTCCCAGAACGGCCAGAACGGATAGCCGTCGCGTTCCAACCAGCGGCGGAAATAAGGGACAATTTCGAGCGTGCAGCGCTCCATGGGTTCGCCCACCAATCCGGGCGTTTCATTGAGCATGGCGTACCACGTCTCGTTCGCGGTCTTGTGGTGATTGTAGGCGCTCCACGCCACGTCGCGGCCATCGCGGCCGATATAGATGTATTTGGCCTTGGGCGAGAAGACGAGCGCATCAACCGGCAAATGCGTTTTCATGAACCGGCGATGGGTCTGGCCTTCCAGCAAGGCGAGCTTCATCTCGCGCGGCGGCACGCGCAGATCGAGCCAGGGGGAGCTTTCGGCCACCGTCACGTTTTCCGATCCGTTGAAGAGGATTTGCCCGACGATCTGCTGCGTCCACGTGGTGCCCGATTTGGCATAGGTGGAAATCACCACGTCGTCGTCGCGAAATTTGAAATCGTTCCAGACCGTGGAATCGAAATGGTTGCTTTCCATTTCGCGCAGCTTCTTCGGCCATGCGATCTCTGCTTGCGTCATATTCCCCTCCCGGACGCTGTCGACAGCATATTGGGCACGGCGGGGCGCGCTTCAAGAGCGCGGTTGGACAAACGGCCCTCCCCTTCGGGCCTCGGAGCGTGCTAACCGGTGGCCATGGCCAAGCACAAAACCATCCGCCTCAAGCCCAAAGCCGGGCGACGCGCCAAGGCGGGCGCGCCCTGGATATTCTCCAATGAGATCGACATGTCGGCGGACGTGAAATCCCTGCCGCCAGGCACGCTGGTCAACGTGGCGGGCGACGATCGCGTGCTCGGAACCGGCTATTTCAATCCGCACAGCCTGATCGCGGTGCGCCTTCTCGACGGCGAGAAGGATGCTGCCATCGGAAAAGAATTTTTTTCGGCGAGAATGCAACGCGCCCTGAAACTGCGCGAGGCACTTTACGGCAGCCCCTATTATCGCCTCGTTCATGCCGAGGGCGACGGGTTACCCGGTCTCACCATCGACCGTTTTGACGACGTTTGTGTGGCGCAGATCACCACTGCCGGCATGGAAGCGTTGACGGACACAATACTCGAAGCATTGGACGAAGTGATCGCGCCGCGTGCGGTGGTGCTGCGCAACGATGCGCCATCCCGCGCGCTTGAAGGTCTGGAAAGCACCGTCCGCGCCGGACGCGGAGAAATCCCTTCCCGCATTGCCATCGAAGAAAACGGAGCGCGCTATTTCGGCGATCTGCAGGGCGGCCAGAAGACCGGATGGTATTACGATCAGCGCGATCACCGCGCCTTCATGGCAAAACTGGCAAAGGGCAAGAGCTTTCTCGATGCCTATTGCTATGCGGGCGGCTTCGCGGTCCTCGCGGCGAAGAATGGCGCGACCGAAACCGTCGGCATCGATTCATCCGCACCTGCGCTTTCGCTGGCGGAAGAAGCGGCGACCGCAAATCAGGTGTCCTGCAGCTTCGTGAAGGCGGATGTGTTCGAACAATTGGACCGCCTTGTGGCCGCCAACCAGACCTTCGATGTCGTCTGTGCCGATCCGCCGCCTTTCGTGAAGTCGCGCAAGGATCTGGAGCCCGGCGCACGGGCCTATCGAAAACTCGCGCGGCTGGCTGCTCAAGTCACCGCCAAAGGCGGCTTCATCTTCCTCGCATCCTGTTCGCACAACATCCCGATGGAGCGTTTTGCCGATGAATGCGCGCTCGGCATCATGCGCACGGGGCGTAAGGCATCGCTGATTCGGCAGGGCGGTGCGGGGGGCGACCACCCGGTGCATCCGATGCTGCCGGAAACGGCCTATCTGAAGGCGCTTGTCTACGCGCTCGATTAGATCGTGACCTGCGTGCCCAGTTCGACCACGCGGTTGGGCGGCAGCTTGTAGAACCGCGCCGGCGACAGCGCGCCGCCGGCAAGCAGTATATAGAGCCGGGTGCGCCACGTTCCGAGCACGGGATGTTCGGAGAGCACCAATGTTTCGTGACCGATGAAGAACGTGGCCGTGTCGATGTCGATGGCAAGACCATAGGGGCGCGCCTCTTCCAGCGCGCGCGGCACATCCGGCGTTTCGAAGAAGCCGTGATGCACCTGCACCGCGTAGAAACCCTTGCCGAGTTTTTCGACTTCAATGCGACGCCCCGGCGGCACGATGGGCGTATCCTCGACTTCGACATGCATCAGCACGACGCGTTCGTGCAGCACCTTGTTGTGCTTGAGATTGTGCAACAAGGCGCCCGGAACGGAATCGCCGCGTGCGGACAGGAAGACCGCCGTGCCGGCCACGCGGGTGGGCGTTTTGTCCGCACGCTCCATGAAAAGGTCAAGCGGCATGGAATCATTGCGGATGCGCTCGATATGGGCGCGACGTCCGCGCCGCCAAGTGTCCATCACCAGAAATACGCCGACCGCCACTGCCAGCGGAAACCAACCACCCTCGAATATCTTCAAGCTGTTGGCCGAAAGAAATGCGAAGTCTATAAGCCCAAGCACGCCGAAAAGGGCGACCGCTGGCTTCGTGCCCCATTTCCATTGCTTGGCCGCGACAATTCCGACAAGAAAGGTGCTGATAACCATTACGCCGGTAACTGCGATACCATAGGCCGTCGCCAGCGCATCGGAACTGCGAAATACAAGTACGATTAATACAACGCCGATAAGCAGAAAAGTATTCATCATCGGCACATAGATCTGGCCATAATCTGTCGCCGAAGTGTGACGGACTTCCATGCGCGGAAGCTGACCGAGTTGTACCGCTTGTTGCGTGATCGAGAACACACCCGAGATCACCGCTTGTGACGCGATGACGGTTGCAACTGTGGCAAGCGCTACAAGCGGATAATGCGCCCAATGCGGCGCGATGGCGAAGAAAGGAAAGACCGCCAGTTTCGGATTGTGCAAGATGGCTGCCCCCTGCCCCAAATAGTTGAACATCAGGGCTGGCAGAGCGACAAAGAACCATCCGGCGCGAATAGGTTGACGCCCAAAATGCCCCATATCCGCGTAAAGAGCTTCGCAACCTGTTACTGCCAGCACAACAGAACCCAACGCCACAAATGCCGCCCACGGTTCGTATAAGAAGAGTGCGATACCGTAGTGCGGGCTCATCGCTTTTAGGATTTCAGGTGCGCGAAATATCGCAATAGCACCGAGCACGGCAATCACCGCAAACCATAGCGCCATGATCGGGCCAAACAGACGACCGATCCTCGCGGTGCCGCGGCTTTGAAACAGGAACAGAAAAATGAGGATGACAAGTGTGAACGGCAAAATGAGCGGTGTGAAAGCACGGCTTTCCACGCTTAGCCCTTCCACGGCGCTCAATACCGAAATGGCGGGTGTAATCATTCCGTCGCCATAGAACAACGCAAGGCCGATGATCGCCGCCGTGCCGATTGCCCATTTGGACCGCCTGCCGATTCCCGGCGAGCGATGGGCAAGCGCGGCAAGCGCCAGTACGCCGCCTTCGCCGTTGTTGTCTGCGCGCATGATGAAGGCGACGTATTTGATCGTAACCACTATGATGAGCGACCAGAAAATCAGAGAGACCCCACCCATGATAGCAAGGCTGCCGGGATGTGCTTGACCGGTGGCCTGCACGGTCTGCCGTAAGGCATAGATTGGGCTCGTTCCGATATCGCCGAATACGACTCCGAGAGCGCCGACGGTGAGGGCTATTTGTCGACGCCGTGAATTCCCGTCGCCACTATGAGG
>Ga0335083_10009339_pt1 | contig 11903 bp, 8 predicted proteins | sample Lox_Sample_42_FD_206716 | JGI IMG/M metagenome (GOLD analysis project Ga0335083, IMG submission 206716) | Soil microbial communities from Loxahatchee National Wildlife Refuge, Florida, United States - Lox_Sample_4.2 | ecosystem: Environmental > Terrestrial > Soil > Wetlands | place: USA: Florida... | reverse complement strand
CGCCCGGCGCCTCCGCCGCTTGACACTCCCCGGCGGCGCGGGTAGGTCAAAAGGCTTTTATGGAGGCCGTGCTGGATCAACCCGTGCTGGTGCTCAACCGCCTGTGGCAGGCGGTGAACGTCATCGGCGCGCGCCGCGCCTTCGCCCTGCTGGCGCGCGGGCACGCCAGCGTCGTGCACCACTACGATGACGATTTCCGCACGTTCTCCATGCTGGATTGGATCGACTTTTCGCAGCACAACCCGCCGTTGTCCGCGCTGGAAACGGTGCGCACACCGAGCCGGACCATCCGGCTGCCGCGCGTGATCCTGCTGACATTCTTCGACAAGCTGCCGTGCAAGGAGGTCAAGCTCACGCGCAACAATGTCTTCGAGCGAGACAAGAGCACCTGCCAGTATTGCGGCAGGCATTTTGCGCGCGAGGAGCTCAACCTCGATCACGTCATTCCGCGTCATTACGGCGGCAAGACGACTTGGGAGAACATCGTCTGCTCGTGTGTGCGCTGCAACACGAGGAAGGCCAACCGCCTGCCGCACGAAGCCAGCCTGCGGCTCATCCGCAAGCCGGTGCGGCCGAAGTGGCGGCCGGTGATCTCGCTCGTGCTCGGCACCCAGCACCGCGAGATGTGGAAGGATTTCCTCGATCTGGCCTACTGGAACGTCGAGCTCGACGAGTGAGCCGGAGCCGGCGCCCGCGTTTTGGCGCACGCCGGGATTGCCGCCGCGCGCCGCGGCCTCCAGTCTGAATCCCATGCTGACCAACCTTGTCATGACGCTCATCGGGGCGGACCAGCCTGGACTGGTGCAACTCGTCGCCGCGCGTGTGGCCGATCACGGCGGCAACTGGCTGGAGAGCCGCATGAGCCATCTCGGCGGCCAGTTTGCCGGCATCGTGCGCGTGGAAGTGCCGGCGGAAAAGGCCGACGGACTGGTCCGTGCGCTCCAGCAACTCGACTCCGCCGGCTTGCGCGTCGTCGTCCAGGCCGAGAGCGGCCCGGTGCCGAAAGCGGGCGGCACGCCGGCCACGCTCGAGCTTGTGGGTCAGGACCGGCCGGGAATTTTGCGCAGCATCTCGGCGGTGCTGGCCGCGCATCGGGTGAACGTGGAGGAGCTGGTCTCGGAATGCGTCAGCACGCCGATGGGCGGCGGGACGCTGTTTCAGGCGCGCGCCACCGTGCTCGTGCCGGAAAAAGCGAACCTGGCGGCCCTGCGCACCGATCTGGAAAAAATCGCCGCCGATCTGATGGTCGACCTCAAGCTGCATCCGGCAGCCAAAGGAGCACCGCCGCCTTAAACACGCCCTGCTTCAGTGGATTTGTAACGTAATATATTACAAACGCAGTCGATAGGCGCGGCAGGAGAAATCGGGCCAAAGCCAACCGCTTCGGCGAGCTACGAGCCGGCGACTCAGTGGGAAAACTTTCCCGAAAAGTTCCCGGCGCGACTATTTTTCTTAAATTTATCATCAGCCAGGACAAGTTTGTAATATAATACGTTACAAAAAAATTTATTTTTCCATTTTTGCGGTGAGGATGCGGCGGCTGACGCGCTCCGGACAAACAAGAAACTTTTTCGAGAACCTTTGGGCAAAATCTATGCCCGGTGATGCCAGACTCAGCGCCCCAGTGGATTTTTTCGCGCCAGCAGAAGCAGGGCGGCCGCGGCCACGACGTCGCCGAAGGCGATGAAGGCGCGCACCGGCGCGGGCAGTTTTTTCAGCACGAAGGCCGCCAGAAGCGCGCCGGCCAGAAGCAGGATGGCGAGGAGGCGGAGCATGACGCGCTGGCGTTGGCCGGGCGCAGGAAGGTTTTCGGGCGGCATGGCGGTCAGGTCTTGGCGAGCGGCAGGGTGAGGCGGAGGGTCGTGCCGGCGGGGCTGGTGGCGACGAGCGCGATGTCGCCCCCGTGGCTGAGCATGATGCGCTTGGCAATGGCGAGACCGAGGCCGGTGCCGCCGGGACGGCCGGAGAGGAACGAATCGAAAATGTGTTCGCGGATGTCCTCGGGAATGCCGCCGCCGGTGTCGGCGACGTCGATGAAAACGTGCTGGGCGTCGCCGCTGCAGCGGAGGGTGATGACGCCGCCCGCGGGCATGGCCTGGGTGGAGTTGAGCAGGAGGTTGAGCAGGACCTGCTGGAGCTGGCCCTTGTGCACGTCAACGATCAGCGGCTGCGGCGGCGGCTCGAAGACGAGATGAATCTTGCTCTGCGCAAACTTGAAGCGGATGAGCATGAGCGTGTCGGTCATGATGTCGGTCACGGACCAGCGCGAATGGAGCGAGGAGGGGGCCTTGGCGAAATTGAGCACGCGCATGACGATGCCCTCGAGCTGGTCGAGCTTTTCGCGGATGAGGCGTTCGTCGGTGCGGCGGGGATCGTCCGCGGCGAACTCGAGGTCGAGCGCGCCGAAGAGGAGCTTGATCACGGTGAGCGGATTGCGGATCTCGTGGGCGATTTCCGCGGCGAGGAGGCCGAGGGTGGTGAGCTGCTCGTTTTTGCGGAGTGACTCCTCACTGCGGAAGACGCGGCTGTAGAGACGGGAGTTCTGCAGCGCGACGGCGGCCAGGCTGGCAAGGGCGGCGGTGAGGCGGCGCTCGTCGTTGTTGAAGCGGTGGACGTGGTCGGTGAAAATCGCGAGCGCGCCGAGGACATCGCCCTCGACCAGCAGGGGCGTGATCAGCACGGAGCGGAGCTGGGCGTCGCGCGGCAGGTCGACCACGTCGAAGAGGTCGGGCGACTGGATGTTGGCGAATTCGACCTGTTTGCGGGTGACAAGGGCGGCGTTGACCAGGCAGGAATCGGCCGGCAGCTCGTCGGAGGTCTTCGGTTCGCCCGGCGCAGGCGCGGCGGAGGCCGGAACGGCCAGCGCGGCGAGGCGGACCGTTTTTTTCGTGGAATCGTGGAGGTAGAACGCGCAGGCGCGAGTCTGCGTGATGTGGCGGGTTTCCTCCGCGACCGTGTCGAACAGCTCCTGTTGCTCGAGCTTGGTGACGAGCGACTGGCCGATGGTGATGAGCGTCTCGAGCTGGCGGGCCTTGCCTTTGAGCTGGTTGAGTTGCCAGAGCCGCTGGAGGACGGCGGTGGCTTCGGCGGTGAAGCGCACGAGCTGGTCGAGGTCGGCGGGGGTGAAGGAGCCCAGGCTGTCGCTGTCGAGGTTGATCACACCCAGGATCTGGCCGCTCTCCTCCTCGACCATGGGCGCGGCCATTTCGCTCCGGACCGTCGGGCGCACGCGGACGTAGCGCGGATCGGCCGACACATCGGGCACGAGCTGGGGCCGGCCGTGGAAGGCGACCCAGCCGGTGATGCCCTGGCCGGGACGAAGCGGAACTTCGTCGGAGTCGTCGGGCAGGCCCTGCTGGACTTCGATCTCGAGATAGCCGGTGTCGGGATTGAGCAGTGCGATCGAGCCGCTGGAAGCGTCGAAGAAGGCGATGATTTCGGCGAGGATCAGACGCGGGGCCGCGCCGGCGTCGACGGTTTTGCCGAGCAGGGAGCTGATGTAGTGGAGCGTTCCGATCGCGGATCGCGGATTGTAACGGGCGGAGGGCTGGCCGGTGGTTTCCATGGACCGATTAATGAGAAAAGGAAATCATAGGCGTGGAGCCGGTCACAAGAGTCGGATCGGGGCCCGGGCCGACAACCGCCGGCGGTGGGTGGAATCGGAATTCACCCCGCGGAGTATGAGCACCCGTCCGCCATCCGCGATCCGAAATCCGGGGGATTATTTCGCGGCGACCGGGGCCGGCGCGGCGGCCGGGACGATGATTTTCATCAGTTCGTCGCGCAGGGCGTGGAGGCGGCCGGCGTCCTCGGTCGGCTCGTGGTTGGCGCTTTCGATGTAGAACGTGTCGATGGCCACACCGCGTTCGGTGCCGATGCGCGCAAAGGTGATGTCGAAACCGTGGTCGTAGATCGCCTTGGCCAGGCGGTAAAGGAGGCCGATCTGGTCGTGGGCCTGAACCTCGACGATGGTGCGCTGCATGGAAAGCTCGTGGTAAACGTCGACGCTGGGCGGAAACGAGGCCTGAAGCGGGGCGGGTTCGGCCCCGCCCAGGCGGCTGGCCAAGATTTTTTTGGCCTGAGCGACGATTTCCGGAAAAAGGTCCTTGTTCTGGACGAGCGCGGCCTCGACATTGCGGGCGAAGCTGTCCATCGCGCCCTGGTTTTGCACCACGCCCCGGCCCGGCTCGACGACGTAAAACGTGTCGATGGCGATGTGGTCGGCGCGGGACAGGACCTTGGCGCCGAGAATGTTCAGGCCGGCGACGCTGAACGCGCCGGCGAGTTTGTAGAACAACCCGGCGCGGTCCCAGGTGACGACGTTGACGACGGTGAGGCTGCGGTTGAGGTCGTCCTTCCAGTCGATGACCGGCTTGAGGGTGTTGACGGAATCGGCCTCGGTGATGGACCGGAGGAGGCGGTTGACCATCTGGATGTGGAGGGCGATCTCGGCCGCATCGGTATGGATGAAGTATCGCTCCGGCAACAGGTTGAAGTGCGCCGTGATTTCGTCCGTGCTGATGCCGGGGATTTTTTTCTGGATGAGTTCTTGCTGGATCATTTGCTTGCGCTCGAGGTAACGGGTGACAACTTCCTCGCCCAAGGTGAGGCGGTCAAGCGTCGCCCGAAAAAGGTTGGTGTGAAGGGTATCCTTGTAACTGTTCCAGAGGCTCGCGGCCGTCCCGCGGGCGTCGCAAAACGTATGGACGTAGAGATAGCGCAGCTTCTCGGCGTCGTCCACCAATTCGGCAAATGCGGCGGCGGTTTTCGGGTCATCGACATCCCGCCTCTGCCAAAATCGTGCCATAATGAGATGATTTTTTATGACAAAGGAAACCACCTCACGGCTTTCTGGGGGTACCTGGAGCCGTTCGAGGATGGGGGCGGCGATCTGGACCCCGCTTTCGCTGTGGCCCTCGATGCCGCGGGCCTTGCCAATGTCGTGCAATAAAAGGATGAGATAGAGCAGGGTCGGGCTGCTGGTCTGGTGGAGTTCCTCGCGGTATTTCAGGGTGATCGGCTCGGCCTCGGTGAAGATGCGGTCGAGTTCACGGATGGCGTTCAGGGTGTGGGCATCGGCGGTGTACCGGTGGTAAAACTCGTGCTGGACGAGGCAGGTCAGGGCGGCGAACTCCGGAATAAAGCGGCTGAGCACGCCCAGCTCGTGCATGAGGTTGAGCGTCGGGAAGACCCCGCCGGCCTCCTCCAGGATGGTGCGGAAGCTGAGATTGGCGTCCGGCGAATGGAGCACGCGCCGGTTGACGAGCGGAAGCGATTCGCGAATCAGGGTCTGGAGGGCGAAGTCCGGCGCACAACCGAGCTGCTGGCAATGGCGGAAGACGCGGATGACACGCGCGGGATCCTCCTGGAAGACCTTGTCGTGCTCAGAGGCCAGCTCATGGCCGCGCAGGACGAAGCCGTCGATGTGTTTGGCGCGGTCGTGGCGGCGCGCTCGCAAGGTCTCGCGGAAGGAGGCGCCGGCGCTTTCCGGCGCGGCCACCGTCAGCGCGAGGCGCTTCTCGATGATTTTGGAAATACGGTAGATCGTCTGGGCGTTTTGATAGTAGTCGTGCATGAACTGCTCGACCCGGCCCAGCACGTTGTGGTGGGTGTAGCCGAGGTTGAGCGCGAGCCGCGGCTGGGTGGCGAGATCGAGCAGATCCGTCGGCCGCTTGCTCAGGTAATGCAGCTCGTTGCGCCGGAGGAAATTCTGGGTGGCGAGTTCGGCCAGCTCGGTGATGCCAAGCTTCACCCGCGCCATCCACAGCGCGTTCTGGTAGTCGCGCAGGCCGCCCACGCCGTTTTTCACGTCCGGCTCCTGGATGAAAACCGTGTCGCCATATTTTGCGCGCCGCGCGGCCTGGTCGAACAGGCGGGCCTCGATGTAGGCCTTGGGGTTGTCCGTCATGTAGAAGGCGCGGTAGGTCTGCGCAAAGCTGTCGAAAAGCATCGGGGAGCCGGCCACGAGCCGCGCCTCGAGCAGCGCGGTCTTCGTCTGGATGTCCTTGCGCGCCTCCACAAAGGCCTCGTCGACCGTGCGCGTGGAATGGCCGACCTTCAGGCCGCAGTCCCACAGCAGATAGAGGATGTCCAGCGTGAGCGCCTCCTGCAGCGGCTTGAGCGCGGCCGGCTTGGTCTTGCTCGGGAAAAGGAACATCACGTCGATGTCGCTGAGCGGACAGAGCTCGCCCCGGCCGTAGCCGCCCAGCGCGATCAGGCTGACCGGCGCCGGCAGCTGGCCGTGCGCCCGCATGTAGGCATTGGTCGCATAGTCGGAAAGGTGTGCGAGCAGCTCGTCGATCATGGCGGCGCGCGCCTGCGCGACTTTCAGGCCGGACTCGCCGGCGTCGTGGCGCATCCGGATCATTGCGCTTTCGAGCCGGAGAAAAGTCTTGCAGGCGGCGAGCCGCTTGGCGGCGGGCATCTCGCCGGTGAAGTTCAGGCGTTCGCGGGCGTGCTGCTGAAGGCGTCCGGTCATCGGGAGGGGAAAAAGTGTATGCAAAATCCGCGGCGGGCGAGGGGATTCAGCGCGCCGGGCGAAACAATCTCCGCGCCGCGCCGCGCGTCAATCCGGCCCCTCCGTGAGGACACGGACGCCGCTCTAAACCGCTTGCCTCGCCGCCGCCCCGCTGGTTGTTTCGACGGTTCATTCCGTCCATGGCCGAGATTTCCAAAAGTTACGAACCCCGCGACGTCGAAAAGAAATGGTACGCCGCCTGGCAGGCCGCCCACGCCTTCGCCGGCCGGGTCGCCGCGGACCGCCCGCCCTATAGCATCGTCATTCCGCCGCCCAACGTCACCGGCGTCCTCACCATGGGCCACGTCCTGAACAACACGCTCCAGGACATCCTCATCCGCCGCGCCCGCCTCGAAGGCCGGTCCGCGCTCTGGATCCCCGGCACCGATCACGCCGGCATCGCCACCCAGACCGTGGTCGAGCGCGAGCTGCGCAAGCAGAAGAAAACCCGCCACGATTTCGGCCGCGAAAAATTCATCGAGAAGGTCTGGGACTGGCGCCACGAAAAAGGCGGCATCATCCTCGAGCAGCTCCGCCGGCTCGGTGCCTCCTGCGACTGGGACCGCACGCATTTCACGATGGATCCGGCCTACTCGCGCGCCGTCCTCACCGTTTTCGTCGATCTTTTCCGCAAGGGCCACATTTACCGCGGCAAACGCCTCGTGAACTGGTGCCCGGCCTCGCAGACCGCGCTTTCCGACGAGGAAGTGATCATGAAGCCGGTCAACGGCACGCTTTTCAAGGTGCGTTACGAACTGGCGGACCGGCCGGGCGAGTTCATCCAGGTCGCGACGACCCGGCCCGAGACGATTCCGGGCGACGTCGCCCTCGCCGTCCATCCCGACGATCCGCGCTACGCCGGGCTCGTCGGCCAATCGGTCTGGCGTCCGCTCAACCGCGCCAGAATTCCCGTCATTGCCGACACCGCCGTGGATCGCGAGTTCGGCTCCGGCGCGCTCAAGATCACGCCGGCCCACGACAAGGTGGACTTTGAGGTCGGCGCCCGCCACCACCTGCCGGTCATCGACGTCCTCAACGCCGACGGCACGCTCAACGAACTGGCCGGTCCCGGACTCGCCGGACTCGACCGTTTTGCCGGCCGCAAGAAAGCCGCCGAGCTTTTAAGGGAATCCGGCGCACTCGTCGGCGAGGAAGCTTACGCAAACAACGTCGGCTATTCCGAGCGCGCCGACGTGCCGATCGAACCGCGCCTCACCTGGCAGTGGTGGCTGAAATATCCGCGTGTCGAGGAAGCCAGGGCCGCGGTGCGCGACGGCCACATCAAGTTTTTCCCCGAGCGCTGGAGCAAGGTCTATCTCCACTGGCTCGAAAACATCCAGGACTGGTGCATCAGCCGCCAGCTCTGGTGGGGTCACCGCATTCCGGTTTGGACAATAGAAATTACTGTGCTCCCAAATGAGGCTCACGGACTTGGTCACCTATGGGCATTACGGGATAAGGTGGATACCGCTCTGCGTATAGAAGTTAATGGCAATTTGCGTTCCGATGTTTTTGGTCTCAAAGCAGGTGATCAAGTTACGCTGCGCTTTGCCACGCTTAACCAAACAGTACAGAATTTGTTGGAGAAATACGGCTTCACACAGGAGGACGACGTCCTCGACACCTGGGCGTCGTCATGGCTCTGGCCGCTCGCCACCATGGGCTGGCCGGACGAGACGGAGATGAAAAAGGCCGGCTTCGACTATTTTTATCCGACGACCACGCTCGTGACCGGTCCGGACATTATTTTCTTCTGGGTCGCACGTATGATCATGGCGGGGCTGGAATTTTCGCATCCCGGCGCGCCGCTGGAAAAACGGATTCCGTTTCGGAACGTCTATTTCACCGGCATCATTCGCGACCAGCAGGGCCGCAAGATGTCGAAGTCGCTCGGCAACTCGCCCGACCCGCTCGACCTGATCGACAAATACGGCGCAGACGGTCTGCGCTTTGGCATCATTTCCATTGCGCCGCAGGGCCAGGACATCCGCTTCGCCGAGGAGCGGATCGAGTTCGGCAAAAATTTTTGCAACAAGCTCTGGAACGCCTGCCGTTTCCGGCAGCTGAGCGGTCCGGCCGGAGAGAACACTTCGCTCGCCGCGATCGCCTCGCGGCTCGACGCGGCAAAGTTTGATGCCGACGATCACGCCATCCTTGACCGGCTGCTCGCGACCACCCGCGAGATCGAGCGCTGCTTCCGCGAGTTCGAATTCAGCGCGGCCGTGCAGTCGCTCTACGGATTTTTCTGGAACGACTTCTGTGACTGGTACGTCGAGGTTTCCAAGTCGAAGCTTCAATCCGAGGAGACGAGGGCAAACTGCCTGGCGATCCAGGATCTCGTGCTGCGCCAGACGCTGCTGCAGCTGCACCCGTTCATTCCCTTCATCACCGAGGAATTGTGGCAGTTGCTCGGCTACGGCGCGCCCGGCACGTTTCTCATGCGCGACGCGCGCATCGAGGATTCGTCGCAGCTGGCGACTGCGCTGGAGGATCGTGGCGCGCGGCTCGATCCGGCGAAGATCCTCCGCGTCAGCCTGCTCAAGGAACTGGTCGCCTCCGCCCGGCAGCTCAAGGCCAACGCCGGCTTGGCGGCGCGCTCCGACCTGACGTATTACCTGCTCACCACCTCCGCGGCGAGCCTCGTCGACGTCGAGGACGTGGCGCGGCTTTTCCGCATGATGGGCGCCAAGGCCTTCCGCATCGTAGGCCAGGCGCCGGAAAATTGTCCGGCCATCGTCAGCTCGGCCGGCACGCTCTATCTTGAAACCAAGGGAACGGTCGATGCCGCGGCTGAGAAGCAGCGGCTCGCCAAGGAGCTGGCCACGCTGGAAAAACACATCGCCGGCACCGAGGCGCGGCTGGCCAACAAGGCCTTCACCGACAAGGCGCCGCCCGCCGTGATCGAAGGCGCGAAAAAGCAGATGGCCGAACTCCAGGCAAAGCGCGCCGAGCTGGAGCGCTTGCTAAAAGCGCTGGGCTGAATCTCTTCCCCCGGCCATGGCCAATCCTCTTCGCATTCTCGCTTTTTCCGGCAGCGCCCGGCGCGATTCGCTCAACAAAAAATTTCTCGCCGTCGCCGTGGCCGCGGTGCGCGAGGCGGGCGGCGAGGTCACCCTGATCGATCTCGGCGACTACGTTCTGCCCCTTTACCACGGCGATCTCGAGGAGGAACAGGGCCTGCCGGAAAATGCCAGGAAACTCATCCAGCTCGCCCTGGAGCACCACGCGCTGCTCATCGCCTCGCCCGAATACAACGGCTTCATCACGCCGCTGCTCAAAAACACGCTCGACTGGATGACCCGGGATGAGGTCGAGCCGTTCAAAGGCAAGGTCGCGGCCGTCGTCTCCGCCTCGCCCGGCGCCTTTGGCGGGCTGCGTTCGCAGCTGCTCGCGCAGCAATTGCTGACCAAACTCGGCTGCCATATCGTGCCGCTGCTTTGCACGCTGCCGCGCGCGCACCAGGCGTTCGACGAGCAGGGCGGGTTGAAGGATGCGCACGCGCAGAAGGCCGCCCACGCGCTTGCAATCGAGCTGGTGCGCACGGCGCAGGCGCTGGGCTGAGAACCGCCTGACAAACTGAAATTGCCTGTCATTCTTCGCTTCGCTCAGAATGACGGCGAATTCCGAGTCCATCGGAGATCAACGGCCTGAAGAAAAACCTCGGGGCACCTACTGGCTCACGCGTTTCGTCCTGCTCCGGCTGCTGGGTTTCGTTTATGCGGTCGCGTTTCTCGTCGCGGCGAACCAGATTCTGCCGCTGATCGGCTCGCACGGGCTGATGCCGCTCGACCTGTTTCTGGTGCGGGCGCGCGATTATTTCGGATCGACCGGCGCCGGCTTTTGGCACCTCCCGTCGCTGTTCTGGTTCGTTCATTCGGATGGCGCACTGGTGGTGGCGGCGTGGGCAGGTTTTGCGCTTTCCTGCGCGGTGCTCGCCGGATTCGCCAACGCGCCTTTGCTGGCGGCGCTGTGGCTGCTCTACCTGTCGTTTGTGCACGCCGGCCAGGACTGGTATGGCTACGGCTGGGAAACGCAGCTGCTGGAGACGGGATTTCTCGCGATTTTTTTGTGCCCGTTGCTCGACGCACGGCCCTTTCCGCGGCGCGAGCCGCCACGGCCGGTCATCGGACTGTTCCGCTGGCTCATCTTCCGGATCATGCTTGGCGCGGGTCTGATCAAAATCCGCGGCGACTCCTGCTGGCGCGATTTCACGGCGCTGTACTACCACTTCGAGACCCAGCCGCTGCCGAATCCGCTCAGCCGCTGGTTCAATTTTCTGCCGCGCATCCTGCTCCGGGCCGGCGTGCTCTTCAATCACGCGGCCGAACTGGCTGCGCCGTGGTTCGTCTTCTGGCCGCGGCTCGCGCGGCACATCGCGGGCGCCGTGATCGTGCTGTTTCAGCTCACGCTCATTGTCGGCGGCAACCTGTCGTTTCTCAACTGGCTGACGATCGTGCCGGCGCTGGCGTGCTTCGACGACTCGTTCTGGAGAAAAATCCTGCCGCGCGCGCTGGTGCGCCGCGCCGAGCGGGCGGCGGCGGAGGCGCAGCCGAGCCGGCCGATGCGGGTCACGGCCTGGGCCGTCGCCGGACTGGTGGCGCTGCTCAGCGTTCAGCCGGTGCTGAACCTGATCTCACCGCGGCAGATCATGAACACGTCGTTCGATCCGCTGGATCTCGTGAACACTTACGGCGCGTTCGGCAGCGTCGGTCGCGAGCGGTTCAACGTGGTTTTCGAAGGCACGGATTCGGCCGTGTCCGACGATGGCGCCGATTGGAAGGAGTATCCTTACAAAGGCCTGCCGGTCGAGCTGGATCGCCGGCCGCCGCAGGTCGCGCCGTATCAGCTGCGCCTCGACTGGCAGATGTGGTTCGCGTCCATGTCCGATTATCAGCAGTATCCGTGGACACTGCATCTCGTCTGGAAACTGCTGCACAACGATCCCGGCGTGCTGGGCTTGTTTGTCGGGAATCCGTTTCCCCAAAAGCCGCCGCGCTATGTGCGCGCCGTGCTGTACCGCTACCGTTTCGCCGCGCCGGGCAATGCGGCCGGGCATTGGTGGGAGCGCGAGAAGCTCGGACTCTGGCTCCCGCCGCTATCCGCCGACGATCCGGAGTTGCGGCGCCTCCTAACCGCTTACGGCTGGCTGTCGGCGGATGAGGCCGGCGCATCGAACAATTGAACCATCGGCCGGACAGGCAAAAGTCCCGGAATTTTATTTCCGAAACAGCCAGACAAGCGCGGTCAAAACCAGACTGATGACAAGGCAGGTCACGATGGGAAAATGAAAGCTGAAGTTTCCCTTGGTGTAATGAATGTCTCCCGGCAGGCGCCCGAGCCAGCCGCGGCCCACGCCCGACCAGAGCAGAAGCCCGAGGGCACAAAA
>Ga0335083_10009337_pt1 | contig 11905 bp, 10 predicted proteins | sample Lox_Sample_42_FD_206716 | JGI IMG/M metagenome (GOLD analysis project Ga0335083, IMG submission 206716) | Soil microbial communities from Loxahatchee National Wildlife Refuge, Florida, United States - Lox_Sample_4.2 | ecosystem: Environmental > Terrestrial > Soil > Wetlands | place: USA... | reverse complement strand
CATCGTCGACGAGCTGCCTTACCAGGTGAACAAGAAGTCGCTGCTCGAGCGCATCGCCGAGCAGGTTACCGAGAAGCGCCTGGAAGGCATCTCCGACATCCGCGACGAGTCCGACAAGCAGGGCATCCGCGTGGTGATCGAGCTGAAGCGCGGCGAGCTGCCGGAAGTGGTACTGAACAACCTGTACAAGCAGACTCAGCTGCAGGACAGCTTCGGCATGAACATGGTCGCGCTGGTGGACAACCAGCCCCGTGTGCTGAATCTGAAGGAGCTGCTCGAGGCCTTCGTCTCGCACCGCCGCGAAGTGGTGACGCGGCGCACGGTATTCGAGCTGAAGAAGGCGCGCGAACGCGGCCACGTGCTGGAAGGCCTGGCGGTGGCGCTCTCCAACGTCGACGAAGTGATCGAACTCATCAAGAAGGCGCCGTCCCCTGCCGACGCCAAGCGCGAATTGCTCGCCCGCTCGTGGAATTCCGACCTGGTGAAGGAAATGCTCGCCAAGGTGTCGGGAGGACACGAGCAATACCGGCCGGAGGGCCTGGGCGCCGATTTCGGCTTGAAACCCGAGGGCTACCGGCTCTCGGAAGAGCAGGCGCAGGCGATCCTCGAGCTCAGGCTGCAGCGCCTGACGGGCCTCGAGCAGGACAAGATCCGCGAGGAATACCGCACGGTGATGCTCGCCATCGCGGACCTGCTCGACATCCTGGACAAGCCGGCACGCATCGTCGCCATCATCGCCGAGGAGCTGAAGCACGTGAAGGAAGAATTCGGCGACCGGCGCCGCAGCGAAATCGTCACCGTGGCCGAAGACATCTCGCTGGAAGACCTGATCGCGCCGCAGGACATGGTGGTCACCTTCTCGCATGGCGGCTATGTCAAGTCGCAGCCGCTCGCCGACTATCGGGCGCAGCGGCGCGGCGGGCGCGGCAGGACCGCGGCCACCACCAAGGACGACGACTTCATCGAGCGCATGTTCGTCGCGCATTCGCACAACTACCTGCTGTGCTTCTCCAACCGCGGCCGCATGTACTGGCTGAAGGTGTTCGAGGTGCCCCAGGGCGGCAGTACCTCGCGCGGCAAGCCGGTGGTGAACATGTTCCCGCTGGAAGAAGGCGAGAAAATCACCGCGGTGGTGTCGGTGAAGGAGTTCGACGAGAACCATTTCGTCTTCATGGCGACCGCGCAGGGCACCGTGAAGAAGACGCCGCTGGCGGATTTCTCGCGCCCTCGGCCCTCGGGCATCATCGCAGTGGGCCTGGACGAGGGCGATTACCTGATCGGCGCCGCGCTCACCGACGGCAGCTACGACGTGATGCTGTTCTCCTCGGAAGGCAAGGCGATCCGCTTCCACGAGGATGACGTGCGCCCGATGGGTCGCCAGGCGACCGGCGTGCGCGGCATGCGGCTGCCCGAGGACAACAGCCGGCGCGTGGTCTGCATGCTGGCGGCGAAGGATGAGAAGCAGACCGTGCTCACCGCGACCGAGAACGGCTACGGCAAGCGCACGCCGATTTCCGAGTACACCAAGCACGGCCGCGGCGGCCAGGGCATGAACGCGATCCAGAGCTCGGACCGGAACGGCGCCCTTGTGGGCGCCGTCCTTGTGGACGACCACGACGAAGTGATGCTGATCTCGACCGGCGGCGTGCTGATCCGCACCGCAGTGGCGCAGATCCGCGAACAGGGGCGTTCTACCCAGGGCGTGACGCTGATCGCGCTGGGCGAAGGCGAAAAACTGGCGGGCGTCGAGCGGATCGTCGAGCGCGACGGGGAAGAGGGCAATGGCGGCAATGGCGGCAACGGCGGCAACGGCGACGGCGGGCCGGGCGCGGCCTCGGAAGCGCCGCCTTCCGCTCCCCAGGGGCCCACTCTTCACTGATGCCGCGGATATTCAATTTCAGCGCGGGACCGGCGGTCCTGCCCGAGGAAGTGCTGTCGCGCGCGGGCGACGAGATGCTCGACTGGCGCGGCACCGGCATGTGCGTGATGGAGATGAGCCACCGCGGCAAGGAATTCATGTCCATCGCCGCCGAGGCGGAGAAGGACTTGCGCGAATTGCTTTCAATCCCGGCGAATTACAAGGTGCTGTTCCTGCAGGGCGGCGCGACGCTGCAGTTCGCGCAGATCCCGATGAACCTGCTGGCGGGAAAAAACAAGGCCGACTACGTCGTCACCGGTGAATGGTCGAAGAAGGCGGTCAAGGAAGCGCAGGCCTATTGCGACGTCGGCATCGCGGCCACCTCCGAGGACAAGGCGTTTACCTATGCGCCCATGAATTTCAATGTCAGGCCTGATGCCGCTTACGTTCATTACTGCTCGAACGAAACCATCGGCGGCGTCGAATATCACGCCATTCCGTCGGTGGATACTATTCCGCTCGTCGCCGACGCTTCGTCGCACATCCTGTCGCGCCCGCTGGACGTGTCGCAGTTCGGCCTGATCTATGCCGGTGCGCAGAAGAACATCGGGCCGGCCGGCCTGACGATCGTGATTGTGCGCGATGACCTCACGGGCAAGGCGGCCAGGGGCACGCCGTCCGTCATGGACTACAAACAGCAGGCGGCAGCCGATTCGATGCTCAACACGCCCGCCACCTACGCGATCTACATCGCCGGGCTGGTGTTCAAGTGGCTCAAGCAGTTGGGCGGCCTGGCAGAGATCGAGAAGCGCAACATCGCCAAGGCGAAGCTGCTGTACGACTATCTCGACAGGAGCGGCTTCTACAGGAATTCTGTGAATCCGAAGGATCGGTCGAGGATGAACGTGCCTTTTACGCTGAAGGATGCAGCTCTGGACGACGCTTTCCTGAAGGGCGCGGAAAAGCTCGGCATGGTGCAGCTGAAAGGCCACCGTTCCGTCGGCGGCATGCGCGCTTCGATCTACAACGCGATGCCGGTCGAAGGCGTGCGGCAGCTGGTGGCGTACATGAAGGACTTCGAGGCGAAGCATGGCTAAGGCGGAAAAAAAACTGGCCGTGCTGGTGCTCAACCCGATCGCGCAAGTCGGTCTGAAGCGCCTGCCCGCGGGGCGATTCGAGGTCGTGAAGGAATCGGCTTCGCCGGACGCGATCCTGGTGCGTTCGGCCGACATGCACGCGATGAAGTTCGATGCGAACCTGAAGGCGGTCTGCCGCGCGGGCGCGGGGGTGAACAACATTCCCGTGAAGGAACTGTCGAAGCTCGGCGTGCCGGTATTCAACGCGCCCGGCGCGAACGCCAACGCGGTGAAGGAACTCGTGGTGGCGGGGATGCTGATCGCGGCGCGGAACCTGGCGCCGGCGCTGGGATTCGTCCAGGGTTTGGACAAGAATGCGAAGGATCTGGAAAAGCAGGTCGAAGGCGGCAAAAAAGCCTACGCCGGTATCGAGCTGCCCGGCCACACGCTCGGCGTGATCGGGCTGGGCAAGATCGGCAGCCTGGTCGCCGACGCGGCGATCCGGCTCGGCATGCACGTGCTCGGTTACGACCCGGACATCACCGTGGACGCAGCCTGGAGCTTGCCGTCGCAGGTGCGCAAGGCGAATTCCGTCGACGAACTGCTCAGGGCGAGCGATTTCGTCACTTTGCACGTGCCGCTGGTCGACAAGACGCGCAATTTGGTGAATGCTAAAAATCTCAAGCTGATGAAGGCGGACGCGGCGCTGCTCAATTTCTCTCGCGACGGCGTGGTCGAGGATGAAGCGGTGCTGAAAGCGCTCGCCGGCAAGCAGTTGCGCTGCTACGTCACCGACTTCCCGTCGGCGCGGCTGATCGGCCAGCCCGGCGTGGTGGCGCTGCCGCACCTGGGCGCCTCGACCAGCGAGGCCGAGGACAACTGCGCCGTCATGGTGGTCGACCAGCTGATCCGGTATGTCGTCGACGGCAGCATGGAGAACGCGGTCAATTTTCCAAATGCGCAGATGCCGCGCGAATCACCCTACCGCTTGGCGATTGCCAACGCGAACGTGCCGAACATGCTGGCGAGCATCTCCAATGCCATGGGCAGCCGCAAGATCAACATCCACAACATGCTGAATAAGTCGCGCGGCGAGATGGCCTATACGCTCGTCGACGTGGACAGCCCGGTGCCCGAAGCTGCGATCAACGAATTGCGCTCGATCGAGGGCGTGCTCTCGGTGCGCTATCTTCCCGTCGAAGAATGAGCGAGAAGGACATCCGGAAGCTGCGGGTCGGCATCGACGCGGTCGACGCCGAGCTGCTCGCGCTGCTCAACCGCCGCGCCGCGCTGGTGCGCAAGGTCGGCGAGCTGAAAGGTGGCGCGCCCGCCTACCGCCCGGAGCGTGAAAGCGAAATCCTGCGCCGCGTGGCGGGCAAGAAGGACGGCGCGCTGCCGCCGGAAAACGCGGTCGGCGTGTTCCGCGAGATCATATCCGCTTGCCGCGCGCTCGAGCAGCATATCAGCGTCGCCTACCTGGGGCCTGCGGGCACCTTCAGCGAGCAGGCAGTTCGCCAGCACTTCGGCCAGCGCGTGGCCGCCGAGCCTGCGGCGACCATCGACGAAGCTTTCCGCAGCGCCGAATCGGGCGCGACGCAGTTCGCGGTGGCGCCGGCGGAAAATTCCACCGACGGCGTGGTCGGGCGCACGCTCGACCTGTTGCTCACGACCCCGCTCAGGATCTGCGGCGAGATCGAGTTGCGCGTGCGCCAGAACCTGCTCGGTCGCGCGCCGAAGCTCGCTGCGGTCAGGCGCGTGTATTCCCATGCGCAATCGCTTGCGCAGTGCAACGGCTGGTTGAACCAGCACCTGCCGGCTGCGGAACGCGTGCAGCTCGGCTCGAACGCCGAGGCTGCGCGCCGCGCTGCGAAGGAAAAGGGCGCCGCGGCAATTGCCGGCGAAGCCGCCGCGGCGCTCTACAAACTGAAGCTACTCGCGCGCGGCATCGAGGACGATCCGAACAACACCACGCGCTTCCTCGTGCTTGGCCGGGTCGACCCGGCGGCGACCGGCCGGGACCGCACCTCTCTGGTGATGTCGGCGGAAAACAAGCCGGGTGCGGTGCACGCGCTGCTGTCGCCGATCGCCGCCAACGGCGTCAGCATGTGCCGCATCGAGTCGCGGCCGGCGAAGGCGCGCTCGGCGCGCTGGGAGTATGTGTTCTTCATCGACGTCGAGGGGCACCAGAGCGATGCCAGGGTTGCCGCGGCGATCGCCGAACTGAAAGCGCGCGCCCCCTTCATGAAGGTGCTGGGCTCCTACCCGGCGGCAGGTTCCTAGGAAAGACATCCGATGGTCATTGATCCCTGCGAGCTATCCCCCTCTTACGTCCGCTCGATCGCGCCCTACCAGCCCGGCAAGCCGATCTCGGAGCTGGCACGCGAGCTCGGCCTCAAGGAAGAGAACATCATCAAGCTCGCCTCGAACGAGAACCCGCGCGGCATCGGCCCGCGCACGCGCGCCGCGATCGAGGGTGCGCTCGCGGACATTGCGCGCTATCCGGACGGCAACGGCCACGAGCTGAAAGTCGCGCTCTCGCGCCGCTACGGCGTGGAGGCCGCGTCGATCGTGCTCGGCAACGGCTCGAACGACGTGCTGGAACTGGTGGCGCATGCCTTCCTCGGGCCCGGCCGCGCCGCGGTCTACGCGCAGCACTGCTTTGCGGTCTACCCGCTCGCCACGCAGGCGCGCGGCGCGCGCGGCATCGCGGTGCCGGCGAAGAACTACGGTCACGACCTGGACGCGATGGCGTCGGCGATCGACGATGAAACCTACGTGGTTTGGATCGCCAACCCGAACAACCCGACCGGCACCATGCTTGGTTCGGACGCGCTCGAAGCCTTCGTCAAGCGGGTGCCGGAGCGCGTACTGGTAGTGATCGACGAGGCCTACAACGAATATCTTTCACCGGAGCTGAAGGCCGAGACAGTGAAGTGGCTGAAACGCCATCCCAACCTGATCGTGTCGCGCACTTTTTCCAAGGCCTACGGCCTGGCAGGCCTGCGCGTCGGCTACGCGTTCGCGCATCCGTCGGTGGCCGACATCATGAACCGCGTGCGCCAGCCGTTCAACGTCAACAGCCTGGCGCTGGTCGCGGCGACCGCCGCGCTGGACGACATGGAATTCGTCGCGCGCAGTTTCGCGGCCAACCTGCAGGGCCTGCGCCAGATCGAGGAGGGCGCGAAGCAGCTCGGGCTGGAGTGGATCCCGTCCTACGGCAACTTCCTCACGGTCCGGGTTGGAAAGGCGAACGAGGTCTTCCGGCGGTTGCTGAAGCGCGGCGTCATCGTGCGCCCGGTCGGCGGCGGCTACCAGCTGCCCGAGCACCTGCGCGTCACCATCGGCACGGCCGCGGAGAACGAACGCTTCCTGTCTGCGCTCGCGGCCAGCCTGAAGGAATGATGTTTTTCGAGAAGGTTGCCGTCATCGGCGTCGGGCTCATCGGGGGCTCCTTCGGCATGGCCCTGAAGGCCGCCAAGCGCTGCGAACAGGTCGTTGGCTCGGGCCGCAGCGCCGCCAACCTGAAGGCCGCGCTTGGGCGTGGCGCGATCGACGCGGTCGAGGCCGACGCCGCTGCGGCCGTGCGCGAGGCGGACCTGGTGCTGGTCGCCACCCCGGTGGCGCAATTCGAGAAAATCTTCCTCGCCATCAAGCCGAACCTGAAGCCAGACTGCCTGGTTATGGACGCAGGCAGCACCAAGCGCGACGTGGTCGCGGCGGCACGCAAGGGGTTCGGCGGCGGCATCGCGCGCTTCGTGCCTGCACATCCGATCGCGGGCGCGGAAAGGAGCGGCGCGGAAGCGGCGAGTGCGGAGCTGTTCCGCGACAAGCGCGTGGTGCTGACGCCGCTTGCCGAGAACGCGGAGGCGGCGCTGGAAAAGGCCGCGGCCGCCTGGGGCGCCTGCGGCGCGCGTGTTTCGCGCATGACACCGGAGGAGCACGACGGCGTGTTCGCCGCGGTCAGCCACCTGCCGCACCTGCTCGCCTACGCGCTGGTGAGCGACATCGCCGCACGCGCCGATGCCGCCCAACTGTTCGGCTACGCGGCAGGCGGGTTCCGCGACTTCACGCGCATCGCCTCCAGCCATCCCGAGATGTGGCGGGACATCTGCGTGGCGAATGGCGACCAGCTGTTGAAGGAACTCGAAAAATTTTCCGGCGAAATCCAGAAGATCAAGGCGCTCCTGCAAAATCGTGATGCTGAATCTCTTGAAAAGCTTTTCACCGAAGCGCGCGCGGCGCGCGAGCGCTGGCTGAAGGGCGAGTACCAGTGAAATTCCTCGACCTCGCGCCGATCGCCCGCGCCGCGGGCACCGTCCAACTGCCGGGCTCCAAGAGCATTTCCAACCGCGTGCTGCTGCTTTCGGCGCTTGCCAAGGGCCCGACGTGCCTGCACGGCCTGCTGGACGCGGAAGACACCCGCGTCATGCTGGGTGCGCTGCAGAAGCTCGACATCGTCATTGACCTGCGCGACTTCTCGAACATGGTGGTGAACGGCGCGGGCGGCATTCCGTGCAAGAAGATCGACCTGTTCCTCGCGAATGCGGGCACCGCGTTCCGGCCGCTCACCGCCGCACTTGCCTTCTCCAGCGGCGAATACCGGCTGATGGGAAAGCCGCGCATGCACCAGCGTCCGATCCGCGACCTGGTGGAGCCGCTGCGTGGCGTCGGCGCAAAGATCGACTACGCCGGCAATGAAGGCTACCCGCCGCTCGCCATCCACCCCGGGCGGATCAGCATCGACGGCCACATCCTGATGAAAGGGAACATGTCGTCGCAGTACCTGAGCGCGCTGCTGATGGCGTTGCCGCTCGCCGGCGGTGGCACGGTTGAGATCGTCGGCGACCTGATCTCCAGGCCGTACGTGGCGATCACGCTCAATATGATGCGCAAGTTCGGCGTCGAGGTCACCGTCAACGGCTGGAAATCCTTCGACGTGCCGGGCTATTCCTACGTGGCGCCGCAGGAAATCTACGTCGAGGGCGACGCTTCGTCGGCATCCTACTTCCTTGCCGCGGGCGCCATTGCCGGCGGACCGGTGCGCGTCCTCGGCGTCGGGCGGGACAGCATCCAGGGCGACGTGCGCTTCGCGGAAGTCCTCGCGCAGATGGGCGCGAACGTCGAAATCGGCCCCGACTGGATCGAGGTTTCATCCTCCGGCAAGCTGACGCCGTTCGACCTGGACCTGAACCACATCCCGGACGCCGCGATGACTGCGGCGGTGGTCGCGCTGTTCGCTGGCGGCCAGAGCACGATCCGCAACATCGGCAGCTGGCAGGTGAAGGAAACCGACCGCATCACCGCGATGGCGCGGGAGCTGAGGAAACTCGGCGCCACCGTCGTCGAAGGCCCGGACTTTCTGAAAATCACGCCACCCGGCAGGCTGAAGGCCGGCGTTGCGATCGATACCTACGACGACCACCGCATGGCGATGTGCTTTTCGCTCGCCGCGCTCGGCGGCGTGCCGGTGCGCATCAACGACCCGGCCTGCGTGGCGAAGACCTTTCCCGAGTACTTCGTCGAATTCGACCGGCTCGCCAAGCCGGCGGCCTGAGCCGCCCGGCCCGATCCATGCCGCCGCCGGTCATCGCCATCGACGGCCCCTCGGCTTCCGGCAAGGGAGCCGTGGCGAGCCGGGTGGCCTTGGCATTGGGCTTCCACTACCTGGAGAGCGGCGCGCTCTATCGCCTGGTCGCCCTCTCCGGCGGCGACGCGCCGGAGAGGAGTGCGAAAAATCTCGACGCCGCTTTCCGTGACGGCAGAATTATCCTTTCGGGACAGGATGTTACAGATGAGATTCGCGAGGAAGCGGTGGGCCTGCGCGCTTCGGAAATTGCCAAAATTCCGGCTGTAAGGGCGGCGCTCCTGAGGCGCCAGCGGGCGTTCCGCCAAGCGCCCGGTCTGGTCGCCGATGGGCGCGACATGGGCACGGTGGTGTTCCCGGACGCAGCCCTGAAAGTGTTCCTGACGGCCAGTGTCGCGACACGCGCCCAGCGCAGGTATAAGCAGTTGATAGACAAGGGAAACAGTGCTAATCTCGCGTCCCTTTCCCGTGCTCTAGAGGAGCGGGACCAGCGAGACGCCGCCCGCGAGGTGGCGCCGCTCAAGCCGGCAGCCGACGCGGTGTCCGTGGACTCCTCTGACATGACGGTCGATGAGGTCGTCGAACTGGTGTTGAACCAGTACCGGAAAAGGACAGGCGGGAAGCAGGGCTCTTAGGCAGCTTCCCATTATTGCAACCCAACCCGCGGCGCTGATCGCAAGCTCGCGGATACGAAGGTTTTTTCACTCACTCAATGGCCGCTGTTTCTCCCGCAGTCTCCAAATCCGTTTCCAAGTCCTCCCCCGCTCCCGAGTCGTTCGAAGCCCTGTTCGAAGAAAGCCTGACGCGCAAGGAAATGCGCGTCGGCGAGGTCATCACCGCCGAAGTTCTGCGTGTCGACCAGAACTTCGTCGTGGTCAACGCCGGCCTGAAATCGGAAAGCACCATCCCGCTCGAGGAATTCCGTGACGACGCCGGTGCGCTGAGCGTCAAGCCGGGCGATTTCGTCAGCGTGTCGATCGAGGCGCTGGAAAACGGTTATGGCGAGACGATGCTCTCGCGCGAGAAGGCAAAGCGCATGGCCGCCTGGCTGGAGCTCGAGGCGGCGCTGGAAAGCGGCGAGAAGGTCATGGGCGTGATCACCGGCAAGGTGAAGGGCGGCCTGACCGTGATGGCGAAAAGCATTCGCGCCTTCCTGCCCGGCTCGCTCGTCGACCTGCGGCCGGTCAAGGACACCACGCCCTTCGAGGGCAAGACCATGGAGTTCAAGGTCATCAAGCTCGACCGCAAGAGGAACAACGTGGTCGTGTCGCGCCGCGCCGTGCTCGAGGAGACCGCGGGCGCCGAGCGCGAGCAGCTGCTCTCTACGCTCGCCGAAGGCGCGGTGGTCAAGGGCATCGTCAAGAACATCACCGACTACGGCGCGTTCGTCGACCTCGGCGGCATCGACGGCCTGCTGCACATTACCGACCTGGCCTGGCGCCGCGTCAAGCACCCGACCGAAGTGGTCAACGTCGGCGACGAAGTCACCGCGAAGGTGCTCAAGTTCGACGCCGAGAAGAATCGCGTGTCGCTCGGCCTGAAGCAGCTCGGCGAAGATCCCTGGGTCGGCATCTCGCGCCGCTACCCGCAGGGCACGCGCCTGTTCGGCAAGGTCACCAACCTCACCGACTACGGCGCCTTCGTCGAAGTCGAGGCCGGCATCGAGGGCCTGGTGCACGTTTCCGAGATGGACTGGACCAACAAGAACGTGCACCCCTCCAAGGTGGTGCAGGTCGGCGACGAGGTCGAGGTGATGATCCTCGAGATCGACGAGGAGCGCCGCAGGATATCGCTCGGCATGAAGCAGTGCCTGCCGAACCCCTGGGAGGATTTCGCGCGCGAGTTCAAGAAGGGCGACCGCGTCAAGGGCCAGATCAAGTCGATCACCGACTTCGGCGTGTTCGTCGGCCTGGCTGGCGGCATCGACGGTTTGGTGCACCTGTCGGATCTGTCCTGGAGCCTGCCCGGCGAGGAAGCGGTCAAGAATTTCAAGAAGGGCGACGAAGTCGAGACCACGGTGCTGTCGATCGATGTCGAGCGCGAGCGCATCTCGCTCGGCATCAAGCAGCTCGAGGGCGACCCGTTCACCAACTTCATCGCCGGTCACGAGAAGAACAGCGTGGTCACGGGCACCGTGAAGTCCGTGGACGCCAAGGGCGCGGTGATCCAGATCACGCCGGAGACCGAGGGCTACCTGCGCGCCTCCGAATTCTCGCGCGACCGCGTCGAGGACCTGAGCAAGGTGCTCAAGGAGGGCGACTCCGTGACCGCGATGGTCATCAACGTCGACCGCAAGAACCGCTCGATCAATCTTTCTGTGAAGGCGAAGGACATGGCGGAGGAGACCGACGCGATGAAGCAGATCCGCACCGAGACCGCCGCCAGCGCCGCGGGCAGCACCAACCTGGGGGCGTTGCTCCGGGCCAAGCTCGACAAGAGCAATACCAATCCGCAGCAGTAACCGGGCCGTCCTGACGAGACGTGGAAGGGGTCGCCATGACGAAGTCGGAGTTGATCGCGCGCTTGGCGCAGCGCTATCCGCAATTGGTGGCGAAGGACGCCGAGTACGCGGTGAAGATGATTCTGGATGCGATGACGCACTCGCTGCTGGAGGGGCATCGCATCGAGATCCGCGGGTTCGGCAGCTTCGGCCTGAACTACCGGCCGCCGAGGGTCGGCCGCAACCCGAAGTCGGGCGAAAAGGTGCACGTGCCGGAAAAGTACGTGCCGCACTTCAAGGCCGGCAAGGAACTGCGCGAACGCGTCGATTCGCTCGATCCGGACGCGACCATGGTCATGCCGCCCCGCAGCAGGGCGGCCCAGTAAACCGCGCCTAGGCGCGGTTTTTTGTCATGCGCATCTTCACCTGGGCGATCCGGATCGCCCTGTTCGTCTTGCTGCTCACGTTCGCGGCCAAGAACACCGAGCCGGTCACGCTGCGCTTTTACTTCGACTTGGTGTGGCAGGCGCCGCTGGTGGCGGTGCTGCTCGCGTTTTTCACGGCGGGCGCGGCACTCGGGCTGCTCGCGATGCTCGGCACCTGGTTCGGCCAGCGGCGGGAGATCTCCCGCCTGCGGCGCAACGATCCCGCCGGTGAAAGGCAGCCGGCGCCGGCCGCGACCCAGCCGCCGGCGGCCGAAGGGTGAAGGCGGGCTGATGGAGTTCGAATACTGGTGGCTGGGGGCGCTGCCGATCTTCTTCGGCCTGGGCTGGCTTGCGGCGCGCGTCGACATCAAGCACCTGGTGAAGGACTCGCGCGCGCTGCCGACCTCGTACTTCAAGGGCCTCAACTTCCTGCTCAACGAGCAGCCCGACAAGGCGATCGAGGCCTTCATCGAGGTGGTGAAGGTCGAGCCCCAGACCATTGAGCTGCATTTCGCCCTGGGC
>Ga0335083_10009336_pt1 | contig 11906 bp, 9 predicted proteins | sample Lox_Sample_42_FD_206716 | JGI IMG/M metagenome (GOLD analysis project Ga0335083, IMG submission 206716) | Soil microbial communities from Loxahatchee National Wildlife Refuge, Florida, United States - Lox_Sample_4.2 | ecosystem: Environmental > Terrestrial > Soil > Wetlands | place: USA: Florida... | reverse complement strand
CGCGAGGGATCTGCTTTTGGTTTCGAGCGCCGCGGAGTGATTTCCTTGTTCCGCGCTTCAACGCCACTTGCGTCACGGGTCATCGTGTCCTCCTGCCTTTGTAGCGACGGCCTTTGAAGCCGGCAAGGATTCAGCCTCAGGGGGACAGGACCAAAATCACTTCATACGCCGGAATGCGCGCCTTGCGGTTTTCGAGGTTTCCACCCAACGTGCTAAAGCGCCCATTCACGACCTTCTCGGTGACATCGAAATAGCTTTCGGCAACCCCTTGCACTATAGGGCCAGACAGTCCGTTCGAGGTTTCTTCCTTTGGAAAAGTAACGATCGTCCGCACGCGGCGCTCAGATAAGGTCGCAAGCAATTTATCCAGAGCCGCCTTCGATTTCGTCTGGAGGCTGAAGTCCGACTTAGGACGTTTGCTTGGGTCAGGATAGCGCCCCACTCCACTTACCTCCCCACATGTCCCTTGGGCTATCGTTTCGAGGACGTGATAGAAACGGCTGTAGTGAACGCCCGAATATGGTGGATCGATAAATGCCAGGTCGGCGCTGGTGAGCCGTTCAGCCACCGACTGGGCGTCAGAGACCTCTGCGCGGCCCACCGTGCGCGCGTGCTTGGAGCAGATTTCAGTGAGCGCTATTTCGACGTGGCCCCAAACGTCCCTGCGCCATGCCTCGAAGAGGAATTTGGCCGCGCCTTTCGTAGGTTGAAACGGCTGCGCTGTGTGGCCGGGGGCCGCTGCGCATTGGCTGGCCGCGCAGATCAATGCTGCCAAGGCAGCCTTTCGTTCGATAACATCGCTAGGAACTGTGGCCCTGAGGGCGTCTATTGAAAGTGCCTGTTTGGGGCTGAAATAATGCCCGCCGTAAGCGCGAGTAATCGGCCAAGGTGAATCCGAGCACATGACTCTGGCCTCGTCGACTATTCTGCACCGAGCACTGCCCCATTTCTTGGCATCAAATTCCTCCGCCCGCTTGAACAGGGCATTGCCCGAGAGCCATGATGCGGCGTTCACTGACCAGGAACTCCAAACGCCGACGGAGCCGAGAGCGGCGTTTCGGCTGATGACGGCTTCGGCCAGACTAACGGCGAATTGCTGAAGATCTGTTGCGAAAACCTCGCAATTAGAATTCTGCGCGACAAACCACGATACGGCGGACGATCCGGCAAATAGGTCAGCGAAACGCCCAGCCTGTGGCAAATGGGTTCGCAGCGCATCGCCGAGCCCGTTTGCTAGCATCGCCCGCTTTGAGCCCATGTACTTCACGGTTCGAGACCCCATAGCGCGATCCGCTCGCACCCGCCTAGCAGAGCTATCTCGTACGAGCGATCCTTCCGCCAACGCAGAAAAGTCCGGTCTGCACCTTCCGTTTGCGCAGACCACGCCTGCATTCCCTGAATTGCCATTTCCACGTCGGCCCACATATCTCCTAGATAAGCTGGGGAATTGCCGTCCTCCCAGAAACCGCGATCCTCACCCATCGCCGACCACCAAAATCTGACGTCCTCCATCGACACGTCACCTTTAGCCAATAGTCGAGCACTAGCGGCGGTTGCAGTGCGCAATAGCAGAGCTGCCCTCGAAATCATTTGCAAGTGCTGATTGGGGCTGGCAATCGAATCCTTTCCCCTAGCCTCCCTGAGAACGATCGAGTCGTTCGGCTCTGTCGCCCGAGTAAGGAAATTTAGCCACTCCTGCTGCGTAAGAGGGTCGGCGAACACTAAAGAGAGCATCTTCGAAACATCCGAAGCGAAATGGGCTTGTTTTCCCCCGCTGATGGGCCCGTTCTTACCTTCGAAGATCCCCTCGACTGCCAAGCGGAGTAGTTGTCTGTCAAGAGTGCCGAACGGAGATAAGGCAGAAGGTTCGCACAGAGACCAGAGGGAGCACATGAAGTCCAAGCACTGTGATACGTCAAGCGTAGGCCTCTGTCGAAGAGTGGTAGGGCGGTAGCTCGCCTCGTTTCGGGCCTCTTCGTCCTCCGAGAAGATTCGGAGGTCGAGGCCCCACATATTTAGCCAAGTGCTTCCGACGGGCCTTAGGCTCGAGCCCGCAGGGAACTGGTCAACCCAATCCTGTAGGGCTATTCCACTAATTCGAAAACTTGTCCCGAGAAGGTCGCTGGCTCTCTTGAGTTCAGCCCAATACTCGAGTGCGCGCCAGGTAACCCAATGCGTCCCTCCACCAAATCGCTGACATTTTTGTTGCTTGTCTACAACAAAGTTGTTCCCGCTGAATACTCCAATCCCCTCGGCAGCAAGAAGCGACATGGCCGCCCGCAGCTCTGCGTAATAGGCAAAGTGTCGGGCAGAATCCTGGTCGCGCCTAGCGTGGCAGTCAACGGCTCGACCAAGAAGCATCCAGCCGTCGGCGCAATGGAGTGGCGCCGAAGCAGTTATGTATTGCCTTAGCGGTCCGTGGCTCGGAGCTCGACCATGCCTGCTGTCCACCTTCAATCTGGCAATAGTATCCTCTTGGTATCTGTTGTTGGTACCCAGCCAGCGTGCCTGCTGCAGGTGGCGCTTGACGACAAGAACTGAGTCCTCTACAGCTTTTCTAGAGGCTTTTCTTAATGTCGACTTAGCCCCGCTCCCAAGCTTCTCTTTTTTCACTTGTTGTAGCCCAAGGCTATGAAAACCTCCTCGGCCGCCTTTCCGATCACCTTCCCGTCGTCTACCACGTGCTTTAGTAGGTCGCGCCTCAATTCTTTGTAGCCACCACTTCCTCTGAAAGCAGCCTTTCGAATCCGCTCCGACTCTTCCAACCCCGGAGCCGAGGACGTGCGCCAGTCATAAGTTGCGAGCGTCACCGCAATGTTGTCGACGAACTTCGAGAATCTCTGATCGCTTAGCGAAGAGAGCGACCTACGTACAGCCTGCTCATCTGAAGCGCCAGCCTCAACGTCACTCTTCCACTCAACAAGCTTGAGTTCGTCGGCCCTCACGTAGCAGAGGTCGTTGACTATGTGGAGCAGTCCCCTGATCCCTTGATCCGTCATGAGAAGACTATTAGCTCCGTAGAAGGCGGGATCATCACCCGCCGGAAAGCCCTTTCGGAGTTCTTTTGCCCAATCTGCCTTCGTGCTCTTAATGGCCTCCTTGACGCATTGTCCCAGATATATGAGCAGCGCTGCTTGCTGAGCCCGACTCCACGGAAGAACCTCGTCGTGCTCACGAAGGCGAGCACCGAAGAGTCCGCCAATTTTCGGGCCTTCCCACCTTTTCACGAACGTCGCCATCAATGAACGAACCCAAGCTGCTTGGGACACCATAGGGGTTTCCAATCCGCTTTCCCCAAGCATATTGATTCGCTGGTACCAAGGACTCTCACGTATGGCCCATAAACCCTCCGTCAGTTCCTGTGCCCGCGTCTCGCGGTAAATTGAGTGTCCTTCAAACTTATCGAGCCAATCTTCCGTCCTCAGTAAGGGGTAGAGGTCGAAAGCGAGGCTCGCGTTGATCTTTTTCGGCTTGATGTTGATCGTCCAAAACAGGTATGCCTGCCAGCTGATGTCTAATCCGTGGAAAGCTACCACGGGAAGCTCGAACTCCTTCTCGAAGCCATCTCCTTCAAAGGCCCAGAGCCTATGTTGACCGTCGATTACCTCGATTGGGGGCAGTGACTCAGGGCGCCAGCTGGCGTCGGCAAACCTCTCGGGGAGCGTAATTGTCGCCGTAGATGCCTCGGCTGTCGAAACTTTCACGAGGTCTTTCGGGGCAACGCGTAAACCCCGTCGCACGTCTTGAGCTTCGAGAATATTGACGACTATCGATGTGGGGAGCCATCCCGGCTTTCGGAGGTCGTCAAATTCGCCAGAGCCTCTCTTCTTAGGGCTGAGTTCTGACCAAGGGTAACCGTAGTGGATGAACTGGCGAATCTCCGCTGATCTTTGTTCGTCGTGACGGCGCTGGATGCCAAGATCAGCAGACCGAAGCTGGCCAGACTCAGTCGTTCGGCGCTGGATGCCCGAAAGCGACTTTAACCAGGGCGCCACCATCTTGAAAATGTAGAAATTCGGTTCTGGTTTGCGTCTGTGGTCCTTGGCCGAAAACTTTACCTTCTCCCATTCGCGCAGCCACTGCGTGACCGTCAGAGCCGGAACAGTTTTCATGTCTTCCAGTGCGTTAATTGAGACTTGTATGTACTGCAATATACATGTTTTGCGACATTTCCCTAATCATTTTTAGCGGTTCACTTTTGGTGACGAAACTCCGCGGCAAAAAAAGAGCGGTCCGATCATGTGATCGGACCGCTCTTTGGTTTTTCGCTTAGGTTGTCGGGCGCGTTTAGTACATGCCGCCCATACCGCCGCCACCGGGCATACCGCCACCGCCGCCCGCGGCGCCCTTCTTCTCGTCTTCCTTGATGTCCGCCACCAGAGCTTCGGTGGTGAGCATCAGGCCGGCGATCGAAGCGGCGTTCTGCAGAGCGAGGCGCGTGACCTTGGCCGGGTCGATGACGCCCGCCTTCACCAGGTCCACGAACTCCTCGCTGTCCGCGTTGTAGCCGAAGTTCTCGTCCTTGGACTCGCGGATGCGGCCCACAATCACCGCGCCCTCTTGTCCGGCGTTCAGTGCGATCTGCCGCATCGGCTCTTCCAGCGCGCGCTTCACGATGTTGACGCCGATGGCCTCGTCATCGTGCAGCTTGAGCTTTTCCAGAGCGTTGATGCAGCGCACCAGCGCCACGCCGCCGCCGGGAACGATGCCTTCCTCGACTGCCGCGCGCGTTGCGTGCATCGCGTCTTCCACGCGAGCCTTCTTTTCCTTCAGCTCGGTCTCGGTCGCCGCGCCCACCTTGATCACAGCCACGCCGCCCACGAGCTTCGCCAGCCGCTCCTGCAGCTTCTCGCGGTCGTAGTCCGAGGTGGTTTCCTCGACCTGCGCCCGGATCTGCTTCACGCGGCCCTCGATCTCGGTGGCCTTGCCTGCGCCCTCGACGATCGTGGTGTTGTCCTTGTCGATGGTGATTTTCTTCGCCCGGCCGAGGTCCTCGACCTTCACGTTCTCGAGCTTGATGCCGAGGTCTTCGGTGATGGCCTTGCCGCCCGTCAGGGTGGCGATGTCCTCGAGCATGGCCTTGCGGCGGTCGCCGAAGCCGGGAGCCTTGACGGCGGCGCACTGCAGCGTGCCGCGGAGCTTGTTGACGACGAGAGTCGCGAGAGCCTCGCCCTCAACGTCTTCCGCGATGATCAGCAGCGGCTTGCCCATCTTGGCGATCTGCTCGAGCAGGGGAAGCAGGTCCTTCATCGAGCTGATCTTCTTTTCGTGGATCAGGATGCGGACGTCTTCGAGCGCGCACTCCATGCGCTCCGGGTCCGTGACGAAGTAGGGCGAGAGGTAGCCGCGGTCGAACTGCATTCCTTCGACCACTTCCAGCGTCGTCTCCATCGTCTTCGATTCTTCGACGGTGATAACGCCGTCTTTGCCCACCTTCTTCATCGCTTCCGCGATGATGTTGCCGATCTGCCTGTCGTTGTTGGCGCTGATCGTGCCGACTTGCGCGATCATGTCGCCCTTCACGTCCTTGTGCAGCTTCTTGATTTCCTCGACGGCCACTTCGACGGCCTTCTCGATGCCGCGCTTCAGGGCCGTGGGGCTGGCTCCCGCCGCGACGGTCTTGACGCCCTCGCGGAAGATGGCCTGCGCGAGAACGGTTGCCGTGGTTGTGCCGTCGCCCGCGACGTCCGACGTCTTCGAGGCGACTTCACGCACCATCTGCGCGCCCATGTTCTCGAGCGAATCCGGCAGCTCGATTTCCTTCGCTACGGTGACGCCGTCCTTGGTGATGACCGGCGCGCCGAATTTCTTCTCGATGACCGCGTTCCTGCCCTTGGGACCAAGGGTGATCTTGACCGCGTCCGCCAGTGCATTGACGCCGCGCAAGATCGACTGGCGCGAATTCTCACCAGTCACGATTTGCTTTGCCATGTCGCTTTCTCCTGTTCGAATTCCTGAAAGTGGTTATCCGCGGCGTCCGCCTGGGCGGATCGCACGCGAGTTACTTCTTGGCGGCCTTGGCGGCCCCACCGATCTTCGCGAGGATTTCATCTTCCTTCAGGATCATGTATTCCTCGTCGTCGATCTTGATGTCGTTGCCCGAGTACTTTCCGAACAGCACTCGATCTCCGGGTTTCACGTCGAGAGCGACGCGCTCGCCCTTGTCGTTGATCTTGCCCGCGCCGACGGCGATCACTTCGCCCTCTTGCGGCTTTTCCTTGGCCGTGTCGGGGATGATGATGCCGCCCTTCACGGTTTCCTTTTCTTCCAGCCGCCGCACGAGGACACGATCGTGGAGCGGCGTAATGTTGACTGCCATGTTTGCGATTCCTCCAAAGGTCTGCTGAGTGTGTGACCCGCGAGGGCGGACTTAGCACTCCTCGCAGGCGACTGCTAATATAGCAAAAGCGGATCGGGAGTCAAGGAAAAACCGATCGTGTCCGCGGGCTTGCGGCGGCTGGTGAATGGATTCTAAGTGTATGTGGCAAAATAACTTATGCGGCGTCTGGAGTCGCGGACGGTTGAGGATTGAGTTGCCGGGGCACGCGGTCTAAAATCCGGTCCAGCGAGGCGCACCGTGGTCGCTCTCTTCTATGTTCGGTTGATTGCGCTGACGGCGGGGACGCTCGTCTACCTGTTTCTGATCGCGCTGATTCTGGGGCACCGGCGGCCGCGGTTGTTTGAGCGGCTGCTTTTCTTCCTCATTCTCTCGCTCTTCGCGATTTACGCGGGCGGGCTGCTGGAAATCAACGCGGAGATTCAGTACGGCGTAGTGCCTGTGTCGACGCAAATCCTCTACAAATTCCTGATCGCCCTCGGAGTGGCCTTCGTTTTTCCGTTCGTGGTGCAGACTCAGATCGAGTACTTGCGGCAGGTGCGAAAAGCGCGCGTGCCGACTTGGGCGCTGGTTCTCGCGTACGGGTTGTTCTTGCTGCCGATCGCGATGTTCGCGATATCGGTGAACGCATCGCGATGGCATCCGACGTGGGGATTGATGGGGATCCTCGACTCCTTCCTTCGCCAATCGGGTCTAGTTGTCCTCTCGGCGATGGCAGGGGCGTTGTTTCAACTTCCGATCGCGTTCACGTCGCGGGAGCGAACCGAGCGAAGGTTGTTTTGGTCGCTGTTCATTTCCGGCGTGATTTTCACCCTGGCATGGAGTGCTGGACATTCGGTCGCATTTGTCGAGATCGCCGGTGTCTTGCCGGGCGCTGTGCTGATTCGCTACACGCTGAAACACAACTTCCTGGAGTACGGGGCGCAGAGGAATCTGGTGTACGCGCTTTCGGCGACGTTTCTGGCGCTGCTGTATCTGGCGCTGGTGCACCGGATCAGCGGATGGCTGGCGCCCGTGTTTCCGCCGGAGGCGACCGCGAGCGTGCTGCTGTTCGTGCTGATTTTTCTTTTCGAGCCGATGGAGCGAGTGATCGGGCCGGCGCTGCATCGCACGTTGCGCGAGCGGATGGATCGCACGCAGCGGCTGAGCGTGGAATTGCAGGCCGAGGCGCGACACGGAGACCTCGCGCGGCTGATCGCGCGCGCGGAGAACTTGATCCGCCAGGAATTCGGGCTTGCCGCGGTCCGGATCTCGATCCCGCGCGATCCCGAGTCGAAGCCGCTCGAAGGGCCCGGGGGGTTGGGGCACGCGGCGGGAATTCCGCTGGTGAGGGACGGCAAAGAAATCGGACAGCTGGAAGCGGCTTCGACCGGCGCGTTTCTGACCGGTGAGACGACGGCGGCGCTGCAATTTCTCGCCGAGCAGCTTCCCGCCACGGTCGACCTTTGCCGGCTGATCGAGGAGAAAGTCCGGCTCGAGCGGGAACTGGCGGAGCGCGAGAGGCTGGCGATGCTCGGGCAGATGGCAGCCAGCGTGTCGCACAATCTGCGCAATCCGCTCAGCTCGATGAAGACGATTCTGCAAGTGCAGCTCGAAAAAGGAGAGTTGCCGGCCGATCTGCGCCACGATTGCGGGCTCGTGCTCGACGAGATCAACCGAATGAATGCGAAGCTCAGCCAGTTGCTGAAATTCGCGAAGCCTTCCGTGAGCGGCGGACGCGTCTCCGCCGTCGAGCTAACGAAGCAAACCGTGGCTCTCTTTCGGCACGATGCGGAGCGGAGAAACGTGGCAGTCGAGTTCGACGCGCCTATCGGCGCGGCAGGCGCAGCGACCGAAGATCTTTTCGTCGCGGCGTCCGAAGAGGCGCTGAGCGAAGTGTTATCGAATCTGATCGTCAACGCTATCGAGGCGCAGCCGGACGGCGGGCGGGTCGATCTGGCGCTGGCGCGAAAAGGAGACCGGCTGGCGATATCGATCGAGGATCGCGGTCCGGGGATTTCGAGCGATATGCGCGCGAAAATGTTTCAGCCGTTCTTCACGACGAAGGCAACCGGCACGGGACTGGGGCTTTCGATTGTGGCGCGGCGCGTGGACGAGATGGGCGGAACGCTGGCGTGCGAGAGTCCGCTCGAAGGCGGGAAGGGAAGCCGGTTCCGCGTGACGCTGCCGCTGGCGGCGCCGCAAGTAGCGGAGGCAAAGCGGGGAGAGCGGGTGTAGTTTCCGACGCCGAGGGTCCTTCGGCGCCGTCCCGCGCCCGCAGTCAAAGCTGGAAGGAAATGCGCGCAGGAGAGCCTTAGCGTGACGGCCACTACACAGAACCGCATCACCAGCGGCAGCGCTTACACATACGATACGGCCGGAAACATGACAGCCATCACTGGCACCGGTGGCGGCACCTTCACGTTCAACGCCGAAAATCAAATGATACAGGCCGCCACGGCGTCCACCACCGGTTATGTCTACGATGGCGATGGCAAGCGCGTGGAAAAAACCAGCACCGGCACACCTTTCAAACTCTATTGGTATGGCATGAGCGGCGATCCGCTGGATGAAACGGACCAGACCGGCGTCTCGACAAACGGCAATTTCGGCGAATATATCTTCTTCGGTGGGAGACGCATCGCCCGCCGCGATTCCGCGAACAATGTGCTCTACTACGCTGCCGACCATCTTGGAACTTCACGTGTGATGGCTCTCGTGCCATCAGGCCAGACTACTGTAACACTTTGCTATGACGCTGACTTCTATCCCTTCGGTGGCGAGCGCTCGTACACCACCACCTGCTCGCCGAGCCATAAGTTCACCGGCAAAGAAAGAGATGCCGAATCCGGACTCGATAACTTCAAGGCGCGATACGATTCGTCTAGCATAGGCCGCTTCATGACCACCGATCCAGTTGTGATTACGACAGAACGTCTGACGAACCCGCAGCAGCTCAATCTTTATGCTTATGTCGCGAATAATCCACTCCGCTTTATCGACCCAACCGGTGAGATTTTGCAATGCGTCGGCGGCGCTAACCAGCAAGCGGAGTGTTTTGCGGATCTGCAGCAGATCGCCGGGGATGCTGCAAATCGACTCTCGATGGATGCGAAAACGGGGGTCATTAGTTTCGACACGACGGGACTTGATCTGAGCAAGAATGAGGGAGCATCGCTCATCAACGATCTCGTTGGTAGCAAGAATACATACGACTTTAGTGTCGGACCGACAGTTATGACGGATAAGGGCCCCGTTAGAATCGATATTCTTACTCATGGATATATGGCGAACCTTCCAACATTTGGCGACCAAACGAAAGGCCCTAACCCGCCGGCTGGCATTAGTGATATCTTCGCTCTCAACCTCAACAATGGAAATCTAACGCGAACGTCAAATACCAACCTCAAACTAGCTGCGGAGTGGACCATCGTTTTTCATGAGCTCGCAGAGGCCTACGCGAAGATTGACGGCGGAATGGGCGGCAGCTACGCGGCGGGTCACAACGAGGCCCTACAACGAGAAATGACGTTGAGGGATCAACGTCCCTACCTCAAGGATTACAACACCGGTGCTGGAGGCCCAGCGAACTCTCCAAATCCGCAGGAATCTTATTCTATAATCATCAAGAAATGATCATGAGAGTTCCGCATCAGTTCGCACTACTCGCGGCGGTTCTCATCCTCGCCGGAGGGACAGTGTACGCAACCCAGCTTGACATTCAGAAGGAAATCTCCATAAGCCGCGCACTAGCTGGTCATGTTCTTGTTTGGGGAGACCAGCCAGCAAGCAGGGTAACGGTTGAGCTCTGTAGCTCTGACTGGAAGAATGTGCTCGCGTCGACTAAGACTGATGCGGGGGGGCGTTTCTCTTTTGAACCACCGAAGAGGGGAAAGCTGTTTTACATCCGGGTGTCCGGACCGGGCATGAACATTTACGAGCTTCGAGTGCGCATTAACAAACATTCGGCACAGGAATTAACGATCCATCTCAGTGTTGCCACTTGAACAGGGAGCAGTCATCGCTACGATGCAACATGGGTTAATGTACGACTGCAGTGAACCTTTTGTGCATTTGTACGCTTTCAGCCCATCACTGTTTACCGGCAAAGAACGCGATGCGGAGTCAGGGAATGACTACGCGATGGCTCGATATTACGCGAGCAGGCTCGCGCGTTTTTCTTCGCCTGACCCAGTTAGCGGCTCGGTCTTCGAACCGCAGACCTTGAACCGCTATAGCTACGCAGAAAACGACCCAATAAACGGAGCTGACCCTTCGGGTCTCAAGCGCCCAGCAGCGATACCCGTTGGAGGGGGAGGCCCCGTGCTTAGGTATTTTTACGGTGGCTTCGGTGGAGGCGGTATAGATGGTGGCTGCACCCTCGGCGGCCTTGATTTTCCCTGCGACGAAATAGGCCCCATCGTCGAATCGGGGGGATCCGCAAGTCCGCCAACGGATCCAGGTGGGGCGAACAACCCTGCGATCACTATAAACCTGGCGGCCTTTACGTCTGCGTTCATTTTCGGTGAACCGCTTAATTTTGGTGTCCAGGACGAGTTTGATTTCCTGATAGCTGAGCAAACTTTTGGCGAGAACGGAGACTACCACTTCGATAGCTGGGTTAGGGCCGGTGCACTCCAAATCCTTAGTTCCCCAGCCAGCAACGATATCAACGACGCGATAAGGGCGGCGAAGGATTTCGTAAGAGCTATTTTGGAGGACCCGAACAACGATTGCAGTCAGTTTTTCAATGACTCGCCGATGATTAGCGTGTTCGACCCCGGAGATACAGCAGCAAACTACTTCAACAGCGACCACATCCTGCCTAACAACCAACAGGATTACCCGATGGCTCCCGAGACGGGAGCAGGGTCAACCCAAGCGGCTGGATGGGGTGCTGTAATTGCGGTCAATCCGCTACCAAATGGAGCGTTCCTTGCTGACACTTGGTGGCTCGATAGTGGCCATCAATTCCGAACAGGGACCTTGCCCGGCCAAGCTCTGGAACTTCTCCATGAACTTGGCCACACGCTAGGTGCGATACCGGAGGACGGAGGAAGCACGGCACAATCAAATGCAAACACCGATACGATTGTGAGCCATTGCGCGAACGCCATCAACAATGTCTGGGCGAGCGTGTTCGGCTACGGTGTACTTTGAAGCAAGGAGACCTTCGATGGGCAACTGTCACAACTGTTTGGTCCGTCTGTGCGCCGGAACCGTAACAGCCCTTGCCTTGTGCCTTACGGTCGGGCTCGCGCATGCGCAGGATATGGCCTCAATTAGCGGCGCTGTTCTGGATGAGGCAGGGGCTGGAATTGCACGTGCTGAGGTAACGGTTAGCGGCAAAACGCTTGCAGCGGAGCACAAGACCACAACAGATCCGAGCGGCAAGTACAGCTTGAACGGTCTGCCTCCTGGTACTTACACACTTACGGTTTCGGCAAGCCAGTTCAAGACATTTGAAGACAAGTCTGTCACCATATCCGCCGGGGCGACTTTGAAGAAGGATGTTGTCCTGCGTGTTGGCAAATTAGGAATTTATGATACTTTCGGGTACGCAGTGGCGGCTGGCCAGAACGGCGAAGGC
>Ga0335083_10009335_pt1 | contig 11908 bp, 8 predicted proteins | sample Lox_Sample_42_FD_206716 | JGI IMG/M metagenome (GOLD analysis project Ga0335083, IMG submission 206716) | Soil microbial communities from Loxahatchee National Wildlife Refuge, Florida, United States - Lox_Sample_4.2 | ecosystem: Environmental > Terrestrial > Soil > Wetlands | place: USA: Florida... | reverse complement strand
CCTGCCGCAGGAACCGTAGCGCTTCCACTTCCGTGAAGCCCAGCCACAAGTCGGCATACATCTCGCGCGCTTCTTCATAGTTGTGCCTGATCAGGTCCAGCACCACGATCCGTCCGCCGGGCTTCAGAATCCGCCACGCCTCGGCCACCGCGCGCTCGGGATGCTGCGCGTGATGCAGAGACTGGCTAAAAAACGCGAGATCAACGCTCGCATCCCGCAGCGGCACGTCTTCCAGATCGCCTTTGCGATATTCGAGATTCTCAACGCCATGCTTGCGCGCCAGCTCGGAGCCGTACTCGACCATCTTTTCCGAATCGTCGACCGCAATCACTTTCTTGGCGCGCCGGGCCAGCAATTGCGAAAACGTGCCCTCGCCGGCGCCCAGGTCCGCGACCACCAACGGCGGCAGCAGCGCCAGCAACGTCTCGGCCAGGCCTTTCCAGGATCGCCCCGGCATATAATGCCGGCCGAACTTCCCCGCCAGCTCATCAAAATAGGAGCGCGTCTTGTCCTGCCGCCGCCGCAACGCCAGGCGCAGAGCGTCCGAGTCCTGCTCAGCCTCGGGGATCTCGTGCGCCGCGTCGCGTAATACTGCCAACAGCTGATCGAACGGCTTCGACTGGTGGCGCGGAAGCGCCTTCAGCCGGTACAGAATGCTCTTCCCGTTGCGCCGGTCCTCCACCAACCCGGCCTGCTTCAAGTGCGCCAGGTGCGTCGAGATGCGGCTTTGACCCATGCCGAGGATCTCTTGCAGCTCGGCCACGGAAAGCTCCTCGCGCTCCACCAGCAGCAGGATGCGCAACCGGCTGGGGTCGGCCAGGAGCCTAAGGTTTTTGAGGATTGACGGCATGGAGGCTCTTCGTATATTATTATATCAACATATCTAGATTTCTAGATATATCTTTCAAGACCAGGAGACAGCATGAGCACCGTAACGCTCCCGAACATCGCTACCGAATACAAAGTCGCCGACCTCGCCCTCGCCGATTGGGGCCGCAAAGAGATCTCGGTCGCCGAGCAGGAAATGCCCGGCCTGATGTCCATCCGCAAGAAATACGCGCCCGGCAAGCCGCTGAAAGGCGTGCGCGTCACCGGCTCCTTGCACATGACCATTCAGACCGCGGTGCTCATCGAGACCCTGGTCGATCTGGGCGCGAGTGTCCGCTGGGCCAGTTGCAACATTTTCTCCACCCAGGACCACGCCGCCGCCGCCATCGCCGCCTCAGGCGTCCCGGTGTTCGCCTGGAAGGGCGAGTCGCTGGAGGAATATTGGGAGTGCACCTATCGCGCCATCAGCCATCCCAATGGCAAGGGCCCAGAGTTGGTAGTCGATGACGGCGGCGACGTCACGCTGCTGATCCACAAAGGTCACGAGCTCGAAGAGGGCTCGGATTGGGTCAACACTCCGTCATCCAGTCACGAGGAGGAAGTCATCAAAGCGCTGCTCAAGCGAATTCACGCCGAAAATCCTCGCCGCTGGCACGAGATCGTGAAGGAGTGGCGCGGCGTTTCCGAAGAAACAACTACGGGCGTGCACCGGCTCTACCAGATGCTCGAACAGGGCAAGCTGCTGGTTCCAGCCATCAACGTGAACGACTCAGTGACCAAATCGAAGTTCGATAATCTGTACGGCTGCCGCGAATCCTTGGCCGATGGCATCAAGCGCGCGACAGACGTGATGATGGCCGGCAAAATCGCCGTGGTGTGCGGCTACGGCGACGTCGGCAAAGGCTCGGCCCACTCGCTACGCGGGATGGGCGCGCGCGTCATCGTCACCGAAATCGATCCCATCAACGCGCTGCAAGCCGCCATGGAAGGCTTCGAAGTGACCACCATCGAAGAAACGCTGGGCCGCGGCGACATTTACGTCACGTGCACCGGCAACGTGGACATCATCACGCTGGAGCACATGCAGCATATGAAGGATCAGGCCATCGTCTGCAATATCGGCCACTTCGACAATGAGATTCAAGTTTCGCGCCTGGCCTCAGCCGGGACCAAGAAGACCCAAATCAAGCCGCAGGTGGACATGTACACTTTCCCGGCTGGCAACAGCATTTTCCTGCTGGCCGAAGGGCGCCTGGTCAACCTGGGATGCGCCACCGGCCACCCCAGCTTCGTGATGAGCAACAGTTTTTCCAATCAAACCCTGGCGCAGATCGATCTGTGGAGGAACAAGGACACCTACAAAGTCGCGGTCTACACGCTGCCCAAAAAGCTGGACGAAGAAGTGGCCCGGCTGCACCTGGAGAAAATCGGCGTGAAGTTAACCACACTGACCAAGAAGCAGGCCGACTATCTGGGCGTCTCGGTGGAAGGCCCGTATAAATCGGACCACTACCGGTATTAGGTTCAGGCGGCTCTCCGTTTCTGCTCCGGGCAGACTCGGATCGAACATGCTCAGAGAAATCGGACGTGTGGAGGCGATCTTCCGGTATCCCGTGAAGTCCATGGGCGGCGAACCACTAGCGGTCGCCAATCTGGGCTGGCACGGCCTGGATGGAGACAGACGCCTGGCATTCCGGCGGATAGATTACCGGGGTGGCGGGTTTCCGTGGCTGTCAGCAAGCCACCTTCCCGATCTGCTGCGGTTTGCTCCGCTCCGCCGTGAGAACGGCGCCCAGGGAGACCTGCCTACGCATATTCGCACGCCCGATGGCGAAGAGATGCCGGTCTTCGGGGAGCTCTTGGCCACCGAGGTCGGACGCCGGTACGGGGCTCCCGTACAGATGATGCACTTGAAACATGGCATCTTCGATGAAGCCAACATCTCCGTAATCGCCTCCGATACGGTGCGCGAGATCGGACGACTCGCGGGGCGAAGCCTGGACGTGCGGCGATTTCGCCCCAATGTCCTAGTTCGTTTACCGCGCTCGGTTCCCTTTCAGGAAGACGAGTGGGTGGGCGGGGTCCTCTCGTTCGGCCAGGCGGACGACGCCCCCGCCATCAGCGTCACGATGCGCGACGTTCGCTGCTCGATGGTGAACCTTGATCCCGACTCGGCAAGTTCCGCGCCAGAAGTGCTGAAGGCGATCGTTGCGGCGAATCAGAACAACGCGGGAGTCTACGGCGCGGTCGCTCGCATCGGCCGGCTGGAGGTCGGGCAGACCATATTCCTCCGTGCGGCGACCGAGCAAACGGAACCCACCGAACAACAGAATTATGCGGCGCCTACGGCCGCGGCTTTTTCCGGTCCGATCACCGCCTGCATGCCCGCCGACACTACTTCTTGTGCCCGGAGGCCGTCGCGGTGCGAGGTTGGAAACGGCTTTCCGGCTAGGCAGCAGTCGATGAAAGCGGCTAACTCCGCCTTGTAGGCAGGCCCGAACCGGTCGACAAACTCGGGTAGCGGCCGCTGATAATCGCGCATGCGAAATGTGCGAAACGCCAGCGGCTCCTTCCGGCCGCGCCGGCCGTATGCCTCGACGACAATGTCGAACGGCCTTTGATCGAATCGTCCTACTCTGATTTGCCCCTCTTCACCGAACAGAATGGTCTCCACGCGATAGCCTGAAACGTGGTTGCGTGTCACCTGCACTTGCGCCACCAGCTCGCCCGGAAACCACAGATACAGCAACGCGTCGTCGAAATCCTCCTGGCAGGTAGTCAACCGGTGGCTGTAAATGCGCGACCCTATCGTCAGCGCCTCCCGCGGCATCTTCCCGGTGATCCAAAGGATCTCGTCCACGTTGTGCACCGACATATCGGGCAAAATGCCGCCGCTGCGATACCCATCGGGCGCCGGATTCGAATCCTCGAGAGCGGAATAGATCTTGAACACCCGGCCGATCAGGCCGCTGTCCATCAGCTCCTTGGCGTATTGCAAAGGCGCGTCAAACCGGCGCTGGAACGCCAGCATCAGCGCGTCGGGATGCTCCCGGTCCAGCTTGGCGGAAAATTCCCGATCGCCTTCCAGCGTTCCGGTGAGCGGCTTCTCCATCAGGACGCGCTGGCCGCCCTCGATCAATTCCGCAGCGTTGGCGCGATGGCTATCGGTCGGGGTCACCAGGACAGTGGCCTGGGAGGTCTTCGAAGCCAGCAGCTCGCGAATGGACGAGAAGGCCGCGATGTTTCCGCCCAGTTCGGCCGCCACCCGGCGTGCGCGGCCGATCTCAACATCCACAATGGCGGATAAAACACAGCTTCCGTTTTCTTTTTGGATCTCATGGGCGTGCAGAGCGTGGATGGGTCCCATGCGACCCACGCCGACGACGGCAATTCGAACAGGTTCTGGCATAAACTAGCGGCGTGCCGAAAATTAACGGCGCGCCAACAGCACAGTATAGCTGGACTCGCGCCCGCGATCAGGTCCGCTTCAATGCCATCGCATGCTTCGGCTGGTAGAGCCCGACTTCACCTCCGCCGGGAAGTTGCACCCTGGTGAGGGATCCCCAGCGTTCTTGGTGCACTTTCGAACATTGGATGCCCTTCTGCTGCAATGCGGAAATCTCGGCCTTCAGATCGTCGCACATGAAGTAGAGCTCGTGCCGGCCGTTCTCTTCGGCGGGATGAACCGCTGCTTCGGCCGGCGGCAAGGCGAAAATCAGCCATCCGTGGCCGGCGTCGACGGATGAGAAACCCAGAACGTCCCGCAAGAAATCGCGGTCGGCTTCCGCATTCTTGCTGTAAAGAATTACGTGCGCACCAAAGATCATGCAGCGTTTTCCTCCAGCGATTACTTTACATGCTTTGGATGCGGTAAAGCAGCCACTTCAAGATGCCTGATCGGTCCGAACGCTGATCGCTAGTACCATTGAAGCGCCAGCCCGCCGTCGAACCGGGCACTGAACACTTCTAGCATGATTTTTGATTCCGGCCTCGATCTCAAGTCAATGCAACAAGATAGCTGAACACACGGGCCTCTCCGGGTTCGCAACGGGCACTTTTTTCCGGTCACAGTTTCATTTCATTCTGCTATACTGGGCTTTAAGTAGCGGCCCGGTTTGTTGGATGGTAGTGTAGACTAAACCCCGAGTCAACGGAGATTCCTTTGAAACGTGCAGGTTCCGATGACGCTCTGCGTTGTTCCTTCTGCCATAAAAGCCAAGACGTAGTCGGCAAGTTAATCTCCTCCCCCAACGATTACCCGCGCGCCTACATTTGCGACGAATGCATCGCCGTATGCAATTCGATTCTTGAGGATGATCGGCACGATCAACCTTATGGAACGCCGCACAAGCTCCCCAAGCCGCTCGAACTAAAAGAATACCTGGATCAGTACGTGATCGGCCAGGACCCCACCAAGAAGAAGCTGGCCGTGGCGGTCTACAACCACTACAAGCGCATCCAGATGAACAAGCAGCGCGGCGCTGAGGTGGAGCTGTCCAAGTCAAACATTCTTTTGATTGGGCCCACCGGTACGGGTAAAACTCTTCTGGCCCAGACACTGGCGCGAATCTTGGATGTACCCTTCGCCATTGTCGACGCCACTACGCTGACCGAAGCCGGCTACGTTGGCGAAGATGTGGAGAACATCGTCCTGCGGCTGCTGCAGAACTCCGACTGGGACGTGCAGCGTTGCCAGCAGGGCATCATCTACATCGACGAAATCGACAAGATCGGCCGCAAGGACGAGAATCCTTCTATCACCCGCGATGTTTCCGGCGAAGGCGTCCAACAGGCGCTGCTGAAGATCCTGGAAGGCACCATCGCCAATGTTCCTCCGCAAGGCGGCCGCAAGCATCCGCACCAGGAATTCACACCGGTGGACACCACCAACATCCTGTTTATTTGCGGTGGAGCTTTCGTGGGTCTCGAAAAAGTGATCTCCAAGCGCGTCGGCACCAAGAGCATGGGCTTCCTTACACAAGAGGAGCAGCACAGGCCGGAGGGCGCGCATCGGCCCAATCCCAACCGCCGCGACGTCGATATGCTCGACCAGGTCCAGCCGGTCGACCTGATCAAGTTTGGCTTCATACCCGAGTTCATCGGCCGCATGCCCGTGGTGGCCGTGCTGGAAGACCTCAGCCGCGAGGCCCTGGTCCAGATTCTTACCAAACCCAAGAACGCCATCATTCGCCAGTACCAGAAACTTTTCGAGTTCGAAAATGTTAGACTGAAATTTAGCGACGACGCCCTGGAGGCCATTGCTTCACTCGCGATGGAGCGAAAGGTGGGAGCCAGGGGCTTGCGTATGATCCTCGAAGACCTGATGCTGGATCTGATGTATTATTTGCCGTCTTACAAAAAGGTCCGCGAGTTCCTGGTGACCAAGGAAATGGTCATGACGCAGAAGATCAATATGGCCCTGCTCGAAAAGGCCGGATAAGGCGTTCATTCGTTCCCTGGTGTCTGTGTCCTAGGTTGGTCGTCCGCCCCGAGCGAATGAATCAAAGCAACTAGGAATTCAAGGAACTGCTTTCCATGCTTACCTCGAAAGAAAAATCCGATAGCAAGCGCTTGCCCATGATGCCGATACGGGACGTTGTCATCTTCCCGTACATGATGACGCCGTTCGTGGTGGGCCGCGAATCGAGCGTTCGCGCTCTGGAAGAAGCGCTCGCGGCTGACAAGAAAATCTTCCTGGCCACCCAGCACGATGCCTCGGTGGATGAGCCCCGTCCCGACGAGATCTACAGCGTCGGCACGGTGGCCAATATCGTACAAAGCCTGAAGCTGCCGGACGGCAACATCAAGGTCCTGGTGGAGGGCGTCGAGCGCGGCAAGGTTATCTCGGTCAGCGAGGACGAAGGCTACTTCCGGGCGCTGGTTAAAACCTTCAATTTCAAAGTGGACGCCGGGGCGCAATTGGAAGCCCTGGTCGGACGCGTAACCGGGCTGTTTGAGCAGTACGTCAAGCTGAGCCAGAATCTGAACTACGAAACCATGATCGCCGCCATCCGCGTGGACGAGCCCGGCAAGCTGGCCGACACCGTGGGCGCGAATCTCCAGTTGACCATCGAGGAAAAGCAGGAGCTGCTCGAAATCTTCGATCCCGTGGACCGGCTCACCCGAGTGGCCGAGATGCTGGACATCGAGATCGAAAAGCTCAACGTCGACCGCACCATCCAGGGCCGCGTGAAGCGCCAGATGGAAAAGGCGCAAAAGGAATACTATCTCAACGAGAAAATCAAAGCCATCCAGAAGGAACTGGGGCGCGGCGAGAAGAGCGAATTCGACGAGCTGAAGCGCAAGATCGAGACCGCCGGCATGACCAAGGATGCCTTTGAGAAGGCCATGTCCGAGCTAAAGCGCCTGGAAAACATGCCGCCGATGTCGGCCGAATCCACCGTTTCGCGCAACTATCTGGATTGGCTGCTGGCGGTGCCGTGGAAGAAGAAGTCCAAAGAGATTCGCGATCTGAAATTCGCGCAGAACGTCCTGGAAACAGATCACTACGGCCTGGAGAAGATCAAGGAACGTATTCTCGAGTTTCTGGCGGTGCGCCGGCTGGTGCAGAATCCCAAAGGTTCGATCCTGTGCTTCGTTGGACCTCCCGGCGTCGGCAAGACCTCGCTCGGCATGTCCATCGCTAAAGCCACTGGCCGCAAATTCGTGCGCCTATCGCTCGGCGGCGTGCGCGACGAGGCCGAAATCCGCGGCCATCGCAGAACCTATATCGGAGCGTTGCCCGGGCAAATTCTTCAAATGATGAAGAAAGCCGGCACGCGCAACCCCGTCTTCATGCTGGATGAAGTGGACAAGATGTCCATGGATTTTCGCGGCGACCCTTCGGCCGCCCTGCTCGAAGTGCTCGATCCAGAACAGAATTTTATGTTCATGGACCACTACCTGGACGTCGAATACGACTTGAGCCAGGTGTTCTTCATCGCCACGGCCAACGTGTTGCATACCGTTCCTCCGGCGCTGCAGGATCGTATGGAGGTGATCCGGCTGCATGGCTACACCGAGCTGGAGAAGATGGAGATCGCCAAGCGCTTCCTGGTTCCCAAGCAGATGAAGCAGACCGGGGTCAAAGAAACCGATTTGAAGTTCACCGACGACGGGATTCAAACTTTGATCCAGGCCTACACGCGCGAAGCGGGCGTCCGGAACCTGGAGCGCGAAATCGGCAACGTGTGCCGCAAAGTAGCCCGGACCGTGGTGGATGCGCAGACCGAAAAGAACGGGGACAAGGACAAGAAGAAGACGGCCTCTCTACTCAGCTCTACAACGGCCAACGAATTCCTGGGCCCCCACAAATTCCGCGATCTGCAAACCGACCAGAAGAACGAAGTGGGCGCCACTGTCGGCCTGGCCTGGACCGAAGTGGGTGGCTCTATCCTCACCACCGAAGCAGCGGTAATGGAAGGCAAGGGCAAGCTGCAAACCACCGGCAAGCTCGGCGACGTCATGCAGGAGTCGGCTCACGCTGCCATGAGTTATGTGCGGTCGAGAGCCCAACTGCTGGGGCTGACGCGCGACTTCTATCGCAACCTGGATATCCACGTGCACGTGCCGGAGGGCGCCATCCCCAAGGACGGGCCTTCGGCAGGCATCACCATAGCAACTAGTATTTGTTCCGCATTGACCAATATTCCGGTTCGGTGTAATATTGCGATGACTGGTGAAATTACGGTCCGCGGCCGCGTCCTTCCGATCGGGGGATTGAAGGAAAAGCTGCTGGCAGCGCACCGGCAGGGGATCTACGAGGTCATCCTTCCAAAGGATAATGAGAAAGACCTCCCTGACATCCCGGAGAATATCCGAAAGGAAATGAAGCTCCATTTCGTCACATCCATGGACGAGGTGTTGAAGCTGGCTCTGGAACGGGAGATCGTGGCCCTCCCCTTGGCGGTGACGACACCGCCCGTGGAGTTGGTGCGAGAATCGAGAGAAGAACGGATTTCTCAGTAGCGCCGAAGCGGCCTGTAGGAGTTGCAGCTCCGGTGGCCAGCCCGGTCGCTTGAGGCCCGCGTTTTCAGGGTCGCATGAACGCTGAGTTTGTGACCAGTGCAGCACGGCCGGACCAGTTTCCGGTCGAAACTCTCCCGGAGATCGCCTTTCTGGGGAGGAGCAACGTGGGCAAATCGAGTTTGCTCAATTGCCTCATTGGGCAAAGAGGGTTAGCGTTTACCAGCGCGAAACCCGGCTGTACGCAGTTGATTAATTTTTACCGGGTCGGCGGACAATTCCACTTCGTCGATCTGCCGGGATACGGATTCGCCCGCGTTCCGGAGAAAGTTGCATCCCAGTGGAAGCGGCTTATCGAACAATACCTTTTACATCGAAGGTCGCTGGAGCTTTGCTTCCTGATTCTCGACGCGCGTCGGGGCTGGATGGATACGGACCTGGAACTCAAGGACTGGTTGGAGTTCCATAACCGGCGATACATCGTGATCGCCACTAAGACAGACAAGCTGAAAAGTCAAAAAGAACAACGGCAGGCCGCGGAGATCCAAGGTCAAACTTCGGACAGCGCGCCCTTGCCGTTCTCGGCAGTCCAATGCCGGGGAGTGAGGGAAATTTGGCAAGCGATATCGACAATCAAGACCCAGCAGCAGTAGCTGCTCCCACCACGGAAGAACAATCCGAAACCAAGACGCCCACCAAGGAAAACGGCAAAGCCGCGGAGTCCAAAGCCGCGCCGGACGAACCTAAGGCGGCGGAATCCCAGCCCGCCGGCGAGCCCGAGTCCAAGCCGCAAGAAGGCGCCGCACCGCAACCCGGCCATCGCAGACGCCACGGCGGCGTGCCTGGTCAAAATCAGAAGAATGGCACCCTCGATCTTGTGGAGCTCAAGGACATGAGCATCCAGAAGCTCAACCAGATCGCCAAGGACCTGGGCGTCACCGGCACCGCGGGCCTGCGCAAACAGGAGCTGATCTTCAAGATCCTCCAGACCCAGGCCGAAAAAAGCGGCCTGATCTTTTCCGAAGGCGTGCTGGAATGCCTGCCGGACGGCTTCGGATTCCTGCGCGCGCCCGAGTACAATTATCTGCCCGGCCCCGACGACGTATACGTCTCTCCGTCGCAGATCCGCCGCTTCGATCTGCGCACCGGCGACACCATTTCGGGACAGATTCGCCCGCCTAAGGAGGGCGAGCGCTACTTTGCCCTGATCAAAGTCGACGCCATCAACTTCGAGCCGCCCGAGGAAGCCCGCAACAAGATCTTTTTCGACAACCTCACGCCGCTCTATCCGCACGAGCGGTTCAAGCTGGAAACCACCAAGGACAACTACTCGGGCCGGGTGATGGATCTGCTCACGCCCATCGGCAAGGGACAGCGCGGGTTGATCGTGGCGGCGCCGCGCACCGGCAAAACCATGCTGCTGCAATCCATTGCCAATTCCATCACCGCCAATCATCCTGAAGTCACCCTCATCGTGCTGCTGATCGACGAGCGCCCCGAGGAAGTTACAGACATGCAGCGCTCGGTCAAAGGCGAAGTGATCAGCTCCACCTTCGATGAGCCGGCTTCGCGCCACGTCCAGGTGGCGGAAATGGTAATCGAAAAGGCCAAGCGCCTGGTGGAACATAAACGCGACGTGGTGATTCTGCTGGATTCGATCACGCGCCTGGCGCGCGCCTACAATACCGTGGTTCCGCCTTCGGGCAAGGTTCTCTCCGGCGGCGTGGACTCCAACGCTCTCCAGCGGCCTAAGCGATTCTTCGGCGCGGCGCGCAACATCGAGGAGGGCGGCTCGCTGACCATCGTCGCTTCCGCTTTGATCGACACCGGCAGCCGCATGGACGACGTGATCTTTGAAGAATTCAAAGGCACCGGCAACATGGAAATCCATCTGGATCGAAAACTGATGGACAAGCGCGTCTTCCCGGCCATCGACATCACCAAGAGTGGCACGCGCAAAGAAGAGCTGCTGCTTCCGAAGGAAGAGTTCAACCGGGTTATCGTCTTACGCCGCGTTCTCAACCCTCTGTCCCCGAGCGAGAGCATGGAACTGCTTTTGGACAAGCTGGGCAAAACGCGCTCCAACGGCGAATTCCTGGCTTCCATGAGCGCGTAGCACGGCCCAAGTCTCATGGGCAAAATTCGAGTCCTCTCCGATACCGTCGCGAACAAAATCGCGGCCGGCGAGGTCGTGGAACGTCCCGCTTCCGTAGTAAAAGAGCTGCTTGAAAACTCCCTCGACGCGGGCGCAACCGACCTGCGCATGGAGGTCGAAAGCGGAGGCCGCCACCTCATCCGCATCGCCGACAACGGCTGCGGCATGCTGCGCGACGATGCCTTGCTGGCTTTCGAACGGCACGCCACCAGCAAGCTGAGCGACGTCAAAGACCTGACTGCCATCGCGACGCTCGGTTTTCGCGGCGAAGCTCTGCCCTCGATCGCCAGCGTCTCGCGCCTGTTGCTCGAGACTCGAGCCGCCGAAGAAACTACCGGCGCATCGGTCGAGATAGCAGGCGGCAAGCTGCTGCGCTGCGATGAGCACCCCGGCCCTCCCGGAACCACCATTACGGTTCGCGACCTTTTTTACAACGTCCCGGCGAGAAAGAAATTCTTGCGGTCCGACCAGACCGAACTCGCCCACATCGCTTCGCTGGCCACCCACTACAGCCTGGCCCATCCGCAAAAATCATTCCTGTTGCGGCATGGTTCGAGCGAATTGCTGGACGTCACTCCCGTTCCGACTCTGCGCGAGCGCGTTTACCAGGTGTTCGGCGCACAAACGCTGGAAGAGTTGATCGACCTGGATGTGGTCGAGCGCGACCTCGACGTGGTGGAGGCCGACGAGCGCACTGAACGGGTCTTCGCACTGCGCGGTTTTGTTTCCGGGCCGCAGGTTCAGAAGCTGAATCGTAATTCGATCTTCCTGTTCGTGAATGGCCGTCTGATTCGGGACCGGCTGCTGCTGCACGCGCTTTCCTCGGCCTATCACAACTTGATGCCGCCGGCCTGCTATCCCTTCGCGCTGCTGTTCCTGGATTGCGATTGCGAGGAAGTGGACGTCAACGTTCATCCCTCTAAAACCGAAGTGCGTTTTCGCCACGGCAGCTTCGTGCAC
>Ga0335083_10009334_pt1 | contig 11909 bp, 12 predicted proteins | sample Lox_Sample_42_FD_206716 | JGI IMG/M metagenome (GOLD analysis project Ga0335083, IMG submission 206716) | Soil microbial communities from Loxahatchee National Wildlife Refuge, Florida, United States - Lox_Sample_4.2 | ecosystem: Environmental > Terrestrial > Soil > Wetlands | place: USA... | reverse complement strand
AATCCGTCCATGCGTCGCAGCAGCGGAAGGCCTGCTGCTGTCCGAGCGGCCCCCATCGAACCGAAGAGCTGTATCGCGGCGATCTTGACGCACGGTCGGAGCTTCTCCCCGCTCGCGTGGTTCTCCCGCAAGGCCTCGACCACCTTCTCCTTCGTCCAATGAACTCGGATGCGTTCAGCGCCCCAGTCGCGGATCGCCACGTCCGCGTTGTATCCGAGGTAGGAGCGTGCAGCCTGGAACAAGCCGTCGTCCTCCTTTCGTATCGCGCCGGGGCTCATCGACTTGCCCGAGCGGCGACGCTGTCGCAACGCCTCGACAACGAACGACTTCGTCCATTGCCGTCGATCCCCGAGCGCATCGCTCAGGGCGTCGGCCGGCAGCTCTGCGGCAACGAGAGCCTTATGCCACGCGCCGAAGTTTCGGATTCCCGACTTGTGGAGATGACGGTCCTCGCGCTCGACGTCCCAGCTCGTGAGTGATTGCTTCGCGCGGAGACGCTCGAGAATCGCGGCGATCGTTTCCTCGTTCGACATGAGCGCGCTGAGGAGCCGTACCGGCCAGTCGTCGAGGCCTGCAGCGCGCGCGGCGTCTTCGATCGAGGTGAACTCGCGCTTCCACGCCTCCGCCGCGCTGTGATCATGCAGCTCCGCGAGCGTCATCTTCGGCGCCTTACGTGCGAGCGTGCGCAGCATCTCGAGTAGCTCGCCGCGCTCGTAGGGCTCGCGTACGAGCCGCACCTTGTCGTAATCGAACCCCGCGGCCTCCACGGCATCGCGCCATCCGCCGAAGTAGTACTGCGCGGCGTTTGTGAGCTTCGATGGCACCTTGCTTCTCGCGAGCGACTTGCCCTCGCGACGGAGCGCGCGGATGTCGCTGATCACCGTGTCGGCGTCCCAGCGAACGCGTTCGAAGATCTTCGGTGCGGGATCGGGAACGCGAGCGAGCTGCCGCGCGCGCGGCAATCCACCGCAATAGTCCCGCGCCGCGTTCGCCAGCCCGCGCAATCCTGCAGCGCTGAGTCCCTTGATCGTGAGCCGAATGCCAGCGCGGTGCGCTTTCTGGAGCTCTTCGATCACGAGCTCGTCGCTCCAGAACTGCTGCGCCAGCGGCGGAGCCAGGACGTTGGCCGCCTCGCGCGCGGCCTCGAACGAGCCGAAGTGGTGGAGCAACGACAGATACAGGTCGTTCGAGTGCAGCCGCTGGACATCGCGCACGCCGACGCCGTCGGTCGCCTTCGAGGCGACTTCGCGCAGCGCGGCCAGAGCGCGAGAACGTGACCACATCCTTCCGTTTGCGATCTTACATCGGCGGACTGCCGCGCTGATCTTGCGTGCGCAGTCGCGGCGGGCACGCACATTTCGATGCCGTCTGGCACGTGATGCTCTATGCAGGAACCGGCATGGTCATCGGCGCGTGCGATGTTGCGGGCAGAGTGACGGAGCGACCGCTCGAGTACGATCTGCGACACTGGACCTTCGTGGGAGGGCCGGTGGCTCCGCTTCGCCGGCTAGAGATTAGGCGGTAGCAGCTTGCGCGTTGGTGCGCCCAGGCATTCAATCTGCCGATGGACCTGAAGACTTTCCTGGGGGAGTTCATCGAGGGTGCGTTGTTCATGGACCTCGACACGATGGCGGTCGCGAAGCCATCGGCGACGGCGTCGACTCCGAAGTACGGCTATCTCGGCTACCCGATGATCATGACGGCAGCGGCAGGGATCGAGTTGCTCGGCATTTTGGTTGCCGATCGCTACGAAGAGCGGTCACAGAAGAACTTCAAGCGCTATTGGAAGAACTATCTCTACCCGTCGGGGCCCAAGCGAGATGTCGCCGAGGCCGTCTACTCGCTCGCGCGCTGTGGAATCACCCACAACTACGCCGGGAAGGCTCCGACGATCTCAAAGAGTGGAGAACACCTCGTGCGCGTCGGTGACATCGTACAGATCGACGCGGTCCAACTCGCGACCGACCTGAAGGAGTCCTACTTTCGTCAGATCCGTCCGATCGTCGATGGTACGCCGAGCGGCGACGTGACCGCGAAGACGATGGCGAAGCGCCTGGACGACATGCTCAAGGCGCACAATAAGGAGTACAAGGAGCACAAGGCGGCATTCGATGCGCTCGATGCAGCAGCGGCGCGGCCCGCAACTACAGTTGCATCCACGGCGACATCGCTCGCGGTACCACCGACCGGGTCTGCGATTGCGAGCAGCATCCCGACGATCATGACGACGTCGTCGCCGAAGTAGACCGGACGCATGAACGACCTCGGCGTGAAAGTGTTCTCGGCCACGAAGGCGCGCGATCGTGACGCGCTCGGCGACATGATCACGGACTGGATCCGCGCACATCCCGAGGTCGAGGTGTTCGACAAGATCGTTACGCAGTCCTCCGACGCCGAGTTCCACTGCCTCGCGATCACGTTGTTCTATCGCCCGACACGATCCAAGTAGCCCGCGAGGATTTGGCCTCCGTCACCTGCTCGGCGACGATGAGACCTGACCGATCATCGCGCGCCCCACTGCCCGGCATGGCGATGCAGCACGCACGCGCCGTCCGCGAAGCGGTCGGTCTGTGCCACCCGACGGAGCTCGAGCTTGAGGTCATCGCGTACATGCGCGCGGCGCGCTCGTGCGTGGCACGCCGATGAACGGCGCACTGGCGAACCTCCTGCGTACAGGTGCTCGTCAAGAGGGACGCGGGGCTTGTGACGAGCACATCGAAGGCGCGTGGTTCGTCGCCAGCGGCTGGTGGTTGTCGACCGCAACGGCGGACACGTAGTCACTAGCGCGACGCGCCCGCGCGATCGACGTTCGCATCACTCGTATCTCAAGGCGTCGATGGGGTTGAGGCGCGACGCTTTGCGCGCCGGGTAGAGCCCGAACACGATGCCGATGGCGGCGCTGAACCCGACGGAGATGGCGATGATGTCCGGGCGAACGAGAGTGGGCCAGCCGAACCTGATCGAAATGCGCTGCGCGACCAGGAGGCCCAGCGCAACACCGAGGAGTCCGCCCATCACGGAGAGGGTCAGCGCCTCGACGAGGAACTGGGCGAGGATGTGGCGCGACTTGGCCCCCACCGCCATGCGCACGCCGATCTCGCGCGTCCTTTCGCCGACGCTGACGATCATGATGTTCATGATGCCGATGCCGCCGACCAACAGCGAGACCGCCGCGATCGAGGCGAGGAGGATCGTCAAGGCCTTGCTGGAGTCCTGCCGCGCGTTGGCGATGTCAGCGAGGTTCCCGATCTTGAAGTCGTCCTTCACGCCGGCTGCTAGGCGGTGTCGCTGGCGCAGGAGGTCCGAGATCTGTTGCTGCGCCCGCGCCGTCGAGTCGCTCGACGCCGTGGAGACGAGGATCTCCCCGGAGAGGAACTTCGAGAGGCCGCCCTGGATCTTGGCAGCGAACGTGGAGGCCGGGATGATGGCGGTGTCGTCGTAGTCCTGCCCGAACGGCGACTGCCCCTTGCGGACGAGGACGCCGACGACCGTGAACGGCACGTTGTTGATGCGCACCGCCTGACCGACGGGGTTGGCGCGCTTGCCGAACAACTTCTCCACCACCGTCTGTCCGAGCACCACGACCTTGGCGCCGCCGTCGAGCTCTGGCTGTCCGAAGAGCTGGCCGTAGACCACCGTCCAGCTGCGGATCTGGAAAAACTCGGGCGTGGTGCCGATGACTTGGGTGGACCAGTTCTGGTCCTCGGAGACTAGCTGCTGCGACTTCTTGAGCTGCGGCGCGGCGGAGCGCACCGACGGCACTTGGGTGCGGATGGCGTCGAGGTCGTCCCACGTCATGGTCGGCTGCGAGCCGAAGCCGCCGCGGACGCCGCCCGACTGGCTCGAACCGGGCAGAACGACGAGCAGGTTCGTGCCCATCTGTTTGAACGCCTCTTCCACCTGGGCCTTGGCTCCCTCGCCGATGGCGACCATCGCGATGAACGCGCCCACGCCGACGATGATTCCGAGGGTCGTGAGAAACGAACGCAGCTTGTTGCTCAGCAGCGCCCTGATGGCGACCTTCGTCGTGGCCACCAGGTTCATGCCGACTCCTCGAGCGGTGGAACCACGGCGGGCACGGGACTGCGGCGCTCATCCGACCGGACAGACCCGTCCTTGATCACCACCACGCGCGAGGCGTGCTCGGCGATGTCTGGCTCGTGGGTAACCAGGATGACGGTGATGCCGGAGCGACCGAGCTCCTGGAACAAGGCAATGATCTCGATCGAGGTGCGTGAGTCGAGGTTGCCGGTGGGCTCGTCGGCCACGATGATCTTAGGCTCGGTCACGATGGCGCGAGCGATGGCTACGCGCTGCTGCTGGCCGCCGGAGAGCTGGCTCGGGTGGTGGTCGAGCCGCGCTGCTAACCCGACGCGCTCGAGGGCGATCTGGGCTCGGCGGCGGCGCTCGCGGGCGGTGACGTCGGCGTAGATCAGCGGTAGCTCGACATTATCGAGGGCGCTCGTGCGCCTCAGCAGGTTGAAGCTCTGGAAGACGAACCCGATGAGGTGGTTCCTGATCTCGGCGAGCTCATCGCTGTCGAGACGTGAGACCTCGCGGTCGGCAAGGACGTATTGGCCGCTCGTCGGGCGGTCGAGGCAGCCGATGATGTTCATGAGCGTCGATTTTCCGGAGCCGGAGGCGCCCATGATGGCCATGAAGTCGCCTGCATCCACGTCGAGCGAGACGCCGCGGAGGGCGTGCACCGTGACGTCACCCATCTCGTAACGCTTGGTGATGTCGGCGAGCTCGATGATCGGCATGGCTACAACCGGAGCCTCGGCGGCGGCTGGCCGGTGGTCGTCTCGTCGGTGGCGTCGGTGATGATGTCGTCGCCCTCGTGGAGTTCGCCGTGCACGACCTCAGTATAGGTGCCGTCGCTGATGCCGGTCTTTATCGAGACCGGGACTGGCTGGCCGGAGCGCAGGACCCAGACGATGCGCTCGTCGTCGGCGGCGTCGGGAGAGCGACCACCCGCGCCGGCGACCGTCCCGGTTGCGCTACCAGACCCCACCACGACGGCGGGCATCGGGTCGCCAGCGGCGCCATCCATATGGAAGCGCAGCGCCGCGTTGGGGATGCGCAGGGCGTCGTTGTTCTGGGCATAGATGAACGTCACATTCGCGGTCATCCCCGGCCGCAGCTTGAAGTCGCTCGATCCGGTCATGAGCTGGTTCTCCACTTCGATGACGGCGTCGTACGTGACGACGTTCTGCACCGTGGTGGCGGCGTTGCGGATCTGCCGCACCGTGCCCTTGAAGCGCTCGCCGGGAAACGCGTCAACGGTGAAGGTGGTGGCCACGCCGGGGATGAGCTTGCCGACGTCGGCCTCGGCTACGCTGGTGTCCACCTGCATCTTCTTAAGGTCCTCGGCGATCGTGAACAGGACCGGCGCCTGAAGCGAAGCCGCCATCGTCTGGCCGACGTCGACGTTGCGCGAGATGACGGTGCCCTTGATGGGCGACTTGATGACGGTGTACTTGAGGTTCGCCTGCGCCTGCGCGAGGGCGGCGCGGTCGCGCTCGACCTGACCCGTCATGGCCGTGACGTTGGCGCGGGCGGCGTCGGCGTTGGCCTGATCGGTGTCGGCGTTGGCCTCGGCGATGAGCTTCTGCATGAAGAGGTCATGGGAGCGCTTGGCGATGCGGTCGGCGTCGGTGGCCTGCGCGATCGCCTTCTGCAGGTTGCCCTGGTCGGTAAGGAGGTTCGCCTTCGCTTGGTCGACGGCGGCCTGAAAGAGCTCGGGGTCGAGCTTGGCGATGATCTGGTCCTTCTGTACCGGCGAGTTGAAGTCGGCGTCGAGCTCGAGGATGCGCCCGGAGACCCAGGTAATCGATCTGCTCCGCGAGCGGCATCACATCGCTCCGGGCGACGACGACGATTTCCAGATCGCCGACTTCGAGGAGGCTGCGAACGCCGAGCTCGAGGTGGGCCGCACCTTCGCCCTCCTGCTCATCAGTGTCGCCTGCGTCTCGCTCGTCGTGGGCGGGATCGGCATCATGAACATGATGCTCGCTTCAGTGGTGGAGCGGACACGCGAGATCGGCCTGCGCATGGCCGTTGGCGCGACGCGGCGGGCAGTGCAGACGCAGTTCCTTGTCGAGAGCGTGATGCTGTGCCTCTGCGGCGGAATTGCAGGTGTCGCTGCGAGCGCAGCAGGCCCCGTCGCGATGAAGCGCATCGTCGGCTGGGACGTCGCCATCCCCGTCGACGCGGTGCTCCTCGCGCTGGGGTTCTCGGTGGCCGTGGGCGTCTTCTTCGGTTTTTACCCGGCATGGAAGGCCTCGCGCCTCGACCCCATCACCGCCCTGCAGCAGGATTGAACGATGTCGGCGACGCCGAACAAGGGTCGCCGCGTATACTCTTAGATCACACGCCTACGACAGAGTCGATCCCGGGTTCTTCAGCAGCCTGTCTACATGCAGCGCGGCGCCGGGCGTTGGTGGAATTCGTCCTCGCGCTACAACTCTGGACCATGTTTCATCGGCCATCGCCTAGACGGCGTGCGCGTATCCTGCGGGCCGCACTGCTCGTCACCCGCAGCCTCGGCTTCGCGGCTGGTGCGGCGGTGGTCGCTGCGACGCTTCATTCCCGCGAGGTCGCGAACGACCTTCGATAGCCAGGGGCGCAACGGCCGAGTTGGATCGACCTTGCGCCTCCAGGCCGCGAGCCAAGACTCCTGGACGAGATCGTCGGCGTCGATCTCGTTGCCGGCCAGCGTGACCACCAGGCGCTTCAGCCATGCGGCGTCGGCAAGAAGCTGCTCGGCGGTCGGCGTGTCGTCCACACGTATAACCTGTCGCCGATCGCGAGAACGTTGCTGAAAAGCGACGAAATGCCGCTCGCCTCAACGAGCTGCGGTCGATAGCCACCAACCATCGCCCACGAACCATGCCGTTCCATCCGGCGGATCGGGCCGGAGGCGAAGCGAGCGTACTGCCTCGCACTCTGTCGAACGGAACGCCGCGGCAAGGCGTCGCTGGGCTTCGTCGTCTTGCGTCCCGATGCACGGAACGAACCTCGCGCGGCTGACGAACGCCGCCGAGTAACCCTGCGGTTCGCGCGTCACGCGGAACACCGCCCCCTCGCCGTCACCAGGCACGAGTGGGAACAGCAATCGCCCGTGGTGCGACAACGCTTCGAGCCAAGCAACCGGAACCTGCTGAACTCCGGCGTTGACGTACACGAGATCGACCACCTCCGGTGGCGGGCACACACCGGAGCGTGTCTCTACGGTCAGCCATGGATAGCCCGCGACATTCGAGCGCGCTCGCGCCGCCAATGCTTCGTTGATCTCGTATGCGTAAACACGTCCACCGCTGCCGACGAGCTCGGCCAAGATGGCGCTGTAATACCCGCTACCAGCACCCACGTGCATCACGATCTCGCCGGGCTCGACATCCGCCGCGCCAAGCAACGCGGCATGGAGGCTTGGTAGCCCGGTCGGCACACCGGGCGCGAGCCCGATCCCGACATCCTGGTAGACGAGCGCCGGGTCGTCCGAGCCCGTGACGGTTCCATCTTCGCTGACGATCCATGGACCAGTACCAAGGAAATGATGTCGCTCCACCGTCCCGAACACGCGAAGTAGTCGTTCGTCATGGGGCCGGCCGCCGCGAGCGACCACCATCTGCGCGTACGCTGTGCGGAAGTCGGCGAGCCGGTCCATCAGGAGAAGGATACCGCGTGTCGTTCAACAACGCGGTGCTGAGAATGGGTCGTGCCCTCGCGCAGCACGCTGCGCCCGGTGCGCAAGGCCGAGCAGTCTCATCAAGCCAGTGTATGCGTCACCCCTGCTGGCGACCCAAACCTCGCGAATCCGACCTCGAAGCGATCTACGAGCGGATCGGCTATCGCCGGATCGGCAGCGCGCACCGCTACGCGCTTGGCTAGCGCGAACCAACCGCGCCCGAGCGGCGAATGGCTCGAAGGAGACCAACGCTGAGCGGCGAGCAACGCCGAACTACGGGGGCCAGTTTCACGGCTTGCGAGCGCGTGCGCGCTCGCGTTCGGCGCGGACCTCGGCCGGGGACTTCGTCGTCACCGCGAGACACTTCGCATACAGCTCGTCATCGGCGGCCTCTTCCTCGGCCGTGTTGGCTCGGGGATCCTCGGATGCAATCACTGCCAGCTCGCGCCAGTAGGCGTTGAAGACGTTCAAGTCCTTCACCGGAATCGCGAGGTCAGGATCGAGCTCGTCGCCCGTCTGTTCGGCAGACGCCTCGTCGTTCGCTGCAACGGCGCGGCCGGCCGGTACGCCAAAGGCAGGTGTGTTGTCGTCGCTGTCCATGTCTTCAAGCGCTCCTTAGGTAGTCACGAACGAGTTGACGCAGCTCATCGGGTAGATCGCCGGCGATGTAGAGCAAGCGACTGCGCGCACGGCGGTACGCCGCCTCGTCGAGCCCTGTGAGCGCGCAGATCTCGTCGCGCTCGATGAAGCCGAGCTCCCATGCGCGCACGATGTCGAGGCTGTCGCGTTCTTTGGCTGCTTGCCGCAGAGCATGGCATGTGCGCTTGACGAGCGCTGGAAGGACCACGGCGCTGATGTCGGCGTAGGGCGCGGGGAGCTTGTCTTCGAGCTCGAGCAGCTCGTCGCCGACGCGATCGTCGTCATCATTCGCAATCCGCCGCGCGTCGAGCGACACGTGCTTGCGTGGGGCCTTGATCTCGTTCCACGTGCGCGAGTCGATCACGCCACGCAGATGATCGACGAGAGAACAGCGCCCTGGATCCCACGCGCGCTCGCCCGACCAAGTGTCGGCGTACGCGTCGTGAACAAGGTCCCGCGCGTATCGCTCAGGTGGTGGGCACACGCGACCGGCGGCGCGCACCATGCGCGCGCGGTACTCGGCGTACCGCCGCAGCTCGGTGTTTACTCGCGGTGTGAACTGCTCGCGCAGCGCGCGCGCCAGCTCGTCGTCGGTCGTCTCGTATGTTTGTGTTCGCGAGCTCGCCACCGTCTCCGATGAGACAGGCGCGCTGTCGACATCGGTCACCGCGTGCACGCGCATCGACGCAGAGGAGCTCGCCGCCGTCGCGTCGAGCGCGCTGGCCTCGGGCGGCGTACCCCCGGGCCGATCCGATCCATCACCATCCTTCGCTACGGCCATACGACGAGAAGCGTGACACGCTCCCGTCGACGATTCATGTCGTGCAAGCTGAACGCGCGATGCGGTCAGGCATCGCTGCATGTCGCACATGGTGCAGATGACACGTTGGCAGTTCGTCGGCGAGACTCGCGACGCGTCGGCAAGCACCACAGCGACGAGATCGTGACACGTGCCCTTCGGATCTGCACAGCGATCCACGGCCCGTTGCTTGTCACGTATCTCTCATTCGACAGCGTACCGACCAGATCGGTTGCACACGGGCGTGGATCGACGCCCGACGACAAATCGTAATCGGACCTAACTCGTTGATCCCGAGGCGGTCTTGAAATAGCCATCTGAAATCGTCGACGCATTTTGTCGACGAGGTGCGGCATGCGAGCCGGTTCGCGTGCCCGCTCGCGGAGTTGTCCCGCGAAACGTCGGCTGCGATTTCGGCGCGACCCGATCTCGCGCATCGGCCGGATCTCGAGGACGCGCGCGCGATCGTCGACGTGCTGCGCAATGGTCGTCCGCCGACCGGACGAGTCGTCGTGCGGCACCCTCGAAGAAGATGCGTGCCAAGAATCTTCGTCGAGTTTCCTCGCTGAGCCCTTTTGAAGAGCATTACTGAGTGAAGGCCTCGATCGCGTGACCGTGAAGGCGGCACGACGAGGTTCGCGCGTCGCGCGCTGCGCGTCGCCATGCCCCTACTGCATCCAGGGAGTGCCCATGTCGCCGCTCGCGTTCGACAAGCAAGGCAAACCGTTCGCGTGGCACCGCCGCACGACCCAGCTCCTGGTGCGGATGTTCCGCAACCCCGCCGCGCGGGGGACGTGTTGCCAGGTGCTCGACGGCGAAGGCAACCCGCTCTACATCGCCGCGGAGACCGAATACGCCGAGTTCCGCAAGGCCGTCGGCAACGTGCCCGGTCTCTACCGCCTCGATCAGTGCGACGACGACGGTGTCGAGATCGACGACGCGCAGCCCGCCTACGTTTCGATCGATCTCACGCGCAACGCGTCGTTGACCAACGACGGCGAGATCAACCCGCTCATCATCATCGAACACATGTTCGCGATCCACGCGGACGTGATGAAGACGATGGCGACGCAGCAAGCCAGCATCATGGCTGCGAGCGCCGAGATCCTGCGCGCTCCGTTCCGGCCGCCGGCACCGGCGGCCGAGCGTGACGCGCGCGAGGAGGAGGACGACAACGCGGATGACGACGAGGACGAGCTCGAGCCGGTCCCGGAGCCCGATCCATGGGCAGCGTGGCGCCCGATCTTGAAGATGGTCGAGCCCTTCCTGCCGAAGCTCGGCGAGCTGCTCTACGAGCAGATCATCACCATGGTCAAGAAGTCCAAGACGCCGCCCCCGGCGGCGGCACCCAGTCCTCCGCCCGCGCCGGCGTTCGCTGCCGATGGTGCCGCGTCGCCGAGCCAGAGCGCGGAGTCTGTGGGTGCCGCCGCTGGGTCGAGCTCGCCGGCACCGGCTGGCGCCGCGAGCTCGCAGGCGACATCGGGCAAGAGCGGGACGCCAACTCCGCCGGCACCGAGCGCGGAAAGCGTCACCCCAGCGCCTGCAGCGGAAACGGCGAGCGCGACCAGTGCATCCGCGTCGGCCGGGGCCACCACAGCGGGATCCATGAGGGCAACCACTGCTGCCGCATCGGTTCCAGCGACCGCGGCCACGGCGCCTGCCTCGGCTTCGCCGGCCTCGCCCGGTACCGCGCTCCCAGTCGCGAGTAGCGAGCAGGGGCCGCGGAACGCCGCGCTCTCGCCAACGGCGGAGCAGTGGGAGCACCTGCACGAGATCCGCGAACGCCTATCGCCGAAGGAACGCGCGATCGCCGAGAACGCGATCATGCGCATGGACGCCGACGTACTGACGCAGTATCTGGCGGAGCTGGCGACGCTTTCCGTCGACGAGGCGGTCGTGACGATCCGCTCGATGATCGCCAAGCTGCGCCCGACGCGCGGCCCGGAGAGGAGTGAGTGATGCCGCTACTGCTCGACGATGTCCGTCAGCTCATCCGGCGCATGTACTTCACCGAGCGCTTCTCGATCGGGCAGATCGCCGGCTGCACCGGCCTGTCGGTCCGCACCATACGACACGCGCTCGTGCTCGATGGCGGCGTTCGCGTCACCGGCCCTTACTACCAGGAGGACGAACATGATCGGCGCTCCGCATAACGACCGCGCGTGTCTCGGTCCGCTCACCGACCGAATCGTCGAGCTCGTCGCCGAAGACGAGCCGTCGATCGTCGAGGCGGCCGAGCGGTTCTCCGACCTCGACGAGCTCGCAGCATGGATGCGCACGCTGCCGCAGCGCGACGATCAGGGTCGACCCGACGACGGCCCCAAGATCGACGCGTGCCGTCCACCGCAGCGGTTCCGGATCGACGCGCTCGATCCCAACTGCGTCGAGCGCGCCGGCAAGTTCATCGCGGTCGGCGAGAAGATCGATCCGAGCCGGCTCTACCGGCTCGCGACCACCGACACGCCGGGCGGCCTTCACACGTTCCCGACGGTCGACGGTTCGCCGGTCGTGCTCGATCCGAAGCAGAGCCGCAACGCGCTGCGCGCGGGGATGTTTCGCGAGTGTCGGAACGCCGGACCTGTCGCTCTCACGCCCACGCAGGCCGTCGACTGGGTCGCCGAGCTCGCGAGCGAGCCGGCCACTCGGTTCCGCCATGGACCCGAGCGCGTGCGGTGCGGTCATCGCGCGATGCGCGGCGTGCTCGTGCTTCGCCCGATCTGCATCGCGGACATCAAGGCCGTCGCGTTCGTGCTCGCGCTCGCCGAGCGCGAAGCGCGTATG
>Ga0335083_10009333_pt1 | contig 11909 bp, 7 predicted proteins | sample Lox_Sample_42_FD_206716 | JGI IMG/M metagenome (GOLD analysis project Ga0335083, IMG submission 206716) | Soil microbial communities from Loxahatchee National Wildlife Refuge, Florida, United States - Lox_Sample_4.2 | ecosystem: Environmental > Terrestrial > Soil > Wetlands | place: USA: Florida... | reverse complement strand
TTTTGCCCTCTGCCTCGATATCCGTTCGGTGTTTAAAGTCTTTGAGCGAGATCCTTTTCGTGACCGGTTCGCCGCTCATCAGAGACTTTAGAGGGCCGACTCGAGGTTGGGAGGCGGCGATGCCAACTATTCATTCCTCGCAAACTGTTGTTAAACCGCCGTTAAGTTCTGACGTCCGGGCGGGTGGCTGCCACCTGCGCAAACGGCGAAGGTCGCGCGCAATAACCGGCACCGGCAAGACACCTTTTGGTTACCTCAGTCGCCTTCGAGAATGAGTGCCATCTCGGGGCACGAGGCGACACCGTCGCGGGTCAGCTCTTCGTCCTCGGGACGCACCTCGTGCTCTTGGAGGATCGAATAGCCGGACTCGTCGATCGGGAACAGGTCGGCATCGACCGCGTAGCACTGGGCGTGTCCCACGCATCTTGCCTGTTCGAGACGAACCTTCACTGCGACGTCCTCTCCCGACCACTCCAAGGCCAGATCGTGGCGGACAGCTCGATACGTACACTATCCACCACTATCCGCCACTCAATCCGGGACTCGACGCGGCCCGGCAGTCCGATTGGTGGGTGTCCACCGCGCATGCCATATTGGGCGGTGGCAGCCCGGCTTGGCTGCGTCGGCGTCGGATCAAAGGGAGAGTCTTTCAACGCATGAGCACTCTGGGCCCGACCGGCTGGGGAGGCCAGGCCGGTGCGTTTCACCTACCGCGGCTTGAATATTCGGAGTTGCCGTTGGGCGCCGACCGAGGGGTCGGATGGAAGACACTGCGCGACGCCGGGCCCGTGGTCTTCATGAACGGCTACTACTACCTCACCCGTCGCGAGGACGTGCTGGCCGCGCTGCGCAATCCCAAGGTCTTCTCCTCGACGATCCTGCAGCCGCCGTCGGATCCGCTGCCGGTGATTCCGCTGGCGTTCGACCCCCCGCAGCACACCCGCTACCGCCAGATCCTGCAGCCCTATTTCAGCCCGACCACGCTGGGCAGGTCGCGGCCGGTGCTGCAGCGGCACGCGACTGAGATGATCGAGGCGTTCGCCGGCCGGGGCGAATGCGAGGTCATGGCAGATTTCGCCCGGCTCTACCCGTTTCAGGCTTTCCTCGACCTCTACGGCATGCCGCTGGAGGATCGTGACCAGCTGATCGCCTGGAAAGACGCCATCATCGGCGACAAGGAGTACCTCACGGTCGCCGAGCTCCAGGCGGGCCAGACCGAGTTGTTGGAATATCTCTACAAGGCGATCCAACAACGGCGGGAAAACCCGGGCTCGGACATGTTGTCGCGGGTGATGACCGGCCCGGGCGACTTCACCGATATCGAACTGCTCGGAATGAGTCACCTGTTGATCCTGGCGGGCCTGGACACAGTGACGGCGATCATCGGGTTTTGCCTGTTCGAGTTGGCTCGCCGGCCGCAGTTGCGCGAGGACCTTCGCGACAACCCGAGGCAGATCAGGGTTTTCATCGAAGAGATCATCCGCCTGCAGCCGCCGGCGCCGGTGGCGCCCCGCATCGTGACCGAGTTCGTCAACGTCGGCGGCATGACACTACCGCCGGGCTCGCAGGTGCGGTTGTGCATGGCCGCGATCAACCGCGACGGCAGCGACGCGTGGTCTACCGACGACCTGGCCATGGACGGAAAGGTGCACCGGCACTGGGGGTTCGGCGGCGGACCGCACCGCTGCCTGGGTTCTCACCTGGCCCGGATAGAGCTGACCGTGATCGTCGCCGAATGGCTCAAGCAAATCCCCGACTTCGCGGCACCGGCGGACTACGTGCCGGAAATCAAGTTCCCGTCAAAGTCGTTCGCGCTCAGGGCGTTGCCACTGAGCTGGAACTGATCGGGCCGCCCACGCGACCCGATCAGCCTGACAAAAGCTAGCGACGCAGCTCCGTCGCCGCGACCTGGACGAACACGCCGGTGTCCTCGGCCATCAGCAGGCCTCGGCCGCGGGGCAACGGGCCGCCCTTCATCTTGCCGCGGATGAAGCCCTCGTCGGGGTCGGCGTCCATCACGAGCAACGGCGCATTCGCCTGATGCAGGGCCCGCAGCATCGGGTCGCTGCCCGCCGAAGACCAACCGCCGAACGTGCGGGTGACAAGCACATGCAGGCCCACGTCCGCGGCCCTGGTAACCCAGGCGGCCGCCTTGTGCAGCGGCGAATCGAACCCCGGCGGCAACTGCTGGATGTCGTCGACGATCAGGAAGATCTCCGGACCGCTCCACCACGACCGCGACAACAGCTCCTCCGCGGACAGACCAGGCGGGGGTTCACGGCTGGCCAGCAGCGCAGACAGGTCGTTCATCATCGCCGAGACGCCGTCCAGGTTGTAGGCGAACTTCTCGACATAGTCGTTGCCCAGCGTGGTCAGCAGCTGACGGCGCGGGTCGACCAGCCAGACCTGAGCGGACGGTTTTCCGGCCGGGGGCGGCGGTGCGCTGCTGGCGCCCGGCGCGTATACCCGGCCGATCTCGGACATGATGGTGGCCATTGTCGTGGTACGCCCACACTCGCGTCGGCCCGTCACCATCAGGTGCGCATTCTCGGCAAAGTTGAGATAGACCGGTGCCAGGTCCAACTCCGATATCGCCCAAGCGATTCCACCGGCGCCAACGCCTTGCCGGGTGTCCCGCGCGGCCAGCTCGCGGACTTGTTCCACCCCGAACTTGGCGGGCAGGCGGCGTACCGGCGGGGCGTGCCCGCTCGCGAGCCGGCCCACCGCTGCGACGAGGCCGTCGGACTCGAAGATGTTGTCCGGCGTGTTGCCCAAAGCCGGCCGGGCCACCAACGTGTGCAGACCCGCCTGGGGATCGGCGTCGAGTCGGACGTAGTTGACCGCGAGCATGCCGCGTCCCGGCTTGACCGGAACTTCTTTGGCGAACCGGGAACGCACCAGTTTGGCGTCTTCCACGGCGGCCAGTCGCAACTCGACCCGGGAACCGAAGCCGCTGCGTACCGGGGGCCGCAGCTCTGATTCGCGATCGGCGCTGACCACCACGTGCACCCCGAACGAGGGTCCCTGGTTGATGATCACGTTCACCTGTTCGATCAGCACCTCGTTTTCCTCGGCCAACGCCCGGTAGTTGTCCACCACCAGGTACACGTCACCGAACCCATCGTTGGGTACCGGGCCGGGCTCGCCGCCGAACTTGCGGCGCCGGAAGACCTCCATCGAGGCGATTCCGTACTCGAGGAAGGTGCGCTTGCGCTCGCGGACCAATGCCAGCAGTTCGGCCACCGTACGGCGCACACCGTAGGGATCGGTGGGACCGGCTACCTCGCCGACATGCGGCAACCGGGCCACCGTAGTCAGCGCGGTGCTGCTGTAGGCCAGGCAGTAGAACTGAACCTGCTCCGGGGTGTGGGTCAAGGCAGCCGAGCAGATCAGTGTCTGCAGCGCGGTGGTCTTCCCCGAGCCGCCGGCGCCCAGAATCAGCACGTTGGCGCCCGGACCCGAGGTGTCGACCGTCCACGGCGGCTGGTCGTGCTTGAAGGGACGGTCGATGATGCCGATCGGGAAAATCAGGTTCCGGGCTGAGCCGTAATCCTTCTGCCATGGGTGTCCGAGGAAACGGTTCACCAACTCGTCGATCGCAACGGGTACCGTCAGTGGCGGTTGCCAGAGCCGGTAGGGCTCGAAGTTGATCTTGCGCAGCTGATCGATGATCACCGTGCCGACCTTCGGCGTCCGGATCCCTTCGTCGTCGTCCTCATCTCCCTCGACGTCCTCGACCTCAAGGATCTCGCCGTTGGAGTGCACCGCCACCGGCTCGATATCGGGGCCGCCGACACTCACCTCGAGCGGGGTGAAGTTGTTCGTAAACAGTTGCGGGCGAACGTAATCGATGTTGTGCACCAACACCGGCGCTTCGTCGCCGTCGACGGTGATGCCGCGGGAGTAGTAGTCCCGCCACAGGAACTCGGCCTGGAACCGGATGATGTCCTCGAGGCTCTTGCGGAAGTAGCCCAGACCCGCCTGCGCCGGCAGGTTCACCGCGTTGGGCACGCCGGCCGCCTGCGCGGCCCCGGCCGTACGTGCTTTCAGCACCAGCCGGTAACCCATGTTCTCCATCAGCTTTTCGGCGCGGCTTTCAATCGTCTGCGACGCCATCATCAGGTGGATCCAGTAGGCGCGGCCCTGCCGGCCGATCGAGTCGAGGACGTCGACCGCGGTCGGCATGATGCGGAACCACTCGTAGAACTCGTCGATGACCACCACCAGCATCGGCAGCGGCGCCATGTCCTGGCCGCGGGCCCGCATCCGGCTCCGCACCGAGTTGTACTCCTTGGCGTCGTCGACGCCGGCGGCGTCGCATACCGCCTTGCGTCGGGCGATTTCGCCCCACAGCGCGTCCAGGAAGCGCTCCATCAGCGCCTGGTCTTCTTCGAGGTCGGTGATGATCCGCGAAACGTGCGGCACCCCGGCGAACGGCTTGACCGCGGACCCACCCTTGAGGTCGGCCAGTACGAACTGCAACTCCTCCGGCGGATGACCGAGCATCAGCGACTCGATCACGGTTCGCACCAGCGTCGACTTCCCGGAACCGGTGGTTCCCGACATGACACCGTGCGGGCCGTCGCCGCCTTCGTCCAGCGACTTCATGTCCAAGAACAGGATCTCGCCGTTGTCGGAGCGGTTACCGAACGGAATCCGCAACCGCGACCGCCCCATGGTGTCGGTGCGATTGCCCCACAATGTGTGGAAGTCGATGTCCGAAGGGTCGTCAATTCCGTAGTACGACAAGATGTCTCGGGCGCCGATGTGGGCCACCCGTTGGCCGATCTCTTCGTAGGCCTCGGCCAGACGCCAGCGTGCCAGCTTCTGTGAGAACTCTTCCGACTCCGCGATGCTGAAGTGGTCGGTGAGCGCGAAGAACCAGGCGTTGTCGTCGATCACCATCCAGGTGTCGCGGTCGCGGGGCAGCGCCTCGATGACACCCTTGTCGTCGAACTTCAACGTCCGCTCGGGGACTGAAGTCCACATCGACGAGCCGGTCAGGTCGAAGAACGTCACGCCGTCGACACCCTCGGCGCTGATCACGTACTCCCACTGGGGGTCATTGACATCGGCGATGATGACGTGGTGAGGCGTCGGGCACTGCATCGACGAGCTGGCATGCCGTGGCGTGAAAGACCCACGGCCGGCGAACAGTTCGGCTTGCTCGGCGGCAAACTCCCGCACCGAGCTGTAGACCATCCGCGCGCTGCCCGCAGCGTCCTGACGCCGGGGGTCACCGAAGTGCGGGAGCCACTTGACCCACTCCCATTCCTCCAGATCGGAACTGACGACGATCATCTGCACGTGATCGGGCCCGTGCGAGAAGGCCAGCTGGCAGATGATCGCGCGCATCAATCCCAGTACCTGCTCGCGCTCGCCGATCAGCGAATACCAGGGCTCGACCAGCAGGGAGATCATCTTCGGCAGGTTGTAGACGACGCTCTGGTAGCGGCCGAATTCCTGCAGTGCCTTACCGGTCACCGGCTCCAGCTCGATGTCGGTCGGCATGTTCTGCGGCTCGCCCCAGGTCACCTCGGGCCGCGTCATGCCGACGCCGACCCGGACCACCCCGAAGTTGAGGTCCTTGCCGTCAGGCTTGCGCTCCCACATCCGCGACGAACCCACGGCAGCCGCCAGGGTGCTGGGCGCCGGGTGGAACCAGCGGTAGTTGGCGTCCATGCTGTCCGCCGACTCGTGCGCCGTCTCGCGCAGCATGTCGAGCATCAGCATGAACTGGGCGCGCATGGCGTCCAATTTCGGTCTGCTCATCTGCTGCTGGCCACCGAACCGGCCGCCGAACATCATCATCATCATGCCGCCGACCATGAAGATCGGGAATATAGAGCCCGCGCCGCCGAACACGCGTGAACCGCTGGCGAAGGTCATCGCGACCATGCCGCCGAGCAGGCCGATCACCACGACGCCGACCACAATCAGCCACCAGGGCTTGCCCTCCGGCGGAGGAATGCTCAGCGGCGTCGGGAGGACGATGTTCTCCGGCTTGATTACCGGAGGCTTCTCCGGCGTCGGCCGTGCAAAGCCACGTTTCACTTCGGTACCACCAGTTCTTGAGGTGTCATGTCCATCGGTAGCGTGTCGTGCTCCACCAGCGCGTCGGCTCGGGACAGCGTCGGCCCCTGCGGCAGCAACCGCAGCGCCACCCACGGCGCCAGGCTGGGCTGCAAGGTCAAGCCCAATGCCTCGCGGGCTTCTTTAGTGTCGTCGACTCCGAACCGTGCGCCCGCATTCGTCAGCCACCACAGCGATTCCGCTGTCTGGGAGTCCGGCTGGTTGCCGGTGACGGCGACGAAGTTCGCGTAGTTGGCACCGAAATAGACCTGGTCCGCTTCGCGGCCGGTGGTGTCGGCCTTCACCAGCGATACCACCTTCCCGGTGTGGCGGGCCGGGATCGGGATGGTAGGACCGGACACCACCTGTACGCGGGCCCGGTTCTCGCCGGCGGTCCGCTCCCACCACCAGCAGGTCGCCGGGTTCTCCCGGATGTCCACGACTTCCAGCGGGTTGTCCGGATACGACGAGAGATCCAGCCTGTTGACCACCGGCATCTTCGCCAATTCGGCGGGTTGCACGGTCACCGGCTTGCCGTTTCCAGGGCCACCGGCGTTCTGCAGAATCTGGGCCACCAGCGGCGGCAGCGTCTGCACGCCGTCGGCCAAAACCAGCGAATACTGTTGCGGACCACTGATCTGAGGCGTGACGAGGATCGTCCCCACGGGGCCGGGAGCACCCGCGAACGTCGCGTTGGCGTTCGCGTTGGGCACCTCGGGCACCACCAACTCCGGGCCCACCGGCAACGCGTCGAACAACGCGCGGCTCATCGGCCGGGCCTGGCTGACCTGCTCCGGCGTCAAACCCAGCGGCAGCAACACCGCCCGGTTGCCCGGGTCGACGCGCGACCGGCGTCCCTGCCGGATGACCCACGCGTCCTCGTTGTAGCGCAGCACCACCGCGTCGGACCCGTTCAAGACCCGCCGGTGGCCGGTGAGCTCGGGGCTGCCGTCGATCACTGTCACGGTCACCCCCTGGGGTGCCCCGGCACCGGTCGAGGTGGCCACCGTGTCGCACACCAGCCACGACGACGCCGGCGGACTCTTCGGCGAGAACTCCGACGGTGCACCCGGGATCCCCACCAGCGGGCCGTGCGGCTGGCTGGCGATCTGACTGCCCCGAACCAGGTGCGGGTTCTCCGGACGCCCGGCGATCAGCCGCGCCGACGCCAGGTTCAGCGCCGGGTACAACCGGTCACCCACGCGGACGTACAGCGCGCCGGAATCCCGGTCGGCGATGATCGCCGACTCGTTCAGCTGGCCGGATGGGCTGATGAACGACCACAGCAACGCCCCGAGGCAGATGACGAGCGCCGCGGACACCGACGCCACCACCGCCAAGATCTGGCGCCGGCCGGGTTCGATCTCCATGCGGACCCGCCACCGGGTCAACGCCATTGCGGTGCGGCGCGCCAGGAACTGGTAGCCGGTCACCTGGGTGCGCGTCGACAACCCGAGGCCGTATCCCGACCCTCGCCGCCCGCGACTCTCTTCAGCCACGTTTATTCACCATCCGGTCTGGTAGAGCGCCTGGATTCGGACCAGTGCGCAGATCACATCGACAACCGTAAGGCACCTACACACACCTCGCCATGTGGCGAGGTGTGCAGCTCATCTGCGCGCCGTGTGGTGTTCACGATTCCGTCGCCTTCCTGTCGACATCCTCGCGAACGGTGCCTAGCCCGGCGCGCATCACTGAGCTGCCACTTTGCCGGTGCCCCCGCTGAATGTTGCATGCCTTCACAGGGAATGGTAGCGACCAGCGGCCAAGTCGGCTTGTCGAACGGCGCGGTCACGCGGTGACGAGGTCACGCAGCCACCACCCGTGTCGCCATCGGCCGGGTCTTAGACGCAAGATGGGCGGCATGACTGAGCTCGCGCCCTCGCTGGTCGAACTTGCCAGGCGGTACGGCATCGCGACCGGGTATGACGACTGGACCGGCCGGCCGGTGCTCGTCTCCGAGACCACGCTGGTGGCGGTGCTCGCCGCCCTGGGCGTTGCCGCCAGTACCGAGCAGGAGCGCAACGAGGCTCTGGTCGCGCATCTCCGGTCGTATTGGGCGCGCTCGATGCCGTCGACCATCGTCGCGCGGACCGGTGCGCAGACGCGGTTCTGGGTGCACGTCACGCACGGCTATCCCGCCGACGTGTGGCTGCAGCTCGAGGACGGCACCGTACGTGGCAGCGTGCAGCAGGTCGAGAACTTCACCCCACCGTTCGAGTTAGGCGGCCGCTGGGTCGGCGAAGCCAGCTTCGTGTTGCCCACCGACCTGCCGCTCGGCTACCACCGGGTGTTTCTGCATTCCGGCGACTTCCAGACCAGTACCGCGCTCATCGTGACCCCGGATTGGCTCGGTCTGCCCGAACAGCTCGGCGCCCGCCGCGCCTGGGGCTTGGCCGCTCAGCTCTACAGCGTGCGGTCGCGCCAGTCGTGGGGTATCGGCGACCTCACCGACCTGGCCGACCTCGCGGTATGGTCGGCCTCCCGGCACGGCGCCGACTATCTGCTGGTCAATCCCCTGCATGCGGCCGCGCTGACGGCTCCGATAGAGCCGTCACCATATCTGCCGACATCACGGCGGTTCGTCAACCCGCTTTACCTTCGCGTCGAGGCGATCCCCGAATTCGCCGACCTGGACGGGCGTGGCCGGGTCCGGCGGCTGCGGTCCGAAGTTCAGCGACGGGCCGCCAAACTCGACGCGATCGACCGCGACGGCGCATGGGCGGCCAAGCGCGTGGCTCTGGAGGCGCTGCACAAGGTGCCGCGGTCGGCGGGCCGCGAACTCGCCTATGCGGCGTTCCGCGACCGCGAAGGCCGTGCCCTCGACGACTTCGCCACCTGGTGCGTGCTGGCCGAGAAGTACGGCGACGACTGGCACGACTGGCCGGAGACGCTGCAGCATCCCGCCGGTAAGGGCGTCGCGGGTTTCGTCAAGAAGAACTCACAGGCCATCGACTTCCACCGCTGGCTGCAGTGGCAGCTCGACGAGCAACTCGCCGCAGCGCAGTCGCAGGCGGTCCGGGCCGGAATGGCGTTGGGCATCATGCACGACCTGGCCGTCGGCGTGCACCCGAACGGCGCGGATGCCTGGGCTCTGCAGGACGTGCTGGCGCTGGGCGTCACGGCGGGCGCCCCGCCCGACGAGTTCAACCAGCTGGGCCAGGACTGGTCGCAGCCGCCGTGGCGGCCGGACCGGCTGGAGGACCAGGAGTACCGGCCCTTCCGCGCACTGATCCGGGCGGTGCTGCGGCACGCCGGCGGGGTGCGCATCGATCACATCATCGGGCTGTTCCGGCTCTGGTGGATCCCCGAGGGCGCTCCCCCCACCCAGGGCACCTACGTGCGCTACGACCACGACGCGATGGTCGGCATCGTCGCCCTGGAGGCACACCGGGCCGGGGCCGTCGTCGTCGGCGAGGATCTGGGCACCGTCGAACCGTGGGTGCGTGACTACTTATTACTAAGGGGCCTGCTGGGCACGTCGATCCTGTGGTTCGAGCTGGAGCGGGACGGACCAAGCGGAAGTGTCGGCCCGCTGCCCGCCGAGCGCTGGCGAGAGTATTGCCTCTCGTCGGTCACCACTCACGATCTGCCGCCGACGGCGGGCTACCTGGCCGGCGATCATGTGCGGCTGCGCAAGTCCTTGGGGTTGCTGACCAGGCCGGTCGAGGCTGAGCTCGAGTCCGACCGGGCGGAGCGGGCGGCGTGGATGGCCGAGTTGCGCCGGGTCGGGTTGCTCGAAGCCGGTTCCAAGGAAGACCCCGAGCAGGTCATTTTGGCCCTCTACCGCTACCTGGGCCGGACACCGTCGCGGCTGTTGGGGGTGGCGCTGACCGATGCGGTCGGCGACCGGCGGACCCAGAATCAGCCGGGCACCACCGACGAGTACCCCAACTGGCGGGTTCCGCTGACCGGTCCGAACGGCCGTGTGGTGATGCTCGAGGACCTGTTCACCAATCGCAGAGCAGCCGAGCTGGCCGAGGCCGTGCGCGCCCAGAGCGCCCCGGCGACCAACTGAAATCCACTGATGGCTCTTTCAGCGACTGACCGCGCCGCCCTGAGCGATTTGGTGCACCGGTATGCCGCCCACGTGGATAACCGCCAATTCGGCTCTGTCGCAGTACTTTTCACTGAGACGGCGGAATTGGCCGTCCCCGAGCCGCCGGGCGAGCTGCGACCGGCCCATTCGCACCGCGGCCGGCAGGCCATCGCCGCGGCGGTCGCCGCGGTTGCCCAAGTCGTGCGCACCGAGCATGCGATCGTCGGCGAGGTCTACGACGACGGACCACACCCGGCAACCGCACGCGGTCGCATCGCGTGCGTCGCGCATCACTGGAATGAACGCAACGGCGAGTTCGTCGATGCCGTCTGGCATATCCGCTACGACGACGACTACGAGGTGACCGACGCGGGTTGGCGGATCAGCCGTCGGGCGCTGACGATCAACGCCATCGAATCCCGCCCGGTTCGACTAGTGCTGCCGCGCGACCCGACCTGAGCGAACTGGCTTGTGAGAGCTGGATTTATCGCTGACCTCGGCGGCACCGGCAACGTACTCGGAGTCGTTTGTCCAAACGGCGTTTCGGGTAGCTCTTTGAGGGGGTTCTACACGAGGAGACGCTCATGGGTGAGTTCTTGCACGACCCCGGCGATACCCATCGCACCACGCGTCCCGAACAGGACGCACCAGCCGTTTTCGACGCGCCAAGCTCGGACGACAAACCGATCGATGACGTGGAGCGGATTCCGCGGCTCGTCGTCATCGCCGCCGCCGTCGTGGTTTTCGTCGTTGGCCTGACCAACTTCGCCCTCGGGCAGGTCGGTCTCGGCGTTGCCGCGGTCAGCCTCGGACTGCTGGTCTTCGGGGCCGGCTTGAGCTGGCTTGCCATGGAGCGCAGGCGAGTTCGCCAAGCTGAACGCGAATGGCTGATCAACCACCGCGCGCCGCGCTAGCCGCCAATTATCACGTGGGGCAGACCTTCTTGACCCAGTCGTCACGGATCTTGTGGTTCTTCGTGTAGTCCGGGTCGTCGAAGTGGGCGCCGCCGGTGGTCACTAAGTGTTCGGATCGCGGTCTTGACCGACGTCGGCGGGTTGTAACCCTCCAAGGTGTCAGCGGCTTTGCGGGCGGCGTCTTTGTCCGACGACGCCAACAGGTCCACGTTCGCTCCGGTGACATCGACACATTGGCTGGTGTCCAGCGGCGTGACCGGCGCTTCCTCGACGGGGCTATTCGCAGCCGACGCGGCGGCGGAGGACTTGCCCGACGAAGCGGGTTGACCGCGATTTACCGGTCTGCACGCGCACTGCGGCCGCGCGAAACTGCGGCTGCCGGGCCGTACCCTAGCGCACCGCTGCGGACCCGTTGGCCTGTTGAGCTGCACTGATTTTCTTGCCGCATTGTAAAAATTCGGGAAACCGCGATCCCGGACGTACTTGGCTACTGCAGGGCAGCGAGGTTGTGCACCGACTTACGAACGTCGGAACGCAGCATTCTGGCAACCAGTTTTCCGATCCGCCCGCCGAGCAGACCGCCCTTCAAATCGGCCACCAGCGCAAAGGTGGATCCCGGATGGTTGTCGGTGATGTCGATGGACACCGCGAGGCGAATTCCACCGCGCCCACGGCCCTGCAGCTCGATCGATTTCGGCTCGTCGTAGTGGGTGACCGTCCAGTGAATGACGTTGCGGAAGCCCTTGACCCTGATCAGCGACGAGATACGGGTGCCCTCCCCGATCGTCGACGGAACCTTGCCGCGCCAGCCGCCGAAAATCGTCATCCACTCGTCGAATCGACGCAGGTCGGATGCCAGCTTCCAGGCCGAGGCGGGGTCCAGG